>WNGQ01010909.1_pt1 | contig 14429 bp, 11 predicted proteins | sample 5407661 | NCBI WGS metagenome assembly WNGQ01 (sample SAMN13153382, study PRJNA577476) | soil metagenome | isolation source: 60 cm soil or saprolite under Garry oak tree replicate 2 | place: USA:California | collected 2016-06-15 | reverse complement strand
CGGTCGCCGCCAGGAAGGCGCGGCGATCGAAGAACAGGTGCTCTGGTGTCGCAAGGCGCTCGGGAATTTCCCAGCCACGGCGGCGGATGACATGCATGGCGCGATCCCTCCGGCTCAGACACCATAGAAGTACGTTGCGACGCGATCACCCGCAAGTCACAGATGCGGGATGCGGGTGTGCGAGCGCGCGGGCGGGGAGAGGTGAACTGCGCCGCTCAGCCCTTGGTGCTGAGCCCCGGAATGAGCCATGAGGCCCGTGGCTTCGGCTGCGCGCCGGCGCCCGGCGTTCCCACCAGACGCTTGCGCAGGAGCCCGATGAGCTGGCCCCTCGGCATCGGCTTGGCGAACAGGTAGCCCTGCCCCACGTCGCAGCCGATCGCCTGCAGCTTGTGGCTCTCATGCGTCGTCTCGACGCCCTCGGCCACCGTCTTGAGGCGGAACCGCTTGGCGAGCTCGACGAACACTTCGCAGAGCCCCCCGTTCACGCGATCGGAGTGGCAATTGGTCACGTAGGCGCGGTCGATCTTGAGCTCGCTGAAGGGCAGCTGGCGCACGCGTGCGAGCGAGGAATAGCCGGCGCCGAAATCGTCGAGCGCCAGCGTGCAATGGGCCTCCTGCAACTCTCCGGCGATATCGTTCGCGAGCTTGAGATCGCGGATGATCTCGTCCTCCGTGACTTCGAGGATGAGACCCGGCCAGTTCTCCGCCTTCGGCCGCTCCTCGCGCACGATGGTGGCGATCGGGAGGTTGACCAATGCCGAGACCGGAACGTTGACCGCGAGCTTCAGCGACATGCCATGATCGGCGCAGGCTTCCCAATCCCTGAGCGCGGTGATGATGACGTGCTCGGTCAGCGCCAGCATGTCGCCCTCGCTCGCGCCCGGCAGGAACACGCCGGGGCCGAGCACGCCGCGGGTCGGATGGCGGGCGCGAACGAGCGCCTCGGCGCCCGCGAGCCGCATGGTCTTGAACTCGATCTTGGGCTGATACCAGAGATCCAACCAGCCGCGCCGGAGCACCTCCGCAAGGGTCACCTTGCCGTCGCCGGGTTCGGGCTCGGGCTCGTCCGGTTTGGACGAGAACAGCTGGCGCAGGACTTTCAGCATGGAAAGCTCGCGACGTCACCTGTGGCGGCTCGATCGGCCGGATTGCGGGGCTTTGTTCCTCCTTATGAAGGAAATTCAACGCGACAGCGTTAATGAGCCGCGCGCGAAAGGAAATCATGCTTTGCAAATGGTAACCGGCGGCACCGGAACCCTCTCCCCGCTGGCGGGGTGCCGGCGGGGAGAGAGAGGAGCAAGGGCTTAGAAGGAGCGCGCGGGGGAGAAGAACATCATGCCGCCGCCTGCTTCCTCGCCGCGATGATCTGGTCCGCCGTGCGGCCGGTGAGCTCGGCCATGTGATCGAATTTGAAGGTGAAGCTGCCCACCCCGGCAGTGGCGGAGCGCACCTCGATGATGAAGTCGCCGATCTCGGCCTCCGGCATCTGCACCCGCACCACATCCCAGCCGGACCAGCCTTCGCGGGTGTCAAAGCCGAGAATCTGGCCGCGCCGGCCCGACATCAGCGCATTCATCTTGGCGGTCGCTTCCGACGGGCAGACGATCTCCACCTGATGGATCGGCTCGAGCAGCACCGGATTGCACTGCGGGAGCCCTTCGGCGACGCCGATGCGTCCGGCGGTGCGGAAGGCCATGTCCGAGGAATCGACGGTGTGATAGGAGCCGTCGATCAGCTTCACCGTGATGTCGACCACTTGGAAGCCGAGCGGGCCCTGCTTGAGCGCGTCGATGACCCCTTCCTCGACCGACGGGATGTAGTTGCGCGGCACCACGCCGCCCTTGATCTCCTCCGCGAAGGAAAAGCCCGAGCCGCGCGGCAGCGGCTTGATGTCGAGCACCACGTCGCCGAACTGGCCGTGTCCGCCCGACTGCTTCTTGTGCCGCCCGCGCTGGACGATGCCCCTCTTGATGGTCTCGCGATAACCGACGGTGGGCTTGTGGCTTACGGTGGGGACGCCGAAGCGGTCGGTGAGCCGCTCGGTCGCGACCCGCAACTGCATTTCCCCCTGGCCCCACAGCACCACCTCGTGGGCCTCCGGGTTGTGGACGACGGTCACCGAGGGATCTTCCTCGAGCAGCTTGGAGAGCGCCTGGCCGAGCTTGACATCGTCCTTGCGCTCCTTGGCCGCCACCGCCATCGCCAGCACGGGCGCATAGGGCACCGCCTTGGGGAGCGCCCGGTGCGCCTGCTTGCCGGCGGTCAGCGTGTCGCCGGTATTGGCATGGTCGAGCTTGCCAAGCGCGACGGTCTCGCCAGCCTGCGCGGGCCCGCGCTTCTCGGTGTTCTGGCCGACCATCTTGAACACGCCGGCGACCCGGCCGGCCTCGCGTTCGGGGTTCTGGAAGGTCGTGCCATCGCCGACCTGACCGTTGAGCACGCGCGCGATCGACATCTTGCCGCCATGGGCGGTGTGCCAGGTCTTGAGCACATAGGCGATCGGGTCGTTGCCGGCCTTGAGCCCGAGGCGCTGGGCGGTCGCCGTTGCATCGGGCGCCTCGTGGCGCAGCGCCTTCATCAGCCGCAGCACGCCGTTGGTACGGGCCGCCGAGCCCATCAGCACCGGACAGACGAGACCCTCGCGCAGCTCCTTGGCGAGATCGTCGAAGACCTTGTCCTTCGGCGGCTGGATGTCTCCGAGCAGTTGCTCCATCAGCTCGTCGTCGTGGTCGGCGAGCGTCTCCAGCATCGAGAAGCGCGCCGTCTTCTCGGCGTCGAGAGCATCGCCTTCGAGCGGCACCACTTGCGAGGGAGCATGCTCCTTGTAGACGAAGGCGCGTTCGAGCGCGAGATCGACGAAGCCAGAGATGAGATCGCCGGAGAAGGCCGGGATCTGACGCAGCAGCAACTTGCTGCGCGAGGCGGGCTGCAACAGCTTGAGCACGTCGTGGATGGTGGAATCGGCCTTGTCGGTCTTGTTGAGGAAGAGGAAGCGCGGAATTTTCTGTTCCTCGAGCTCGCGCAACATGAGCTGGAGCTGCGGGACCTTCTTCTCGTCGAGCTCGCAGACCACGACCGCAGCGTCGACCGCGGGCAGCGCCGCGCGCATGTCGTGCACGAACTCGACCGAGCCGGGACAATCAATGAAGGTATAGGAGTCGCCCATGAAGCTGGTGGTGGCGACCGAAAGTTCGACGCTCATGCGGTGATGGCGCGCCTCCTTGCTGGCGTCGCCGACGGTGGTGCCTGCTTCCGCGGTGCCCTGGCGCTGGATCGCGCCGGTGCGGGCGAGGATCGCTTCGAGGAGCGTGGTCTTGCCGCTCTGGAACGGGCCCACCAGCGCGATGCACCGGGGACCCGTGGCTCGTGTGCCGTTCTGTGCCATGCCTGCCTCCCATGCGGTGAGTTGGACTTTCTTGTCAGCCGAACCGCCATCGTTTCAGGCCGGAGGGGGGATTGGCAAGAGGCGGACACTTGCGGCGCACTTACGCCGATCCCCGGGCCGCGCTCGACCGCGGGGTCGGAAAATGGCCCCAATCGGGTTCCACGGCTGCGGTCTCGCAAGGAGAGGATCGAATGCGCTGGTGGTCCGGATTCATTGCACTTCTGGTCGTCCTTCCGCCGCTGCCCCGGGCCGACGCTGAGCGCGCGGCATCCGCGGCTGAAACGACGAGGATCGCACCGCCGGTGGCGGCACGCAGGCCCGTCCATTTGACCGCGCACGGGATCGAGCGGGTCGACGACTATGCCTGGCTGCGCGACCCGAACTGGCGCGAGGTGGTGCAGGACCCAGGGCGGCTCGCGCCCGAGATCCGCGCCTATATCGAGGCCGAGAATGCCTATGCGCAGAGGGCGCTGGCGCCGCTCTCGGGCCTGCGGGTCCAACTCCTCGAGGAGATGAAAGGCCGGATCGAGCAGGACGATTCCAGTGTCCCGCTGCCCGATGGTCCCTATGTCTATTGGCGGAAATTCGTGCCTGGTGCCGAATATCCGCAGTTGATGCGGGCGCCGCGCGGCGGCGGCGCCGAGGAACTCCTGCTCGACGGGGCGGCCCTCGCCGCGGGCAAAGCCTATTTCTCATTCGGCGACTACCGCCACAGCCCGGACCACCGGCTCTACGCCTATACGGTGGATGAGACCGGCTCCGAGAGCTACGGCTTGCATGTGCGCGACCTCGGCGCGGGTCGCGACCTGCCGGATGTCATGACCGAGGTTTCGGGCTTCACCTGGGCGCGCGACAGCAGCACGCTGTTCTATGTGCGGCTCGACGACGATCATCGCCCACGCTTCGTGTACCGGCACCGCTTGGGGACCGATCCGGCGAACGACCCGCTGGTCTACGAAGAGAAGGATCCCCGGTTCGATGTCTCGGTCGACATGACGCGCAGCGGCCGGTTCGTCGTGATCTCGACCGGCAGTCTCGACACCTCCGAGGATTGGCTGATCGACGCCGCGCGGCCGGACAGCGATCCGGTGGTGATCGCGGCCCGCGAGCCGAACCTGCGCTATGGCGTGGACGACTGGGGCGATCGGCTGATTATCCATACCAATGCGGACGGGGCTGAGGACTTCAAGATCATGACCGCGCCCGCATCGGCGCCAGGCCGCGCGAACTGGCGCGATCTGGTGCCTTACAAGCCGGGCCGGCAGATTCTCTCCGCCGGCGCCTTTGCCGGGCATCTCGTGAGCCTGGAACGCGAAGACGGGTTGCCGCGCCTGGTCATTCGTCGCAAGGCGGACGGCGCCGAGCACGCCATCACCTTCGGCGAGGAGGCCTATTCCCTCGACATGGGCTCGTCCTATGAGTTCGATACCCGCACCATCCGGTTCCAGTATTCCTCGCCCGCCACCCCGCAGCAGACGTTCGATTACGACCTGGAGAGCCACGAGCGGGTGCTGCGCAAGCAGCAGAGCATCCCGAGCGGCCACGATCCGTCCGCCTATGTGGTGCGCCGGTTGTTCGCCGCGAGCGCCGACAACGAGCAGATCCCGATCACCGTGCTGCACCGCAAGGGTCTTCGGCTCGACGGTTCGGCGCCGCTTTTCCTGGAAGGCTACGGCGCCTATGCCTATGCCTTCCCGGCCTCGTTCGACGCCAACGCGCTGTCGCTGGTCGACCGCGGATTCGTCTATGCCATCGCCCATATCCGCGGCGGGCTGGAGAAGGGCGAGCGCTGGCACGAGGCCGGGCGCCGCGAGAACAAGCTCAATACGTTCAAGGATTTCATCACGGTTGCAGAATATCTGAGCAAGGCCGGCTACAGCGCGCCGGGACGCATCGTCGCACGCGGGGATTCCGCCGGCGGACTGCTGATGGGAGCGGTCGCGAATATGCGGCCCGACCTGTTCGCCGGCATCATCGCGCGGGTTCCCTTCGTCGACGCGCTCAACACCATGCTCGACGACAGCCTGCCGCTGACGGCGAGCGATACTCCGGAATGGGGCGATCCGATCCGCGACCTCGCCGCCTATCGGACCATCGCCAGCTACGCGCCCTACGAAAACGTCACCGCCCAGGCCTACCCGCACATGCTGGTCACCGCCGGGATCAGCGATCCGCGCGTGACCTACTGGGAGCCGGCCAAGTGGGTCGCCAAGATCAGGGCGATGAAGACCAACGATCCGCGCATCACGCTGGTCACCCGGATGTCTGCGGGCCATTTCGGCGCCGCCGGCCGGTTCGAATGGCTCGACGAAGTGGGGCTGCTCTGGGCCTTCGCGCTCGATGTCACCGGCACGCGGGGTCCGGGCGCGCCCGCTGGCGCCCCGGCTCCATCCGAAGTCCTCGGCCCAGGCACCGGTGCGGGGGGCACGCCCGCGGACACAGTGCCGCCAATGGGAGGCGGGCTGAAACGATCGCCGGCTGCACCGTGAGCGATCGCGTCGGGCATTACAGCAAAGACGGCCGCCCTTGCCGGCGGCCGTCGCAAATTCGGCAAGGCAGAGGCGTCAGCGCGCGGGCCGCAGGCGCAGCTCGGCGACACCGGCCGCGACATTGATTCCTATTTGACCAGTCAGCGAGAGCGGCTGCAACGCGACCGTGCGGTTCGAGCCGCCGACCAGCACGTTGGCGCCGAGACCGACGATCCCGGTTGCCTCGCCGGTCGCGCCGCCATAATCGCCGGCCAACGCGCCGTACCCGCCGGCGGTGTCCGCGTACACGCCCCAGGTCATGACACTGCGGGCGGTGGCGCCGACATCGAGGCCGAATTTCGAGATCGTTCCCACATAGGCCTCCTGCGGCCCCGGCCGGTCCGGCGTGAACAGGCAGGACACCGACTTCTGCGACCCGATGATCCAGCCGAATCCTCCCGACACGTCGCAATTGAGCACGCCGGTCTTGACCCTCTGCGCCGCGGCCGGATCGAGCGAAGCCGCAGCCAGCGCAAGCGCGATTGCGCCGATTGCTTTGCGATACATGAAAACCCTCCACAAACTCGGTTCACACGGCACGGCCGACCTGCCTGGCCCCCGGGCCGGAACCCTGAAGGTTCATTCTAGGCGAAAATCGACCCGAAGTCGCGTCCTCCTACCCCTGTCCTGGGCGCAACGCAACACACACAGCCCAGCATACGCAGTCTGCGTGCGACGCGAATGTGAAGTTTACCTTAATTATTGCGGCACGTTGGTGTGGCCTTGGACGAAGGAGAGGTCGAGGACCCGGCAAGATCCGGAGTGTCATGCGAATACCCTCCCTCGTCATTGCGGAACGCGGACCATCAAGCCTAGTGCTGCGAGAGCTCAGGCGATCCGCTCGCTCCCCTTGATCTGAGTGCGATGCATGATGCGTCGCGAGTTGGGGTCAAACGGGTCGCGCCGATGCAACACCGAGAGATTGTTCCACATCAACAAATCGCCTACCTGCCATTCGTGGCACATGGCGAACCGCTGCTGCGTGGCATGTGCCCAGAGCGCATCAAGCAACGCCTCGCTGTCGGTCACTTCCAGGCCCACGACGTAGCTGTTCGGCCGCCGGCCAAGAAAGAGAGCCTTGCGCCCGGTCTCCGGGTCGGTGCGAACCACCGGATGCCGCGCACCTACTGTTTCGCGGACATCTGTCACTTCCTTGTATCCCTTCCGGAGCAAACCCGCGCTGTTACGTGATGCATCGTGCACCACGATTTTGCCTTCGGCGCTCTTTTTCAGGTCCGCGGGCAAGGTCGCATAGGCGGCGAACATGTCCGCGAAATACGTATTGCCGCCTGCGGGCGGTACTTCAAGGGAATGCAGGATTGCGGCTTTGGGCGGCACATCGATGTAGGTCATGTCGGCATGCCAAACAGCCTCCCCGTCGCCAAGATTGCCGATCGGCTTGCCGTTTTCGACGATGTTGGAGATGACGTTGATTTCCGGAAACTCCTTGTTGAACGGCTCTCCATATGGGTTCGGCCCCGGTGGATCGAGTTCTCCGAAGTATTTGCTAAATGCAAGGAGTTGCGGATCGGAAAGGCTCTGGCCGTGAACCACGACGACAAGTCGCGTCCGCCATGCCTCGTCGATGATCGCCACGTCATTTTGAGCCAAAGGCTTGGAAAGGTCGGCGCCCCGGATTTCCGCTCCCAGCGGAGCATCCAGATTTCTAATCGATATCGTCATTGGGGGTCCTCGCTATCCTGTCACTGATTTCATTGCTCGTTGGCCGGCATGTGCCGGCGGGGTAAGTCACTGATCCGTCTGGTCGAGGCTCGACTGCAGCGGTCATGCGCGCCGGCTCGATGCGATCCTTGCCGAGAAGATGGAACACAGTCTCGCCCGCGGCGATCAGGTAATCCGTTATGATCCGTCGATGACACCGCCACCAGAGGGCTTCGGCACACATGATGGCGCACGGCTGTGCGTGTCCCAGTGTTCGCAGCCTGACGAGGCCGGAATGGAAAGCCTCAGTCAGGGCGTAATCCGCATAATTGTGAAAACTCTGGTTTTGCCAGAATGCATTCACGCTCGGCGGAATGTCCAGCTTCTTCTCGCGCCGGCCGCCCAGCGCGGCGATGTGCTCATATCCGATCTGAAATTGCGCCAGCGTCTCGGGCAGCTGATCGCTGTTGTATTGCGGGTTCGTGCGCGAGCGCGGAATGATTCGCACATCGGCCACCAGGCGGATATCGGCAAGCCGCAGCAGGTCCACGAACTCGGTGATCGGGCGGGTCGAATGTCCGATCGTGAAGAACGAGTACGCCATGCTTTCCTTGCGGCCGATCAGCGGCGCATCAGTTTCAGGGCCGCTCCCTTGTGGAGAGCGACGTGATCGGTCTTGCCGCTCTTGATCGCATATTGAGGGTCGAGCTCATGCACGCGCCGACAACAGATTTCGGTGATTACTGGATCGCCCGCCTTCGCGGGCGATGACAAGCGAAAAACGAACGCTACTTCAAATTCCCGCAAAACCGCCTCCTCCACGTCCTCGGTCCTGACCGCGTAGGAGATGCGGAACGCCGGGCCGATGCCGAAGGGGGTGCCCTGCACCACCGCGACGCCCTCGGCTTCCAGCAGCTCGGTGACGAAATCCTCGTCGGTCGCGAGCTTTTTTCCGGACGGCGCGGTCTTGCCGATCGTGCCGGCGCAGGAGGGATAGACGTAGAAGGCGCCCTCGGGCTTCGGGCACTGGATGCCTCTTGCCTGGTTGAGCATCGACACGCAGAGGTCGCGGCGCTCCTTGAAGATCGCGTTGTGCTTGGCGATGAAGTCCTGCGGCCCTTCGAGCGCCTCGAGCGCGGCCCATTGCGACACCGCGGCCGGGTTCGAGGTCGACTGCGACTGGATCATCGCCATCGCCTTGATCAGCGGCTCGGGGCCGCCGCCATAGCCGATGCGCCAGCCGGTCATGCAATAGGCCTTGGAGACGCCGTTCACCGTCAGCGTGCGCTCGTAGAGCCGCGGCTCGAGCTGCGCCGGCGAGAAGAACACGAAGTCGTCGTAGACCAGGTGCTCGTACATGTCGTCCGCCATCACCCATACATGCGGGTGGCGCGCCAGCACGTCGGTCACGGCTTTGAGCTCGGCGCGCCGATAGGCGGCCCCGGTCGGGTTCGACGGCGAGTTGAAGATGATCCACTTGGTCTTCGGCGTGATCGCGCGCTCGAGCGCCTCCGGCCGCATCTTGAAGCCGTCCTCCATGAGGGTGTCGACCGCGACCGGCTCGCCGCCTGCGAGCAGCACCATCTCGGGATAGCTCACCCAATAGGGCGCCGGGATGATGACCTCGTCGCCGGGATTGAGCGTGGCGACAAGCGCGTTGTAGAGCACCTGCTTGCCGCCGGTGCCGACAATGATCTGGCTCGGCTTGTAGTCGAGACCGTTCTCGCGCTTGAACTTGCGCGCGACCGCGGATTTGAGCTCGGCGAGCCCGTCGACCGCCGTGTATTTCGACGCCTTGCCGGCCAGGATGGCCCGGACCGCCGCCTGCTTGATGTTGTCCGGCGTGTCGAAATCGGGCTCGCCGGCGCCGAGTCCGATGACGTTACGGCCCGCGGCTTTGAGCGCGCGCGCCTTGTCGGTCACGGCGATGGTGGCCGAGGGCTTGATGCGCTTGAGCGACTTCGCCAACACCTCGTCCGGCGTTGCGCGCTTGATCTCGTCCGCGAGGAAGGCCATGGCACTCTCCGGTGACCCGCAGCTCTTGCGTGCGCAAGTCGGCTCAGGCCGACGGGCATGCGGGCGCCAAACTCCTAAAGCGAGACCCTAAATCCGGCAAGAGGCGGCGCCCTTGATCGCCGATGACATTGCAGTGACAGCGTACCCCGGATGGAGCGGAGCGAAATCTGGGATCTGTCGATCCGCTGGCCGAAGCCTATCCTTTGGATCTTCCGCGCGGCTCACCCGGATTGCGCTGCGCTTCATCCGGGCTGCAGGTTGCTGCAATAGGGCGCGCCGGCTGCGTTAACTTCTGGGCAATTCCGGCGTGCTAGCCGACCTCCGCGGGGCGGGTGCAGGACCACTATATGGGCAAGGCCGCGGCGCTGCGCCATACGCCTGATCCGAGGTACCATGGACGTGCTGCGTATCTTGCGGACCGGTGCCTGGCTCACCCGTGAGCGCATGCGGCTGGTAGCGTTTGCGATGCTGGCCGCCTACCTGCTTGGCTTCGGCTACCTGGTGGTGACCGCGCACGGCTCCATCGACATCATGGGACGGCCGCTCGGAACGGATTTTTCCAACATCTATGCGGCGGGCACGTACGTGCTCGAAGGCCAACCCGACGCGCCCTTCGATCCTTTGCTCCAGCATGAACGCGCGCAGGCCATCTTCGGTCAAGACACCCCGTTCTACGGCTGGCATTACCCGCCGTTCTTCCTGTTCATCGCCGCGGCGCTGGCGCTAATGCCCTATGGGCTGGCGCTTGCTGGGTGGCAGGCCGCGACCTTCTTGCTCTATCTCGCTTCGATGCGCGCGATCCTTGCCGCCGCATGGGACGGCGGATCGAATGGCGAGGGGACTCGGACTGCGACCGACCACCTTTGGCTCTTGCTCGCAATCGCGTTTCCGGCCGTGTTCGTCAATCTCGGCCATGGCCATAATGGCTTCCTCACTGCCGCGCTCATCGGCGCTGCGCTCGTCCTGCTCGACCGCCGGCCGGTGGCGGCCGGAATCCTTTTCGGGCTTCTCGCCTACAAGCCGCAATTCGGACTCATGGTCCCGTTTGTGCTTGCCGCGACCGGTCGCTGGCGCACCTTTGCCTCGGCTGCTGCCACGGTCGCGCTGCTTGCCCTCTCCACCACATTCGCCTTCGGCCCGCACGTGTGGGAGGCCTTTCTCGCCTCGACCCGCTTCACCCGCGTAGTGGTGTTGGAAGCGGGCGGTATCGGCTGGCACAAGATTCAGAGTGTCTTTGCATGGGTACGCATGTGGGGCGGACCGGTTGTCATGGCCTATGCGTTGCAGGCGGCCGTCACGGTCGTTCTCGGCGCGGCACTCGCGTGGCTATGGCGCGGGGGGGCCTCGTTCGCGCTCAAAGCTGCTGCGCTTTGCATCGTGGCGATCCTCGCCACCCCTTACAGCCTCGACTACGACATGATGCTCCTGGCGCCGGCCATCGGCTTTTGTGCCGCTGACGGCTGCGCGCGCGGCTTCCTCCCGTGGGAGAAGAGCGGCCTCGCCGCGCTCTGGCTCGTGCCGATCGTCATTCGAATGCATCCGCGCGATCGCTTTCGTCAATCGCTCCGTGACCCGGATGAATCTTCCGTCAGGAATACGAACGAAAGAACTTTCTCCCCCGCGAGAGCCGACGGGGATAATGATAATAAGGTCATTGCACGACAAGAAGTTGAGGCCACGACATGGCCGCGGTCGCGTCATACTGCCGAACCCGCGGACAGTTAGGTTTGCGCGGAGGGCCGCTGCCGGGTGATTTTTCGTGCGCGGGCCGATAAATGCCGGTAAATTATGTCGAGCGCACGAACTCTGGCGCGACCGTTTGCCCGGAGCCAAGGCATGAAGCTCACCCCGGATCAGATCAGAGCCTTCGAGGATGACGGTTACCTCTTCTTCCCGAACTGCTTTGCCGGGGAGGAAGTCGCAGTTCTGCGCAGCGAAGCGGAGCACATCCTCAAATCGGACCGCCGCGAGGTCTGGCGGGAGAAGTCGGGCGCTCCCCGCACCGCCTTCGCCGCGCACACTTATAACGAGGCCTTCCGGCTCATGGCGCACCACCCGCGCCTGATCGAGCCGCTGCAGCAAATGTTCGGCGAGGGTGTCTATGTCCACCAGTTCAAGATCAACGCCAAGGCCGCGTTCGAAGGCGACGTCTGGCAATGGCACCAGGACTACGGCACCTGGGCACGCGACGACGGCATGCCCGAGCCGCGGGCGATGAACATTTCGATCTTTCTCGACGAGGTGATGCCGATCAACGGCCCGCTGATGCTGATCCCGAAGAGCCACCGGCACGGCACGCTGGCGGCCGCCCATGACGAGGCCACCACCTCCTATCCGCTCTGGACGCTCGACCAGGACACGGTGGCGCGGCTTGCCGCCGCGGCCGCGCCGCCCGGCGGCATCGGGATCGTGGCGCCGACCGGAAAGCCCGGCGCAGTGCTGATGTTCCACGGCAACCTGGTCCATGCCTCGCCGCCGAACATCACGCCCTATCCGCGCAAGATCGTGTATCTCACGCTGTGCGCCGTCTCCAACCACATCACCAAGTTCACCAGGGCGGACTGGATCGCGCACCGCGATTTCTCGCCGCTCGTGCCGGTCGCCGACGACGCGCTGATCGCCTATGCCCGCGCACACCGCGTGGCGGCGGAATGACGATCGCGACCGGCCCCTAGCCGGCAATCGTCGCCGCGGGAATCGTTGCCGAACACAGCGGACGAACCTCTCCGCACCCGGGTATGATGGTATTGCGCGCAGTCCCGATGAGTGCTTTCACTGCGTTGTGTCATGACACCGACGCGGCCATGCCATAGGACCATAGCCGCGGTCCCCTGGTGTTGCGCCGGCCGCAGGAGGCCCAAGCAGGACGGCGATGTATACGCTCTATTCGATGCAGCGATCGGGCAACAGCTACAAGGCGAGGCTCGTCCTTGCCCAGCTGGGCATTGCCTATCGCCTCGAAGAGGTCGACATCCTCCAGGGCCAAAGCCACACCCCCGAGTTCCTGGCCAAGAATCCGAGCGGGCAGGTGCCGCTGCTCGAAGTCGCCCCTGGCCGCTTCATCGCCGAATCGAACGCCATCCTCTGGTATGTCGCCGGCGGCACCGCGCTCGCGCCCGAGGACCGCATCGACCGCGCCGAGGCGTTGCAATGGATGTTCTTCGAGCAGCACAGCCTCGAGCCCAATCTGGGCGCGGCCTATTTCTGGCTGGTTTTGGTGAAAGGCGGCCGCGAGCTGCAGCGGCACGCGCTCGATGACTGGATGGAGGAAGGCTACCGCGCGCTGAAGGTGATGGAAAATCACCTCAAGCACCACCACTATTTCGCCGCCGACCGTTACACCATCGCCGACATCGCGCTCTACGCCTACACCCACCTCGCGCACCAGTGCGATTTCGACCTCACGGCCTTCCCCTCGATCCGCGCCTGGCTCGAGCGCGTCGCCGCCGAGTCCGGACACGTGACGATGCACGACCAGGCGGCCCATGCCACGGCCGCGGAATGATCGAGGTCATTCTCCCGCTTTGATCCCTGCCTCCCTGACCACCTTGGCCCAGGTCAGGGCCTCCGATCTGATGGCATCGGCAAGTTCCGCCGGCGTCACATTGACGAGTTCCATGCCCTGGTCGTCGAGCTTCTTGCGCAAATCAGGCTGCACCAGGATCTTTGCCATTTCGCGCTGCAGCCGCTCGATAATCTCCTGCGCCGTCCCTGCGGGTGCCATCAGCGCGTACCATGCGGTCGCATCGAAGCCGGAAAATCCCTGCTCGGCCATGGTCGGCAAATCGGGCGCCGCGGGCGACCGTTTCAGCGAGCTCACTGCGAATGCCCGCAGTCTTCCGTCCCGTACCAGCGGCAGCGCCACCGGTGCGCCAAGAAACGCCATGTTGATGCGTCCCGCGAGCAGGTCCGGCACCGCAACCGTGACGCCGCGATAAGGTACGTGCTGGATATCGATTCCTGCCATCGACTTGAATAGCTCGCCAGCAAGATGATTGCTGGTGCCGACGCCGCCAGAGGCAAAAGTGAGCTTGCCCGGCTGTGCGCGCGCGAGCGCGACCAACTCCTCGAGGTTCTTGGCCGGCACATCCTTGTGAACGACGAGGAAGTTCGGCTGGAAGCAAACCTCGAAGATCGGAACCAAGTCCTTGATCGGATCGAACGGGAGCTTCGGATAGAGGCTGGGGTTGACGACGATCATCCCGGAAGTGGCCATAAGGAGCGTATGACCGTCAGGCGCCGCCTTTGCGACGCGCTCGGTCGCAATGTTGCCGCCGGCCCCGGTCACGACCTCCACCACGACCGGCTTGCCCAACGATTCGGAAAGCCGGTCGGACACCAGACGCGCGACGATGTCCGAAGGGCCGCCCGCCGGAAAACCGACCAGCATCCGGACCGGCTTTTCCGGGTAATTCGGTTGCGACGCCGCTTCGCTCGCCGGCAGAAGAACGCCAAGCGCGGCGACTAGACCGCAGATCATCGTCCTCATCGACACCCCCTGGAAACGATTGCGCCTCCACCCACAGGTGTTGCGAGTATGCCATAGCTTCGGGCAAAGTATTCGGGATCGGCTCCGGGTTAACCTTTTCTTAACCCAAGTCACGAAATCGCCCATATTCGTCAACGGCTTCGCCCCAGTCCAGTCGAACCGGCGCCGGTATCGCGGGCGACTAATCGACGATGAAAACTGATTCGCCGGAGACTGACATGTCCAACCGTCCGGGGCATGGATTACTGGACCAGGCCCCCGAAACGCCTCCGAAGCATCGGCCGGCCGCGGTGGTCGAGCTGATCGCAACCGTTGCGCTGGCCTTGTCGACGCTGATCGCAGCGACCGC
>WNGQ01006866.1_pt1 | contig 14430 bp, 12 predicted proteins | sample 5407661 | NCBI WGS metagenome assembly WNGQ01 (sample SAMN13153382, study PRJNA577476) | soil metagenome | isolation source: 60 cm soil or saprolite under Garry oak tree replicate 2 | place: USA:California | collected 2016-06-15 | reverse complement strand
GATTAACGATGCGTCAGCACAAGATTTTGCTGGCTGGGCTGGTGTTACTCTCTGTGTTGCCGGTGCTGGCTGATCGGAAGCCGGTGTTGCAGCAAATTCAGCTGCCGCACAATTACTATTATCGTGAGATGTATTTGCCACAGCTGACGACTGGCCCATCGGCGCTGACGTTTTCGCCTGATGGCAAGGAGGTGGTCTACGGTATGGGTGGTTCGCTTTGGCGACAAACCATCGGCAGTGATCAGACGCAGGAACTCACCCACGCAGGAGGCTACGACTATCAGCCGGACTGGTCCCATGATGGCCGACACATTATATTCACCCGTTACCAGAACGACGCTCTCGAGTTGTGGCAGCTCGACTTGCAAACTGGCAAGGAAGCCGCGCTCACCTCGCACGGCGATGTCAATGTCGAGCCGCGATATTCGCCGGATGACCGCCACGTCGCATTCGTTTCCACCGCTGACAGCGGTCATTTCAACCTCTACGTCGCAGAGGTGGCTGGCGATCACTTCATCAATCCGAGACGTTTGTTGCCTGAGCACACGAGCAGCATCTATCGCTACTACTACGCGCCGACGGATCACGCGATCAATCCTTCCTGGACGCCTGACGGTCAGCGCCTGGTGTTCGTGTCGAATCGAGAAGTAGCTTACGGTACCGGCGACATTTGGTCAGTAGCAGTCAACGCGCCCGAAGATTTGAAAAAAGTCTTCAGTGAAGAAACTGCGTGGCGCGCGCAGCCGCAGGTCGCACCCGATGGCCGTCGGGTTTTGTTCAGCAGTTACCACGGCCGCCAGTGGCAACAGCTCTGGTTAACGACTATGCAGAGTGCCGCACCGTTCCCGTTGACCTTTGGTGAGTTCGACCGTACCCAGGCACGGTTTTCGCCCGATGGCAGCCACATTGGTTACATCAGCAATGAAGAAGGCAATACGTCGCTCTGGGTTGAGGAAATCGTTGGCGGCGGCCGAACTCGCATCAATGCCACCCAACGCCATTACCTACAGCCGGTCGGCCGACTGCAACTGAGTGTGCGAGATGAGCGTGGCAAAAGAGTGCCCGGGCGAGTGAGCGTACTTGCTGCTGACGGCCGCGCCTATGCACCAGATAATGCCTGGATGCATGCCGATGACGGCTTTGATCGCAGCGTGCAGGCGTTCGAAAACCACTACTTCCACTGTCCGGGCGAATGTACGCTGACGCTACCGATTGGTGACGCGCGGTTGGAGGTGTCTCGTGGCTTGGACTACGCCATTGCCGAGCAGCACGTCGCGATCACGACGGAAGACAATACGAGGACGGTCTCACTCAAGCCACTACGCTTGCCGGCTCAATACGGCCACTTCGCCAGCGCCGACCTGCATGTGCACATGAATTATGGTGGGCACTATCGAAACACGCCTCAGAATTTGGTCGAACAGGGTCGTGCCGAACACCTGGACACCATCTACAACCTGATCGTCAACAAGGAAGAGCGCATTCCGGACATCGCGCAGTTCACTACGCGGCCGTTGCGTAAAGACAACATGCTGCTGATGCAAGCACAGGAATTTCACAGCAGCTATTGGGGACATCTGGGCCTGCTGGATTTGGACGATCATTTTCTAACCCCCGATTTTTCGTCCTATCGGGAAAGTGCCTTGAGCAGCCCGTATCCGCACAATGGTGTGGTCGCTAGCCTGGCACACGCGCAACATGGTTTGGTCGGGTATGCACATCCGTTCGATGGCCCGGTTAATCCCGACAAAGATTTCGAACTCAGCAATAGCCTCCCGGCCGATGTTGCCCTGGGAAACACCGATTATTACGAACTGGTGGGTTTCTCTGATCACCGCTCCACAGCGGACGTCTGGTACCGCCTGCTCAATCTTGGTTTTCGCGTTCCAGCTGGCGCAGGTACCGATGCGATGGCGAACTACGCTTCGTTGCGCGGCCCGGTAGGCATGAATCGGGTATTCATCGCCATTGTGGGCGAGACCACGCCGGAAAAGCTGCACTCAGGTTTAAAGGAGGGTCGGACTTTCGTCAGTAACGGCCCCTTACTGGGCTTGCAAATCGATGGCAAGCATCCGGGCGACGCGATTACACTCGCCAAGCCGACGACGCTGCCTTACCAGGCATCTTTGCGTTCCATCGTGCCAATCGATCACTTTGAGCTGATCTTCAATGGTCGGGTGATCGCCAGTCATCGGCTTGAGGGGGCGCGCACGCAGGCGGATGTCAGTGGCAACGTTGAGATTCCTGTCAGCGGCTGGCTGGTGCTGCGCGCCTGGAACGATCACGCCGATCCAAGGATACAAGACATCTATCCTTATGCCAGCACCAGCCCGATCTATGTAACGGTTGATCGGCAAGCGCCGAGCTCGCCTGATGAGGCTGCCTATTTTGTGAGCTGGCTAGATCGCGTGATCGCCGGCGTAACGGCGCGGAGCGACTACAACAGCCCTCAGGAAAAGCAGGACACGCTGCAATACCTGAACGCGGCACGCACGATATTTCAAACACGAATAGAAGGAGCGCGCCCGACCGTGTTTCCGTAGTACGGAGGCGGTGCATTGTGAGCATCGCTATGGTCACCACGACAGTAACACATAACATCGGACCGCGACCGTTTATGTCTCAATTCCATCGGGGCCCGCGTAAAACGCCGTTGCCGGGTCGCAAACCGCTATTGACTGCGTCCGGGCGCTGCGGTGGGCTTACCCGGCTTACGCAATACTACGCGCTTACGTGAAATTTTTTAGCCACGCGCCCCTTAGCTTATTGAGCGCTTCCAAGGGAATTAGTGTTTTCCAATCGAAGTGTGGCGCGGCAGGCACCGGCAGTCGCCTCGCAATCCGGTAGCTTCGCGCATCGGCAACGCATGAGTTTCTCGCCTGGAGTTGATGCTTGGTCGTACGATGCTCTGCGAGTCGCCGCTCGTCGTGACGCCGCTCGCGGATCTTACGATCGACAAGGACCTTAAAGCTGTCCTCAACTCCAATTCGACCAATTAAGTGAAATTTCCCAGAATTCATTATTTTTTCTCTCGCGGTTCAATAGGAGGTGCGATGAAAAGTTTTCGCTTTTCGATCGTGTCTCCTATCCTGACCCAACAGATGCATCGGATACACTTCAAGATCTGGACGTCCCAGCTGTGGAAGTAGCGATAGTGAAGCAAGGCGTAAGCTCTTCCAGCCGGGCCAACATTACGTCTCCTGCATAATTTAGTCGTTGGCACCATCGCGTTGCGCCAGAGTTTGTCGGCAAGGCCTGCATCTATAGGCACAGCGCGTCGTTGATTGAGCCAACTCGGCGTTTATTGCGACCGCGGCTTGTAAGCTTATTCCGCTCAGATTTGCGCCAGGATCGTCACCCAATAGCGAAGTTGGTTGACGTTCACAGTGGCGCGGCTCGAACTAAGAAAGAGTTCAACGCGCACTTCGACCCTTTCAGATTCATCGGGAAAGTCCATGTCGGGTTGACCGGATCGGGATCACCACTCGCGAGAATTTGGACGTTGGCTGCTCCGGTAACGGTAAACAGTCGATTCGCTCCGTCGGGCCCGGCGACGACTGCTTCCAGAATTTGTTCTCCACTCGTCGTTGTTTCAGGCATTGCGTCGTTTCCTTGTAGATTCGGGTTGGAGTGTCAGGCACTGGAAAAGGGCTGTCAATGCGTTTGCAGCGCTCAGGGAGATTTCATTGGCGCGCATTTACACGCTGCTCCATCGTGGGCAACGGCCTGGACAAGATCGTAACGTTTAACGACGGCTCGCTTCAATCGCGTCGAGCATTTCGCGGGCTACCGGTTCGTTCGGCACAATCTGTAAAGTCGCCCGCAGATGCGGAATCGCTTCGTCGTATCGGCCAAGTTTGGCCAGAACCATTCCGAGATTGCGATGGATTGCGGGCTGCTGCGGTTCGAGCTCGAGCGCTGCCTCATATTGGCGGATCGCTTCCTCATAACGACGCATCGCTTCTTCAGGGACTGTGGAAGCCGACTGGCTCAAACGCTCTGCGGTGATGGTCAACGCGTTTGCGAGATTGGTCCGGATTGTTGCGACTCCGGCGCTCCGGGCGGCGGACGGCTTCGCCTCTTTCAACTGCAACGCCTTGCGATACTCGGCGATTCCTTCGTCAAATCGCTCCAGCCGGCAATAAGCCAGGCCAAGCTGGTTATGAATATCGGCTAGCTCTGGCTTCAGTTCCGCCGCGCGACCGGCATGGTAAGCGGCCTCCGCGTACCTTTCCTGCTTGAAGCGGCGTTGTGCGATCTGAATGTGAGCCTGCCACGCATCGGGATTTTTGGAGAGATTATCCTGCCAAAGCCTCTCTTCATTGCGATAAATTTCCGCTCGGCTGAAGGCGTCTGTTCCCATTGCGCCAACCAGCAACGTAACAATGGCGGCAGTGGCAATTTTAGTTGCGCGTTGTCGCTGGTTCCACACGTATGCTACGCCCGCGCTGAAAAGTGCAAGCAAGGAAACGTCCGCAAAATACTGGTGATGATCGGCGACGAGCGTGCCACTGCGGACGTAGGCCATTCGAACGAATCCAAGCGCCGGAAGAAGGGCGACGACGAAGCAGGCAACCGCAAAAAGAGCGCCGCGTGTCCCACGATTCCGCCAATGCCAGAGGCCAGCCAAGATGGCGATAAGGCCAATCAAAGGCAACCATTCCAGAACGCTCGGAGAATCGAATCGCCAGTTTGGGTAAATCGCCATCAATCGGACAGGGGCGAAGAGATGCCCAGTGTACCACCATATTGCCATTGCGGCGTTTACCAAGCGGCGAGATAGCGACCCGATAACAATCTCTTCTTCACCGATACCGCGGTTTTGAAACCACATTGTGACCAGGCCAAAAACGATCCCGATCAAGAAAAATGGCCAGGATCGTACGATGTCGCGTCGAAGGTTTTGAGTGGTCCGCCTTCCGGGCGATTTTTCCTCCCGCCACCAGGCGCAGAGAAGCAGGACGACGGGCAAAAACACGACTTGCGTTTTTGAGAGCAGCGCTAACGCGAAGAAAACCAGAGACGCGGCATAGGCAGTCGCCGAGTTACGCAGCTGCTTCTCGTCGAGCTCAAGAAAATAGAGGATCGACAACAACGCGAAGAACATCGACAGGAGATTTTTCAACTCGGAAATCCACGCCACTGATGCCACATGAACCGGATGGATCCCGAAGATGAGGCCGGCAAGCCAGGCACCGGGAATGTTCAGCCGCACCAACAACCGCCACACAAGCAACGCGTTTGCAGCTTGCAGAAGAACATTAACGGCGTGATAGCCGGTTGCGTTGCCAACAAAAAGATGATGCTCGGTCCAAAATACGGTATTGGTAACCGGGAAGTAATCTGCCGTTCTTCCACCTGACCAGATTTCTACCAAGCCCGAAAAGTTTTGCAGCAACGGGTTGCCGGTTATTAGAAGAAAATCGTCCCACACAAAATCTCCCCGAAGAGCCGGCAGGTAAACCAACACTACGGCGATGATGATTGCCGCAACGAGTGCCGGCTTCCGCCACACCATGGATTTCGTGGGTGCGACCCGTGCATGGCGTTGCACTCGCGGCTTCATGATCGATAAAACCAACTAACCACGAATCCGCCTCGGCGAAAACTGCTGGGGACAGACCGCCTTTACAACGCGCCGCATGATACACGTTGCCGAAGAGCGGGTAATACGGCAAAAGGTTTGTTCCTATGACTCATCGCTATTTCGAAGATCTAAAAGTCGGCGCTCGATTCGAATCAGATGTTTATGTCGTGACGGAAGCCGAGATTATCGAGTTTGCGCGCCGGTTTGATCCGCAGTCGTTTCATCTCGATCCAACGAAGGCGGCCCGAGGTATTTTCAAGGGTTTGATTGCGAGTGGTTGGTACACGGCTGCAATCACCATGCGTCTTTTTGTGCAAACATTGAACTTCGTTGAAGGCGCGATCGGGCTGGGTGTCGATGAATTGCGCTGGCCGAACCCGGTGCGCCCAGACGATGCACTGAGAGTCGAGACAGAAATTGTCGATCTTCGACTGTCGCGCTCGAAGCCGGGTTACGGAATCATTCGGCTGCGGAACGTGACCACAAATCAGCGCGGCGAAATTGTGCAGACCATGTTCGCAAACGCAATGGTGCCAGGGCGCGCGGCCTTCAGCGGTTGACCATCTGCATTGCCCAATCGGGGTAGCGCGCGCCCGCGACGGCTTCCTGTGGCGCGGCCTCCTCGATGCGCGCGAGATCTTTGCCAGTAAGAGCAACATTGAGCGCACCAATATTTTCCTGCAAATATTTGCGATGTTTGGTCCCAGGGATCGGGACGATGTCGTCGCCTTGCGCGAGAACCCAGGCGAGCGCAAGCTGCGCGGGCGTGCATTTTTTCTCGCGCGCAATTTCTTCGCCGCGTTTCACCAGGTCGAGATTGCGCTGGAAATTTTGGCCCTGAAATCGTGGCGAGGTGCGGCGGTAATCGTTCTCCGGCAGATCTTCGAAGCGCTTGATTTTCCCCGTTAGAAATCCGCGACCGAGCGGGCTGTATGGCACAAAACCAATGCCAAGCTCACGACACGCACCGACCACTTCCTTCTCGGGGTCGCGCGTCCAGAGTGAGTATTCCGATTGCAGTGCCGTGATGGGATGAACGGCGTGCGCGCGGCGGATCGTTTCCGCGCCAGCTTCCGAAAGGCCGAGGAAGCGCACTTTGCCTTTCTGAACCAGTTCCGCCATCGCACCAACGGTCTCTTCAATTGGTGTGTCCGGATCGACCCGATGCTGGTAATAAAGATCGATCACGTCCACTCCAAGCCGGCGGAGACTGCCCTCGCAAGCTTTGCTGACGTAATCTGGCTTACCGCTGATTCCGCGATACTCCGGCATGGCCGGGTCACGCAGAATTCCGAATTTTGTCGCGATGATGACCTGCTCGCGGTATCCTCTCAATGCCCGGCCGAGCAACTGTTCATTGGTGTACGGCCCGTACATGTCGGCGGTATCAAAAAATGTGATACCGAGCTCGAGCCCGCGATGGATCGTCGCGATTGATTCCTGATCGTCACGTTCACCGTAAAAATCCGACATTCCCATGCAGCCGAGACCGATGGCCGAGACAACCGGCCCGCCGCGTCCAAGTTTTCGTTGCTTCATTGCTTGCTAAGATTCGATTGTCAGTTTCATCGCGGTTGCGAAATCGTCAGGCAATGGTGCTTCAAAATTTTTCCATTCGCCGCTACCTAGATGGCGAAAACCCAATTTCCACGCATGCAACATTTGTCGCGGGAAATCCTTTGCCAAGCGCGACGCATAAACTTTATCGCCCAGCACCGGATGACCGAGATGGTGAAGATGCACACGAACCTGATGCGTGCGTCCGCTATGCAATCGGCATTCGATCAGGCTCGCCTTGTCCCCTGTGCGAATGACGCGGTATTCAGTTTTAGCTGCGCGACCACGTGGCGAAGCGACGCTCATGCGTTGTCGATGTGCCGGGTGTCGCCCGACTTTTTCTTCGATTACGCCTGTCTGTTTGCACAACTTCCCGGCGACGAGCGCGAGATAAATCTTTTCGACTATGCGCTCGGCAAACTGTCTCGACAATTCTCGATGCGTCGCATCATTTTTCGCGACGACAAGACAACCGCTGGTGTCTTTATCGAGACGATGCACGATGCCAGGTCGTTCCTTTCCGCCGATCCCGGATAACGTCGGGCAATGGCTGAGCAATGCGTTGACCAAAGTGTGCTCGCGATGACCGGCACCGGGATGAACGACGAGCCCGGCCGGTTTGTTGATGACGATGAGATCGTTGTCTTCGAAGAGAACGTCAAGCGGAATCGGTTCCGGCCGGGTCTCGATCTTTTCAGGCGGCGGTTCGGTGACTTCGATCTTATCACCGGTTCGCAGAAGTTGCCGTGGCCGAGTAGTGGCGCCGTTGAGGCGGACGAAGCCGATGCGGATTAGTTGCTGGATTCGGGAGCGAGAATGTTCTGGAAGTTCCCTTGCCAGAAACCGATCGAGACGGACTCGTGCATCCTCTTTTGGCACAATGAATTTCGACATTGCCGATTTGTCGCTTGCGGGTTTCAAGCTCGCCATCTCTTTGCTCTAAAATTCGTCAATGTTACAGTCCATTTCCATGTCGATTGAGGAGAGTTCGCCATGACCCAAGCCTGTCCGGCTTGCAGCACGGCCATTGATACGAGCACCTATGAGCCGCTTGCGCGGGTGATTTGTCCCAAGTGCGGCGAGAAAACGCGGGTGCAAAGAGCGTTTGATCAGTTCGAGGTCGTCGAGATGCTGGGCGTTGGCGGCATGGGCAGCGTTTACAAGGCGCGGGATACGCTCCTCGATCGGTTTGTGGCGCTGAAGCTCTTGCGCACAGATCTTAGCAGCGGAAAAGACCATCCTTCGAGATTCCAACATGAGGCGCGCATTGCCGCTTCGGTCAATCATCCCAACGTCATACGGGTCTTCTCATCCGGAACTGATCACGGGCAATTTTATGTGGTGATGGAGCTGGTCGATCATGGGAGCCTCGATGATCTCATCGAAAAACGGAAACAGTTGCCAGAGCAGCAGGTCCTTGAGTGCGGGATTCAAGTCGCCGGAGGGCTGCGTGCGGCCCACCAGCAAGGTCTTATCCATCGCGATGTAAAGCCGGCCAACATCTTGTTTGCTGACGAACACACCGCCAAGATCAGCGACTTCGGTCTGGCAGGCGTGGCAGGGGAAGGGTCCGAAGCCGGAGCTGAGATTTGGGGGACGCCATACTACGTCGCGCCGGAGCGATTGAGCAACGGGTCGGAAGATTTCTGCAGCGATATCTACAGTCTCGGTGCAACTCTTTTCCACGCCGTTGCGGGCAAGGCGCCTATCGAAGGCAACACAAATTCTGCCGCTGCACTGCTTGATTTAAAGAAACAGCCACTCCATTTGCGCGCCGTGGCGCCCGAAGTATCTGAGGCGACAGTCAGCATCATTCAACGCATGATCGCGCCGGATCCCGTGCAGCGTTTTTCTTCCTACAACGAATTAATTTCCCAGCTCGAGCGAGCGCAGCGCGCTCTGAAAGGCATCGACAATGTCGGTGGAATTCGCGGGCGCTGGCGCCGATGGTTTGCTCGCCTGCGAAATCAGTAGCGAAACTACTGCACCTTCGGCGAGCAAGTGCGTGGAGTTCGCCGCCTTCGCGTTGCTGCGGCGTGCCAAGAGAAATCTCGACCCACCTGGGCGGCGCATCATCGCCGCGCCAGAGTGAACGAAACTTGTCCGCGAGAGTCATATTTACACACGCCTTAGCCATAGTAGATTTTTCGGCGCGACTATTTTCGTCGTCATCCCATGGAACAAAGCCCGCCACCATTTCCTTCACCGGAAGAACTGAAAGCCAAGATCACGGAGTTCATGAAACAGAACTTCGGCGAGCGGGTTGCAGTCACGACTTTTGCGGAACCGGAGCCTGCCGTTGCCGCTGACGAAGAAAAACCGGAGAAGATCGAGCGTCGGGAATTCGAGTTCAATCTTCTTCCGCGGGACATCAAAGCGCATTTGGACCGATTCGTGATCAAGCAGGAAGAAGCGAAGAAAGTCCTTTCGATTGCGGTTTGCGACCATTACAACCACGCAAAGTATCTGCGCGCGCTGGAGAAAGAAGACCCGAGGCGCGCGGAAGAAACCGAATACATCAAGCAAAACGTAATCCTGGTCGGGCCGACCGGTGTCGGAAAAACGTATCTCATCAAGCACATTGCCGAGCTTATCAAAGTGCCGTTTGTAAAAGCCGACGCGACCAAGTTCAGCGAGACTGGCTACGTCGGCGGGGACGTCGAAGACCTGGTTCGCGAGCTGGTGCATAAGGCCGACGGCGACGTTAACCTCGCGCAGTTCGGTATCATTTACATCGACGAGATCGACAAGATCGCGTCAGCAGGAAATTTGATTGGGCGCGATGTGAGCGGGCGCGGCGTGCAGACGACGTTGCTGAAGTTAATGGAGGAAACCGAGGTGCCCGTGCGCAGCATGAACGATCTTCAGGCGCAGCTCCAGGCGGCGTTCGAGTTTCAACGCCGCGGGAAGGCGAAACGCGAGACAATCAACACGCGGCACATTCTTTTTGTAGTAAGCGGTGCGTTCGAAAAGTTGAAGGAGCAAGTCGCGCGTCGGGTGCGGCAGGGGCAGATCGGATTCCGAGCCGAGCCGGTTCAGGTGATGGACAACGAGCTCTTCCAGCATGTTACCACGCAGGATTTTGTGGAGTACGGGTTCGAGCCGGAGTTCATCGGGCGACTTCCGGTGCGAGTCGTGTGCGAAGATCTCGATGCGGACGATCTCTTCAAGATCATGAAATATTCCGAGGGCAGCTTGCTCCGGCAATATGAACGGGCGTTTTGCGCCTATGGCATCGAGATCAGCTTCGAAGATGAAGCGCTGCGCCTGCTGGCGGAAGCGGCTGCGCAGGAAAAAACCGGCGCGCGCGGATTGCTCACGGTATTTGAAAAATTATTCCGCGATTACAAATATTATCTGGCTGGCTCGGGTTTGAGCCAGTTGCGTGTCACGGCGGAGCTGGTGCGCGAACCGAGGCGCGTGCTGGACCGGTTGATGGTGGAGGGACACAAGCTGGAAGCGCAAACGCTCGAAGCCAGCCTGCATCAATTCGTCGAGAAATTCAGAGCCGACCATGGATTGGAAATTATTTTCGACGAGACAGCAGTGCGGCGTTTGGTTGAGCGCGCACAGGCTGAACGGATGAAGATGAGCGATCTTTGCGCTCACCTGTTCAAAGATTATCAATTCGGGCTGAGCCTGATCAAAAAGAACACCGGCCAAACGAGGTTTGTGATTAATGCAGAGGCGGTCGACGCTCCGGACAAATTTTTGAGCGAACTGGTCGTCCGATCGTATTATCCGGTCGCAGCGGCACAGAAAGCCTGATTGTTCATGAAGCGTTCGCTGATCACCACGCTGATAATCGGAGTCGCTGTCGGCCTCATCGTCGGGCTGTTGCACGCAACCAGGGCGATAGTCGGCCTTGAGACCGCTCTTGGGGCGCTTGTGTCTCACTACGGCAGTGCGACAAGAGTCGTCGGCGAGAAATGGCAGTACGTTTTCGTTTTGTTACTGGCGCTCGGTGTCGCGTGGCTGAGTTTAAACAGTCTCCCGCAAAATCGCACTCGGTTGTTGGTCGTTCTCTTATTGATCGAACTGCTCGGCCTGTCCTGGGTCTGCTCGCTTTACCGGGTATATTTTCAACCGCTGCCTTCCATTTTCGCGGTCGTGCTCGGATTAGTCGCTGCGGAAGGATGGATCGCTTTTTCGCAACGAGATCGCTCGCATTTGACGCGAACCTTTGCCAGGCACTTGTCGAACAAAGAACTTCGTCATCTCAGCGAGACTTCGTTCGATGCCCAGCCAAAAAGCTATGAAGTCAGCGTCGTGGCTTGCGACGTCGCCAACAAATATGCACTTGGTGAAGATTCTGAGCCTACGATTTTCGCCAAAATCGTTGAAGCATTTATTCAGCACGCGACCGACCGTCTCCTGGAAGCGGGCGCTTGTCTGCAAGCTGCTGATGGCGAGGGCGTGGTCGCGATTTTTGGATTTCCAGCTAGCAATGCCGAGCACGCCGAAAAAGCGGTGCGTGTCGCCCTCAGTTTAGTCGAGGACTTTCGCAAACGTGAGCAGAATGACGGAGAGCTTCGTGAAAACTGCGACATCCACGTGGGAATCAGTTCCGGTGCGATAATTGCGGCTTCGTTGAAAGATTCGGGGAAGCCACGCCTGTTAACAAGCGGCGAACCAATCGAGCTCGCCCGCAGGTTCTGTGCTGCAAACAATTTCTATGGATCGAACATTCTGATCGGCACACGCACTTTTGATCTGGCAAGCCAGGACATCGTCGCGCGGCCAATTGATTTTGTGAAGGGAATCAACGGGCAGGACCGACATGAAATTTACGAGCCACTTTGGCTGGCCGCTAAAGCCAAGCCGGAACTTATCGCGCGCCGCGATTTTTTCTGGGCGGGAGTGGTTCTCTATCGGGAGAAACGTTGGGCGGAAGCATACACGGAGTTTCAGAAGGCGCGCGGCTCGGATGAAGAGAACGATCCTCCGTTGCAGTTTTACTTGCGCCGGCTGGAGCCGCTTGTTCTTCATCTGATGGAAGCGCCGCCGGATTAAACCCGCGTCTGTTTTGAGAAAGACGGAGTATCCGGCAGCAATCCGGAATCTGATTACGCAGCTACGGCAAATGCCCGGAGTCGGACCCCGCTCTGCGGAGCGAATCGCGCTTTGGATCGTGCGTGCGCGAAACGATCAACCCGAGCAGATTGCCCGCGCCATCAATGACAGCCGGCAGTCCGTCCGTCCTTGCGCGCTGTGCGGATTTTTTGCGACTGCAGAGATTTGCGATATTTGCGCGGATTCTTCGCGTTCATCGGAACTGCTCTGTGTGGTCGAACAGCCTACCGACATCCTCCCCCTAGAGAAAACCGGCGCCTTTCGCGGCCGATACCATTCGCTCGGCGGTAAAATTTCGCCGCTCGATCATGTGGGGCCAGAAGATTTGCGCATCAAAGAATTAATGGAGCGTGTCGATCAAGAAAAAATTTCCGAGGTCATTTTCGCGCTGCCCGCCGATGTCGAAGGCGAAGCGACCACAAATTACATTGTTGATCTTTTGAAGGGCAGACCAGTCACGCTCACGCGGATTGCGCGGGGCATCCCAGCCGGAGGCGGCTTGGAATCGGCTGATGAATTGACCCTCTCGGCCGCGCTCTCGGGTCGCACGAAACTGTAGGGGAAGCGGTTCGCTTCCCGGGAGGTCAACGGCGCCCCCTACAATTCCTTTTCAACGCTTTAACGTTGAATTACGTTTAGTTGAAAATGTCGTGCGCGAAAATTGATCCGGCATTGCACCAGGCGCAAAAGCCGTCCTGGATAAAGGTGCGGCTACCGTCGAATCCGGTTTTCTTTTCGACGAAAGCGCTCATTTCCGATCTGCGCTTGCACACGGTGTGCGAAAGCGCGCAATGCCCGAATCGCTGGGAATGCTGGAGCCAGGGCACGGCCACCTTCATGATCGCGGGTGACCGTTGCACGCGCGCCTGCGGATTTTGCGCCGTAACAACGGCGAAACCATTCGCACTTGAAGAAGACGAGCCGCAGCGCGTGGCCGAAGCTGTGCGTCGGATGAAATTAAGGCACGTCGTGATCACCGCGGTTGCGCGTGATGATCTCAAAGACGGCGGTGCCAATCATTTCGCATGCACCATCACTGCGATTCGGGAAATGGATCCTTCCGTGATTGTTGAAGTGCTGGTTCCCGATTTTCACGCCCAGGATTGGTGTATTCAGACCGTACTCGATGCCGGGCCGGACATTTACAATCACAACATGGAAACGGTGGAACGCCTCACGCCGCTGGTGCGCTCGCGCGCCAAATATCATACGTCCTTGCGAGTTTTGCGTCGGGCGAAGGACCTATCGCCCTGCGTTGTGACGAAGAGCGGAGTGATGCTCGGCCTCGGCGAAAAAGAGACGGAACTCTTCCAGACGATGGATGATTTGCGCGAGGTAGGCTGCGAAGTTCTCACAGTGGGCCAGTATCTGCGCCCGAGTCCGAAGCATCTGCCGGTTGTCGAATACATCACGCCCGAGCAGTTCGATTATTATGGCGACATCGCGCGCCAAAAAGGTTTTCTCCATGTCGCTTCGGGCCCGCTTGTCCGCAGCTCGTATCACGCGGCAGACTTTCATCCGGTCGTGCGCAGATGACGGAGGCGGCCCGGGAGCGGCTCGCTCAGATTCGTTTAAGAACCGCCGCGATTATCCCCGCGTACCGCGAAGAGAAACATATCAGCGACGTCGTACGCCGGACACGGCGGCAACTCGATCATGTGCTGGTCGTCGATGACGGCTCAGAAGATGCGACTGCACAGCGAGCGCGCGAAGCCGGCGCTGAAGCGATTATTCACAATCAAAACCGTGGCAAAGGCGAAGCGATCAAGACGGCATTGCGTCACTGGTTAGATCGACAATTTACTTACGTGATCATTCTCGATGCCGATGGCCAGCATCGTCCCGAGGAGATTGAGAGGTTCATCGCAGCAGCCGCATCCGCGGCAGGGCCTGCGCTTTTTCTCGGCAATCGCATGAACGATCTTACGGGGATGCCGTTTGTGCGGCGCGTTGTGAACCGTTACATGAGCAATCGGATTAGTGGGGCTTGCCGGCAAAAGATTCCCGACACGCAATGCGGCTTTCGCATGTTAGATCGACAATTGATTCCCGAGCTTCTTGGCGGCGGTGGAGACCGCTTCGATTACGAAACCGAAATGCTTATCATCGCCAGTCGCAAAGGCTATCGGATCGAATCAGTCCCGATCACCACGGTTTATTCCGATGAAGTTAGTAACATTCGTCCGCTGCGCGACGCCTTTCGCTTCTTCAAG
>WNGQ01004171.1_pt1 | contig 14432 bp, 10 predicted proteins | sample 5407661 | NCBI WGS metagenome assembly WNGQ01 (sample SAMN13153382, study PRJNA577476) | soil metagenome | isolation source: 60 cm soil or saprolite under Garry oak tree replicate 2 | place: USA:California | collected 2016-06-15 | reverse complement strand
ACCTCCTCCTCGGTACGCGACACGATCAGCTCGCCGGACTCGACGTCGAACAGGCCGTACTCGGACAGCCTGAGCTTCTTCCTGACCGCGATCTCCCGGATCGCCACATTGTGCTCCTTGGAGCCGGTGAAGTACTGCAAGGCGGCGCCCCAGCAGTCGGGCTGCACCACGCGCAGGTCGACCTGCAGTCCGGCCGCGGTGCGGATCGAGGTCTTGGCGGGGCCGGCCGCGATCACCTCGGCAGCCTGGGGCAGCCCGGCGAACGCTGCCATCAGCGGCGCGCTGTCCATTGCCGCGGCGAGCACGTCGATGTCGCCGGTAGTCTCGCGCATCCGGCGCAGCGAGCCTGCCCAAGTGCACTGCAGGCAGCCCGGGACCGCGCTGATCGCCGCGACGATGGCGGCGGCGGTGTCCGTCGCGATGTCGAGCAGCACCCGCCCGCTATCGCGCTGGAGCAACTCGATGCCGTGCAGCAGCTTTTCCTCGCTCTTCGGGCCGAATCCCTTCAGCTCGTGCAGCCGGCCCGCCTTGATGGCGTCTTCGAGTTCGCCGACGGAGCTGATGCCCAGTTCCTGGTAGAGCTGGAGTGCGCGTTTCGGGCCGAGGGCCGGAATCCTGGTCAGCTGCAGCACGCCCGAGGGGATCCGGGCGCGCAGCTCCTCGATGGCCTTGATCGTGCCGGTGCGCTGGTATTCGCCGATCTTGCTGGCGGTGGACGTGCCGACGCCGGGTATCTGGCGGAGCCCGGCGGCGTCGAGTTGCCCGATGTCGCCGGAGTAGCCCGCGACGCCGCGCGCCGCCTTCTCGTAGTTGCGGGCCCGGAAGGCGTCGCCGCCGGTGATGTGCAGCAGCGCGGCATACTCGCTCAGCAGCGCGGCGACGTCGTCGTTGACACGGCCCACCGGACCATTCTGCCCCGGCCCTGGCCCAGGCCCGTTACGGGGACGGGGATGCCGACGGCGTTGGTGTATCCGGTGTCGGTGACGTTGACGGTGACGGCGAAACGCCGGGGCCACCGCCCGGGCGCGCTCCCCGGGGCTTCGCCTGGCCGGTTAGACCGTCACCCACTCGGTGATGAAGCGGTCGTCACCAAGCCTGCAGTCCAGGCGCAGCGATCCTGCTGGCGGCGGCGGGAACGCGAAGCAGCCGACCTCGTCTGCCTGTGTCGTCATGTCCTGCCCGCTGGTAGTCACCAGCGTGATCTGACCGGGCTGCGGAGGTGTCAGCTGACCGACGATGCCACCCTCGTCGATCTCGATCTCCACGCTCAGCCGCTCGCCGCGGAAAGCCAGCGTGCGCGGCCCGCCGCCGCGGACGAGCGCACCAGCGGCCACCGCGGAGTCGGCAGCCAGGCCAAGCAATTCCAGGTCCGCATCCACCGTCCGCCAGCTGAACGCCGCCTGGCCCGCGCGAATGAACGTCTCATCCTCGGGCTCTTCCCGCAGGGCGGTGCCGAGCTCCTGCAGCAGTTCGTCGTCAGTCCACCTGGGCAAGCTCACGCTGGCCACCTCCTTGCTCGCGGCCGGCGGCCGGAACTGCGGCCAGGTAGGCCCGCATGGCATGAGTCTGCCGGAGCCTGTCCAGGCTCCGCCGGAGAGTCGGGCCGATGCTCCCGATCGGCATCTTCAGCAGCCTGCTGATCTCGTCATAGGACTTCGGCGGATCGGCGGTGCGCAACCGCAGGAGCTGCTGATCTCGTGCGGGCAGCTCGTCCAGCCCGGACCGCAGTGCCTGGCGCAGTTCGGCACGCAGGATATCCGCATCGGGATCCATGCTCGTGCCGTCCTGCATGATCCCGTCGCTCTGCGGATCCACCGGCACTACCTTGCGTGCCTGCCGCATATAGCGACCGCATTCGCGCTTGGTCGTGGTGGCGAGCCAGCCCGGCAGGGCTTCCGGCTGGCGCAGGCTGGCCAGGTGCTCGACCAGCCGTAGCCAGACTGTCTGGCTGACATCCTGAGCATCCGCAGCCGCCAGCTTGTAGCTCCGGATGATGCTGACGACCAGCGGCGAGTAGCGGCGCACCAGCTCGTTCCACGCCACTTCGTCGCCATTCGCGCTCGCCAGCACTAACGTCGTGACCCTGGATACCTCCGCCACGTGCACCATCCTCCTACAGAACGGCGGAGCTGGCGCGGTGAGATTTCGCCGTTCCCGCCTATGCAGACAGAGCACGGCTCGGCGGCGCTGATACATGGCCAGGTGAACGGGCACGGCTCAGATGCCCGGGAGTATCGTCAGCGCCCGGCCGAAGTCCGGTATCGGCCGGCCGGCCGCCAGCAGCCTGCGCAACGCCTCGCCGAGCGGCATGTCGTACTGCTCATGCAGCCGGGCCAGGGCGCCGGTGATCTGCGGTGCGGCAAAGGACGTGCCGCTCCACACCGCCCATGCATCCTTGCCGAAGACATGCGGCTCCGGATCGACCAGAGGGGATTCCCGGCCAGTAACGTAGGTCGAGCGGACCCCCTGTCCGATCGTCGAGCAGTCCACCCAGAAGCCGCGGGATGACCACTGCGACGGCAGCATGTCAGGCGCCAGGCCGGCCACCGACACCACCCGCCGGAACGCAGCTGGCCAGCAGGGCCTCGTATCGCCGAAGTTGCCAGCCGCAGCGACAATGAGCACGTTCCGGCACTCTGTCCGGCAATCGTGCCCCTCGCGATCGCCCTTCGCGCGCTCGTCTTCCGCGCGCTCCATCTCCCTGATGACCTGCAGCGCTGCGTGGATTGCGATCGGCGGCAGGTCGTCCCGCGTCTGGCAGCCGAGTGAAAGGTTCAGGATCTGGTTGCCGTCCTTGACCGCCCGGATCATCTCGCAGGCCACCCGCACCTCGCTGGCGATGCCGTCGCTGTCAACGGCGCGGTAGATCGTGACCTGCGCCCGTGGTGCGACCTGCTGCACGATCCCGGCGACGAACGTGCCGTGGCCGGCCGCGAGGTCGAGCAGCCCGTCCCCGCCCGGCGGGAACTGGTCGAGGGGATCGGTGTCACCCCTGATGCCTTGCAGCCACCCGTCGGTGCGGCGCTGACCGGGGTCGTGCAGATCGGCGATGCCGGTGTCGATGATTGCCACCCTCGTCGGCTCCCCTGGGCCATCGTCGGGCTCGGGCGGCCCTGGCGACGGCGGGTCGGTAGGCTCTGGCGCGCCCTTACCCTTGGTCACCGGCGCGGTCGGGGTGATGTTGCTGAGCGACGCGGTGAACCCCCGGGTCCGCAGCACCCTCGCTATGTCGGCCAGTTCCTGCGGATCCAGGTGATGTCCATGGCGCGGGGTCAGACGCAGCACCCGGCCGTGCAGCTCGGCGCAGTCGACCTCGCTGGCCTCCATGCCGATGGCGTCAAGGTATCGCTTGGCGGTCGGCCCCGGGTGCCGCTCGCCATCGTCCGCCCGCCGTCCGTCATACGACTGCCCGGTGATCAGCAGCTCGCCACGTTTCAGCAGGGTGTCGAAACCCACCCGCTTCGGCAGGACGTCGAACTGGGTGACGTCGTCCGCAGGCCGGCCGGGCTGCCGTCGCTGACTGAGCAGCCTGAGCATCTCGTGCCGGACCGCCGGCTCGTAACGGCGCCGTGCTAAATCGATGACATCGCGCTGTACCCGCGCTTCAAGTTCTTCCCACCGCTGGTGCTCCGATCGGCCCGGGTAGTCACCGGGGAAGGGGACGCCCGTATTTTGCTGGTTAAACGGCATGGTTTTCACCGATCCTTGTCACATGGCTATGAAACGTACCTACCATGTGCTCGCCGCAGTGACGAGCGGTTAGGGACCGCTTCTTGACTAGGACAGAGCCGGCCGGCGACCTCGTGATACGAGCGCGGCGTGCCTTCGACGACGTGGCGGCCGACCCGGACCGGTTCCGCCATGGCGCCCAGGCGCTCGTCGCCGAGGCCAGGCAGGCTCGTCAGCCCGAGGCGATCGCGCTGGCTCTGCGTGCTCTGGCGTGGGCCGAGCGCGCCCGGCTGGATGACCGCTCGGCTATCCGGTTACTCGACGAAGCATGCCGGATCGCGCGCCGGCATCATCTCGACGGCACGCTGGCGGATCTGCTGATGAGTCACGCTGCGGTCAGCCAGGAGCTTGGCCTGCTCACGGTCGCGCACCGCGACCTGCGCACCGCCTCCAGGCTCGTCACCGGCGCGCGGGTCGGTGAGCTGGATTTCCAGCGGGCCGTGCTGCTGCAGAACATCGGTCGGCTGGCTGAGGCGGCGGCCATCTATCACCGCGTGCTGGCCGATCCGGTAACCAGCCAGCGGCGCATGATCCAGTGCGCGAACAACCTGGCGCTAATCGAGTCCGAGCAGGGCCGTTACGGCGTCGCCCTGCACCGGCTCGGCCAGGCGCTGCCGGGGGCCGCGGAGGTCGGCCCGGCGCTGCTCGCCACGGTTATCCAGAGCAGGGCATGGGTCACCGTGCGCTCGGGGCGATTCGCGGCGGGCCTTGGCCTGCTCGAGGACGCTGCACAGGCATATCAGGTGGCCGGCCTCCCGCTCGGCGAGCATTACGTGGAGTATGCCGACGCGCTGATGGAGCTGCGGCTGCTGCCGGAGGCCACCCGCGCCGCCCGCCGTGCGGTGCGGGAGTTCTCCGCCGCCGGGGTCCCGCTAATGGCGGCCGAGGCGCAGCTGCGCGTCGCCCAGCTAGCGACGCTGACCGGCGACCGCAGCGAGGCGGTCACGGCATCGACGGCGGCCGTCGCCGCGTTCGCGCGGCAGCACCGGGCGGGGTGGCGGGCGCGCGCCATTCTTGCCAGGGCGGAGGCGCTGCTGAACTCCGGCGGCGCCACCCTGGCCGACCTGTCCGAGGCGCGTGCGGCCGCGTTCCGCATGGACGCCCTTGGCGCGACCTCGGCAGCGGTACAGGGCTTCCTCGTGTCCGGTCGGCTTGCTGCCTCGCTCGACCGCCGCCGTCAGGCTCTTACCGCGCTTGACCGTGCGGGTTCGCTGGCGCGCCGGGCACCCGTCCTGGTACGGCTCAGGGGCCGGATCTCCGCTGCCCTCGCAGCCCGGCTGCGTCACCGCGACCGTGAGGCGCTGCGGCATTGCCAGCGCGGGCTCGGCGACCTGGCCCGCCATCGCGGCAGCCTCCCGTCCGTGGAACTGCGGGCGCTGGCCTCGGGTCACGGCGCCGAGCTCGGCCTCATCGGCCTGGACATCGTCATGCGGGATGGCTCGCCGGCCCGCGCGCTGAACTGGATGGAGCGGAGCCGCGCTGCCGCTTTGCTCGCCGTGGAGCCGCCCGGCTTCGACGAGATCCGCGCGGACCTGACCGCGCTCCGGGCTGTGCACGCGGAGTACCGGGATGAAGGCGCAGGGCAGGGCCGGCCGGCGGTGCAGGGGCAGGCGCGCACCGGCCAGCCCGCCGCCGAGCAAGCGGTCATCGAGGACCGGATCCGGCAGACGACGTGGCGGGCGTCTTCGGTCGCTGGGGTATCAGCCCGCCCGGTGACCATCGGCGCGTTGCGTGACCGCCTGGTCGGGCGGGTACTGGTCGAATACGGGCTGCTCGGCGAGGACCTGGTGGCCGTGGTGATCGAGCCGCGTCGCAGCAGGATCGCCGCGGTTGGCGCGCTCGGCCCGGTCAGGGAGCAGCTGCGCGCGTTTCTTTTCGCGTTGCGCCGCCTCGCCCAGCCCCGCTCGCCCGCCGAGCTTGCTGCCGCCCGCGCGAGCGCGGACCTGCGCATCCGCCGGCTCACCGAGATTCTGCTCCGGCCCCTAGGGCTGGCCTCCGACGCTGAGGTTGTCATCGTTCCGGTACCTGGCCTGCAGGGCATCCCCTGGCCGGCCCTGCACAACGGGCCGGTGTGCATGGCGCCGTCAGCCACCCTCTGGGCCCGGTCGGTGCTGGCAGCTGAGGCCAGGCCCCGGGTCGGCAGCGCCGACGGCGTGGTCCTGGTGGCGGGACCCGGCCTGCCGGGCGCGGTCGCCGAGGTTGAGTCGCTGGCGGACATCTACCCCTCCGCGGCATGCCTCACGCCGCCCGCCAGCACTGCCGAGACCGTCGCAGATACCCTGGCAGGCGCCAGCCTTGCCCATCTCGCCTGCCACGGAACGCTGCGTTCGGATAATCCGATGTTTTCCTCGCTGCTGCTCAGCGACGGCCCGCTGACCGTTCAGGAGCTGTACGCGCGAGGCCTTGCGCCGCACCGGCTGATCCTCGCGGCCTGCGAGTCGGGTGCCCAGGTCGGCTATGCGGGTGACGAGATGCTCGGCTTCGTCGGCGCGCTGCTGTCCCGTGGCACCGTCGGCATCCTGGCCAGCACGTCCGTCGTACCCGATGTCGATGCCGTCGACCTCATGACGGCGGTGCACCGGCGGCTAGCGCGCGGTGCCACCCTCGCCCATGCGCTGCATGAGGCCCGGGAGTCGCAGGACACCGGCGACCCCGGCAGTTACGTCAATTGGTGCACCTTCGCTACCCACGGGACTGCCTGATCCAGGGCCTTCCGCGCCGCGGCCCGCGGTGCGGCGTAACTTGACATCTCCGTCCGGGACCTCTGACGATGCAGGAGCCGGCCGGCGATGTCGGCCTCATGATTGCCCGGACGCACGGAGGAGCTTGCCATGACCACGGTTGACGGACTTATCACCGGCAGGGAGCTCGGCGCGGCAGGGCAGCCGGTCTTCGCTTCGGCGGAAGACGAGCGGCTGCACCGCAAGCAGGAGCTAGCGGCTGCGTTCCGGGTGTTCGGCCGGTTCGGCTTCTCCGAGGGGGTTGCCGGGCATATCACCGCCAGGGACCCGGAGCATGAGGACCGGTTCTGGGTCAACCCGTTCGGCATGGCATTCAGCCAGATCAAGGTCTCCGACCTCATCCTGGTCGACCACAACGGCGAGGTCGTGCAGGGCGACCGGCCAGTCAACCGGGCCGCCTTCTGCATTCACTCCGAGGTGCACAAGGCCCGGCCGGACGCCGTCGCCGCCGCGCACGCGCACTCCCTGCACGGCAAGGCATTCTCCAGCCTGGGCATCCGGCTGGATCCGCTGACCCAGGATGCCTGCGCGTTCTTCGAGGACCACGGGCTCTACGACGACTACCGCGGCGTGGCCTACGACGTCGAGGAGGGCCGCAGGATCGGGGCCGCGCTAGGCGGCGCCAAGGCGTGCATCCTGCAGAACCATGGTCTGCTGACCGTCGGTGAGTCGGTCGGGGAAGCGGCCTGGTGGTTCGTCACCATGGAACGCTCCTGCCAGGCGCAGTTGCTGGCGATGGCAGCCGGGACGCCGAGGCACATCGACCGGGACACCGCGCTGATGGTGCGCGAGCAGATCGGCCATCATCTGGCCGGCTGGTTCCAGTTCCGGCCGCTGTGGGACCAGATCGTCGCCACTGACCCCGACCTGTTCGGCTGACCGGGCGGCAGGTCGTGGATCAGCCGCTGGAGGCATATCAGGACGAGATCTACCTGGCCGGGCTGGACGGCGTGACACCCGACCTGCCGACTGACCTGAACGAGCTTGAAGCGGCCGCGGCCGGCCACCTGACGCCGGAGGCGCTCGGGTATATCGCCGGCAGCGCCGGCTCGGGCGATACCGCGCGAGAGAACCGGGCCGCGTTCCGCCGCTGGCGGATCGTGCCGCGGATGCTGACCAATGTGGCAGCCCCGTCGTATGCGAGCACGGTGCTTGGCGCCGAGCTTACGGCGCCGTTCCTGCTCGGGCCGGTCGGCGTGCTCTGCATCGCGCACCCGGACGGCGAGATCGCCGTGGCCAGGGCCGCGGCCGCGCAAGGCGTGCCGATGGTGCTGAGCACCGCGTCATCGACGCCGATGGAGGAGGTTGCCGAGGCCAACGCGGACGGCCAGCGCTGGTATCAGCTCTACTGGCCGAACGACCGGGCGGTGGCGGCAAGTTTCCTTGCCCGGGCGAAGGCCGCGGGCTTCACCGCGCTGGTGATCACGCTGGATACCCGGATGCTGGCGTGGCGCCCGCGCGATCTCGACCAGGCCTACCTGCCGTTCCTGCGCGGCATCGGAGTGCAGAACTACCTGACCGACCCGGCGTTCCAGGCGCTGTTGGCCGGGCCGGGCTCCGCGGACCCGGCTGAGGCGATCCTGCAGTACATCCGGATCTTCGGCGACCCATCGCTGACCTGGGACGACCTGTCGTTCGCGCGGGATCACTGGGACGGGCCGATTGTGCTCAAGGGCATCCTGTCGGTGGCCGACGCCGAGCGCGCCGCCGCCGCGGGGATGGACGGGATCATCGTGTCCAACCATGGCGGCCGTCAGGTCGACGGCGCCATCGCGGCGCTTGACGCATTGCCTGGCATCGCCGCCGCCGTCGGCAGCAGGCTCACGGTGCTGTTCGACAGCGGCATCCGCGGCGGCTCGGACATGCTCAAGGCGCTGGCCCTCGGCGCCAGGGCAGTGCTGATCGGGCGGCCGTACGCGCTCGCCCTCGGCATCGCCGGCGAGCCCGGCGTCCGGCACGTGCTGCGCGCCCTGCGCAACGACTTCGAGCTCACCATGCGGCTGTCCGGCTACGCCAGCCTGGCCGACCTGGGCCCTGAATCGCTCGCCCGGGCAGCTGAGTCCACCGAAGTATGACCCCAGCGCGCCAGCGCAGTCGGCATCATAGGGGCAGATCGGCGCGTACCGGGAGGAGCCCGTTACCCGCACCGGGGAGGAGACCGTACCTTGCCGCAGCCAGCGCTCGTGGAACCGCTGCGGCGGTGGGATCCGGCGCAGGTCGGCGGCTTCGTCCTGGTTGGCTGCCTGGGCGCCGGGGCGATGGGACGGGTCTATCTCGGCAGGTCGGCCGCCGGCCGCCTGGTCGCGGTAAAGACGATCAAGGTCGAGCTCGCCGACGAGCCGGATTTCCGTACCCGGTTCGCCCAGGAGGTGGCGGCCGCCCGGCGGGTCAGCGGCGCGTTCACCGCCGCCGTGGTGGCCGCCGACCCTGAGGCTGACGTGCCCTGGCTGGCCACCGCGTACGTGCCCGCGCCCTCGCTGAGCGCGCTGGTGCGGACCTGCGGTCCGCTGCCCGTTCCTGCGGTCCGCTGGCTGGCGGCCGGCTGCGCCGAGGCGCTGGAGTCGATTCACGGCGCCGGCCTGGTGCACCGGGACCTGAAGCCGTCCAACGTGCTTGTCTCGCTGGACGGGCCGCGGGTGATAGATTTCGGCGTCGCCCGGGCGGCAGAGCGGATCCAGCTCACGGTTACCCGCGGCGCCGTCGGTACCCCGGCGTACATGGCGCCCGAGCAGGCGCGGGATACCCGGCAGGCCACGATGGCCAGTGACGTCTTCGCGCTGGGCGGCACGATGCTCTTCGCGGCCGCTGGCCATGCGCCGTACCAGGGCGAGACGGTCATGGACGTGCTGGTCAGGCTCGCGACCGAGGCGCCGGATCTGACCGGGCTGCCGGAGGGCCTGGCCGAGGTGGTACTGGCCTGCCTGCAGCGCGACCCGCGCAGGCGCCCGAGCCCGGCCGCGGTGGTCGCCGGGCTTGCGCCCTTCATCAGCGCGGCGCCCGACGGCAGCGGCGCTGGCGCCGCCGCGCTGCCCGGCGCCGCGCTGGCCCTGATAGCCGACTACCGCCGCGACCCCAGGCCGTCAGCCGAGGCCGGCGCTGGGACAGGTGCGGAGACCGGCGAGGATGCGACATTCGGCTCGCAGTCGGCCGAGGGCGCGCCCGGCAGGTCCCCGGCAGGCAGGTCCCCGGCAGGCAGGTCCCCGGCAGGGAAGTCTCGCTGGCGGCAGCCGCTGGTCGTTTTCGGGTCGGCCGTGGTGGCGGTGGCCGTGCTGATGGCATCGGGCGTGATCATCGGCGCCTCGGTGGCCGACCGCGGCCAGCAGCAGCCGCAGCGCGCCGGTGCCCTGCCGCCGCCTCCGCCGCCGCCTCCGCCAACCTCGGCGACGTCGGCGCAGCATCCCGGCCGGCCGGGGATCACGGTGAACCAGACCTTCGGTGACAGCCGGACGGTCTTCGTGATACACGGCCTGGGCTGGCCGCCTGGCCGCGCATTGACGGTAACGCTCGCCGGGGTGGGCGCCGCGCCCGTGCATCCCGTCGCGGACGGCGCGGGCACGTTCAGCTACGCGATCAACCAGGATCACGAATTCTTCCGTAGCGGGCTGCCGCTGCGTACCTATCACGTGGTGGTCACCGGCCCCGGCGGTGCCAGGGCGGTGAGCAGCTTCCTGGTGAACCGCAGATAGCACGGGGCGGATTCAGCGGGCCAGCACACAAGGCCGGCCAGGACGCAGGGCCGCCCAGCGGGCCACGGTGGCCGGCCTGCCGGTCAGGTCACCTGCGTCCACCAGAGATCCTCCTGCCGGGAGCACCAGGCCGGGTCGCTGAGGCGGGTGAGGTCGCCGGGCGCGATGGTCCCGTTCTCGATCAGCACCCCCACCGCGACCTCATCGGAAAGCCGGATGCCTGGACGCACCAGGCCGCGCTCCACGATCTTGCGCCGCAGCACCTTGAGATGCTCGCCAACCCGAGCGGACAGCCGGTCGCGGAAGGCGGGGTCACTGTCGAAACGCTCGATCTCGTGATGAGCGTCGGTTGCCTCGAGCGCGGCGCGGGCGATCTCGGGCGTCCGGGGCAGTGGCGTGCCGCGGGCCGGATCCACCAGCCAGGGCCGGCACCACATGAGGGCCACAAGGAAAAGCTTGGTATTCGGGTCGAGGTAGAGGGGCAGCAGGGTCGGCTCGCCGTCCGCCCGGATGCCCGCGCGGTCCAGGTCAGTCTCGCCGAGCGAAGCGGCCCCGGCGGCAATGACCAGGCGCAATGGCTGGCCTTCTTCGAGCATCGCGCGGGAGCCGACCAGCGCGGTGCCCTGCCGGACGAACCACCCGGCGGACGGCTCGCCCGCGTCGTCCATCCGCGGCAGCCGTATCCGGTACCCGTCACCCTCGGCATACAGGGCATGCGTGTTGCTGATGTTGGCCACCCAGGCGCCCCCGCCGGCCGCGGTGATGAGGCCTGCCCGCCGGGACAGCCCGCGTCCGGCTGAGATCACCAAGTCCGCGTCGCCGCCCCGGCCGAACACCAGCCTGGCGCCATCCGGGATCCCGATCACGCGCCCGCCCGGGGTGGTGACGTGCACTGTCACTGGGATCGAAGCGAGCGCCATCGCCGTGCTGCCGCCCTCCCGTCGTGCGGGTTTGCCTGGCTCGAGTCAAGTGCGTGCGGTAGCGCGGAGTCTAGAGCCGGCCAGGCCACGGCCGCATCCCGGAGTTCGGGGATGGCCTGGCTGGTCGGCATCCGGTTGGCTGTGCCTAGCCGGGGCGAGGCAGCACCGCACCCGGGGGGAGGCCGCCCGCGCAAGTGGCCGGGTCTTGCCATCGTGTGCCTGCGACGGCATGGACCGATGAGTTCGCGCTGCGGGACCAGTTCCCGGAGCAAGAAGTCGTTGGGGGGGCCGGGGCCTTAGCTAGTCTGCCTCGCCCCGGCCCGGATCCGGAGATCATGACGGATCCGGCAGTTCATAGTTTGTCAAATCCATCATGATCAAGGTAATGCGGTGGCTGGCATCTATGCCCGGCGCGCGGCGGAGGCGTAGAGTCGAGGCGCTGCTCCGGACCCAGCAGATACAGATGCGGTAGGGCCGCCGCGGCTGCACAGCAGGGCCGGAGTTTCCGTTTTCGGTAAGCGGGGGGCCCTCCGGCCAGGACGTCAGGGTCAGAGGATGGCACGCCCATGAACAGGTTCACCGACTCGGGCAGCCGATCTCGGCCGGGGCAAGGTCGGCGGCACGCGGTCAGCATCGCGGTGGGCATACTGCTCGTCGCGATCGGCGCGGTCTTACGGTTTGCCCTCACCGTCGGCACCCCGCGCGGGCTGCACGTGCACGACGTCGGAGTCATCCTGATGCTCGCGGGCGTGGTCGGACTGGTGCTGCCCGGATCCTCGGGCGGCGGGCTGCGTTCCGTCTGGCTGCGGACCCGCTGGATCAGCCCCGCCGAGCCGCGAGGCTACGGCGAGGCACCTGCTGGCGCAGACCCGGGCGTTAGCCTGGACGCGCCCGCCCTCCAGGAGGACGACCTGTGAGTAGCCCCGCCCTGTCTACCGCAGTACAGCCTGGGCGTCGCCGATCCAGCTGAGCGGCCGGAGGCAGTCTGCTGCCTGCGCGTGGTCAGGGACGCGCCAGCTTCAGCGTCGATACGCCGAGCTGGAATGCCGCTTTAGCCCCTGGGTTGTCTTCGATGCGCCAGTCCTGAAGCATCCCACCGTGCCCACCGTGCCCGCCGTGCTGATCCTTGTCGAACCACACCAGCCCGAGCGTGTTGTAGCTACGCATCCCGGCGAACAGATTGTTGATCTTGGCGAACTGGCCGGCTTCGGGTCCTACCGCGGTCTCGGACAGGAGCACCGGCTTGTGGGGGGCGAACGCCCGCACCTGATTTATGGTGCGGCCGAAGACGCGGTTGAAGGTGTCGGATGGGCGGTAGTAGTAGCCGTCGATGCCGACCCAGGTGACATACCGTGCGCCGGGCCACCATGAGGCGACCGGCCCGGTGCGGCCAGGACGGTCCGCGTTGATTGTCCACAGCCACGTGACGTTATAGGCGCCCTCGCCGCGGAATAGCGTCACGATGTGCCGCCACGCGGCCACGAACGTCGGCGCCGGGACGTGCCCGTAGCCCCATGAGTACCACGGGGCGTTCATCTCGTGCCCGAAGCCGATGACCACCGCGTGGCCGAAATTCCGGACACTGTCGGCATAGGAGCGCAGGTAGTCGTCGTCGTAGACACCTGCGGCGATCGCCGGGACGGAGGCGTACTTCGGATCGATCTGCACGAAGGGGATAACACCGTGGCCGCGGATTGTCTCCGCGAACGATGGCGCGAAGGGCTGCGCCCAGCCACTGTAATATCCGACGAGGTTCGGCTGGCTTCCTGCCGCCTTCGCGAAGCTCGCGATCGGCCTGTAGTCAGGTGGCGACCCGGTCTCGTAGACGCCCAGGTAAGAGGCCGAGCGGGGCGGGAGCGGTGCATGTACAGCCGGGGGGCTCAAGGGCAAGACAAGGTGGGTGCCAGCGAAGGTGAGGGCGACAGTGGCGAGTACGAGGGAGATGAGCAACGCGAAGCGGGGTCTCATGCGGTCCTCCTCCCCGGAAAAATGACGCGGCTCACCACGGCCAGGTTGAGCAGGGCGAAGAACACAAGAACCGCGAACTGCGAAGAGCTCAGGGTCACCGTCCGCCAGATCGCCAGGGCCGCCCATATCAGCGCCATGCCGCCACTCCACGCGGTGACCCAGATCCGGAAGCGCCGTAGCGAGCTACCCGGAGTCCGGGACGGATGCCAGCCCATCGTCTTACCCCGGGCGCTGTCCCAGATGGCGAAGACATGCGCCCAGCCACGGGCGATCCCCAGCGGCCAGACCGACGGGCCATACCGGCAGTGATGCCACAAGGGATACAGGACGAATCCGGTGAGCATGGCCGGGAGAAGGATGACGAAGTTTCGAAGCCTGATCTGGCCGGGCAGAAAGGCCAGCATGACGATGGGGATGAGGGGCCCGAAGAACGTCAGCAGGCCAGTGTAGGCGTAGTAGAAGAACCCGGAGATGTAGGTAAGCCGGGCCGGGATCGTCATCGGGACGCTCCACAGCCGGGGCGAGAACACCACGCCGGCGTTCCCTGTGCACCACCGGTACTGCTGGCGCACGAATGCGTCGAGTTTGTCGGGACAGATCCCGATCGACAGCACGATCGGCACGTAGACCACGGACCAGCCGGCCCGGCGCACGTCGAGTCCGGTGTGCACGTCCTCGGCGTAGGGGATCAGCGTCGGGCCACCCTGTGGCTGCAGCGCGGCGCGCCGGTAGACCGCGGAGGTCCCGACGCAGATGGCTGCGCCGAACCGGTCGCGGGCCACCTGGATCGACCGGTAGAACACCTCCTGGATCGCGCCTGCGGAGTTCTCGATCCATGTCTGCGCGGCACTGGCCCGGAAGAACTGGGGCGTCTGGACGATCGCGATCGCCGGGTCGTCCATATAGGGAAGCGTCTCGGCGAGAAAGTCACGCCTGGGCGCGAAGTCGGCGTCCAGGATGACCACGTACTCGCCCCCGGTGCGCGCGAAGGCGTACCGGAGGTTGCCGCTCTTCTTGTAGGCGCGCAGATCCGGCCGGCGGATATAGCAGAAGCCGAAGGCCTCGGATACCGAACGAGCTTCGTCAGACGGCCCGTCGTCGAGAACATAGGCCTGGGCCGGTCCCTCGTAGGCCGCGACGAGCTCGAACACGGCAGTCCAGGTATTGCGGAGCACCTCGATCGGTTCGCCGCAGATCGGCAGGTAGAAATCCACGCTGGGGTATGCGGGCGGACGCCAGGACTTGATGCGCGCCTGGTGAGCGGCTAGGTCGAATCCACGGCCGGTGAAGTTCACCGGCAGGCTGATCACCTGGTAAATGACGTAACTGCCAGTGAAGATCATGAACGGCCACGGCACCGGGTTGTGTGCCTCGAACCTGGCCTGGCT
>WNGQ01013303.1_pt1 | contig 14436 bp, 16 predicted proteins | sample 5407661 | NCBI WGS metagenome assembly WNGQ01 (sample SAMN13153382, study PRJNA577476) | soil metagenome | isolation source: 60 cm soil or saprolite under Garry oak tree replicate 2 | place: USA:California | collected 2016-06-15 | reverse complement strand
GTGAACTGCGCGCTAAGCGGGAGACCTCTAAACCCATGACCAGTCCGACGTGGCCCAGTCCCACTTCAGCCACCAACCGTTGAAAACCCGCCCGATCGACGGCGGAAGCGCCGGATTGGCCCAGATCTTGATCGATGACCACAATGCGCTCTGTAGGCCAGCCCAGAGCGAGCGCTCGTTCTCGTAAGCCGTATTGGCGGGCAGTGCTTTCGGTGTTTTCCAGAACTTGATGCAACGTACTCAGCCGCACGTACAACATCGCTTGACGCGAGAGATGTCGTGCCGTAATTTTTTGCAGTGCCGATGGCTGAGCTGGGATCATTGACACACCTCCGCAATCATAGCTGCCACGATGGTGAGCAGCGGAGAAACACTGAGATGAACAGGTTGAGATGTGAGCGCAGGAGGTACCGTTGGTCGATGCTCCTCTCGCACCCAGGTAGCAATACCTGTGCGCACCATTTGAGCCCATCCCGGTGGAGGATGAGAGACAGGGTGCAAGGCCCACGATCGTGCCGCTTCGTAGGCTGGTTCTAGTTCTGAGATCATGATGATGAGCCCCCTTTTTTCGCCACTCGTTTGAGGGCGCGTTCAATGCTGCGAGGATGAACTGCGAGGCTGCGTTGCTCCTGTAACCACACAGCAAGTTGGGCCGATGACATCGTTTTCGCGAGCGGTTTGAGTTCGGTAATGATCTCATCAGTCAATTTGTGGGCGTGGCGCGGGCCAGTAGGAGCAGGGAGCAAGCCGCTGACGCCTGCCTGTTCCCAGGCCGCTTGGGCTGCGTAAAAGGTAGGGCGAGAGAGTGCAAACAGGGCTGCGGCGTCGGAGACAGCATAGCCATCCACACGTACACGTCGTAAGAGTTCATATTTGACTTGCACCAGATCGCGTGGGTCGAAAAAAGGCGATCCGCTGGTGAAGAGCGTATCACGTACCTCTTCTGGATGCGGATGAAGCGTATGCGATTGGCGCAAGATGGTAAGTTTTTCGTCTGACATGTTGGTCTCCTGGATAAGAACAATGGTTAGTTCTAGTATGCCCACTGCTCGGCCAAATGTCAAGACAAAAAGGTACCATATTCTTTCCATAATTCGCTCTTTCTCTCGCAAAATAGACCATATTTTTCTCAATGATCCGGCATTATTTCCTTTACATATGCGGCAAAATTGGCTTAACACTCTCCCTCCTCTTTTCGTTCTTCGATCCGCTGAATGAGTTGGGAAAGCTGCAGCAGATCCGCCACGCGAAAGGCTGCGCGACCAGCAGCAAGTATCACACTGGGATCAGAGGGGGCGAGGCTGGTCCAAGTCGCTGGAAGTGCCCGGACACGATCAGGAGTCTGGTAAAATGTGACCCGGTATTCTCCCCAGTTGTGCCGGTAGCTGAGAATTTCAAATTGCTGGCCATACAAAGGATGGAAGGGATGAGTCACCGTGAAAACTCCTTCTGCTAGAGATGGAGGTGGTGTAGTTGACGGCTGAGTCCAAAGGCACCGTCGAAGCGCTGTTTCGCTGGATGACCCAGCGCTTTGAGCGGCGCTTGCCCAACACCAGCTACGGCATTCACGATGCCGAAGCGGCGGCCCAAGCGGGAGCCATGACCCTTGAGGAGTTAGAACGGTATTTTTTCCGTGCCATCGTGGATGATTACCAGCAAAGCTGGGATGGGTTGCGTCGGCAAACCCGCGCGCTGCTCTGGGAGGAAGCCGTTCGTCAAACGGGTGTGCCTCAATATCTGGGTGCGCCAGATGATCTCAAGCTGCTTTTGATGAAGGCCGTTAACCGCAAAACCCTCGCTCATCGCTACCGGGTTCATGACGGCTCACGCCTCTCCTTTCAAGGCCGCTGGTATACCTGTCCTGGGTTGCTCGATCGGCTCCAAGGCAAGGAGTTTGAGCTGTATTACGATCGCAGAGACGTGAGTGTGCTCTATCTGTTTGTAGATGGCCATTATGTGGGAGAAGCCTACTGCCCAGCCTTCATGGGGCGACGAGTGAGCGAGTGGGAAGCCACCGCCCAGCGCCATGCCGATGCGGAAAAAGCGAAGGGTGCCGCCACGGCTTCCGTCGAGGTTCGGGCGCAGATCCAGGAAGAGATTGCTGCCACCAAAAAGCAGCGGAAACGGGCCACGAGAGAGCAGGAATACTCTCGGCAACTCGATCGCCAGCGCGAGGAAGTTCACCCGCCTCATGTCCTGGAGACCCTTGCGACATTCCAACCACCTGCTCCAACCAGCTTACGGTTGCCAGAGGCCAAACCTGATCCAGATAGGGAGTATCCGGTACAGATCCTGCCCATCCGTCCATTCAAGACGGAGAACGACGCATGAAGCGAACGGCTCTGCCTCTCTTCGAGGGCTTCATCGAGACCCCCTTTGAGCAGCGTTTCCAGGGGCTGTTGCGCCAGGCGTGGAAGCTGAGGCGCTGGCACGTGATTGTGGCGGAACCAGGCAGCGGCAAGACCATGGGCATCCGCGATTTGAGCGCAACAGCCCAACGTGAGGCTGGGATGATGGGTGGGCGGCGCTATCCGGTCCTGGCAGTGACAGCTCCGAAAAACGATCCCAAAGAAGCAGCCCTGGGAAACTTCCTGCTGACTGCTCTGGGGTTGGGAGCACGGGGGAGATGGAGCGAACGCAAATATCTGCTGTTTGAACTACTGGTGCAGTATGGTGTCGAGTGCCTGGTCGTCGATGATGCCCATGATTTGTCGATGCCTCACCTCATTTTCCTGAAAGAACTGACTGACCAGCTCAAATTAGTCTACCCTCCCTATGTTCTGGGCTTGTGCCTGGTGACAGCAGGACGGGGAGCCGCGATACCGCTTAAAGATGTCTTTGATCAGCCAGAAACGATGTGGCTGCAATTCCGGCATCGCTTAGATCGTGTTCACCCCTACTGCCGAGTTGTGAACCACACTGAGGCGGAAGTGCGTGATATTCTTCTGGCTCTAGAGCAGATTTATCGCCCGTCCTTTCCAGAACTGAATCTCAGGCAATGGACCGGGAGTATCTACACCTGGCTCACTCACCCCCTCCTCGATCCACAAAAAAGTGGGCGTGTGCTCATGGACCACCTGATGAAGCTGGCCACAACGGCGCTGGAGTGGTCGTATGTAGAAGCGCAGAAAGATGTCAGCCCTAAACATCTCGAAGCGGCTGCCGAACAGCTCACCCTTCGCCGCGACGTGATTCACATCGTTGATGCCAGAGGTCTGATCGAGGAAGACAAAGGCCCAGTCAAGGGGAAAACCGCGGAAGCAAAGGAAGCGAACCCGAAATGAGTTCGAACCTTCAGGTCGCCTTTTTTGACCTGAAGGTTCGACACAGGGGCCCTCAGCCCAGTATTTTCGTTCGATCCTTCAGGTCATTTACCATGAACGTCCCGCAACACATGCTTGGCCACACGCAGAAAGTGGTCCACCGTAGTTCGGTCGTGATACCGAATGGACCAGTCAAGCTGGCGAAGAATCAGGTGTGCTATGTAGACACGCAAGACGGCGGGACTTACTCGCTTGCGAATAGCAAGCAAGAGTTGCTCACGTATATCGAGCGCATCGTAGGCATAAAAGAGCAGCGTGGCCAGATCGAAGGTACAATCACCGGCGCAGGTGCCCTCCCAATCAATGACCCCGCTGACCTGACCGTGCTCGAGGAGAATATTGGATGGGTTGAAGTCAAAGTGCACCACGTCGTGGGTCTCAAAATGCTCATTCCTGTGCGCCGAGACGACCGCTTGCAGTACAGTCAGTAACTCTGCTGTAGTAGGTGAGTGGGTGCGCAAGGAGTCGAGGAGGCAGTAGCCATCGCCTCCCACCATCACCGTTTCGACGACAGGAGCTGGCCACTCATGCTGCTCTGAGGTGGCGAGCCCGGTTTGCAGTCCGTTGAGTTCCAGCAAGCGAGGCAGCACCGATGCAGTCACCACCTTCATTGGTGAGCCAGGCAGTTCTTCCTGAATCGTGTAGCTGTATCCATGAAGCGTGCCCAGCATACAGTAGCGAGGAGCTGGATAGCCAACATCACGAAGAGCTTGGGTGACGACCACCACCTGCTGCAACCTGTGCAGGTGCCCGTCATCTGTCCCCCATTTCAGCACATAGTGCTGGCCACCTTGATCGACGATGGCAAAGGCACCCTGCTCGCCGCTCGGGTAACGCTCAAGCGGTTCAAATGCCGTTCCGTGCTGCTCGTTGATCGAGTGGAGAAGAGCTGCTGCATTCATCGACGTGATCCACCTTCGGTATGGCTATCAGGATGATCCAAATCGTATTGTATCTCGATATGTCCACGTTGTCAGGAGAGATGAGAGGAAAGGACAATTCTTTCTTGTCCAAGGGATTTGTCGACGAATCCCAAAAAGTGGCCTAATTGTTGTCGATTTGCGGCCACTCTTGTTTGTCGTTAATAATAGGAGGTGGCCGAGTTGATTATTGGGAGGGGCAGTCACCATAGGCGTTAACTTCAGCCTGTCATCCCTTCGCTTCTCTCAGGGCAGGCTCTGAGCGCAGCGAAGGATCGGCGCTCTGCCCAGGGAGAGATCCTTCGCTGCGCTCAGGATGACAGCCGTGCTTAAGTTAAGGCCTATGGGGCAGTCACTTCTGTTTGGCGTTAAGCAAGAAATAGGAGGTATGAAAGATGAAGTATGTGCTTTTGTTTTATGCGACGCGGGAGCAGCAGCAGGCATGGGAGGAGGCGAGTCGGGAGGCGCGTAACGCGGAATATGAGCAGGTAGGGCGGTGGTTCGAGGAGCATGGTGCTAAGCTGGGCCATGGTACCCAGTTGCAACCGCCGCATACGGCGACCACTGTGCGCTTCCGGAGTGAGGGAGAGCCGATGATCCATGATGGTCCTTTTATTGAGGGCAACGAGGTGATTGGCGGCTATGTTGAGGTCAATGTGGCCGATCTTGATGAGGCACTGCGGATGGCGAAGACGTGGCCGGCGCGAGGTACTGTGGAAATTCGACCGGTGGTGGAGGGAGTGCAATAGTTATGGCTGACGCTCACGCCACGCATGCCGCTCTTGCCGCCGTCTTCCGAGAGGAGGCGGGACGGCTCACTGCTGCCCTGGTGCGGATTCTGGGTGACTTCGATGTGGCCGAGGAGATCGTGCAGGATGCTTTGTTGGTGGCACTGGAGCGTTGGCCGGTTGATGGTATTCCTGAGCGGCCAGGAGCGTGGCTGCTCACAGTGGCTCGGCGTCGCGCCCTCAACCAGTTGAGTCGCGATGCGCGGTATCGCGCCAAGCTGGCACTGTTGGAGCAGCCGGTTCCCCAAGAGCCGGATGATCGGCTGCGGTTGATGTTCACCTGTTGTCACCCCGCGCTCTCGCGGGCGGCGCAGGTAGCACTGACGCTGCGGGCAGTCTGTGGCTTCACCACTGCCGAGATCGCACGAGCTTTTCTGGCCTCGGAAACGGCGGTGGCCCAGCGGATTGTGCGGGCACGGCGCAAGATTGTGGCCGCTCACATTCCCTACCGCATACCTCGTGACGACGAGTTGGAGGAGCGGCTGGGGGAAGTGCTGGCGGTGCTCTACCTGATGTTCAACGAGGGCTACCTGACCAGTAGCGGCACTGCTCCGACCCGGCGCGACCTCGCCGAAGACGCTGCCTGGCTGACGGCGTTGGTCACGCGGCTTCTGCCAGGGGAGCCAGAGCCGCTGGGCCTGCTGGCCCTGATGCGCTTGCACCTGGCACGGGTCGAGGCGCGGTTTACCGATAGCGGGGAGATGGTTCTGCTGGCTGACCAGGACCGTTCACGATGGGATCGGTCGATGATCGCGGAGGCGGTAGCTCTGATCGAGCAGGCAGGGGTACAGCAACGGCCTGGGCCGTACCAATTAGAGGCGGCGATTGTCGCCTGCCATGCTGAGGCGAAGTCGTGGGACACGACCGATTGGCAGCAGATTGTGGTACTCTACGATCTGTTACTGATGATGAGACCCTCACCGGTGGTGCGGCTCAACCGGGCAGTGGCACTGCGGCAGGTAGCGGGTCTGGAGGCTGCATTGGAGGAAGTGAACAAGCTGGCGCAGGACCTCGATCACTACCACCTCTATCATTCCATCCGAGGTGAGTTGCTGCTAGAACTGGGCTACCGGGAGCAGGCACGGGCGTCCGCGCTGCGGGCATTGGGACTCACGCAGAACCGTGCCGAGCAGTCGCTGCTTGAGCGCCGACTGCTGGAATGGTAGTAGGTAATACAAAGAGGAACAGAGAAAGGGTCCGCGTAGGATTTATGCACTGAGCGCGAGGTGTGGCGAGCATGATGACCGCAAGGGTCATCACTACTATACACGCCTGCCTCGGCCTGTGAAGACGAAGTATAGTAGTGATGACCCTTGCGGTCATCATGCTTCGCAAGTGAATGAGTATTCCTAATAAGGAGGAACAACGATGGCAAACTTTGTACTACTGTATAGCGGTGGCAGTATGCCCGAAAGCGAAGCCGAACAAGCGGCAGTTATGCAAGCGTGGGGGGCATGGTTTGGTGGACTTGGCAGTACTCTGGTAGATGGGGGCAATCCGTTTACAGGTACGGCCAAAAGCATCGCGAGCAACGGAAGCGTTAGTGACGGCCCGGTGGGGACGATGGCCACTGGATACTCCATTATCAAGGCTGATTCGTTGGATGCGGCAGTCGAGATGGCCAAGGGATGTCCAGTTTTGCAGAGTAGTGGTCAGATTACGGTGTATGAGACTTTCCCAGTGATGTAAGGTGTAAATCCCAAGATTTTGTGGAACAGATATCCTGATGGAGACTCCAAGCCATGCGGATTACCCGAAAGATTGGCCATTTCCTACCAAAAGATTGGCCAATTCACATAGCTTGGTAGAGGCAGGCTGATGCCTGCGAAATTCCGTCGTTTTGTTACTCGTACGGCTCTACAGGCCAATTGCCTATGTGGCCAAACTTTCGGTAAGTTGCGGCCAGACTTTCGGGTAATCGGCAGCAGCCCGGCTTTCGGGCTCTACCAGCGGGAGGCCGAGGCAGGCGTCTATCAGCTCTTTGGCCTGGTTGTCCTGGGTGTGGTGGGCGAGCAGATTGGAAGCCTCGTCGCGTTCCTGGAGCTGTCCAGCCTCTCGTCCTTTGCCCTGCCGCCTACCCTTCCTTCCTCATCGCGTTCCACCACCATCGACTCCGATTTCACCGTCCCATCGAACTTGCACTTTTCCCAGGGGAGATCAATCGATGACGCTTCCGCTTGAAGCATTCACAATAGCACCGGTGAGGGTTCGCGCCCCATCCGAGGCGAGAAAAGCAGCCAGCCGTGCCGTGTCGGCAACGGTCGGGAGGCGCTTGAGAAGCGTTCTCTGTTCAAACATGGACACGACTTGCTCTTTCGAGATCGAAAGCTGGTGTGCGGCATTCTCAACCGATTGCTGGATGGTTCTGGTATCCACCATGGCCCCGGAACGAATGCCAACTACTCTGACTCCAGCAGGCCCCAGATCCGCGGCAAGACATCTCAAGAGCGATTCCATGGCACCAAAGGCCGAGCCAATGGCAGTGGCGTTTGCGGAAAAGCCCCGCGCGGGGATCGCTGTGACAAACAGGATGACCCCTGAGTGCTGCTGTACCATGTGTCGTGCGCCTGCACGCGCCGTGATGAATTGCGATGGGACCAGGGTTGAGAGCGGCAACAGGAACTGCTCAAGGGGGAGCTCCATGGTGCTTGTCGCGTTGCCATAGTCTTTTGGCTGTGGACCCATGGTATTCAAGAGAATATCAATGCTTCCCCCCTCTTTCGCCACGCGATCGAGATACGCTTGTACTGCCTGCTCATCAAGCGCGTCTACCTGCGCGGCGTAGGCAATGCCGCCGTCTTTGTGAATCTGCTGAGCCACCTGCTCAATGGCGCCTAGTGTACGACCCGAAAGAAAGACCGTGGCACCTTGTGCCGCAAACTCTTTGGCCACCGCCGTTCCAACGGCGCCACCTGCGCCAAAAATGACGGCGTGCTTGTGTGTTAAGAGCTGTGTGTGTGTCAATGGAGTATCCATCTGTTCATTTTCCTCCTGAAAGGGCTTCCTTCACTCAGACTCCTTGTCAAGTGAGGGTTGCGTTTCAATGTCTCGTTCAACTGGCGTCTTCCTCTGGCGATTCCGGTTTCGTTCTCTCTCCCTGTCTGTCGTAGCAAACAGGGGTGAAGATTCACCCCCACTCACACGTGCTCACACGGGTAGGTTTTTGCCATGGCGAGAGCATCGCGTAGGGGCAGGGGAGGCGTGGAGCGGGGTTGGGGCCCTTGTGGCTGCCCGCCGTGTCTGGTGGGTGGACGGCCATGGGTGTGCCTCATCCGCAGCGGGCGGCCACAAGGGCCCCACACACAATCCCCCAGATTGCGTCCCCGCATCCGCTCCACTCCCGCCCCTACGCGAGGGGGTGTCTCCACTGTCCAACAAACCTACCCGTGAGAGACTCACACGCGGGGGACTGGACGGTTTGCTGCTGCTTCCGAACTGCTTCCACTTTCACATTGATTTGCCAGAGGGGTCGATCACCTTTCACTCATAGGACACCAAGTTGATCCCAAACTCATCGAAGGCTGAAGACAAGCATGGGGAGTCGGGCTGAGAAGTCGGTGCATCAAGCGTGATGCTGAGATTTGACCTGTCCGGCAAAAAGGAAAGCTCCTCAACTGTCTTGTTGGGGAAGCTTTCCTTTTCTCGTGGTTAGCCGAGCTCGACATCGGCGTAGCGGAACTGGACCAAGCTGATGACCAGCAGCACCAGGGCCACACCGGTCATGGCCAGGAAGTTCGTCCAGTTGACACCGAGGAAGACCGGGTTGCCGTACAGGTGGAAGATCGAGAGATTCATGAGCCAGACAGGCATCGTAATAGTCCCCTCGAACAATTCCTCCATATAGGACAGGACGATATATGCAGAGAGCAAGCTTACCAGCGCGGTATAGCGCAGGCGTCCGGCCAGCGCATAGACCAGACTTATGGTAATCAGCGCCATAGGGAACATGTTGAAGCTGGCAGCGAAGATCCTGCCCTGGTCGACGGCGAGATGGGAGAGTTGTGCCCCGATCAGGGTCGCGAGCCAGGTTAGGACGGGAGCCACCAGGACCAGCAGAACATTCGCGCCAAAGCGGGAGAGCAGGACCCGTGACCGCGATTGCGGGGTGCTGAAAATCAGTTCCAGCCGTCCGTTTTCCAGGTCCGAGGACCACTTCAAGGCCAGGGTCAGCGCGAAGGCCACGACCAGTGCTGGCATGAACGTGAAGAGGAAGGTGCCCAGCAGAGCGGCGTTGGTGTTGGTGGGGGTGTCGAAAAAGAGTTGTTGCAGCAAGGGTGTCTCTTGCACGAGGTGGTAGAACACTTGCTGGGTGCTGAGAGCAATCACCATGCAGTAGACACACACGAACACGACGCCAAGCCCCCACCAGAAGGCAGACCAGCCCTCTTCGCTCAACGTGTGCAAGCTCACATTGCGCGTGGAGACAGCGCGCTCGGCCTGGCTTAGGCTGTGCATCACCTGGTGGTTGCCGGTGGCGTATGTTCGCTGCCACAAGAACGCCGATCTGCCGATATCGCGTCTGGTGAAGAGGACGAGACTCATCCCCACGCAGAGCACGGAAAGACCTGCCAGGAGCAGTGCCGCCAAAGGCTGGTCAGGGAAACTGGGAATAAGTGGCCGGTTGAGATTGTAGTAATAGAACGGCGAGAGGTACTGCACCCAACTGCCATTGAGCAGGCGTCCGGTGCTATCGAGGAGCAAGGAAAGCAGCAGTAGGCCACTCACCCAGCCTGCTGACACGGCACGGCTGGTCGTGAATTGGGAGAGGAGCAGCGCGAGGCTGCCAAAGAAGAAGGCCAACAGGCTCAGGTTGAGCCCCGCAAGCAGCGCCCTGACCACATCGACATGCCCCTCAAGACGGGCTTCGCCGACCAGGATGCCCAGAGCAAACAGCACTGCGATCAGAAGCAGCGCGATCAGGAGCGCGCCGATCTTCTCCAGCATCAGACGCGTGCGTGACTGCGGCGTGGCGAGCAGCACATCGAGTGTACCACGTTCCTCTTCCCCGCGCACCAGGCGGGCTCCAGCCAGGATGGGCCAGAAGCTGATCGCGAGTGGCACGAAGACTTCCATGATACGATAGGTAATGAACCCCTCGGGGGTCTGGATCGCGAAGGGATCGCCGAGAAAGCGGAAGAGCTGCACAAGGCTGCCAAGGGCCGCTATCGTCGTTGGCGTGCTCTCTGCGAAATCGACAGCGGCGAACAATCCCAGTCCGAGGCCCCAGGCTAGGATGGCCACCCGGTAATCTCTGAGCGATTTGCTCCAAATGCTGCGAAACATAGTACACCTCCTATCCGGCGAGCGCGGAAGACTTCTGCTCCGGCTCATAGAAGCGCAGGAAGACTTCTTCCAGGGATGGCTCACGGGTTGCAATGTTTGTCGCGTGATGGTCGCTCGCGATGCGAATGATCTCGGTCAATGCACCCTGGACGTTCAATTGCAGGGTACACTCATCTGCTCCCTGAGCCACTCTGGCCACGCCCGCGACATGGTTGAACCAGTCTACAGAGGCTGGGCCAGGAAAACTGATCTCGACATCGTGCTGGCGGATCTCTTTGAGCGTCGAGACATGACCGATCTTGACCAGTCGCCCTTCGCGGATGATCGCGACGCGGTCGCAGGTATGCTCGACCTCAGGCAGAATGTGCGAGGAGAGCAAGACGGTGCGTCCCTCGGCACGCACCTCGGCTACCATGTGATAGAATTCCTGCTGGTTGAGCGGGTCCAGTCCGCTGGTGGGTTCGTCCAGGATGAGCAGGCGTGGCTTATGCATGAAGGCCTGCACCAGCCCCACCTTTTGTTTGTTGCCGTGCGAATATTCGCGGAAGCGCTTGCTGGGATCAAGGCCCAGACGTTCAATCAGCGCACGGACATAGGCCTGGTCTACGCCGCCGCGCAGATGTGAGAGGTACTCGATGATCTGTGCGCCGCGCAAGCCAGGATCGAAGCTGAACTCGCCGGGCAGGTAGCCGACCAGATTCTTGACCTGGGTGGACTGTTGCCAGCAGTCTAGGCCGCCGATCGTAGCACTCCCGCTGCTGGGCCGTAACAGGCCCATTAAGACGCGCATTGTCGTGGTCTTACCCGCACCGTTGGGGCCCAGGAAGCCAAAGACTTCGCTCTCCTCAATAGCGAAAGTGACCGCGATAATGCCGCGATTGCTGCCGTAGCTTTTGGTGAGCTGGTTGGTTTGAATAATAGTGGCCATACGTTGTTCCTCCTGTCTATCGAGACCATCAACACTGCTAGCGCAGCTACCTACGGTCAGATGGTCTGCTTTACGGCTTCGTCTCCGGGAGATCAGCCATCATCCCGGCGACGATAAATTCAATGATTTGCTCCCGTGCGCGTGCGCGTGCTGCGGCAGAGGAGAAATCCCTACCTGGTAGAACCAACTGATAAAAGGGAAGAGCGGTGGGAAAGGACCAGCATATCTGAGCGGCCAACAAAAACACTACGACGACATCAAGATCAGAGCGGAGCAGCCCAGCCCTCTGGGCCTTGGAGAAGAGAGCCTCAAGTTGCTCCATATCTTCTGCCTCAAGTTGTGAGGCGATCTTTGCATAGGTCTGCCAGCCCTCGGCGTGTTCCCAGATGATCATGCGTATGAGATGCGGATGTTCTACCATATAGTCAAAATAAGCGCCCATAGCTGTTTTGAGGAATGTCCTGAACTTGTGAGCATCGGAGGCAATGGTTTCATCCGCAAGCAATGGTGCGAACAAGAGAGTACTTAGTACACTCGCTTCCTGGTCAGCACGCTTGAGCACGGCTGTATAGAGGCCAAGCTTATCACCAAAGTACTGGAAGAGCAGGCTGGGGTTGTAGCCGGAGGCCTTTGCGATGGCATCGATGCGTGCCCCATCGAACCCATGCTCGGCGAAGACCGCTTCTGCCGCGTTGAGAATGACCTCGCGTGTTCGCTCTGCATCACGTGCTCGTCCTCGTGTACTTCCAAGTTCAGACATGCTTTTCTCATCTCCTTGTCAGATTTCATCGGTAGATAACTATCTAAGTACTTAGATAGTAACTGAGAAAAGCGAGATTGTCAAGAGGAAATATGGGTGATATGGGTCGGAAACTTGCCTCTTTCCACAATCTCTGGTATACTTGTGATAGTTTCGGGCCTCCAGTGATATGGCACGAGGTCTTACCTCGCCAGAAGCCAGACAATGAGAGGAAAAAAGACTCCATGGCTCTCACAGATGAGGAATTCCGTGCCTGGTGTCAGCGCAACAAGATCGAGCCAGAGACCATCACCTACATTCAACGCATTCGCTCCTCCGAGCCTGAGCGCAAGGTCCGAGGGGGAGCCTCGAATGTGAGCGGACGTTACCCCAGTCAGAAAATGGGTTTCTCCATCCAGTTTGAAAGCCAGCATGTGGAGTTGTGGGGATGTTACACCATGGAGCGCGACAATGATGTGCTGGAAATGTACGACCAACCCACCCGCATCCAGCTCCACTACCATGCGCGCTCCGGGCGCAAAACCTCGCCGTGGCACACCCCGGATTTCCTGGTATTGCGGCGAGATGGAGCAGGATTTGAAGAATGGAAAAAAGCCTCCTCGCTTGAGAAGCTCGTCGAAACCATGCCAGGGCGGTATCAGCGTCAGGCATCAGGGGGATGGCGTTGTCCTCCAGGCGAGCGGGCTGCGCAGGCGCTTGGCCTCTCCTACCGTGTACGTACCTCTGCCGAATATCATCCCTTGTACATCGAGAATCTGAAGTTTCTCCAAGATTTTTGGACCCACCCGTTTCACTTGGAAGCGGAGCAAGAGGCGCAAGTCCTCCAGGCGCTTTCTTCCTATCATCGTGCTGAAGCGGAGCATGGATGTGGGTATTTTGGACTCCTCGACAAGGTGCAGAGGCGTGGCAACAGCAAGGCGCGCGTCCCAGATGCCTCCAGGCAGTTGCTCTCGGAGTATTTGACCGCCCATTACGCAGTCCCGCAGGCGAAACGAGCTGCGGCAGTGTATCGACTCTACCGCGAGGAGTGTACCAAGCAAGGAATTCCTCCCGTTGGAGAACGCACCTTTTACCGAGAACGTGCCAGCTTTGAGGATCAGGAGATGACAACCCTGCGCCGGGGCAAACGGGCTGCCTATGCGTCCCAACCCTTTTTTTACGCATTAGACCAGACGACTCCGCGATATGGAGGGCGTCCCTTTGCGCGGGCGCATCTGGATCACACCGAACTCGATATTGTCCGGGTTTCCTCCGTGACCGGCAAGCCGAACGATGGGCCATGGAAAAAACGATCTGGGAAGTCGTTGGAGGAGAGAGAAAGTGAGGTGGGTGGCTCATGCCTACGCCAATTCTCGCCACGAAACTTTATATCCCTCGGCTTCGGCCTCACGTTGTCATCCGCCCCCGCCTGATCGAGCGGCTGAACGAGGGTCTGCACCGCAAACTGACCCTCATCGCTGCCCCCGCCGGCTTTGGGAAAACCACGCTGGTCAGCGCATGGGTGGCTGGTTGCGACCGGCAGGTGGCCTGGCTGTCGCTGGACAAAGGGGATAGCGACCCTACACTCTTTCTGACCTACCTCGTCGCTGCTTTACGGACGATTGCGCCTACCATTGGAGTAGGCGTGCTGGGTGCGCTCCAATCTCCTCAGCCACCGCCAACCGAATCGATTTTGACGGCCCTGCTCAATGAGATTACCGCCATTCCCGACAATTTCGTCCTCATCCTTGACGACTACCACGTGATTGATGCCAAAGCGATTGACCATACCCTCACCTTTCTGGTCGAGCACCTGCCACCACAGATGCACCTGGTCATCGCCACCCGTGAGGATCCACAGCTACCTCTAGCCCGATTACGTGCCCGGGGTCAATTGACCGAACTGCGTGCCACCGATTTGCGTTTTACCCCCTCCGAAGCGGCCGAATTTCTCAACCAGGGAATGGGGCTAAACCTCTCGGCGGAAGACATTACCGCATTGGAAGCCCGCACCGAAGGCTGGATTGCCGGACTGCAATTAGCCGCGATTTCAATGCAGGGACATCAAGACTCCACCAGCTTCATCAAATCTTTTACAGGTAGCCACCATTTCGTGCTGGATTATCTGGTTGAAGAAGTCCTACAACAGCAGCCCGAAAGCATCCAGACTTTTTTGCTACGCACGTCTATCCTCGACCGTCTGTGCGGCTCGCTTTGTGATGCCGTTCTGCTGAACCCCTCTGTTTCCGGGCAAGAAACCCTCGAGTATATCGAACACGCCAACCTGTTCCTCGTCCCCCTGGACAACGAGCGGCGTTGGTACCGCTATCACCAGCTCTTCGCTGATTTGCTGCGACAGCGACTGCAGCAGAGAAGCGCCTCGTCTACAGGAGATGAGGTGGGGGATGTGACCGAATTGCACAGTCGTGCCAGCGTATGGTATGAAGACAATTAA
>WNGQ01001541.1_pt2 | contig 14440 bp, 19 predicted proteins | sample 5407661 | NCBI WGS metagenome assembly WNGQ01 (sample SAMN13153382, study PRJNA577476) | soil metagenome | isolation source: 60 cm soil or saprolite under Garry oak tree replicate 2 | place: USA:California | collected 2016-06-15 | reverse complement strand
AAAGGAACAATTCTGGCGCCAGTGGTTGTCATTATCGCCGGAGCCTGGGCCAATCAACTTTTTGCCCCTTTGCACATCGATCTCGGATTAGTTCCCCGGCCTGGACGTGTCAGCGTCTTTCGCTGGCCCATGGAGCGTTCCTCCAAACATATGACCTATATTGATAAGATACATCGCATGTGGGCACGTCCCATTGATGGCAATTGTACACTGGTGGGAACAGAGAGTGTGTTCGCTGAACCAGGTGATCCCAATCACTACAGTGAAGCGGTGTCGCAGGACTATATCAATGCTTGCCGTCGGCAACTCTCCCGACGTTTCCCCATCATGCGCCAGAGTGTTGTGCGAGGCAACTGGGGATGTATGCTCATGGATAGCCCTGATTCGCGTCCAATCATTGGCCAGCTGGATCAGTATGAGGGCCTTTTCTGCATGGCGGGCGATAGCGGCACCTCTTTCAAAACAAGTCCAGCAATAGGCAAGTGCCTGACAGAGCTGATTACTGAGGGAAGAGCGACAACCGTTGACCTGGTCCCATTCCGGGCAACACGTTTTGCAGAAGGAAAACCGTGGAGAGATGAATTCAATTATGGACTGGAAACCGGTACCATCTCGCGCTAGTCTTAATGTGGTATAGAGAGTGTTGTAAAAGAAAAATAGACCTGAACTCTTGCCAGGCGGATCCGGGTTATCTCTATAAGCGACGCGGCACTTAACAATGCTCGCGGACCTCGTCCATCAGCTGAGGTGTTGTACCGGATTGCCTTTGCTCTCGGGACATCCCTGGGCGCACTGATGGAGAAACAGGTGGAAAGCTCGAAAGACGAACTGACAGATATACCGCAGGGGCTGCGAAATCTGGCCTTGGCAGAAAACCTCTCAGAGGAGGAAGTCAAGATGCTCGCTCAAATCACCTATCGGGGACCTCGCCCAGATACAACTGATGACTGGAAGTTCCTTTATGAATCCCTCAAACGCAGTATGAGATTACAAGATGCATAAAAGAAAGGTGCACACTATACTGCCCTCCATAAGACAGTACCGTGCGCACCTTTCTTGTTCAGAAGCACATGACTCGGAACGATTCGGTTCCCGACTTTATTGTCGTAGTTCCCAACTTTATTGTTGGGTTCTCAACTTTATTGTACATGGACAATAAGGAGGCTTACACGTGCAACAGCTTGCCAGAGATCCGCAGCAACTTGCCATCTCCCTCAACCTGGGAGGACAGCGAGCCGAATATAAACCCGCTATCACCTGTCAAATCATCGCATTACTCTTCCTCGCCGTGATCGGCTTTGCCATAATCGGCTTTTTCATGCTCTACACCGGTAGCACCTTCCTCCTGCCCCTAGTATTAGGAGGAGTTGGTCTCTTCATCGTTATTCTATTGGGTATAGTATCGCTCTATCGCAAACGGAATATGCGTATCCTGGTGTATGAGCAGGGATTTGTGTATATTGGACAAAAGGATAATATGCGCGTCATCCGTTGGGATCAGATTGCCTGTGTGTGGCACAAAGTTACTGTGAGTACCTCCACCTCCCGGAACGCAGACGGGACGAGCAGTACCAGTACCTCTTACTCTCACTCCTACACCATCGAGTGCTTTGATAAAACGACTCTCGTCTTGCACGAAACCTTTGCGCGGCTGCAAGAGATTGGCAAGATCATAGAGAGAGAGAGTGCGCGCTATCTGCTCCCCAATGCACAGCGTGCCTTTCATCATGGGCAACCTCTCAGTTTTGGCCCCCTGAGCATTAACATGACGGGCATTACGGCACATCGAGGAGCTTTTCTTCCCTGGCAAGAAGTGAAGGACGTGATCATCAACGAGAATTACGGCAACGTGGCTATCAGGAAAAAAGGCAAATGGCTAAACTGGGCCTCGTACAAGCTGGAGCAGATACCGAACGTGGTAGTGTTTCAGACGCTGGCGAAGAGCATGATAGGGAGGTAGGAGGTAACCAGAGACATGATTCTGTGGAAGCATGTGGTAATAAGCGTGTAGAGTGAGCAGATTTTGAGGGTCTTGCGCACTTTAGGTGGAAAACCTCAACGTATCTCATGAGAAAAAGAGGAAAGGCTCAAGAGAAGCCGATTCATCCAACATCGCTGCTTTTGATCACCGTTGCTCCACCCAAAGTGCGCAAGACCCGATTTTGAGGCGAAAAGTGAGCAGCACAACCATGAACCGCTTGAGAAACCGCTTCACATCTGGGGCATTGGCATGGACTGTTGGAAATACCCCGCTCACGAGGCCCCCCAGGGTCTGCTTCCCATTCCGTCTTGATCACGCTTTTTGGGAGACCGGATGCCGAGGCCGAAGCGATTGGTCTCTCGACGCTTAGATCGTGATCCCAGTCAATGCATGCATGCTCAGCGTGAAGGAGAGTTCACCTTCATGATGGAGATCGTGCTCAATGAGATGCCAGATCACCCACTGGCGTGTAGAGGTTTGATCTTCTCCATTCTCATCGGTATCGTGAACCATTTCTGCCAGATCGGCCATGGTCCAGTGGTTCAAGGCATCCTGAATGACGTGCCAGGTGGCTTCCAATCCCTTGACCAGTGAGACCGCGGAACGGGCAGGTTGATCCGCCCGATTCCAGTTCGCCAGAGAGACCAGATGTTCATCGCCCTTTTCCAGGGTATAATAAAGCTAGCCAGCACGCGCCCCGATGATATGGGTTGCGAGATCGCCGATCGAACGGAGCTGCGGTGCGGTGCGCAGGGACAGGTGATCGAGTGACAGCGGCTGGGTAGCCGTGAGAAGCCGTTCCTGAGAGGTATCCCAGCCTTCTGCCTATCCGGTTGTCGAAGGTCGGCACCACATGGAGTGTTCGGTCGGCAGCGAAGCTTCGAGGCCGGAGGGGTCGCACATCGTGTGTACGAACTACCTGGTCTTGGTGCCGACAGACCCTGACGCGCATCCCGCCGACCGACACCCACGGACGCGCCGCGGAGTTGCTCCGGGTGTGGCTTGCCTTTTGCCGAAGACGGAAGCTGCGAGACCCGCGACACGGTGGAGTTCGTGGACAAAGGCTGGCAACTGGGAGGGTGTCGCCTGCCCGGCATGTGGCGCTGACGCGCGACATGCCCGAGTGGGGAGAGGCTATGAGCCGCGACTATCGCGGAGGCTGTGGCTTTGTCGGGCCGCCTGCCCAAGCGGGTGGCCGAGGCTCACATGGGCATCGTGTTGACGATGCGTTCGACCTGCTTGACGTGCTGGCGTTCATGGCCAGCCAGCCACTGCGCATAGAACAGCACGGTCCGCTCCAGGACCTTTCCCGCCCCCGAAACTCGCGCCGCACGTGACCAGGCATCGATCGGCAACGGGGAGAGGACTGCCAAGAGATCGGCACGCTGCGTGGCAAAGGAGCGCAACGAGGGCCGGAATTCCCGTTCGAGATAGTCCGTCTTCTTGATCCAGGTGCGGGGATTGACAGCCCGCAGCATCGGCGTGTCCTCGGCGATCATTGCCACACAAGATATGATCGGTCATCTGAACGTTGGAGCAGTTATAGGACAAGTTCGATTGCACCGATGTGTTGCGCTATCTGTTCCCAAACAAGGAGGCAGTTTGCAGTTAATCTCATCACCAGTTACCTGATGGTTGACGACAAAGAAAAGAACGGGGAGCCAATATTGGCGCTCTTTTTTGGAACAGATAACCCACGTAGCCGGCACAAGTAATCCAATCATTGTGCACGGGGGAAACTGTTCGTTTCTTGCATTGGTTGTGTTTTTCGTGTATCTTATCTGATGGAGGCTCCGATTTCTGCACATCTCATCGTTTATCTGTTGAACTTTCGTTTCTCAGCTTTCGCATTACCATTTCTACAAGCAGGAAGCAATAACCACAAAGGAGGTGCATCAGCATGGCAGTCGCGCTTTTACTTGAATTTCCTGGAGCTACCCAAAAGCAATTTGGTCAAGTTGCGGAGAAAGTTGGCAGCAAAAGCCCACCGGGGCTACTCTATCACGTTGAAGGTCCGATAGAAGGAGGTTGGCGGGTTGTTGACGTGTGGGAGTCACAGGAAGCTGTCGATACGTTCTTTCAGGAAACGCTGGGGCAAGTCTTGCAAGAGGCTGGAATAGCAATACCGCATCCACAGTTCTGGCCTGCACACAGAATTATCAAACCCTAACGTTCGTACTCAATCGGTGGCCTTTGACGGTGCAAGCAAGTTCGAAACCATTGTAATCCACTTCACATGGTAGACAAGGAACTTGGTGGTGTGATGCTGCTGATTTCTTTGTAGTCGCATACGTCCGGTCAGTTTGTGGTTTTGCTGCCATCTAAGGTGTCTCTGAGTTGTCGTCCAAACAATGCAGATGAGGGAGGATGGACTCCCTCGAAAGGAAGTTATCATGACTATAGAGGAGATTGTGGCTTTCGTTCGGAGAGGGTATGATGCTTACAACGCTCATCAATCAGATCCGCACTGGCTTGACTATACCAATGAGGATGTTGCGGAGGACGGCGAAATGGTTGACATTCCTTCCGGTATGGTCTTCCGTGGACCCGATGGTCTCAAACAATTTCTCTTGGGGTTTAGTACTGCCTTCCCCGAAAGCAGCGTAGAAGTGACGAATGTGTTTGCCACCGAAGAGCATGCAGTTGTTGAGTTTACCGGGCGTGGTACTCACACAGGCGTCCTGCATAGCCCTGCTGGAGATATCCCGCCATCAGGACGGAAGTTCGAGTTGTGCTTCTGCGATGTGTACCACCTCAGAAACGGGAAAGTTGCTAGACACGCTACCTACTATGATGCACTCGGTCTCATGCAACAGCTTGGCGTGATCCCTACAATGAGATAAGCCAGCTTGTGATCGCTGTCTCCCTGTGCTGGCTACTTGGGTCATCCGTTCGAATAATTAGTCGTTTCCTAAGAACGGATATGCCAAGTAGCCAGCACAGGTCTGGTTGGATTGGCTTGGAACTTTGCCGCTGGAGCGCTGCTTGCCTTCCTGGTGTACCTGCTTATTCCGGCTATTGTCCCCGTTTCGTACCTGTATCAAACAACTTCTGATGTTTCATTTAGCACATTTATGCAAAACGTGATTGCAGGCACTGTTGCGCTATTAAGCCCTCAGTTTCCATTGATAGTAGGTGCTATTACGGGTCTGGTTGGCTTCGGCGTTGGTATCGGCAAGGGACATACAGACTACTCTGAAAAACACAGTGCAGCCCATTTCCGCAAATGGACCTTCTGGCTCACTTGCGCTTTCGTCGTTGGTCTCCTCATTTGGGACCATGCAGGTCTGGCTATTGGGCAGGCACTTCAATATGGAAGCAATTACCCCTTTGGCAGCGTGTATGTTCTGAGTGCCTTCTTGCTTAGTGGTGGCAGTCTTATGCTAGGCATACTCACCTGTATTATAGCCACCATCCGCTATCGCGTCGAGAAATATCTACGTAAACGTTATAAGGAACTACTGAATCCCTCAGGGAGGGCTTAGCACGTTCCAATACAGGCTCATGCATTTCGGATATACGCGACGTTCTGATCGTTCTTTCCGTGTTTCCTGCATTCAGGGTTGTGGCGGCTACTTGGGTCATCCATTCGCTTATTGAATGTTCCAGACAGCCAGCAGTGTAAATCTTTATTTAAAGCAACCAACCGATAATAAAGGGAAATACCGAGATTCTGATGAGAAGTGTAAAACTTTCATACGGCATGAGGCTGACGATTTCACGCTTAAATTCTTGTGGATTTTGTAAGACTTTATTTGACGCCTACAGCAATCCAGTCCGCGACTTTATTGCCTCAGTCCACAACTTTATTCTGCGAGCCCACAACTTTATTCTTCGTGAACAACATAAAAAGGGAGAAACAAAAAGCACAGCCAAAGTACTCTTGTTTCTCCCAAAGTCTCCGGCAACGGAACAACTTTATTTACCAGGGAACAACTTTATTTATCTTCTACAACAACTGTATTCGTCAAATAAAGTTTTACACTTTCTAGGAGAACCTGTGCTCAGATGTATGGGCTAGAATCTCCTGACCAAGTTTTACACTTTCCCCCCATTGGGTGCATTTCCACTTATTACCGCCAGGAAGCTTAAAATAATGATTTACACTGGGAGCAACATGAGATCCTTTATGGGCTAATGGATGTTCTAAATAGAGGACACCCGTCATTTTTCGAACGGATAACCTAAGTAGCCAGCACAAGTCAGCACAGGAAAGAATGTAACGGCGAATTTTGTCACCATAACATAGTGTGCGTCTAACGGAAGTCGCTCGTGGAGCAGCATGATCTCCTGCCACCATACCATGGTGCACAACGAACGAGAGTTGAAATCAAAGAGAGAGCACACGAACATGCAGACGCTTTGGTGAATGGTCACCAGTCATGTGGCTCCGGGCATGGGCGCGTCGAGGAACGCCGCGACGACGGCCGCAAGCTGGGGAGACGAGTAGATGTTGTAATGGGTCATGGCGGGTAGAATGGCGATCCGGGCATTGGACATCCCGGACCCATCCCAACCGGCATCGACCTTGCCTCCGCCAAACAGCTCGAAGAACGCCACGGCATGCGAGGTGCGAACGCTGTCGGCGTCTCCCACCACAATCAGCGTGGACGCCTTGATCGCAACCACCTCCTTGGACCAGTCATAGTCCTGTCGGAGCAGCTCGCCGAGCTTGGTGAGCAGCACAGGCCAATCTTCCGGCTTCGGCGCGATGCTGGCATACTGCTGGTACATCGGGGTCTGCTTCATTGGCTCAGCGATCTGAGAACCCATCTGACCCATTCCCGCGAGAATCTCTGGGTACCATCCATCCCGCTTGAAAGGGGTCGAGACGAGCACGAGCTTCCTCACGACTTCCGGATGCTGGATGGCGGTCCTGAGGGCGACGCCACCGACCAGCGAGTAGCCCATCACGTCGGCCTCTTCGATCCCCAAGTGCTTGATCAGGGCGGCGATGTCTCCGGCCATAAGCTCGAAGCTCAATGGGCGATCGATGTCGGCTGTGCGCCCGTGGGCTTGCAAATCGACGGCGACAACCCGCCGGTTCTGGGCGAGGGATGGCAACACTTCGCCGAACATTTGGATCGCGCCGACGCCACCATGCAGCAGGATGAGCGGTTCTCCGGCGCCATGGATCTCGTAGTACAGTTGCAGGCCGTGAACCTCTGCGTAGCTCCCGTTGGCGCCCTCGTTCGTTGTTCTGTTCCATCATGATTTCTCCTTTCAGTTCTCCCACGTGCGAGGGAGGGTCAACACATCACGGCAGTGGCCATGGCCAGAAAAGGGACTGTAGCAGCGAAAGACACGGCTCTAAAAGCCAACTTCTCTGAGCAAACATGCGCTAATCTCACTGCCGGAATTCCTCAAGGGTATAGAGCATGGTGTATGTTCTTCCCTCTCAAAAGCACGTATTCCTGCTATCCGCTCGATATGCGACCATTGTGCCACATGTGCTGGTTCTCGGACCGGTCTGGTGGACGTCGCTTGGTATGAGGAGATCAGGCAGGTCTATACCACATTGTCAGGCTTCCAGCCACCAAAGCGGTCAGGATCGAATGCGTGTACATTCAGGTCAAATGGTGTTGCGTGTTTCTGAATCAGTTCTGCGACAAGATGGCCGGTGAGTGGCCCCAGTAAAATCCCATCACGAAAGTGCCCTCCTGCAATCCATAATCCTTGCACACTCTGGCTTGGCCCGATGAGCGGTAATCCATCTGCCGATCCAGGACGCAGGCCTGCCCAGGTTCGTATCAATCGCGCTTTGCTCAAAGCTGGGGTCAGCTTTGCCAGAGCGGTAAGCAGTGTCGCTATCCCCTCGGCTGTCACCGCTTTGTCAAATCCCACCTGCTCTACCGTTGCCCCGACATAGATCGTGCCATCAGCTTTCGGGACGATCCCACCCACACCGGAGGCGTACACGGTATGGCGCAACGGAAGGCCGGGCACAGCTTGCAGTGCCATCATCTGACCTTTTACTGGGAAAATAGGCGGGGTTTGCATGCTCGCATGCCATTGTGCGGCCCACGCCCCTGCTGCCAGGACGATGGACCCAGCATGCATGGAACCTCGCGCGGTTTCCACTCCAACAGCTCGCTGTCCTTGAAGGATGAGCCGTCCAACGGGACACCCCTCAACAAGAGATGCACCATGAGTTACCGCTCCTTGTGCATAGGCCAGTGTGATCTGCGCAGCCTGAACATTCCTCTCATAGGGAGACAACAGCGCTCCTTGAACAGTCCCTGAAAGCAAGGGTGCGATTTCGTGTGCTCTGCTCCCCTCCAGCCACTGAAGTCCTGGGAGAAACTGCTGCTGTTGCGTAAGGATAGCTTGCAGGCGTGTGCTCTCCTGCTCGTCAAAAGCTGGGCGCAGAGTAGGAACCTTCACCAGCCCGATATCAATGCCTGTCTCTTGCTTCAACTGCTCATCCAGGCCGTCATAATAGCTGAGAGCTGCCATACCTAACTGCTGCAAGGGGTGCTCTTGATCAGGAGGCTCATCGTCGAGAGGAGCGAGCATGCCCGCTGCAGCTTGTGATGCTTCCCCTGCCACACCTCCTTTGTCTACCAGAGCTACCTTCAGTCCAGCTTTGGCCAGGTGATGCGACACAGAGCACCCCACTATTCCTGCACCAACCACGACCACGTCGTAGAGCTCTTTCTGCATACGGGTCTCCTCTCTGCTGAGAGCAGTTCTCCCAGCGCTTGTACGCATGCATCATAAGGCCATTTCGCCTGCATCTGCTGGGAAGGGATCTACGATTCGCTTTCACGCATCCAGGGCGTATAGGTCAGGCCAACCAAAATGCCTTCAGGGCTGAGCAGACGGGTCACTGTTTGACCCCATGGCTCTTTCCTTGCTGCTATCAAAAGCGTGTACCCTTGGGCTTTCAGCTCATCAGAGGCCTCGGCAACATCTTCTACGTCAAATTCGAGCCAGGAGGTGGGAGTTGGGAGATGAGTTGGCCATTCGTTCAGGCCAAAACACGATTGAGCAGCTTGCGAAAGCGGCCACAGGGCAAAATGCTTGACCCCTTTGAGATCTTCGGTGTGGAAGTACCCATCAGCTTCTTCTGTGAAAGAGAGGCCAAGGCTCTCTCTATAGAAAGCCGCGCTTTCCTTCGTCTCAGTGGTGATTGGGCCGTAACCGGCAACAAATACTACTTTCATGACTGTATTATAGCAGAAACAAAGATGGCCTGCTCAATGAAAGGTTGTGTTGCAAAAATCTGAGATGAATACTGTGGGCGTGCAGTCCCACTTTCCTGTTCAACTTAGATAGCCACTCCAAACAGGCTGGCGATCAATGCCACCTGCTTCATGCTGTCTCTTTTTTCTACGCCACGGATCTGACCTTTTCTGAGCATGTTCATCGTTTCATATCCTTGTAAGGTTCGCCACGCGGTCTCGAATGAAAAGAAGCCCATCCCGAGCTTGACAAGCCGTTTGATGAAGCGATGGTCTTGCTCGACAAGGTTGTTGAGGTACTTACTCTGCCGCAGTTCACAAGGGTCTGGTATGATCCCTTCTGCTTTCAGTTCCTTGAAAGCCTTTGGATAGGCCGCATTTTTATCAACGGTGATGACTCGAGGAGTTCTGATATGAGACGCAGCAAGCGCTTTCGAGAAGAAGCATTTGGCCGCTTCCGTATCGCGCCTCGGGCTCAAGAGAAATTTCAGGGTATTTCCCTGAGAATCTACAGCACGATAGAGGTACATCCACACCTTTTTCACTTTCACGTACGTCTCATCGACCCGCCATGAGTCGGTCGTCGCTTTGAGATAGGACCGGCAACGTTGCTCAAGTTCAGGTGCATAGTGTTATACCCAGCGGTAGATCGTGGTGTGATCAACATGCAATCCCCGCTCGAGCATCATCTCCTCTAAATCTCGGTAGCTGAGCGGATACCGCAGGTACCAGCGGACACAGAGTAAAATCATCTCGGCCTGGAAGTGGCGCCATTTGAACGGGTTGGTGGTATCTATGAAATCGGTTCCTCTCAGTTCTCAGAATACCATCGAGTTTACCGCATCCTTGCTATTTTCGCAACACAACCCCTTTGCGCCTCCGTGGGTCTTCGTTGGCGCGTACCTGCTGATCTGGACGCTCTTCGGAGGACTTGCGTATCTCGGCGCTCTCGTCGCATCAGAGCTGGCCCAGCAGGTTCCCTGGATCATGATGAACGCGGCCCGGATCGGCGGTGGCATCCTCATGCTGGCTGGGATCTACCAGCTGACATCCCTCAAGCGTGTTTGTCTGGCGAAATGCCGCGCACCTCAGGATTTCATCCTCCATTCCTGGGGTAAAGGGTGCTCCGGTTCCCTTCGGATGGGGCTGAAGTATGGCATCTATTGTCTGGGAAGTTACTTGTTGCTCTTCGTCCTTCTTTTTCCCCTGGGGATAATGAACATCGCGGCAATGGCGCTCCTGACGATCCTGATCTTCGCGGAAAAATGCTTCCCGCTGGGAGCGCGCATCGCCCAATTCGCGGCGCTGGCCTTGATCCTCTACGGCACGCTCGTGATCGTCGTGCCCGCCGCTCTCCCTCTGAGCGGAGCAGATATGTAATTGTAAATCCCAGGATTCCACGGGCCAAATCTGTAAAAGTCTCCCGGTGGGCAGGTAGCCTCACAGATGAGTTTCTGCGATAGCGACGGCCCAAATAATTATGCAAGTTCGGCCCGTGGAATGGCTCTGGCTCACATTTGGTGATTCGGCTAGTGCAGAACAGTGGATTGCTGATGAGCTTTGATCACCAAATGTGAGCCAGATCGATTTAAGTCCGTGATTTACACTTAGCTCAAAATCAAGCGCGAGCGTCGGAAACTCACCAGCGAGACACCCAGCAAGATCGCATCCAGCACGGCGATCACGGCCATGACAAGGAGCAAAAACTGCGAATAGGTTAACGACGCGACAAAATTCGCAGGCAATGCTTGCAAGGCAGAAATACCTCCAAACACAAGCACGAATGTGCCTATACCCAAGATTTGTTGCGCTTGCCGTACTGTAGATGTCCGCAGCGATACCAGCACTCCGGCACTTGCTCCCAGTATACAGGTCAGTAGACTCAAAGCAAGAGCTTCAAGGAACAAGTCGAAAGGATGATAGAACATCCACCCACCACCGTTCCCCCTGAACAGGTTGACCAGAATCAGGCCGAGCAGAAGGCCACCGAGAGCCATTCCCCAGGCATATCCCACTGTCACAACCACCTTCCCCAGCAGAATCGCTCGATCGGATATGCGGCTGGCCAGCAAGGTTTCTAGTGTATGTCGCTCACGCTCCCCAGCGATGGCATCGCCAATAAAGCTAATGATGACAGAAAAGGGAATCCAGAGAATCACGAACAGCTCGATAGGCGAGAGTGCTAGCCACTGAAGCCCGAACTGCAATGGGAGGTAGATGCCCATAATACCGATCAAGAGCAAGGGGCGTATCGATGCCTTCCACCCGCCCTGGAAGAGCAGGTCCTTCGATTCTTTCCACATCATGGTCCAGATATCGTTCATCTTTGTTCTTCCTCCATCAAGGTCAAAAATACGTCTTCCAGGCTGGCCTTGCCCCGGCGCACTTCCTCCACCTCTGCGCCTGCATGCACCAGCAAACTCACGAGCGGGCCCATCTTGCTCTCTCCGCGCAGTTCCAAGACGAGATGGCTGTTGTGCAATTCGGCATGGGCGACCTCTGGCCGTTCTCGGAGCGTGGCCAGCATCTGCTCGGTGAAGCCACGCCCCACGATCTCGGCCATCGGGCCGCCGGTCCTGGCACGCAGCTCATCGGGGGCGCCAACCGTGACGAGTTTGCCCTGGCGAATCACGCCGACCTGGGCACAGAGCTTTTCGGCCTCGGTCAGATTGTGGGTGTTGAGAAAGACCGTCACTCCTTCCCGTTCGACCAGGCCGGCCAGGTCCTCGCGCAAAGCCGCCGCCGCTATCGGATCAAACCCGGCAGTCGGCTCGTCCAGAAAGACGAGTGGCGGATGGTGAAAGAGCGCGCGGGCGACCGCGAGTTTCTGTTTCATGCCCCGGCTCCAGGTCCCCACCAGGTCGCGGCGGCGGTCCCATAATTCCAGGTGGGTGAGCAGTTCTTTGATGCGCGCCTGACGGGCGGGCGCAGGCATGTGAGAGATGCGCCCGTACAGGTCGAGATTGTCCTGGGCGCTCATGCGCTCGTAGAGTCCCGCAAATTCGAGCAGCGCCCCACTGCGGGTGCGAATGGCATCGGCCTGGGTGCGCGTATCAAAACCCAGCACCCTGGCCTGACCCGTTGTTGGTTCCAGCAGGCCCAGCAGCAGGTGGATGGTCGTGGTTTTGCCCGCCCCATTTGGTCCCAGGAACCCAAAGACGATGCCCGCAGGCACCTCCAGGGAGAGATCATCAAGCGCTTTGACGGGGCCAAAGAAGCGGGAAAGGTGTTCGATATGAATAAGTGGTTCTGGCATACTTCTCCTTTCAGAGCATGAGAGAGTTCATTCCTTGCGGGTGGCCCGGTCGAACAGCGTCACCAGTTCCAGCGCATACGAATCGGTATCAAGGTTTGGGTGAGCCGCGAGAAGGGGCGCCACCACATCAATGGCCTGTCTGATGGTCACCGCCATCACGTGCTGGTCGAATGCTCTGAACTCCCCTTCTTCTTGCCCCTGGCGCAAGAGGGCCTCTAAAGCGGTCAGAATCCACTCTTCGGTTCCACGGTAGCGAAGCTTGCCGTCCGCCGTGCGAAAGTTGAGGGCGATTTCCAGGAGCGCCACCATCCGCATCCGGTGGCTGCCAATATAGTCAACTGCCGAGCGGATATAGGCTTGCAACCGAAGCTGAGCCGTCGGTTGCGCAGCGATCTGCGGGGTCACGGCCTGCACCGCAGCCGTGTAGATCTTGGTGACGACCTGTTCGAGCAACTCCTCCCGGCTTTTGAAGTAATAGGTGATCACGCTCTTGCTAATGTTCGCCCGCTTGGCGACTTGAGCCAGCGAGGCTTGGGCATAGCCCAGTGTGGCAATCGTCTCGACCGCGCACTCGATGAGCTGTGCTCGCCTGGCAGCCTCAATAAAGGAGGGGCGCTTCTGTCCGTCCGATATTTTTTTCGTCTGCATGGACGAAATATAGCACAATTGGTCGAGATATGTCAACCCTTTTCCAATGAGAGCGCAGAGAGGTTCCACTTGCAAGTGGTCCTGACACAACCTAATGAGTACCATATAACGATGGTTATATGGTACCAGGAGACCTTTCGTTAAAAGCGCGAAAAGGGAATACTGGGGTCAGCGCATCCAAACCTGAAAACTGTACCCGAAGGTTTGGAGCGCTGACCCTTTCAAGAATGTCCAGTCTGTTTGAGGAATACGGAGTTTCGCGTGGGCCAAGAACGTGAGATCTCGTGTTCCACATCCACGCAGACTAGCGGATCCTCCGTATGGCCGAGCCTCGCCTACTCGCCATGCTTCTTCAAGGAGATGAGTTGTTCCACTGTCAGATTGGTGAAGCCTGCCTCTTGCAACGCCCTGACATAATCTGCATCCACCTCATAGTTCTTCAAAGAGATGAGTTGCTTCACGGTCAAATTGATGAAGCCTGCCTCTCGTAACGCCACAATATCATCTGCGTCTACCTCATAGTTCTTCAAGGAGATGAGTTGTTCCACTGTCAGATTGGTGAAGCCCGCTTCTCGCAACGCCCTGACATAATCTGCATCTACTTCATACGTTTTCAAAGAGATGAGTTGCTTCACGGTCAGATCGGTGAAGCCTGCCTCTCGTAACGCCACAATATCATCTGCATCTACCTCATAGTTCTTCAAAGAGATGAGTTGCTTCACGGTCAGATCCCTTAATCCTGCCTCTTGCAACGCCCTGATGTAGTCTGCATCTACTTCATAGACCTCCAAAGCAGCCATTTGCTCTCCTGTGAAATTGGTGAATCCCGCTGCTCGCTGTCTCTGGTCTGGCCGCTTCTCCGCATCAGCAAGGCTTTGAGCGCCGAGTCTTTCCAGTAATTGATCAGCTTGTTCGATCGTAAGCTTTCCAGAGGCGACCATCTCAAGGATCTTTGTTCGTTCCTGATTTGTCATGTCTTTCTCCTCGTGAGAACAGTCAACATAATAGACTGCACATTTCAGTTTCGCCTGCCTACTTGACAGGGTCACGGTTGTAGACCGCGCGTGCCCACAGGTATCCGGCCAGGGCGAGGCCGACGCACCAGGCGACGGCGAGGACCGCGCTGTTTCCGATCGGGGTCCCCAGCAGCAGCCCCCGCAGCGTGTCGATGACAGTCGTGAAGGGCTGGTACTCGGCGAACCAGCGTATCCCGGCTGGCATCGACTCCGGGCGGACAAACGCACTGCTGATGAACGGCAGCAGGAGGAAGATGAGGGAGAGGCTATTGGCTCCTGCGGGCGTTTTGCCCACCAGGCCAAACACCACCCCCATCCACGTGACCGCGAAGGTGAACAACGCGATGAGGCCGAG
>WNGQ01004162.1_pt1 | contig 14441 bp, 15 predicted proteins | sample 5407661 | NCBI WGS metagenome assembly WNGQ01 (sample SAMN13153382, study PRJNA577476) | soil metagenome | isolation source: 60 cm soil or saprolite under Garry oak tree replicate 2 | place: USA:California | collected 2016-06-15 | reverse complement strand
AGGAGACCAGGTAGGCGGCAGCGGCTGGCTTAGGCCGTTGACCGTTAGGTTAACGGGGTGTATCATAAGGAACGTCAGACTTAAGATGAGGGCTAGAATCGGCGTTTGTTTTCGCACGATTCTTCGTAGAAGACGAAAAACCTTCTGCGCTGTTATAAGTTTATCCGGAGCCTGGGCGAGGCACTTGAAGCACTCAGGCTAGGTCCAGCATGCGTTGGATGGACAAACGCGCTCTGTTTGCTGTCTCAACCGGAACCCTGACTTCATACACCATGTCCTTCAGCGATTGGTAGACCTTCTCCAAAGTTATCGTCTTCATGTATTGGCAGACAGCGTCCTCTTTGACTGGTAAGAAGGTCTTGCTGGGATTCTCTTTCTTCATTCTGTGCAGAATGCCAGTCTCTGTTGCTACAAGGAATTTGTCGGCTGATGAGTGTTGCGCATGTCGTATCATGCCCTCAGTCGAGTAGACCTGAACCAGTGGCAGATCAAAGTCGCCCTTCTGTGAGAAGTAGAGGAACTGTGTGACGCATCCACACTCGGGATGGACCAAGAACTCCGCGTCTGGATTCTCCTTCAACTTCTGGTTGACAATGTCCGGTGTTATCCCCGCATGGACGTGGCACTCTCCCGGCCAGACCTCCATCTTGCGTCCAGTCTTCTCCATAACATAGGCTCCGAGAAACATGTCAGGCAAGAAGAGAATCTCACGGTCTCGAGGAATACTGTTCACCACCTTCACCGCATTCCCGGACGTGCAAGCATAGTCGCTCTCAGCTTTGACTTCGGCAGTCGTATTCACATATGATACCACAACCGCCTTCGGATGTTCTCTCTTCCAAGCACGAAGCTTATCCGCGTCAATAGTCGCCGCCAGCGAGCAGCCCGCCGCAAGATCTGGAAGCAGAACCGTCTTTCTTGGAGAAATAATTGAGGCGGTCTCGGCCATGAAATGGACACCACAGAACACGATAACTTCAGCAGGAGTACGAGCAGCCGCCTGGGACAGTCCGAGAGAATCGCCGACAAAATCCGCAATGTCTTGCACTTCAGGCACCTGGTAGTTGTGCGCTAGTATCACAGCGTTCCTCTCCCGCTTCAACCGCAGAATCTCCGCTACCAGTCTGCCAGTGTCGGTCGACTGGAGCGTTCCTGGCAATACTCTCTGAATAGCAATCCGTGAAACTTCGGTTAAAACGTTCCTTTTAGGAAGCCCTTCGACACATGGGACACACCCAAGAATGAGACTTTGGTAAGACCAAACCTATCACCCGCGTTACTTCGCAAGGAAGTTGCCGATTGTGTTGCCGGCGTACTGATACGTGGAAGCACGGTCCTTGTCGAGAAGAGACGAGCAGATGATGAAGCGGATCCAGGACTTGTAATGCTTCCGGGCGGACACGTAGAGAGGAATGAATCCATACCCGAGGCTTTGAAGAGAGAGATGCGAGAGGAGCTAGGAATTCGAATCGAGAAAATTTTGCCAGCTCGCATACGCTACTACACGGCGTCGAATGGCGAGAGACAGAGAATACAATACTTCCACGTCAAGAACTGGAATGGCAAGATACGGTCCAACGAGGCAGAGACTGTCTATTGGGAGTCGAACGTGAAAAATCTCAGCGACGAGACGGAGAGAAAGATCGTGCTCGACCTCATGCGCCAAGGCTCGCAGCCTTAGAACATTGTAAGCTCTATCATCAAACGGTAGCCTTGCGCCGACTCTGACCGATGTTAGAGCAAGAGGATGCCCTGTAGAGCATAGTCTATGATCGTCACCAGTATCACGGCGATGATAAGTCCGGGCCAGCGAAGGTTTCTCGCTCGGATCGTAGGCAGGAAAAAGAGTACTGCGAGAGACATCAAGATCGGGACTGGGAGATCGTAGACTATTCGGGCTTGATGGTAGCTGTCGAGTGTTGCGAACGGTATCGATGCCGCGGCAGTCCAGAAGATCAGAAGTCTCTCGAACCGGTCGCTGAACCGTAGAGCGAGAGCTGCCGCTAGTCCAATCCCTAGGATGAGCCAGTTTCCCAAGAGTCCGCCATGAGTGTACAGCAGAGCCTGGACCAGGTTGTTCCAGAAGCCGAGTAATGATCCAAAACTGCTCGGGCTCTTCGTGGCAATGTCGGCAGCAACGGTACGCGTCGCAAAAACCCAACTCTTCACAAAATCGAGGGCAATGGCGGTCAGGAGGATCGCTAGTATCGATTTTAGATGGATGAGGTTGCGTGTCTCCCTCCAGAGAGAGATTGCGAATGCCAAGCTGACCGTGGCGACCAGAGCCCAGGTCCAAGGATGTGTGAGAAAAAGGGCAATGGAGAGAAAGAACATTCCGCCATAGTTGAGCCTAGACGGGGTCTTCGAGAAGCTCAGCAGGGCTGTCATGAACAAAAAGGCGAATACTAGTCCCAGCCAGTTAGCGTAGTAGCCGCCCCAGAGACCAACGGTGGTGTAGAACGAGATTGGAGTGAAGAGGCTTGTAAGCCCGGCAAGGTGTGTGCTTCCCTGGCCATAGCGGACAAAAACGTAGGTTGACAGTGACAACAGTGGAGCTAAAATCATCGGCAGATACTCGATGATCTGTGATGGCGAGGCTCCTGCTGACGCGATAGAATAGAGCAGTAGGAGTAATATTGGTCGCGAGCCTTCCAATCCTTCCACGAACGAGTACTGTAGAGCCTGGCCTAGTGGCTGTGCGAGCATCTGGCTGATCCAGCCTACGTATAGAGGACTGTCGACGCCAACGAGGCTTCCGGTCGGATTCAGATCCGACCGGTACGGGAAATAAGCAAGCAGTGAACTGACGACTAGGCTAATGGCGAGCACAAGTCTGGGACGCGATAGGATCTTGAGGCTCCGAGCCGAATCGGATAATGACGCCCCCTTCATTGACGAAATAACGCCGTGAAAGGGCTCTGACAGAAACCGGACGAACCTGTCAAACCTGGCTACTCTAAGGCGAGCTATTCTTGTCCCCAATCTAAGTAGCCAAGCGTAGAGGAGACCCAGCAGGAAGACGGTCGACAGTGGAGCGAGGATCATGTAGGCGCTCGAGTTTAGGGCAGATAGATCCTGATCTGGCAAGGACGAAAAGAACGTGAGGATGGCAAAGGTCAGAATCTGAAACGCCAGTAGACCGAGCAAGACAGCAACGATGATGGTCTGGCGGGGCGTCATGAGACGGTTCCACCTGTGCTTCGACGAAGAAAAACCCTACTTGCCTAAGATGCTAGAGAGTTGTCGAATGTCTCGCGCCCTTCATGGATCTTGACCGGGTCAAAAGAACGAAGCATCCGTCCTTGGTCTTGATAAGACGGTGACAATGTTCCAATCCTCTACGTACCACACAATGCCACCTAGCCCTGTCGGTCACAATCGTCGTTACATAGGCCGCGCTTTTCCCGGCACCAACATTCTGTATCCCTACAATCATCCATTTACATGCCCGACTCTATTTGTTCTCTCATCCAGAAGGCTCAATCCTTTAAGCAGCATAAGGTGGCGAGGCGGTCTATCCGTAGATTCCTTTAGGCCCGGTTTCCTTCCTAGTTATCATCCGTTTCTTAATCAGTTTCTGCGGGACCTTGAGTCGAGTTATGGGCTGATGGTTTACAATGTACAACGGGTCCCCATCTGGTCCATACTTGTCTGTCCGTAGTATGCCAGTGATCTCCAGTTTCGCTCGCAAGACAGTCTCATCTGACAGTTCATACACGTTCCATCGCTCTGGACCGATTCGGTCAAAGTCGACCATGGTCGTGTTGGTAGTGGCGGGGTCTATGTTTGTCGGGGGAGGATTTGTGGGTTTTCCCCGGAGTGTTCGGGGACAGATGGTGGTGAAAAGGTTCTGGCTGGACCAGGCGTAGATTGGTTGACCGTTCGGGTCATACTCTTCAGCCCGGAATATTTTCGGTATTATCAAGCGTCCGAGTAGTAATGTCCCGTCTTCTAGCTTGTATCTTATCCAGGGCTCGTCGCGGACATTGAAGTCCAACGCGTTCGCCTTGGTCAGATCAGCTTGAGCCTGCTCACCCATTCCTCAAACCAGCTCCCAAACTCGGAGATCAGCGCTCTCGGTGCTCTTCAACATGCTTCTCTGACCATTCATGTCCGCAATGTTCACACTTGTACGTGTACTGGAAATCTTCAATGTCGAGGATAATCGGTCTTCCCTCTTGAACCATCACAGGCAGCATGACTGGGCTCCCACTTTCTCCTGCATGGGCGATGCGCAGATCGGCGATCGTAGTTCTCGAAATAGGCTCTCTATGTTCGTCTAGTTTCTTCTTGCTTTCGAGCTTGATGTGGAATCTTCGCCCGCAACCTGGGCAGTGTCTGAAGAACTCCATCTGAAACCGCTTCACAATAGTCCGAAGTGACAAATAATAAGCTTGGACCTCTCACGACTATCGTGCGTGGACCAGTGCCGTTGGGAGACTGAAGGCCTCTCGGAGTCCGAGCGGGATTTGTATCCACACAAAGAATATCTGGGAGTGCCACGTATTGACCCGCAGCCTTGTGGAGAATCAGGAATCTCTTTCAAGCCTCAGTACTTGCGATGCTTGCGCTGTCCATTGCGATCATCGCGTGCAGTCCAGCAAGGGCCTTCACATTCAATTCTCCGATCGCCGCTTTCACATACAACCCCTGTGTTGCATGCGCTGTCCCCGGAGATGCGATATTCTTCAATGCGAGTTACAGCTTGAGCCTGTCGGGATACATCGTCTCCTACACTTGGGATTTTGGCGATGGGACACCTCTCCAGAAGACGAACATTCCGACTACGAATCACATCTACGGGGGTATTCCAGGCAAGTGGACTGTTACACTCACGGTCCAGGACTCGAAGGGTATGATAGACACGATCAGCCAACCAATAGTGTTCTACGTAGCTCCAGGGTTTTACTACCGTCCGATACACCCCTTCGTCGGAGAACCGATAACCTTCAACGGAACAGCCAACGTCTATGGGACCACCTCGACGACCCCGACAGGGTTCCAGTGGAGTTTCGGCGACGGTTCTAACGCAACGGGTGAGATCGTGAAACACGCGTATCAGCAGCCTGGACCCTATAGGATAATTATGACGGTCATCTCGTCTCAAGGAAACCCGTCAATATCCAAGACTATTCTAGTCAGACCGGGAATACTAGTCGTGAGCACTATCTTCAACAACCTCAACATAACAGTCATGGCCTCATTCACGGTAAACTCGACCAGCCGAACGGTCACAGGGACACTGTCAGTCAGTGCGGTCAACGAGACCTCGGGAATGGAAATCTTCCAGAAGACATTCAACATAACCCTCAGCCTGCCGTCGAACGGCCCGGCGAAGTTTGTCGTCGGCCTACCGCGGTCAGTTTCAAACATTGGAGTTTCTATGACAGTCGACTCGACTGGCACGGCCTTCGGCGTGGTTACGAAGAATCCTGACCTCGATGGTCAGGGCACGGTTAACATAGCAGACTTGGCGACTGCGGCACTCAGCTTCGGCTCGACACAGTCTTCTCTAAACTGGAATCCTGACGCGGACTTGAACGGTGATGGTACCGTGAACATTATGGATATGGCCGCCATAGCCTTTGACTTCGGCGCCCCCGTACTGTACTAGTCCATACCGAGGGCAAGGTCGTCAGCTGATGTCTTCCAGTCGATGACTAGCGGGGCAGTAGGCCTATCTCGTCCGTGAGATGGTTTTTTATGAACTGAGTCAAACCAGCCCCAGAATTGGTGCTCTCAGCCACTCTTACAGTCCTAGTTGTTGGCGTCTTCTTTGGAATCTACGGCCTCATCCTCTCGGACAAGTTCCACAAGCCCTCAGCGGCCGTGCTCGGCGCGACTCTCATGGTCGGCACGGGAGTGCTCAGCGAGACAGATCTGTTTTCCGCGATAAACTGGACAGCTCTCGGCGTCTTGCTAGGCATGTTCATCATCGCATCTTCGCTCCGCGAAGCAGGATTCTTTGAATGGATGGGCCTCCACCTCGCAAGGTCTGTTGATGCCCATCCGGTCCGGATGTACGTTCTGCTGCCCTTGTTAACGGCGGGCATGGCCTCGCTTCTTGATATCGTCACGGTCGCTCTATTCATCGTACCGCTCACAGTAGAGGTCTTCGATGGTCTCGGGATTGACCCTGTCCCATTTGTAATCGCGGAGGTTCTCGCAGCCAACGTTGGGGGAATCTCTACTATGGTCGGGGACCCGACGAACGTGATCATAGGCACCGGGCTCAACCTATCGTTCAACCAGTTCCTCTTCAACACGGCACCGATCGCGCTGGCCGTCCTCAGTTTGAACACGTCCCTTCTCTATCTAAGAAACCGCGGTTTTCTGCGTCGCGATGCTATGAAGAGACATAGAGAGAGACGCCCGTTACAGCTGCCCAGCCCGGAGAGCGCCGTCAAGGATAGAGGGCTCCTCCAAGTTAGCATAGTCAGTCTCGGCCTCGCGGTCAGCTTCCTAGTCGTCCACACATTCCTCGGGGTCTCAGCTGCGCTTGCAACTCTTCTTCCCTCGTTCATTATCCTCGTCTACGAGTCGTCGCGTCAGAGCGAGGTTCGCGAGGTGTTAGGCCGCGTCGACTGGCAGGTATTCTTCTTCTTCGGCGGTCTCTTCATACTCGTAGCTGGATTTGCAAAGACAGGGCTGCTAATCAGCTTCGCCAACTGGCTGGGTCAACAAGCCGCCGGGAACTTGGCATTGTCAGTTACGATCGTGTTATGGACGACCGCTCTTGTAAGCCAGCTAGTCGACAACGTCCCTCTAGCCACGGTATTCATACCCGTGATCGCAAGCATGTCAGACTCATCCGGGCTTGCAGTCGCACCATTGGCCTGGGCATTGGCGGTTGGGACTGGGATCGGCGGGATGGCTACGCCAATAGGTACCGCTTCTAACCTAGTCGCGTTGAACATCCTGAACAAGGACCGGAAGAGACTGACTTTTGCTAGATTTGCAAAGCGGTCAATACCTCTAACAATTCTCGACCTGGCAATCGCAAATGTGATTCTGCTACTCAGATTCTAGCATAAATCCGCAAAGGGGTGTCATGTGTCGTTTTTCCCCGAAGAGGGCGAGCCCAAATCAACAAACGTTGCTGTGTCTGAAGAGTTGTGTTCAGCTGCCAGAATTCTTACGTCTCGCATGCAAGAAATAGACCGCGGCGGAGACCAGACCGACCAAGACGATCGAAGCTATTGCAAAATAGTCTGCGAGCCAAGTATGATTGGCGCGCGGCGTGGCGACTCCTCCTACTGTTGCGCTCGGATTGACGATGAACATTCCATGCATCTGGAGGGTGTGAAAAGTGCAATAGTAGGTGTATGTGCCTGGGTTTGCCATGACAGTAAACGTGAATGTCGTGGTAGGGGGAACGGGGTTAGAGCATGGGTCTACGGTCCCACAGTCAGTCGCCTCACCTCCGTCATTGTCTACATCTAACTGAAACTGGTGGCTGATGGCGTCGCCGGTCGACAACCGAATCGAAACTACATCGCCCTGCGCAACCGTGATGATCGGGTTAGGTTTCGAAGTCGTACCATTCCAGCCAACATTGATGCAGGATCCGCTTGTGTTCACGCATCCGGTCAAGACCATCGAGACAGCGGCGGCGTTGGCGTCCGATATTGACGGGAATAGGTGTGTTCCGCTGGGGAAAACGATAAGGGATACTGAAAGAGTTGCAACAAGTGCTAAGACCAGATAACCAAGCCTTTGCAACGCAATCCTACTACCATTATAGAACCTTTATAACACCATCGGCTAGACCGAGTAGAAGACCTCGTCCGAATCGAGGATCGATTGATAGCTACCGTCTGAGCAGCTCACTGCTGTCCACAACAGTATTCTTTTCTACACCGCAGATTTACAAGTTGACTTCCCGACAGGTTGGACCCTATTCAAATGTGAAAGCGTATGAGTGAGCTACTTCGACGCGTGAAAGGCTTCTTCGTGCCCGGAGAGAAAGATGCGTTTCTTCGAATTCAGGAACTTTCTGGGCTTGCTGAGGAGGCCCTCGGGCTACTCGTCAAGATACTGGCAAGGCCGAGCAACGGTCTCAAGGACATCGAGACCTATACTGAGCGGATCAACATCTTGGAGAAGGAGGGAGACAAGATAACCCAGTCTTTCGAGGAGATGCTCGGCCGGGGATCGATGACCGCGAGTCTCGACTATGACTTTGGAAGATTGGCGGATAACGTGGACAGCATTCTCGACCGGGCGCACGGTTTGTCCAGGCAGCTTCGGAGGGTGACGCGTCGTCCGTTGCGCGAAGCAAAGGAGTTCGACTCTGACATTCGAAAAGAGCAGATCAGCCTAATCGAGATAGGGCTCGCCCAGCTGCGCCTTTTCCGAAAGCTCTTGAGCGCAGCCGGCTCGGACAGAAACCAGGCTATCGACTTGGCGCGAAAGATTGAACGGCTGGAAGAAGAGGGAGATGACGTGAAGGACTCTATGCTGGACGAGATCTACGGATCCTGGGAGAAGCTAGACTTTGCCTCATTCCACAACTATCTCGAGACCACGATCGAGGCAGACGACATCTTGGACCTGTGTGAAGATGCCTCTGACCTAGTCATGGCCATTACAAAAGCTCTGGGTGCCTAGTATAGAGAATGACGCCCCCTCTGGACATTGCCTCACTCGTACTTGCTGGTCTGTTAGGCATGGTCGTTGGAGGAAACAATCTTTCCGCCTGCTCCGGCACAATCATCGGAAGTGGTATGGTCCGGCGGCGAACCGGAATAATAGTGGCTATCGCCGGATATCTCACTGGACTTGCACTAGAGGGTCCAAAGCTTTTCAGAGTCAGAGAAGTTTTCCTCCCTACACAGAGCTCGCTTGGGGGCTTCTCGATCCTCTTTGCATCACTCACAGTCTTTCTCGGCGGCGAGCTTTTCAAAGTTCCACTCTCGCTCTCCAAATCTCTAACCGGGTCGATACTTGGGGTCAGCGTCGCTCTTGGAACATTGTACCAGACCGGGTATCTCGCTCTCATCCTAGCCTTCTGGTTCCTCGTCCCCCTTGTCGCGACAGGGCTTGGCGTTCTCTTGATCCTTCTCGACGATCGTTTGAGTCCGCGAAATCTCTGGATGAAGCTGACCTTGTTGAAGGCGGGGTTATTGCCATTGGCCTTTCTCTCAGCATACGTTCTAGGCGTCAACACTCTCGGTCTCATCGCAGGAATACCATACAACCAGACCTTCAATTCAACCGTCGCAGTAGGAATAGGCTGTACCATAGGCGCATTCACTCTGGGCAGAGGAGCCTTGCGAAGATTGACGGAAGGAATCTTCAGCCTACGCTATCCCAACGCGTTCTACGCACAACTGGTAGGATCAGCAACGGTCGAGCTGGCCAACCAGCTCGCCGTGCCCCTCTCGATCACAGAGACAGTGTCCTCGGGAATCATAGGATCCGGACTCGCACGGAGAATGCGAGTCTTGAACACTCGCAACATATTCCTCATCATATCGAGCTGGGTCCTATCGCCCATAGCAGGCTTCCTCCTAGCCTATCTTCTCACGAAGCTGCTATGAACAGGAACCGCTCGGCAATTAAACAGCGCTTGCTCATGCGATTGAAAGATACTTTGGATCGCGAATCATAGTTGCGGTTCGCTTAAGATTGAACGAGCGGGTCCTGATGGTAGAACGATCTAGGAGAGCATTCTAGATGGTAGCGTTTGACGAAGAAGATTCCAAGAGCCACATCAGAGGTTTGGCCAAAGTAATCATTCTCACCCAGGGGGCAATCATTCTCGGCTTTACTGTCTGGATCTACCAGGAATATCTGAACAATGTCTATCTTCAAGAATACCTCATCAACGTTTTACGATCGGGCCTTGTTGCGGACTCGCTCTTATCGATGGTGACAATCTCAATCTTTGCCCTGGGCACGTTCACACTGCTGGGTTCAATGAGCAGCGCGCGCCGGAAGAGCAGGGACTGGGATTCGTTCTCTGAGCCAGCTGCGGAGGCTGGGGTCACGGTGTCTCCACCTGTTCTGGAAACAGTGGTGATGGCTCCCAAGCCTACAACAACGAGACGAAAAAGTCCTCGAAAACCCAAGCTGGACCCCGACCAGCTCTATCGGTCTATGGTTGATCATGCTTCCAAAAATGGGGATTAGCTAGAGTATCTTGGACTAGCATGCGAAGATTCAGCTATCGTGAAGTTCTTAGCGAAGCACCATGCCGGCTGTGTCCAAGGATACAATTACGCAGCCGTCTATTGGGGTCAACAGAACCCAGCCCTGATTGTCTGTTCCCGTTCTAGATCTCTGGTCGGTCTCATAGATCACGTGTTGATCGCGTGGACTGGAGGTCTTTCTAGTCTTGGCGCTAGGCTTTGTCGGGTACGTCAATTCCCAAATCGAGGCTCACCCCTACCTGTACAGGGGATTGCGACTGGAATCTGATTCTCAAGCCTCCCCGAAGGCACGGCATCGATTCGGGTTCTCTGGAAAACGTAAGCGTCCATTGCCTAGTGTGTCGACCCCTGTTTCATCCGATGACATCTTGGACAGTCTCACAAGACAAGCAGCTTCCCAAGTAGGATTCAGAGAACAGCAGACTCAGAGCCTCGAACTACTCGCTGCGGACGAGGAGCCAACCCTCTACTCTGAACCCATCGTTTCAACTGAGACGCAGATCCCTGAGGAAAATGGCAGGAGACTAGGCCATTACGCGTTCGTCATAATGTGCGTCGTAGGAATGGTCGTAGTCTGGTTGTACAGCTCCGGCAGGGGTATGCTCGACGCTTCCCTCCTGACGGGTCTAATCCCAAAGACAGGCGTCCAATCCGTCTTCACAGATCCCCTCCAAGTCGGGATCGTGTCAATAATCGCAATGATTACCGGTTTGTGGGTCGCGCTTCGGAGAAGAGCTTCGCGTCTCCAGTTCCCCCTCTGAAACCCTCAACCCCAAGCTCACACCCTCCACCAGAAGCATTCTCACGTGATCCATCCGGATTCCTTCTCTTCATCGTTTCCGATCAGAGAACTGTTCTGGATAAAGAACGCCCGTTCGAATCATTGGCATTAAAGGGCGCATCCACCTAGAGGTTCCGGAGACCCTTGGCAAGTGGGAGCCGGCTTTGGCGTCTAGTGTACCTGTGGGTTCCTGTTCCAGCGATGCTTATCGCCTTGGCTACCGGTCTCATATCGAGCAACGGTACTGACTTCGGTTTTCCTTTTCCATGGAGAACTCTGACTATCCTCTTATGCTTGGAGTCTTTCTTCGGAGGATGCTTCGGCTACATTTACACAAATTACAACTGGCTAAACTTGCTATTGGATGCGGTCTTCTACACCGTTCTCGGATACGGGTGTCTCGAAGTTCGAGACCAGTTCAGAGAAGCGGTCCTTCGTCTGCACCGTTTCATGATGCGCGTCCCATCCAGATGGAAAGAGCTGGCAGGGCCTTTTCGAGTCAGCGCAATTATGGGCCTACTCGGAGGAGCCTATCTGGCATACGCTGTTCCTCCATGGCTGGTCATCGAACGGGTGTTTGCCTCCGGCCCTCCGTGGAATGAGGGGTTAGCGGGAATCTTCTCCTCTATCATTCTGGTCGTCGGTTTCCTATCGCTCCTCACGATTCCTTTGGGAGGAGGGATTGGATTGCTTACAATGCCGATGAACGACGAACGGAGAGGTATCATATCTCTATTCGTGACCGTTTGTTCTTTCATTCCAGTAGTGTTTCTGAGCTTCCAGGTTCTCTATTGGATTCTGCAACTATGGCCAATCGCTATCGTTGCATCGGTCTGGACAGTTCTGCTTCTCATGGCGACGAGAGTACTTCGTCGTCGACAAACCAGCATCGAAACGCCTGATGGCACCTGATTCTGAGGAATCATCAAGATCGGGGCATGCGTCTTGGCTCGAACCGTATCATAAGACGACCGCCTCGCTTAGCTTCTAACCAGCTCCCATCCTCTTCAACATTAAGAGCCAGTCAGGGTTCTCTCCTTAGACGTGATGCTCAGAATCAGGTGGGCATCAAGGTCCCCCGGAGCTATGTCTGACACCATGTTCGGTGGAATAGGCACAGTAGCATCACGACGCGAGCGCATCGTCTCGACCCCCGAATCGGCATGTCCAATGTGCAGAAGGGTAAGACGGCTCTCCGGCGAAAAGCGATGCGCGATACATCTAAAGGCCGTCACGCTTGAGACGCATCACCCTGAGTTCGACACTAAGACCATAGTTGGGTCTAGTCCTCCCGGAGTCTTTGTAGGCCGGTTTGGCTATCCCAAGGTATTCGTTGGACCAATGGTCCCGCCTGTCTCGGGGGACACGACGATCCTTGATACTCCAGAATGGTGGATGGGAAAGGGCTTCGATGAGATAGTCGACTACCGGTACAGTCTTCTCCGAGGATACAGTCGTGCAAACATCCAGGACGCTAGCAAAGGTAGCAAGATCATCGACACGCTCCAGGAAGTTGCCATGATGACGAAGCCGGTTGAGACAGAGCTTCTTCTAACTCGACCTCCTCGTAAGATTCTGGATATGAGAGAGGATTCACAGCCCTTCGGACCGATTGCGCCACTATCCTCATTCCAGACCGGCAATTCCTCTGTAGATAATAGAATCGAGAAGGCATTCTACGATCGCGATCTACGAGCAGATGAAGCGGTACTCCGGCTTTACCGAGACAATGTTCTCGTGACTCGAATTCAGAGAGCCTTCAGCCTGGGCATGTTTGGGGAGGGTAAGAGGAGGAAGCTCGTCCCGACACGTTGGAGCATCACCGCAGTCGACAGCAATCTCAGTCTAAGGCTCATGGCTCGCGTCAGACATCACCCGCTGATCGACGAGTACCGTGTCTACAAGTACACCTATCTCGACAACATCTACGTAGGCATTCTTATGCCCGAGAGCTGGAGGTTCGAATGGATAGAAGCCTGGTTCGAGCCCGAACTATTAGCCACCAGCTTCCCGGACGTGAACATGGCAAGGGATGTTGAAACGTTCGATTACACGTCGCCGAAGGGCTATCGACCTGTCGCGTTGGGCGACTCGGAGGGCTATCGTGGACGGAAGACATACGCTAGACCAGGCGGATGCTACTACTCAGCTCGACTGGCAGTTTCTGAATATCTGGATCTTATCGGCAGACAAGCGGGAGTGATAATGCTGAGGGAAATCCATCCAGGGTACATCATGCCAGTCGGCGTCTGGAACGTGAGGGAAAGTCTCAGAGCTCTGCTGAAGACTCGTTTCGAACGATTCGACACGATGGACGCAGCCTTGGACTATGCGACGACAATTCTTGAGATACCGAAGAGAGGTTGGGTCGAAACTTCTGATCTTCTCCAGAAAGCATACTTCCAGCGGAAAATCAGCGAATACAATTGAATCCGATCTAACTCTAGAAAAGGTCGGTTGAAGAAAGGTCAGAAAAAAGTGTGGGTTGTTGAGGGTGCGTCTAGTGTTGCGCTACTTGGAAGCATGCCACGTCGTATTGGGAGACGGCTGCGGAGTTTGCCGGGGTTTGCAGATTCTGTCCTGATCCTGCATACACATTCTCGGCGTTTGTGAATCCGTTTGTGTTGAAGCCTGCTGGAGACAGAGGGCCGGTTGGGAAGACAGATTGACAGCTCTGGTTAGGCTGACCTGCGGTGCCGGTGGTGGTGTCCGCTGCGACAGGTCTGGCGAGGAATGGTATCGCTGCTATGGACAGGAGGGCTAGAGCCAAGAGAAGTCTAGTAGATCGTGTCATTTTCTTGACACTTGGCAAGCGCCTCAGCATCATAAAAGGGTTGCTATGGCAATAGTAGGTACTATCAGCGTAGCCAGCGAAACTCTATCGTCCTGAATGCTAAAGGAGCGAAGAGACTCGTCTTGGTCAGTCTTCGCTGGCTTCTATTCTGAGCTGGTGGAGCTCTCCGTCCGCCTTCATCACAGTGATAATGACAAGTTTTCTTTCCGCGTCCACTTTTAGAATCCTTGCGCACTGCAGAACGTGCTTTGCTTCGCGAGGGACGGTTAGGACCTGATCGCGTTTGACCTTGATCTTTGGCTTGTTCTGGTTTTCCAGTATCTTCTTGATCCCGTCATAGAGGCTTATCACTGCCTCGTTGTCCGTATCGAGCTCTTTCGGCTCATCCCAGGCCGCTAATCCAACCTCCCCCTCTTCCAGCCTCATTACCTCATCAACAGTCTGCCAATTTGCCGGTCGTTACCCGAGCCTAATCCATCAAGTGACGTATTCCACGCGCAGTCTGACAAGACAATAAGCTGAGAGGGCTTCTAGTCCATCGTCGCTATTGTCGACGCAGCGTGAAGCCCTAGATCCAACCGGATCTCTTGAAGTAGTATACGAGGCCGAACGTTATCACGACCATCGCAAGGACAAGCACATAGAAGCCCAGCGGGTCACCGCTGCCTGGTTCAAAGAATCCCGAAGTGAAGTTTGTTCCGTAAATCCCAGC
>WNGQ01004155.1_pt1 | contig 14453 bp, 12 predicted proteins | sample 5407661 | NCBI WGS metagenome assembly WNGQ01 (sample SAMN13153382, study PRJNA577476) | soil metagenome | isolation source: 60 cm soil or saprolite under Garry oak tree replicate 2 | place: USA:California | collected 2016-06-15 | reverse complement strand
GGACCGGAACTTCGCGGTTCTCGCGGATCGCACGCGAAAAGATGTCGCCTTGGATGGTGTACTGATCGCACCTCGGAAAATTCTCGGAGGTGATGTCCTTTCCAAAAAGATCGCCGCCATCGTCAACGAAGATTCGGCAGGGCCGGTCGTTCGGGGCGTTGAATGGAATTTCGATTTCAATGCGGCCCTTCGTACCCAGAAAATGCATGCGCTGATACGGCACCAGCTGGGTTCCACACGTGAAGACCGCTTGGCCCGAAGGGAAGTCGAGGATGGCCGAGGCGAGGCGGTCGGTCTTCATATCGGGATCGCGCTCAAGGGTCCCCAGCACCCGCGACGGCTCTTCGTCGAATACGAACCTCGAAGTAGTGATTGGATAGCAGCCGATGTCCATGAGCGCCCCGCCACCAGCCTGTGATATGTTGCGGATGTTGGTTGCGTCGCGATTGAAATAGCTGAACACACCGACGATCGAACGCAGGAGCCCGATTCTGCCGGACCTAATCAGTTCACGCGTGCGCAGCCATTGCGGATGCGTACGCACCATGAAAGCCTCCCCTATTTTGACTCCGGCTCGGTCGCGCGCCTTAATCAACTGCTGAGCTTCGGCCACGGTCATGCTCAGCGGCTTTTCGCACAAAACATGTTTGCCGGCTTCGGCAGCCTTAATAGACCAGGGAACATGCAGATGGTTGGGAAGGGGATTGTAGATGGCATCAATTTTCGGATCAGCTAGAAGTTCCTCGTAGGAGCCATACGTTTTGGGAATGCCGAGTTTTTTCGCCGCTGCTTCGGCCTTGCTCTTATCGCGTGAGGCAATAGCAGTCACTTCGCTCCATTCGCCCTTCTGCATCGCCGGCACTGCTTTGGCGAGCGCAAAGTGCGACGTACTCAAAACTCCCCAACGGACTTTGTTTGGCATTCAACCTTCCTATTGCTGAGCTATCAGCCGCGAAGCGGCGCAAGAATGTAGCCCAGGGCGTCAGCCCTGGGGAAGAGCAAAATGAGCAAGCCCTGAAGGGCCGAAAGAATCTGGCAACCGTGTGGCGCACTCTTGTCCGCGCAACCTAAACAGCGGCACAGAAGAGATCGTCTTACTCTCCAGCGGACAACGCATCCCCAACCCATCCTGTGCCGCCTCACTTCAACCGCGTCTCCCCTCTGATCGGCATCTGCAGCGCCGGGATCCGAAACGCGCGCTGATCTTCCGACGGATGGTTCACCTTCGACGTCCTTCCCAGCGTCTGCATTTTGTCGCGCGATTCGGGCCAGTCGGGCGGCCGCTGTGAATCCTGAGTCCAATGCACCAGCGCCGCCTCGTCGCACCAGTTCAGCAGCCTGCGCATTGCTCCGCGGTGCGCCCCAGCCAACATAAAGGCCTTCATCGCCGCTTCCGAAGTCCACACAGTCCGCGTCCAGTACGTATTCTGCGGTTGCCGCAGCAACGCCACAGCCAGATTTCCCTCCGCCGACTTCGCCTGCTGCGCCGCTCGAAACGACTGGATAAGAAACATTGGCAAAAATCTCCACGACCGCACGCGCAGCCGAGTCACCGAAACGAAAGCCATCCCAATATTCTAAATACAGATCATCGCAAGAACGCCGATGCGCTCCACAAAATGGGCGCCTGGCCGTGCAGATCGCCGGTATTGCGCTTGCGGTCCAGATAATACTGAAGATTGTTGTTCTTGCCCGTGCCTTCGCAAACCTCCCGAATGTCGCCATTCGGTTCGATGTAGTTGACCAGTCCCAACCAGCCTTTCCGGGCGGCGGGTGCGTACGTCCTTTTATCCAGCCAGCCGTTCTTTACGCCGGTTACCATCGCAAACGTGAACATTCCTGTAGATGACGTTTCCGGCCAGGCCTCAGGATGATCTATAAGTTGTCGCCACATGCCGTCACTTCCTTGATATTTCAGAAGCGCAGCCATCATCTTGCGATAGCCTTCCAGGATGCGCGCGCGGCGAGGATGATTCGCAGGCAGCGAGCGGAGAAGTTCGGTCATGCCAGCAGCGACCCACCCGTTGCCGCGTCCCCAGAAAAATGGCGCATCGGGCGCGTGATAAAAAAGTCCGTTCGGCTGTTGCAGCTTGTCGAGGTATACGGACATTTCGAGGGCCGCGCGATCCAGATATTTCGAATCCCCAGTCGCGCGATACGCCTGCACCTCGACGAGGGTGATCATGTACATATCATCAATCCAGAAGCGCGTCTGGTTCGTGAGACCTTCAGGTCTGGGATTGGCCCACTGCTCGTCCGCCAATTTCCTGCCGAGGTCGAGGTATACCGGTTGCTTCGTCTGAATGTAGATTTCGAGTGGAACCGCGCCAAAAACAGTGAGGTCAACATGCGTCGGGTGTGGAACCAGATGCGCGTCTTGATTTAATAAGGGCACAAACCGCTGAATCAAGCGCGAGTTCAGGTCCTTGTTGCCGCTCAATTGTGCAAAAGTCAGCGCACCGTACCAGGTCACCGACTCCGGATACGTGATGAACGGCTGACTATCCTGCGACAAAAGATGTGGCGTTGCCAGAAACCGTTCCGTAACGCGTTTGCCGATCTCCTGTGGAGACGCACCCGTCGGCCACTTGCGAAACTCTTTCGGCTGCGAGTTTGAAGCCGCGTAGAGCGTCGCTGAAAACGCGAGTAAGAATGTCAGAACTCTCGGAAACCGTTTGCCCATGTATCTCCTCGTAATATTTGATAATGCGCCGATGCTGCACCCTTCCTGTTCAGCGGCTTTCCATTATCTCGCCTCCTCGTAGATAATCAACGATTCTGCTGCCGACCGATTTCCATGAATTCTATGCCAGAGCCCGAGACGTTTGCCGCCGGACCACCTCGTCAGGCCCTACCGAGCACGATTGGTAAATTCCGCTGGGTCATCTGCGCCGTCCTATTGCTCGGTGTCACTAAAAACTACATGGACCGGCAGGTGATCGCGGTCCTCAAGGGCACGTTGCAGCACGAGCTGGGCTGGACCGAGATTGATTACGGCAACCTGATTATTGCTTTTCAATTCGCATACGCCGCAGGTTTGCTGTTCGTTGGCCGCCTCATAGACGTCCTCGGTACTCGGCTTGGTTACGCGCTATCTATGATCGCTTGGAGTCTGGCCTCAATGGCATTCGGCGTGATGAACTCCATAAATGGGTTCCTTGCTGCCCGTCTTGCGCTCGGTTTCGGAGAAGCCGGTGTTTTCCCTGCGAGCATTAAAGCTGTCGCGGAGTGGTTCCCGAAAAAAGAACGCGCATTCGCGACTGGAATTTTCAATGCAGGGAGCAACATCGGCGCAATCCTCACGCCCCTTCTCGTGCCGTGGATCACCGTCCATTGGGGATGGCGCGCCGCTTTTTTCACCGTCGGAGGCATGGGCATCGCCTGGCTTTTCGTGTGGCTGGCAATCTACAAACCACCCGAAGTCCATCCCCGTTGTTCGCCCGCCGAACTCGCCTACATTTGCAGCGATCCTTCCGAAGCTCATCGAAAAATTCCCTGGCTCCGCCTGCTTCCGCATCGCCAAACCTGGGCATTCATTCTCGGGAAGTTTCTCACCGACCCCTTCTGGTGGTTCTACCTGTTCTGGGTCCCAGATTTCTTGCAGCGCCAGCATGGCCTTGCGCTCTTGCAGATTGGCCCGCCCATTGTGGTGATTTATCTTATGGCTGACGTTGGCAGCATCGGAGGCGGGTGGTTTTCTTCCTCGCTCATCCGCCGAGGCCACAGCGTCAACGCGAGCCGAAAATTCGCCATGCTTGCCTGTGCACTGTGCGTTCTGCCAATTGTTTTCGCCCCACGGCTTGCCTCCACGTGGAGTGCAGTGTTCGTCATCGGACTCGCAGCCGCCGCTCACCAGGGTTTCTCTGCGAACATTTTCACGCTAACTTCCGACATGTTTCCAGCGAAAGCGGTAGCGTCCGTGGTTGGGCTGGGTGGCATGGCAGGCGCCATTGGCGGAATGCTCATCGCGAAATTCGTCGCTCACGTTTTACAGTTGACCGGCAGTTACGCCATTCCGTTTGCGATTGCCAGTTCCGCATATCTGATCGCGCTGGCAATCATTCACACCCTAACGCCTCGCCTTGAGCCTGTGCGTATAGACTTCTCTCCAACTTAATGAGTAAGGAAAAAGCCCATGCCGCTGCAAATTAAGCCTAAAGATCAATGCCGGTGGGACGAACTCAGCCTCGGCGAAGTGATGCTGCGTTTCGATCCTGGCGATCACCGCATTGCAACAACGCGTAAGTTTGAGGTCTTCGAAGGCGGTGGCGAATACAACGTTGCTCGTGGATTGAAACGCTGCTTCGGTCTCGAGACAGCGCATGTGACCGCGCTAGCTGACAATCCCGTTGGTCGTCTCGCTGAGGATCTTATGTACCAGGGCGGAGTCCACCAAGTGGTGCGTTGGATTACTGACGATGGCGTTGGCCGCACCGTGCGCAACGGATTAAACTTCGTCGAGCGCGGATTCGGTGTGCGCCCTGCGCTCGGATGCTCCGATCGCGGTCACACCGCCATCTCGCAGATGAAACCCGACGATGTGGACTGGGAGCAGATGTTCGGGAAATACGGAGTCCGATGGTTTCATACTGGCGGCATCTTTTGCGCGCTCTCGGAAGGCACGCCCGAGGTCGCAATTGCGGCCATGAAAGCTGCCCGCAAACATGGCACGATCGTTTCTTACGATCTGAACTACCGCGATTCATTGTGGAAGTCTATTGGCGGCAAGAAGCGCGCGCAGGAAGTGAACCGTCGGCTGGCTCCGTTGGTGGATGTTATGCTCGGCAACGAAGAGGATTTTTCTGCGGCTCTTGGTTTCGAAGTTAGTGGAATGGATGAGCACATTTCGAAAATTGAAGCCGAGGCTTTCAGGGAAATGATCAAGAACGTAGTCAAAGAATTTCCGTTTAAAGTCGTCGCGACCACGCTGCGCAAGGCAAAGACCGCAACCGTGAACGATTGGGGCGCCATCTGCTACGCGGACGGAACGTTTCACGAAGCAAAGTCCCGTGAGAGCCTCGAGATTTACGACCGCGTAGGTGGCGGAGATTCATTTGCCTCGGGCTTGATCTATGGATTCCTCAGCGGGCAGGGTCCGCAATGGGCGGTGGAATGTGGTGCGGCACATGGCGCGCTGGCAATGACCACACCAGGTGATACGACTATGGCCACCCTCAAAGAAGTGATGCAGTTGATGAAGGGAGCCGGGGCACGGATCGCCCGTTGAAAAGGTTTTAACCGCAGAGATCGCAGAAAACGCTGTAGCGTCCTCTGCGAAGCTTCGGCGCTCTCAGTGGTTAAAAGCTTTGAAGTTGAGTGGAAAGAGATCAATGACTCGCGAAGAGATCAGCAAGAGAATTGTCGAAATCGGAATCGTTCCGATCGTAAGAGCAACCTCGTCCGCGCAGGCGAGACAAGCTGCAGAAGCGGTATGCGCCGGCGGAATTCCGATTGTCGAAGTGACCATGACTGTGCCCGGTGCGATTGAGCTGATCAAAGAATTAGTCAAGAGCCTGGGTGCCGAGGTGCTTATTGGCGCCGGAACGGTGCTCGATGCGGGCACGGCACAGCGATGTATTGACTCAGGGGCAGAGTTCATCGTCGCCCCTGGATTCGACTCAGCCACGGTCCAACTCGTAAAGAGCCTCGGCAAACCGATGATGGCCGGTGCGCTGACGCCAACGGAAGTCATCGCTGCTTGGCGAGCTGGTAGTGATTTTGTGAAGATATTCCCGTGCGGGACAGTCGGCGGGCCCAAATATATCAAGGCCCTCAAAGCGCCATTGCCGCAGATTCCCATGATTCCAACTGGGGGAGTGAACCTGAACACCGCCGCGGAATTTATTCAAGCAGGAGCGGTCGCGCTCGGTATAGGTGGCGAATTGGTCTCCACCGCGGCCCTGAAGGCCGGCGACATGAAGGTGATCACCGAAGCCGCACAGCAGTTCGTCAGAATTGTCCGCGAGGCTCGCGCCAGCGCCATCAATTCCGCCGGTTCGTAAACGCTTTAAGTATCACTGCGGCGGTGTCTTCTGGAAGCGCTAGCCCAGTCACTTCTTCCTGTGTAAACCAGCGTGCGTCCGCGGCATCGCCTGATGCCTGCAGCTCTCCCGAAATGTTTTCGCAGAGGAAGTCGACGAGCAAATAGTGATAGCGCATGCGTTTGTCATCGTCTGGGACAAGCCGATCAAAAACTCCCAGCAATTCAGTTGCGCGGACGACAAGCCCGGTTTCTTCCAACGCTTCTCGTTCCGCACCCTGGCGTGCGGTCTCGCCCAACTCGAGCAGGCCACCCGGGATGGACCACTCACCCAATAATGGAGCCCTACCGCGCTTGATCAGCAGCACACGGTCGTGCTCAACGTCGTGCTCAACAATGACGGCACCGACTCCAACCAGCGGACGATCCGGATATTCGCGTTCCATGAGGTATGTTGCCCTCCAGAAAAAGTGAGGAGGAGCATTATAGGCTCCCTTTGAAATCAACCGCTCCGGAAGATTAGGTCTGTGTTTTTTCCAAAAACTGAAGGTACAGAGGCCATTGGTAACCAAGCCATGTACTTGTTATTCTTGCGCGCCAGTTGAGGGCTGTTTATGGTGAGTTCAAGAGTATTTGCTCTTTCGCCGCGCCCACTAAGCACGTCCACCTGATGTATCGCACCACGCGTCAGCCTGGAGGTGTGCGAGACGAAAAAACCGTTGTGGAGGATTTTTCGTGCTGAGGTTCTTACGCAGTCTCATCCCGTTTGTGTTTCTACTCGCAGCAACCCTCGCTTTCGCGCAAAACGTAACCATCGTTTCGCCGAGCGCCACCACTGTCAGCTCGCCAGTCCACGTCGTAGCAAATTTTTCATCCACTGCGCCGATCGATTCGATCAACGTTCTAGTTGATAACGTAGCGGTAAACCAGCAGGCCGAGGCAGTTACACCGCTTGATCTTTACGTTTCGATGCCGTCAGGTAACCACCTCTTGACCGTCAATGCAGTGCAGTCGGACGGCCTTCAGCTTACCGCTTCGCGTTCAGTGGATGTTTCCGCGCCGGTGATGGCCATGAGCAATGCTACAACCTCAAGCACCTCAACATCGGGGCCTAGCGATGATACCGCTGGCGTGCCGATGACTACTTCAGGTGGAACTACCACGGTGAGTCATATCGAAGAAAAGTCGGGTTGGTATATGTTCCCGGACCAAGGCAACCCTGATTGCAGTTCGAAGCCGAACCTGATGTCCACGCCATCGCTTGACGGAACTTCAGGCAGGTTCTCTCTCGCTCCAAATGGTCAGTTTAACAATTGTTTATGGCCGATCAAGTTGGGAAAGAGCACGGCCACTCATTTTAAGCTCGAGACGTATTACCAGCTGAGTAGCCCGTCGGTTTCTCAGGGAGTTGAATTCTCGTCCAATAAGCATGTGGGCACCAAATGGTACAAGTTCTCTGTGCAGTGCTCCTACTATAAAGGCGTGTTCAGCGTTTGGGACACAGCGGGCTCAAAGTGGGTGGCAACAAATATTCCTTGCAAGCGGCCGGGCCGCAATACTTGGGAACACCTGGTAGTCCTGACGGAAATCAGCAATGGAAAAGCTGTGTTTCAGTCGCTCACCCACAACGGCGTTACATACGCGATCAACAAGTCGTTCTACCCAAAAACATCGGCGAGCGCCTACGGTTTCGGCGTTCACTTCCAGATGAATGGAGATCGAGGGGGCGATGCCTATTACACGTGGGTGGATAATCTCAAGTTCACGCTGTGGTGAAGATCCGGAGCTCGACTCACTGTGGGCAGCGCGGAAGATGCCCGACTACGTAAAGTTCCTGTAACTAAACCAAAAAATGAGGGAGTCGGATCATCCCATCGCTGGATCAGTTGCTACTGCTCAGAAAGTTCCATATACGACCAAATGGCCCTTCGTCCCGATGTACACCTTCCCATTGATCACCAGCGGCGGTGCGAACTTTACCGCACCCGTCAAGGCGTCACGCGTGGCGTTCTGGCTGGTGTTGTACAACTCCGTTGAAAGCTTAGTCGCATCATAGGCGTGGAGAACGCTCGCACCTTTTTCTACTGCCCATACGATACCGCTGCCATTCCCGTTGCCCGACACGACCGGATTACTGCCGGGAAAGGCGTAGGTAGTGGGTGAAAGGTCAGCGGGTGTTGTGGTCAGTTTGCTGGTGAGTGTATTCAAGCGAAACCGTTTTATCGAATCATTGGTCCCGGAAAAATAAACGTTCCCGTTCCAATACGGTGGGGTACTGAAATTACGCTGCAAATCGCTGGTATTTATAGCCACGCCCACAGCATTCGGTATCGATTGCACGATTTGGCAGTCGCAAGCGGAATTGAAGTGCCCCATGTTGTCGCGGTTGACCACATATATGCGCCCCTCTTTGCCAGCTCCAATCATTACGTTCGGGAATGGACTGGACGAAAGCGTCGGTAGCAGAGTTGCCAGCGCCGAACCGAGGTCACGGTCATCCGCGTCGAGGATAGAAGCATTGAAGGGGGTGAAGAAATCCGCTTCCGAAAGAGTGCCGCTGGCCGGCGACAATTTTAGATACGAGTTGCCCCAATCCGGACCGCCGTCCCAAGTGCCGTTGCCCGTAGCGGCGTACACGAAAGTTCCATCTGACGCTAAAGGACCGCCCCAAATCCCGCCGTGTTGTCCGTTTGGAGTTAGGTTAAACACGGCTGTTTGCGCCAAATTGCTCGCGGAATATCCGAAAATCCAGCCGTGATATGGATCGGCATCACCGAAGGAAGCGAAGGCAGCGTAGATCGTGCCGTTCATTTCCAGCAGCGCCGGGCGGCCGCTGGCGGTTTGTGGGTTGAACGTGACCATGCCGTTTACAGCGTCATATCCAGTTCCCGCAACGCTTCCAGTAATAGTCACAGGACTCCCAGGGTTCTCAGCCCCGGTGAGGAGATTAAGCGAGTGAATGCTATGCGAGTAAACTCCGCTGCTGGAGTTGAATTGGCGACTGGCGACATAGATGTTTCCAAGTGTCGAATCAATGACGGGAGTTGGTGTGATGCCAACGACCGGGGCTACACCGCAACCGTGAATGTTGCCGCATGGTATCGCCGAGCCGAAGCTCTTCTTCCACAACTGTCCACCACCATCAGCATCGAAGGCGAAAACGCTATTGTTTTCTGTGGCCACATAGACAACGTTGTGGGTAGCTCCATTCACCATCAGGTTGGGTACAAATAATGGTTGTCCATAGATATAGCCATCAACCGAATATGAAAACAACTTTTCAAACGTCGCGACACGGACGTTGGTCGGAGTCAATATGTACTCCGTGGTGTTCACGTCATTACGCTGAGAGCCGTAGCCCCAAGTAGTCACAGCAGGGGGCGTGGGCAGCGATCCTGTCACTGTAATACTGATTGAGACTTTGGAACTGCCGCCACATTTATCCCATTCCTTAACAATGAAATTGGGGTAGCTGCCAGGGTTCAGGATGAACGGCTGACTGAAACTGTTGGCAGATACTTTGTACAGCAGATTGCCGGCGGTCGGATAAATTCCCATGGCGGAGATCCCCGCCGGACACGTTGGAGGGGTAACCGCATTGGCCGTGACGGTCACAGGAGTCGCGTCCGAACTACCGTTCGCGGGGGCCGTGATTGTAACAATGCCGTTCGAAGTGGATCCAAAGGAGTACGAACCTAGTAGTGACACAATAAGAACAACAGACTTCATCAAAGCCCTCACGCGGGGAGATTCCCGTCTAATCCAAGCAAGATTGCATTATTGTCAATGACCACGCACAATGTGCCCTGAGAACATTGCCCGAAATCTAGGAAAGCGAGGAAGTGACAAAAACTGCCAATAGATGATTCTACACAGGTTTGGGTTGTCGCTGGCAAGCTCAAAATTGCAAGACTACGTTCACGTGACGTTGTTGTGGAGCGGGTTTCGTCATCTGAAATGACAGGTGCAAGGTCTAAATTTCAACGTAGACTGCAATCGCTCCCAGCCCGCAGGTTCGACGCGGCGGACGATAAATACCCAGGCAGTCACGCCCATGACGCGGACACAGCCGGGAATGGGTAAACGATCCGGCAAAAGTCTGGGTTGGATCGAAGAAACATGTCGTCAACTGTTGACTGGTCCAGAGGGTCTGAGTCCGGACATTGTAGATTTATTGGTGCGGCCCGCCACCATTTGCGCTATGCCGCGTTCTTTTTGTTTCCAGCATGCTTGCGCACAAACGCCAGCCCGCGCTTTAGCTCCGCACCCAGGTCCGTTCCATCAGTGGCAATCTGGACTGGTTCGCCGGCTGATTCGCGTCCAAGCCAGCCATTCAGTTCCTTACGGGAGGATTCAACATATCTTCCCTGGCGCTTGACGGGCATACCCTCGGTTGCCCAACGCTGCGCAACCGAGACTTGCTGTCCGAGGAAAGCCGCGATTTGTTGCCAACCTTTGACTGTGTCGGGCTCTGCCTCGGGCTTCTTGCGTTTTGGCATCGCGCAGTACGATGCTTGTTCGTGCTCTCGGGCTGCAAACGCGGTTAGCAATATTGGTTCGCGAATCGACGTTCAGCACATCATTGTCGAAATCAAGGAAAAACAACCCCGTATGCGTGCTTCTGAAGCATGAAAACGCACGACCGATGCCATGACAGAATAAGCACTGACCCGTCCATCTAGGGATAGAGTCACAGCCCAATGGAGAGAAGCATGAAGGCGGTGATTACACGCCGCGAATTTGCCCGCACGCTGGCCGCGGCCTCGGCGGGGGCAATCATACCCGCTTCGATAAGCGCATCGTCAGAACCAATCCGTCGAACCTATAACTTTGAGCTTGTACGCCAACGTATCCTCGAAGCGGTTGCAAATGGAAAAGCGACCGGATTGGCCGTTGCTGTAGCGCAGGGTGGCCGCATCATTTGGGAGGAAGGTTTTGGATGGGCAAATCGAGACGCTGGCCTGAAGGCAACCGCACACACTCCATTCAGTCTTGCGTCCATAACGAAGCCGTTCACAACGACAACATTGATGACGCTGGTAGCCGAGGGAAAACTTTCTTTGGACGAGTCAGCCAACAAGTATCTTCGAAAGAGCAAGATTGTCGGGCCGAACGGAAATCCTGACGGCGCAACGCTACGAAGGCTGGGCGGACATGCGGGCGGGTTGCCGTCCATGTTCGAGCATTTCTTTCGCAATGAATCGGCGCAAGCACCCAACGCAGAGACGCTCTTGCATGAGTATGGAAGACTCGCATATCCGGCGGGAAGCTGCTACGAGTACGGCAATATCGGCTATGTTGCGCTGGGCGCAGTCGCGTCGAATGTGACCGGAATGGATACTCTCCGTTCGCACCCACGCCCGAATTTCTTGGCTTCTGGGAAGGCAAACTTAATAATGGAGGTGCGGAGATGCGGGCGAGGCTGGAAATCAAGTCAAGCGACACTGCGACTCTAGCATTGGGAGACAATCCAGCACAGAGAATTGAAGAGATGCAGTCTGAAGGTGCTGCACTCACGGGGAAGACTGTTGGCACGATTGACTCAACGGACGCTTTTCGGAATGCGGCCACGAATTTGGCATTGAAATTAATATTGCAGGACGGGAAACTCGTCGGCAGAATTCTGGCCAGTGCGAAAAATCCAGGCACGTTACTCCCTTATGTGCTGAGTTTGAATAGGAAAGCGACTTGAGCGCGACAGCTCACTGGTCCGAGGCTTAGCGGTGCAACGTGATTCCGCGTCCCAGCACGACACGAAATGAAAGAACGAGCAGCCGGATTGTCGCGATGGCTGTTTCGTTTCCTTTGCGGCTTGCGTCGCCGTGTAAACAACCTTCTCGTATTTCCATGGATGCGGCTAACGCCCAGATACCTGTCCGAACTGGTCTCGTTCGACCAGGGTCTGCGCTAACCAGGGAATAGTCACCTGCTTAAAGATCAGCGGATCGGGCCACACCTTGACTTGGCGTCCGAGGTGGCCGCCTTGGGGATTGATCCATGCAACTTTTGGTGTGTCGCCTTGGCTGAGCAGCATATAGATATCGGAAATCGGAACTTGTGTGTCTTTTACTCCTGCCAGGACGAGCATCGGCGCCATCGGTTTTCCCAGCAGGCCCTGTTTAACCAGAGACATCTTCTCGAGTTCCACAGCCAACTCATCGACAGTGTGCACTCCGTCGAAAATATTCATCAGCGCCGGCACTTGGTCGAATAGGTATTCGCGATTGCCGAGCAGTGAATGCATCAGAAAATCTCTTTGAAAGAATCCATCAATTGGTGGCGACTGCGCGCTCGCGCCCTTGATCCGAGACCTCTCTACGATCGCCAGCTTCGTTGCCCAGTATGCGCCCCAACTCACGCCGTGCACCGCGAGCCGATTCTTGTCGACGTCGGGCCGCGATTGCGCATAATCAATCACGCGCGACAGCATGCGATCGGCATTTTCGCTGACTTTGATCGGTGACTCGCCCGTTCCAGGCCCATCAACCGCGAGGAAGCCGATGCCAAACGGTAAAATCGCGCCAAAAGTCTCCGATAAATCTTCTTTTCTACTGTCGAGGCCGTTGATCGCGATCACCAGAGGAACCGACCCATTGGCGCTCTTTGGCAGGCGTAGGTAGCCGATGATCTCTCTCCCTTCAAACGGAATTCGAACGATCTCAAGCGGCGGATCGAGAAAACGCGCGTGTGCCCGGAACGCCTCCAGCGCTTTTTCATACGAACGCTGCTTGCCCGGGGAAGCCGGAATGGGCCAGCGCCCAAACGAATACAGCCGCCATGCCCGAATGTAATCAGCGTTCGCTTTGTCTCGATCAGTAATCTCCAGTTTTTTGGCTTCGTTCATGTAGCGATCCGCCACGCCCATGAACGCAGTCGCCCATTCATCTTTGTCGCGAGTTTTGACAGATGTGAGGGCCTCGCGCACATCTGCGGGATCAAGGCCAATCAGCGGATACATTCCGTTTTCCGCGCGATGAATCGCTTCTGTTTTGATCTCGTCGATGGTGCGCTCCGGAGCTGCTGATTGAGAGAAGGCGACGGCATTGAAGAGCAATACGTGCGAGAGCGCAACAACCCTCGTGAGATTTAGCGATCTTGAATGCATGGGTAGGCTCCTCTACGTACCGCTGTGGTTATTCGATTTGAGTCTAGCGCAAGGTATTAGACAAAAGAAAAAGGGCCGAAATGAATGGTTCGGCCCCGCTCTCGACCTTCGTCGTGACTTAAAAGCTCAGCTTCAGCGCCAGTTGCACTGCGCGGCTGCCGCCCGATCCGATGACAGGGTTAGCAGCGGCCACATCCGGTGTTGCGCACGCGCAGCCGAACGGTTGCACCGACGGATCGTTCAGACCGAAGCCATTCTGTCCGCCATATGGATTAGCAAAGTTCGGATGGTTGAGAATGTTGAAGAACTCGGCGCGAAACTGCGCTCGCAGCCGTTCTCCAAAATGCCAATTCTTGGCGACAGCAAAATCCAGGTTTCTGAAACCGTTATCGGGAAATATATTCCGACCCATATTTCCGAATTGGCCCAACGGCGGCGGAATCATAATGGAGCCCCCTTGCGCATAGCAGCCGAAGAGATTCAAAGATGCCGTCGAAAGTCCAGGAGACCCTCCGTCGAGCGCTAACGCTTTCGTCACACAGGCGGGATCTAGATTTGTTGGGTCAAAAAACGGAATGCCAGCTGTAGTCGGCTTAAAATCTGAAGGTTTGCCGTAGAAACTCCAGCGAATCGGGGCCGTCGCCGGCGGACTGACCGGTAGTGAGCCTGTCCCAGCAGCATCAGTTCCTAAATCGATCGGCCCCCAATACTGCGGACTCTCCAATGTCGCGATTGTGTTGATCTCCCACCCTTCCAGCATCTGCGCATGTCCTTTTTGCCCAGGAATCGCGTAGGTGAGCGAGGCCGTGAGCCGATGACGAATATCGAAGTCGCTGTTAGCATATTCGCGGCCAACGTGGGAGGAATCTTGCGGCAGTCCCGATCCATAGCCGAAGTCCCAGTTCGCGCCGACATCGTCGAGCGAGTGCGAGTAGGTGTAGCCAACGACCATATTCAGGCCGTGGTAGTTGCGCGAGTTCAAAGTTACCTGCAGTCCGTCATAGTTTGACCGGTAAACATTGCCCATCTGAAATATGTTGCCCAGATAGGGAAATTTGGTAGCGAAGGGGCGATTGGTTTCTTCACCGCCGTTGTTATCCGCTACGCAGTTGTCATAACCAGTTGAAGCACTTGCCAGGCAATTCGTAAGTTCACCGCCGGGGCCACTCGACCACCCCGATCCGACCGGCGGCTGATTGATATCGCGAATCCCTGTCAGATTCGTTCCATGATTGCCGACATACGCAACTTCCAGAGAAAGATTGGAATTAATTGCGTGCTGGACATTTAAAGTCCAGGTCCACACATATGGCGTTGTGAGATTGCGATCTACGGTCATGATTGGACACGGACTGTTGAAGCAATTAA
>WNGQ01007303.1_pt1 | contig 14455 bp, 21 predicted proteins | sample 5407661 | NCBI WGS metagenome assembly WNGQ01 (sample SAMN13153382, study PRJNA577476) | soil metagenome | isolation source: 60 cm soil or saprolite under Garry oak tree replicate 2 | place: USA:California | collected 2016-06-15 | reverse complement strand
TAGGGAGATACGCTCAATCGGTCAATCGGATGTTGTTACCAGTTTCATCTTGGGCTGGGTACAAGTTGAGGCAGCAGGAACGCAAGGGGCTTACCACTGAGCGTGTGCTGGGTGCTATTCCCGTGCCAACGATACCGGAGAGTGTAGTCGAGGTTGCAGCTGACTGTGGCGGCTTTGTGGCCACGCTCAAATGGCAGACGTACAAATATGACCATGGTCAGTATGTCCAGTGGTTGCACGAGCTTGGCTCAAAGCTCAGTTGGGCCGCGTGCATGGATTTCTGCTGTGAAAATGAAATCACAAGTGGGAAACCTGGGATTATACGCGAGAGGCAAGACAAAACAACCGCTATGGCTCATACCTTCTGGCAACTCTACAAAGATGTGCCTTGGGTATGGGTGCCGACGGTGCAAGGTTGGGAAGTGACCGACTACGAACGGCATGCACATGAGCTAAAACCGCTCATTGATGAGATGCAAGCCCATTATGGTTCAGAGAGTGCGTTTCGTGTCGGGATCGGAACATTATGTCATCGGGCTAGCACACAGATGATACAAGATGTAGTGCTGGCAGTCACACGTATCCTCAGTCGCGTTACAATCCATTTGTGGGGTGTGAAACTAGGGCTGGCGCAATCAGTCTATGCTATCCCTGAGCAGGTCGTCAGTGTCGATTCAGGCGCATGGAATGGCATGTGGGGGAGAGGACGTGAAATCTGGAAAGAGAGCGGTTTCTCACAAAGGGAATGGTGTTTCAAAGTAGGATTACCGTCCTATGAGGCAAAATTACAGAATGCACTTGTGGATATCAAGCAAGCGAGAATGTTCTAGCAAGTCAAGCAAGTCAATCAATATCTTGATTTGCTTGACACAAAGGAGAAAAAATCATGAAATTTGGCGAGCGATTGCGCACCCTTCGCAACCAGGCTCGATTGAGTCAGGGGCAACTGGCAGAACGCATATACGTCAGTCCGGCCTATGTGAGTAAGATAGAGCTGGGAGCTATGGCACCTCCCAGTGCCTTGACCATTCATCGCATGGCTTTGGCTCTTCATGCCGATGAGCAGGAATTAATGGCTCTTGCTGGGAAAGTACCTGCTCGTCTCAAAAGTGCCATGAAGGAGCATATGCTCCTTGCTGAATTGGTACAGGTACTGAGCAAACAGGTACTTTCAGATGAAATGTACCAACAGTTGATTGCCATGGCACAAGAAGAGCAGGCATCATGACCAATGTGCGTACATTCTGGACGCCTGATACCTCGCTCGTGCAACGTTGCACTACGCCACAAGGGCAGGGACATATCTGGCCCTACACGCCGCTTGAGGTGCAAGTAGCACGTGGGCGCATGTGTGTGGTGCTAGACGGGTGTACAACAGGCGCAAGATACTATACTGTTGGTGAGGTTGAAATAGAAGGGAGCGAACGATGAACCTAGACTGGCAAAAGAGACTAGAGAATGCTGTGCAAGCTGAGAGGGCCGAAGCCCTGAAAACATCTCAGCAAATCACGCTGGGCGAACTCATCTTAAAACTAGAGAGTGTAGCGGATAAGAATCTCCCTGTTGTCTTTGACGATAGTCGCTATCATCCAACAGGGATTGAGAGCTGGCGTGGAAGTTACGCGGAGCTAGCCATTGAATATGCTGAAGATGGTGAGAAGCTTTCGGTAGATGGATTGCTCCAACTTCTGAAAAAGGCCGTAGGAAGCACCTTTTTTGGCTATAAGGGCGGTGAATTTCTCATGGGAAGAAGGACACCAGTATGGGTAGCCAACTATGGAAAATCACACGGTTTTTTGCAGGATGAAGATGTCGATACACAAGCGGTCATAGATGTCTTGCAAGATGGGCAGAACGTGATTATTGAAACAAGGCTGTTTGAATATTGATGAGATTAAGATGATAAAAGTAGTCAGACGCCAAGCAGCCTGGGTACATCCCAGGCTGTCAGCGAAAATTTTGTGTTTGGTAGCTCATGTGTTTGCAATAGTGCTGGCCACTTGCCAGCAAGAACAGTATAGCAGAAAGAAGGAAGCGAGGCAAGGTTGAGTCATGCCACGAGCAGGTACTCCACAAATTCGGCGCGAGCGGCCACGCTACTATCGCTTGCATGAGACATTTTGTACGTGGTGCCACAAGTTGGCTTGGTGCCATATGATACGCTTAAAGGTGCGCTATCCTGGGGATGTTCCATTGCTCGTGTGTGGAGAGTGCGAAGAGAAATTAAAGCGAGATTGACACGAAAAAACGAGGGAGATCGCGTAAGTAGGCAGTATCCCCCTCGCCTCTTCGTTGCGTCGCATGTCAAAGACAACGAGCCAAGAACCTCCCCGCTAGGGTACTCTCAGTATGGCACATTTCACGAGACATGGCAAGCACATCCCTCGACATCACACTCTCCATACTTCACCCCCTGCTTGCGCAGATACGCTATCACCTCTTGCTTGTGCTCAGGGCTAAACCAGTACTGTTTCCCATTGCGAAACGGCACAATCAACGCCGACAATTCTCCTCTCTCTATCCTTGGCTCTAACCAGTCCCTTGTCAGTCCATGCGCTTTTGCAAAGTCACGCATCGTGATAGACCTAGGTGGAACGTGCGCAGGTGTATCGGGCTTGGATGCAACTTGTGACAATGTGTCACGCTTTGGCATAGGCAACGATGCAGCTAGGGTGTCAAGTTTTGTGGTGATGGTATCGAGGTGAGTCTGAAGGGCAGCATGTTTCTTTTCTAATTCGTTTAATTTCATCGCTACAGCCTCTATTTTGTCGAAGATGTCCCGATATACCTCTGACTCCATTCCAACGCCCTCACGGTAATCCTGTGATGATTGTGCTAGGTATGCCACGTGACTTGATGGTAACATGTGACCATGCAATCGTGCGAGTCTCACCGCGTCACTCTGTGCGATGCTCTTTTTGCGATTATCCACAGGGTCAATCTCGACTTTGATGTTAGCACGGCGTATCCAGTTGCGTAACGTGGCTGGGTCAACCTGAAATATGCGGCAAAGTTCTTGCAAAGAGACGAGTCTCATAGCGGTTCCTCCCTGAAAATATGCTGAAAATCCCGAAGAAATAAAGATAGAACTTCGTGAATATAGTAGCAGAATGTAGGGCATATGACAAGTGGATGGGATAGAAGGACAGCACAAAAGTAGTCCTGTTATGGCTCTCCAAAGAGATGCTTTATCGCTGCTATCACAGCAAAAATACGCTCTTTGAGAGTGGGTGATGGGTTAACTTGTGGTACAGTAAGGGGGAGGAGAGAGACCACTTCGCGTAATTCACTCAGCAACAAGGTACATTTGAGGCATGTGGCAAGATGCTCGTCGGCTTCCTGACGTTCGGCAGGGGTTATGGCGTCCAGTGCATAGGCCCCTGAAAGTTCTTCAAACTCTTGGCAATTCATAGGGCGCAATCTCCATTTTGTTCTCTTGCTTTTGATTACGCCCTCTGGCTGTGGATAGATTACCTATGGGTCAACTACCAATGTTACAGTGAAAAACGAATGCTTGGTACACGCACGATTGCATGTCACCTCCAAAGTTCCCATTCATCGGGTCAGTTACCCAGAACTCTTGTGGTGGCTGTGGGTTACTATACCCATCAACTACTCTATTTTGATACGTTATCGTGCCATTTATTGACTCATACCCGTTATCTATCCAGTCAACCCCCCAGACTTCATGTTGATTAGTTGGCGGATTATCTGCGAGAATTTCATCAAACTCCATTCTATTGTACAGGTTAGGATTGCTACCGCCGTTAGTAGAGCATACTTCATAGAGACTATTAGTAGCTGGTATCTCTAAGGATACATCTAATTCGGGGGTGCATCTAGAGTCAGGTTTAGCTGTAAGCCCTACGAGCTGATTGTATTCGCTAGATTGGGCTGTCCAGCATTTATGAGCACTCGACGAGCTTCCCCATACATAGACAAAGTACTGCAATGAATGGATACCGTTATTGCACAATATTGAGCCATCACCGTTACCTTTATTTACTACCATACCCACAAAAAGCCTAGGCGTGCCATTCCCCATTCTCAGATATCTCGCCCAATATGCATTTGTATTCGTGAGCGTAGGGTCAGAAACCGTCGTGATAGTCGCACCGCCATAGGTAGGCCCATCCCAGTAACTATAGGCGATACAAGAGGAGCTACAGTTTGTTGCATGGGCTGCTTGTGTAGGCACAAAGAGGACAGACACTAACAGAAGACTGAATACAAACAACACAACAATGAAAACACGTCGCATTACATAAAACCTCACTTCCACTTTTCCACCGGTATCTTAGCCCACCAAGAGGGCTGTATTGCTATTGTAACACAAGACGCGAGGAGACACAAAAGTACCCCTGCCAGATGACAGGGACTTTGTGCAAGCGTGCGTTTTTCGCTGTGCTATGACTCTTTCTGTATGAGAGCTTCCCGATATCGCTGTGCAAAGCGTGATTCGCTCGTTTCGAGGTCAAGATTAACCTGAGAATGCTGGGCCGACATCAGGGTGCGTTAACTGCCAAACAAAACAGGAATGCCAAATTTCAAGATGCCGCTTTTCCTTTTCTCTCAACTCTCGTTTTGTCTGAATCTCTTCAACGAATTGATTGACCAATGTGAGCATTTCTTCTTGAAGAAGCAAATCAGGGTCATTTTTGCCAAGAAAGATTTTCCACAATTCATCAAGAACATTGAACTTCAGCCATTGATAAAAGAGAGGCTTGACGGGAGGTGGTGGTACCTCTTGTATGAGCATCTTCCTCATTCTCGGCTTCCTGACTTGCTTGACTCTTTTCTCTTTTTTCGGTTTGGGTGTTTGTTTTTTCGCTTCAACATGAACAATATTGGTCAGAGCAATTCCTTGCTCAGTATAGGTCTCTATCCAGTATGTTTCTCGTTGTTGTCCAAGGGCTTTTTCTTCAACCTCTTCAATAATTCTCAACGTGGGCTTTCTCCCAAGTGAGAACATGTTTTGAAGATAGACTCCTTTTTTCTTTGTTTTGTTCCATGCATACACATGGTCATAGATGCGCCTTTCAGGGTCAGTCGTGAGACCAACATAAAACGGGGTTTCTTGATCCAGCAGTTCATAGACAAAGTACATCTGTTTCTCCTCTAAATTCAAACGAGTTTTTAAATTGGAACGTTTGACCCTTGACATTCATGTCGTATAATGTATAATAGTAACGTGTTATATGCATATTATAACACAATGACAACAAAAAAGAAAGAGGCAAAAGTGACAAAACAAGATACAGATGAGTATCTCACGCCAGATGAAGCGTGTCGGTACCTGGGGGTAACACGTCGGACGCTTGAGAGGTATGGTGAAGAGGGCAGACTGACCAAGTACAAGCGTGGGATTACTCGGAATGTGTTTTATAAAAAATCTGAACTCGATAGTTTGTTAAGGTTTCGTCCTGTAGACGAAGAGTAAAACAAATGGGCACGTGTCGGGTGCCCATACTCGAACCGGATGAAAGAAGTTCATCATGTCGAACACAGAAATTTTAACACACTACGATGCGAGCGCATTAATTGGATTGAGGATACTCATCTCTTTATTGGTGGGTGTCGGGTTTGTTTTTGCGTTTGTGGGTGCTCTCACCATCGCCGTTTTCGTTGGGTTCTGGTGGATGTCGAGGCAAGTGATAGTGTTGGTGATGACCTCTCAAAAGACACAGATGGCGTATGCCACACTTGGGGTATCGATATGAAAAAGGCTGTACCATTTCTCATGTACCTAGCTCTTGCCGGATTGATTGTCCTGGTGATGACTATGGGCTATGTGCTGTGGTGGATGAATAAGAACCATCCTGAGCAAGTCAACGCCTTTGGTCAATTCTTGTTTGTGTCTCTCTACATCTTCATGATCCTCTTTGAGATAGCCGCCGTGTTGCTGGTGGTGAGTCTAGCCGTGCATGTCTTCAATAGTGCCACAGTCGTTCATAAAGGCGATGTGGTCATCATACGCACGTTCAAAGGCATTTATCACGCATCTGCACGTCAGGTTGAGGCGGCACACCCTCGCGAGCAATACCGCTATAACATCAAAGCTGTAGAGCCTGCGCAGGTGGTTGAGTCTGAGCAACCCAAAGGATTACCATCACCTCGGCTTGCTCTTCCTGGCCCGTGCGACTTTGCCGATATCCTTGATGATTGGCGACCCTCCCAGCAACAAATCTTGCTAGCTCTCGGCCCTGGTGGCGAACGTGTAACCGTCCCTGTCAAAGCTTTGTGTCATGTAGCCTTAGCAGGAGCCACTGGAGGTGGGAAAAGTAATTTGATGAGGCTCTTACTGCCACAATTGCTGTGTGTTGGTGCGCGTGTCATCCTGGCCGATCCACACTATACGCCAGTCGATGTTGAGAGTGATGAAGACTGGCGACCTATTGCGAGAAGACTCATGATGGAACCGGCTATCATGTATCCAGCTATTAAGGATGTGTTGTCCTGGTTGGCTCTCAAAGAATTGCCATCTCGATTAGAGAGACGGCGTGATATGGAACCCATGGGTGATCCCATCTTCCTAGCAATTGATGAACTCCCAGCGATAGTGAAGCGTATTCCAGAGGCGCCGGAATACATGGCAGATTTGTTGCGAGAAGGTCGCAAAGTGGGCTTGTACCTGGTGAGTGCTGCGCAAGATTGGCTGGTCAAAACAGTGGGTGGAACGGGAGCGGTCAGGGATTGTTTTCGCACGGCGTTCTATGTCGGTGGTGATGCGACATCGGCGCGTGTTCTCTTAGATGTGAAGGGGACGGTAGACGACGGTGGACTAGGCAAAGGGCTGGTGATGCTCAGAAGTCAAGCAACCCCACAGGCATCACTGATTCGGGTACCTTATGCATCGAATGATGCTCTTGAAGAATTATTGACGATTTATCCCCACGTCAAAACCACGGATTTCTCACGGACAGAAATGCCAGATTTTGCAGCTTTTTCCACGGATTCCACCACGGATTCCGTGGAAATCCCGATAGAAAGACCAATTTCGGCACGTGCGACCCGTGTACGAGAATTGCTCAGAGAAAAAACACCCACCTCGAAAATTATTGAAGAGGTTTGGGGAGTGACGACAAAACAAGGTGGGGCACCTTATAAAAAAGCGGCTCATGAACTCAGTGAAATTATTGCAGAGTTATTCTAGGGAGAATTGTAAAATGAGAAACATATGGATGTATGGGGGGTGTTTTCTAATATGTGCCCCTATTCTGCTCAATATCACGGTTCATGTTGCTTACTTCATAGGTATTGTTCCTGCTATAGCATTTGTGACTTTCGTGATTATCCTTCAAATTGCTTTACGCTTCTGTGAGGATAAGATTACACGTTTTTGTCTTTGGTTGGCTATGTTCTTATGGGTTGGTATGAGTTGGTGGTTAGGCAGCGTCTATGCTCAACATTTTGAGCAATTAGGGAAGTTGGCAGAATATTCACATCAACTTTTCACCATTGATCCTCTTATGGTGGGGCTGGCTCCTGTGCTAGTTCTTTGTGCATTGACAACCACTTTACCTGTAGCATTCCACTCAAAAAAACTTGCGATAGTACAGACGACACCTATAAAAGTTATTCCACAATTACCAGTGATATCGGCACCAAAGCCAATGGTTTGCTTGATTTGTCGGACACGCCCTATGACTGACATGCATTACGAGGTATGTGCAGAATGTAAAGGTCGCTATGCACATGAAATCCTTCGCGTTCGCTCCCAGAAATATCGTGCTAAACAAGCAGGTGAGCCAGCTACGTTAACGGTAGCAGAATGGGTACAAACGCTCCAATCCTTCAAATTTCTTTGTGCCTACTGTCAAAGTACTCGATTTGAAGCCCTTGAGCACTATATCCCTATCGGACATGGAGCCGGTACAACCAAAGAGAACTGTGTCCCCGCTTGCCGAAAGTGTAACTCTCAGAAGTCTAATAAACATCCTGAAAAGTAGAAAGCGAAAAGCTATGCAGATAACCAATAAATCAGAACGCTACACCTGGAAGCAATTCGGAAAAGATATCAATGGGCTGAACTGGTATGATGTCGTAACATCCTTCATCTTTCGCTTTTTTGCCAAAACGAGCGAACCCCTGCTCGCAGCCGGGATCATCATATCAGCTATTGACTTTTTGCAGAGAGGGCAGCTCCTTGCACACAACGCCGAACTTTCGCTCTGGTGGTCTATCGCCCAAGGTGTAGCTATGGAGGTTTCGGTCGGCCCTGTTCTCGTGTGTTCGCTGGATGCAAGAGAAGAGGGTGATATTCTCAAAGCATGGTTCTACGGTATTCTCTCAGCACTCTTAGCATTCGTTGGGGGTGCTATGCTCCTCTTGCAATTTGGGAGCTCCATAGCGGGCTTGACTGAAACCCAAATAAACCCATGGGTCTTGTGGCCTTTGTTCTTCTTGCGAACCGTGGCAAGTATTGGTTATATTGCCCTCTCCTGCACGAAGCATAAGCGTTTTTCGGGTACCATTTCACCGAAGGTCGCCCTAGCCGAAACGAATAGAGCGTTTACCGAGGCAATGAGCCGCATAGCTTTGATGCACGAGCAAATGGGGCAGGCTGTAGCCCGTCTCGAACAAACAACGACTAGCCAGATGCGCGAGATGCGCCGTGAAGTTTCGATGCAATTGAGTCAAGCACAAACAGCGTTAGATAATCGGTTAGTGGGGATGGAAGCTCTGACCGAACAGAGGTTACAGGAGGTCTATCAGGGGTTTGTTCAAGAGGTTTCAGTAGTGAAAGTGACCTTAGAGGAACAATCAAAAGTCATCCGCCGGATACCAGAGCAGACCGTTTCAGTCCCTTCGCTGAAAGTCGTAGCGAAAGAAGCACCTAAAGCCCTACAAGATTTTGATAAAGGGGCCTTCGTTCGTATGTGTCTGACTGAAAGCTCAGAGATGACGATTAGTGAGATACAGCGTAAGGCGAGTGAAAGAGGACAATCCATTTCAGTCGCCTATATCAGTGATATCCGTAAAGCGTTTCGATTAGAACAACAAACCGCATAGCAAGAAAGGACATACACCATGGGATTTTGGAGCAAGAAACAAGACGCACAGGAAACAAGCGCACAGACTGAACAGGAAGACACAGTAATCACCGATCCACTCTTGGTGGAGCAACTGAATCGCTTGCTTCACCTGGACACCTCGAAACTGTCCAATGAGCAGATGACGCGGGCTTTGTCGAAAGCATATGACAAGGCAGCGAAACGAAACGGCTTCTGAAATCGGATAATACAGAAAGGACACACTATCGTGGGATTTTGGAATTGGTTAAGTGGCTCATCTGAACAAGAGCCTTGCCTCGAACAACAACAGGCGTATGACGACTACCTCGATATCCGCATCGAGATGATTGAAGCCTCGGATAATGAACAGCAATGGAATGCACTGGCTGAACAAGCCAACGAACTCCGCTCGCAGTTCACGCACGAGCCGAGGGGCGGATTTTGGTCACACTTGTTTGGATAGGATAGAAAGGATAGACTATCATGGCCAAACATCAGATTGATTGGCGGCAAATCGTACAGAGAGACCCATATCTCGCAGGCTCTTTAGCTGCAAGAGGATACGAATGGTTCGATAAAACTACAGCAGAGCAAGAAACCGAGAGTGTCGGTCTGCTTGGCGAAGCTCGTGCGAAGTTTGTGCAAGGCTGGCAGGAGGAGCTAGCTGAGCAGGCACAAGAGCGTGATTCCAAGCGCGTGCTGTTTGAAGAATACGAAGAGATGGCAAAAGGCTACACCAAAGGTGATCCAGCCGCAAGATAGACAGATGAGGCAAGAGTCCCTGACAAAACAAGGGACTCTGTTGATTGGAGCAGGCTTCTCTTGGCCTCTCACCATCCCCTACTCCCCATTTGTCCCACTACCCACACCATCACGAACGGCCAGCGTGTATCTGTGTTCATCGCACGCTAGCCATGACACCATAAATCGCAAACAATTGCGCGACTTCAACCAGAAAGAGCAAGCATACCGTGATAATGATAGACCATTGTGTTTGTTGCAAGATGCGTATCTGCGCGTACAAATCAGCTATGGCCTCTTCAGTAGTAGGCATGGCTGGCATCTGCTCAGTTGCGTTCTTGTCTCTTTGTAATAGGTCAAGCATCGGTCCTATCTCGCAATCGTTCTAGTGCGCGCTTGTTCTGTTGCAACCAATCAAGAAGGGAAAGGGCTTCACTGGCAAACAGGCTCATACCACCGCTCCACTCATTACCGAGGTGGACACACCCATCCTCAAATGGCACATCGTCATCGAACCAAACACGAACCTTACCATCTTTGTCGAGATTGCCATCATGCTTTGCCTTTGGAGGACACAGGCATATCCTGACCGTGCCACTTGTATGCTCTGCACGTACAGCAGAGGTGAAGCCATTGTTATAAGGTAATTGCATCTCATTCAACGTCTCCCCCTGTGCATACATATCCCGCCAATGGGCTACCATCGCGTCGTTGCGCTTCCCGACGCAGGGATAGCACACATGGTCATCGAAGTTCGGAGGGAAGTCTCGCCTGTCCTCCCAACATGTCCAGTGCCCGCAATCAGGACATTGCGACTCTGCGCGCTTTTGGCACAGGTAGTACTTCACCCTGAATGGTCCTCGTCTGTTGCTGGCGTTATCGGATTAGGCTGTGTCGACATCAACGTTATTGGCTTCGGTTGTGGCTTGCTCGGCAATGACAACGGACTTGGTGATACCGCGTTGGTGCTCTTTGTCTGTGAGATTGGTACAACGGATTTATCAATGGCTTGCTGCCAGGCCTCAACAACCGGATCAGGTGGCGCAACGGGTGCCTGTGGAGCAATTTGCGCAGGTGCCTGGACAAAATTTGTCGCTGCCTGTACCCATCCCGTGAAGATCAACCAGTACTTGAGGCTCTTCAAGCTGCCACTAGCAAGGAGCGAGAAGGCTGCTATGGTCGCATCAGCCACGGCATTGAGCCCGCCGTTGAATTGATTGTCTGCAACTACGCTGAGCAGAGCGAACACAAGTACTACCGCCCATGCTATGAGTTCATTCCAGATTGGTGAGTACTTATCGAAGCCGTCTTGTTTCAGGATAGCGGCCGTAGTATCGCCTATGAATGCCAAGACAAGAGGGGAGAGAAGAAGGACGAACAATTGCTGAAAAGTGGTGATAGTCGGTAGTGACATGAATAGCATTCCTTTCTGTTATGGTTTGTTGGCGTGGGTGCAAGGCTCGTTTTGAGTCAGCCAGCATGTGCAATATTCGTGAGTTGAGAAATCTGCAAAAGAAAAGTCCGGCAATGACGGCAAAGCACGGGGTGTTTGCTCACGATGGATGAGGTCTCCGGTCTGAGAAACGCGAGTAGGGGCGAGAAGGTAGCCGGAGTCAGTGGGAATAATGCGTAGAAACTCAACTGGACGGAGTTGTCCGGTAAACTCATCTTTCTTCACTGCTCGCATCGTTCCCACCCTCTCACTCGTCTAGCCGCCTATCGTACAGGTGTAGCTTCCGTCGTAATCGCAAGAATGCATCTCTCCGCCTAAGTTGTTACTGTTTGGCACAATGTACCAATACATCTGTGGCGGATTATTGGCATAGTTCGTATCTACCCCTCGACTTTGGTAGCTATACGTCCCATTGCTCGCAAAGTACTTGCTATTGACCCAGTACACCCCCCACACTTGATGTCCACTCACATTGTCCTGTATCTCCTCATGGAGTTCCATGCGGTTGTAGTTGGAGGTGCTACCTACGCACTTCGACTTCGCGAAGTGATTAGTCACGCTATTGATGGTGACGTATTGCCCACCCGTGCCACAGGTATTGTTGTCGTAATAAGCCTGAATGTCGACTCGTTGGTTCGTATCGCCAGAGTTCAGGGTGAAGCACTGATGAAAATCGAGTCCACCGCTGGTATTCCAGCTATACATGAAGAACGCTTGTGACCATCCTGCGCAATATGGGCCGCCTGTCCCCTTGTTGACCACCTCACCAATGAATAGGCGAGGTGAGCCACTGCCTAAGCGCAAGTAGCGAGCAAAGTAAGCAGTGCTGTTGTAGAAGCCAGGTTGCGAGACGACGAAACTGACCGCACCGCCGTATGTTTGCCCATCCCAGTAGGAGTAACTCTGACAAGTTGCACTACAGTTGGTAGTAGCCGGTTGAGCATCGACACTTCTTACCCCGAACAGTGATAGGACAATACAAACAAAAAGAGACACTAGTAAACGTTTGACCATTCCACACCTCCACATGACCGCTTCCCTGCGTAACTCTTGATTGTATTATTTAGCTTCGTCTCGATATTCTTCAGGCAATTTGTGCCCAAGCTCCCCAAGTGCCATCCCTAGCCACATCTTGGCCTCTTGGAGATGAGTGAAACTGAGTGCAAGTTCTCTTGCACCTGTACCTCGATTAGCCGACTCAAGCAACAACCTGCCGTATTTGATGCATCGGTCAATATCCACCCGTTGATTTTTGATTGCTTGCTGTGTTGTTGTATCTTCCATTGGTTTTTACTCCATAGACAATCTGATAGTTCGTGCTATCTGCTTAGCCATATCCTCAGCACCGCGTGCCATATCTTTGTTCGAGTAGGAGTTGTGTGCTCCCTGTTCTTTGACATCCGCAACACAGGCACATCGCTCATAGCCGTTGAGTCGTGCTTGTTGCGTCACCTGACGAAGCAACGCACGCGCTTTCTTCTCATCACCATCTTGTGCTGCGAGCAACATACGCCGTGTCCAGTATTCTTGGATAATGCCATCAGGTAAGTGACGCTTACACTTCACCTCGAAAGGGTGATTGTCAATGCTCATGGCATATCTTGACAGAGTTGGGCATTCTGGCTCTGAGCATGGCTCACTCTTTGTCAAAGGCAGTAAGAATGGATGTGTTGATGTGCTCATGTCAAAGGCCCGTCCTTATCGAAAAAGTGACAACTCCCATCCCACTCAGCACGTACTCCGCTGGCAAACAATTGCACCTTGATAGGCTTAGGGGGTGTATCCCAATTGACACTATTCTGTTCAGGGCAGACAGGTGGCCCGTAGTTCTTACCCTTCATGTACCTCTCTTGCCAAGCACGAGCAATACCCGTTGTATAGGATGCCGTCTCATTAAAGGCCAATTGCAAAAACTTGGCAGTGATAAGCCATGTATCTTGTGCTTGTTGCTGTTGGCCTTGACTTGCCCAATTCATCGGTTGTCCTCCTCCAAAGTTCTGCGCATTGAAGCCAGCTACCCACGTAGTAGGGTCTCCATTTGGGATAGCGGCTAAAAAGGGCAGCTTAATGATGCACGCCCATGAGAGAGAAGGGGCAATGCTACTAGCCATATAGGTTACAGGCCAATAGTTCTGAAAAGCATTATTGAGAATGTCAGAACAGATGAAATCTCCATCCTTATCAATGCCAGTTACGGCTATGATGTGACCTGCTGAGAGGTGCCAAGGATAGGGAGGACGTGCCCCTGTACGTTTCTCCTGGATATCAATCTCATTGCAACTGTAGAGCACCGGATAGCCCGCTCGTACCGCTCTGCGTATCTTGTCAAGCGTTGGACTCCCGATAGTCTGATAGTGCGTGCGTTGGTATTTATCCCTAGCATAATTGAGAAACCAAATCATGTCACTGTCATTTGAGCCAGGCCAATTGATATGGTTGTACGCATTGCCATGTGCCTTGCCGTAAGCGTCCACCATATCATCGGTTGCCTTATCAACAAACTCAGCATCAACTTGTACCCCATTGTACACAAGCCTGCCCTTATTTGGTTCATTGGAAAGAGCCGTCACTATCACGCAGCCAGGGCCACACAGGTCTTGACTCTCTCCATCCTCTAACTGATACCATCGTGTCGTATCGCAGACACAGCCATTTCCATTGAGTTTCACAGTTGTTTCCTTTGGTGCTTGAATAGTCGCCAGTTCCCAATAGCCGAAACTCTCTGGTAAAGTGCTTGGTATGGTCGCCTGTACATACGTTGGATAAATGGGGAGTGTGATACTTGCATACTGAGCTTGCCACACACTTGCTAGATATGAGGTGTACACTTGCGGCCAGACTGATGTTGCAATGGGTGTGAGTGCCGCCAGGACCTCGACCCAGGCATGGTCAATGATGTTTGCCCAGGTGCTCATGTGAATAATCTTCCCCTTGTCGAGAAGTTGCACAAGCGTATGGGCATCTTGAGGCTTCCCATCGAAACCGGCTTCCATGTCCAGGCAGATTTCCCCCGACAACGATAGGATGTGATTGCACAACTTGGCCTCACTGGCTACATCAGAGCCCTGGCTATTGCCGTACAAAAACACGTAGGGGATAGAGTGCAATCCAGCTTGTTGAAAGAGGGTGTGACGTGCATGGAAGTCAGTATCACTGTACCAGAGGTTCGATTGTCCCTCTCCGGCTTTCCAAACAACCGTATCATAGCCATTTTGTAGGATGGTATGAGCAGCCATAGTGAAGTCAG
>WNGQ01006991.1_pt1 | contig 14462 bp, 8 predicted proteins | sample 5407661 | NCBI WGS metagenome assembly WNGQ01 (sample SAMN13153382, study PRJNA577476) | soil metagenome | isolation source: 60 cm soil or saprolite under Garry oak tree replicate 2 | place: USA:California | collected 2016-06-15 | reverse complement strand
ATCATCGGGCCCATCTCAAATGCCGCGACCTGGCAATCGGTGCCGGAGAGGTATTCACCCCATGGAGATTGGGCGGTCAACGAGCTGCCTTTGTCGTCGCTCGACCAGATCTCTACTATCTTTTCCATCCTTCACTCGCCTCGGTATCCGCGGGTGCCGCTCGTCAATGGCTTCTGCTTCGCGATCAAGAAGGCGGTCATCGATGCCATCGGGATGTTCGATGAAGAGCTTTTCCCAAACGGATACGGTGAAGAGAACGACTACTGTCTGCGCGCGGGCAAAGCGGGTTTTTCCGGGGCCATCGCCGACGATTGCTATCTTTTCCATGCAAAATCCAAGAGCTATTCGCATGAGACCCGTCATGAGTTGGGCGGCCAAGCCCGGTTGGTCTTGAGTCAGAAATATGGAGCAGAAGTGGAGAAGGCGACGAATGTCCTTAAGAACTCCCCAGAGCTGGCGCGCGCCCGCTCTGTTTTTGCGCGTGTGGTGGATGCGCCGCCGTGCTCGATCTTGTTCCTCATGAATTTCCGAGGAGCCGGTGGCGGGGCTAATGCGATCGTGCAGGAAGCCAACGGGCTGAGAAAGCTTGGGGCCGCCGTACAGCTGGCGATTCGCAGGCAGGATGAGAGCTTTTATCGGGAGCGGTTTCCTGGCGCCGCACGCAATCTTTTTTACGTGTCTGAGAGCGCGCCGGAATTAATAGCTTACGCCAGCAGCTTCGAGTTTGTAGTTGCAACATTGTTTAAAACCGTTCGCACGCTGAAGACGGTGCTGGACCAAGCACCCGGCGTTGTTCCTTGTTATTACGTTCAGGATTACGAGCCAAATTTCTATCATCCGACCGAGGCGAACTACCGCGAGGCTGTCGAGTCCTACACCCTTATTCCGAAAATACGTTGCTTCGCATACTCACCATGGGTCTGCGAAACGGTTGCCCAAAACCATGGCCTCAATGTCGACAAGACTGAGCCCAGCCTGGACCAGAACACCTTTTTTCCCGATGATCGTCCCAAACCCGGTACGCCTTTTGTCGTCTGTGCAATGGTGCGGCCAATGACGGAACGCAGATCGCCGGGGTTAACCTTTGAAATACTCAGACGAATCAAGCGAGAGTTCGGAGAAAGAGTAGAGATTCGCATGTTCGGGTTGGATCAGAACGATCCTTTTCTCGAACGGCAGCCAGCCGATTTTAAATCCAAAGTGCTTGGAATACTTCCTCCGCAGGCCGTTGCCAGCTTAATGCGGGAGTCTTCTCTTTTCATCGATGCCTCCAGCTATCAGGCATTCGGCTGCACTGGTCTTGAGGCAATGGCTTGCCGTTGCGCGACGATTTTACCGTCCCAAGGCGGGATCAGCGAGTATGCCGTGGACGGGATAAACACGTTGCTGGCGGCTCCCAACGATGCTGGAGAGGTGTTGAGAAAGGTCAGGCGTTACATCAGTGAGCCCCAACTCTATCAAAGCATTTTGAAGGAAGGGCTGAAGACCGCAGCACGCTACAGCATCGAAAGAGCATGCGCTTCTCAGCTTCGGTTTTTCGAATCTCTCCGGCAGGGTAACTCGCCGGCTGACGCTGGTCTCTGCGCCGCTGTACGCCTGCCATCTTATCCTCCCAATGTGGCGGAAGTGAAGATTTAATCTAGCGATAGCGCTGGCGATTGGGTTTTGTGCCGGGACCAGCAAGCAATCTGGAAGGGAACAAGACATTGGTCCTTTTGATTTAGGCGCACAGTATCGACGTATTGTAAGTGCAGGCTGTTTTCTTGCTTTTGATCCGACACCGACATCGGTTGATGAACATGGAGTTTGATTTTGCGGCGGCGGAGTGCAATCGTTGCGCGCTTCTGCGCAAGAACCGCGAGCAGGACGAATAAAATCATCTCACCCACATGCAGATTTTCGTTCTGGGGATGCACGGGTCCGGTACCTCCATGCTGGCTCGCTTGGTCAATATGCTGGGCGTTTATTTCGCCTCGGAAGGTGCGTCGACAGGGAACGATCAGGAGAATTCAAAGGGTTTTTGGGAGCGCCGGGATGTTCGGCAGGCGAACGATCGTTTGTTGCAAGCGAGCGGAGCAGATTGGGACAGGGTAGGAAGGTTTTCCATCGAGAAGATCCCCGAAGAAGAACTCAAGCGCGTTCAGCAGACGATTTGCTCCATCGTGCTTGAACTGGACGGACATCGCCCCTGGTTCGTTAAAGACCCGAGGTTGTGTCTGCTTTTTCCAGTTTGGCGACCGTTATTGGAATTACCAGTGTGCATCCATATTTACCGGCACCCGTTGGAAGTAGCGCTCTCGCTTCACGAGCGGAACCAATTTTCTGTCCCTCTCGGCCTTGCGCTTTGGGAACGGTACACACTGGCTGCCTTTGGCGCGACCGCGGGACTGCCGCGAGTGCTCGTTTCACACGCGAAGCTGCTTGAATTTCCAGTGAAAACTCTTCGATGGCTGGCTGCCCACCTGATGGAATTGGGCGTGCGTGGGCTGCGCGAGCCCACGGAAGCGGAGATTGAGGCCTTCGTCCGTCCAGAGTTCCATCAGCATCGTCGTCCGGCAGCGTTCAGTGCCAGGCACTATCTTCGTGAGCACCATCAGAATTTGATCGAGCTGATTGACTCAGGCGGCATTTTGCAGTGCGGATCAGATGACCTTTCGACTGTCTCGGCCTACACGATGGATTTGCTGGCAGTCCACGATTCTGCCGGGCAAAAGGTGGCTCAACAGATGGAAAAACTGCGCGAAAACATTGTCGCTGTGGAAAAGACTCTTGAGGATCGGTCTTGGAGATTTGGGTGTAACATCGCCGCTCTTGAAAAGACGATTGAAAAAAAAGAGGCGCAGCTCAGGACTCTGCACACGGCAGTCGGAGCTCTTCAGAGACAGTTTCAGCAAGCCGAAGCACTGCGGGATCGATGGCAAAAAGAGTTTGCGAAGCTAAATGAGTGGTCGGAGCGCATACTACGGGATTTTGGCCGGGTACTGAGATCGAATCGTTGGCGAATAGGTAACTGGCTGAGCTTCAAGCGTGCCGGCGAACAGAGTAAGGAAGCGCACCGGTTGGCGCAGCTAGTCGCATCGCGGCCAAGGCCAGCGAGCGGCGGGAGGCATCCCGCGCAAGTTCAGTCGTCGACTGCAAAGAGGAAGCCCGGCGGGACGGCCGCTTCGACAAACGAACAGCATGTTACTTTTAAGGAAACAGCAATTCCAGCAAAGGCGGATGTTATTGATGCGTCATCCTGCTCGATCTTGTTCCTCATGAATTTGCGAGCCGCTGGTGGCGGAGTTAATTCGATAGTGCAAGAAGCCAACGGGCTGAGAAAGCTTGGGGCTGCCGTACAGGTGGCGATTCGCCGACAGGATGAGAGCTTTTATCGGGAGCGGTTTCCCGGCGTCGCGCGCGATCTTTTTCATGTCTCTGAGAGTATAGCGGAACTGATCGGTTACGCCCGGCAGTTCAAGTTCGTGGTTGCAACTGCATTTAAAACCGTTCGCACGCTGAAAACGCTGCTGGAGCAAGCACCCGGTGTTGTTCCCTGTTATTACGTTCAGGATTACGAGCCAAATTTCTGTCAACCGAGCGAGGCGAATTACCGGGAGGCTGTCGAGTCCTACACCCTTATTCCGGAGATCTATTGCTTCGCAAAGACCCGATGGCTCTGTGAGACGGTTGCCCAGAAACATGGCGTAATTGTCCACAAGGTTGAGCCGAGCCTGGACCAGGAAATCTTTTTTTCCGATGATCGTTCCAAACCCGGCACGCCTTTTGTTGTCTGTGCAATGGTGCGGCCAGTGTCCGAGTATAGATCGCCAGGGCTGACCTTTGAAATACTCAGACGAATCAAGCGCGAGTTCGGACAAAGAGTAGAGATCCGCATGTTCGGGTTGGAGCAGAACGATCCTTTTCTTAGGCGGCAGCCAGCCGACTTCGAATACAAAGTGCTTGGAATACTCGACCGGCAAGGAGTTGCGAAACTCATGCAGGAGTCTTCTCTTTTCATCGATGCCTCCACTTATCAGGCGTTCGGGCGAACTGGTCTTGAGGCAATGGCTTGCCGTTGTGCGACGATTTTACCGTCCGAAGGGGGAATCAGCGAGTATGCCGTGGACGGGGTGAACACGTTGCTGGCGGCTCCCAACGATGCTGGAGACGTGCTGAGAAAAGTCAGGCGCTACATGAATGAGCCTCAACTGTATCAGAGCATTGTGAAGGAAGGGCTGAAGACCGCAGCACGCTACAGCATCGAGAGAGCATGCGCTTCTGAGCTTCAATTTTTCGAGTCGCTCCGACGGAACATTGGAGCGGCACGCTCGATTCAGCGGAAAACGACCAAGGTCCAGCCGGGAGCGCCTGGGGCAGCGCGCATCACGTCACACGACAAACCGCGTGGATTCGTTACCCATCCGGAAACCTGGGTGGGACGCGATGAACTCGGCACAGCACGCCCCTACCAGCCAACTATCACCAGCTTTCATCAATTCATTAATGACCAACATCGTTATTATCACGAGTGCCCAACGAAAGAAGGTATCCTGATCGACGTTGGAATCCAAGGGCACCTCCGCCGTGAGGATGCTCTTAAGCTCTACGAGATGGCCTACTACGCGACAGGTGATATCCTGGAGTTTGGGACTAGCTTTGGCCTATCCACGTCGATTCTAGCTCGGGCTGTTCGCGACGCTGGCAGAGACAGTAGGATTGTCGCTATGGAGCTGAAACAGCGACTGGCCGAGCATGCTCGCCATACCCTCACTGGACTGGACCTCTCCCACTACATAGAATTCATGGTGGGAGACGCGGACGGCTCTTGCCAGAAGCTGGTTGACACCGCTAGGAGGTTCCACTTCGCGTTCGTGGATCACTCACACACTTACGATGACGTTAGCAAGGCCTGCCGTCGTCTCTCTCAGCTTCTCACGCCGGGATCGTTCTGCCTTTTTCACGATTATAACTCTCGTTGGGAGGGAACCGCAGATTACGGTGTCTATACGGCTGTTGCTCACGCGCTCGACAAGAACCAATTCGAGTTCTGTGGCATCTACGGCTGCTGCGGCCTGTTCCGCAGGCGCGACGCCTAGCCGGAACAAGGTGTAGAGGCGGTCTGTCTTCAGCCGCGATTTTTGGCTCCTGCGCGTGAGGACACGGCGCCCCTACACCGAGACGCCGAACGTGTAGTGGCGGTCTGTCGCCAACCGAGATTCTTAGCACCTTGCGCGTGAGGACGAGACCTTCTCGGTCGTTGATTCTATTGACTCCTGCATACGTCGTAAGAGAAAGTTGTTCCCCGCATTACAAGCGCAGAGCGTCAGCGCGCAATATTATTTTCTAGCTATGAAACTCATAGTCACTATTTCGTCCCACAATGAAATTTCCGCGGTCAACAGATTGCTGGTACGATTCGTTGTTGCGAAGGGTTTACTTCCTTTACCGAGCCATGAACGCAGGTGAGCCGACCTCGAAAGATTCCGAAACATTGTCGGTGGGTGATATCGCGCCGTTCCGTTTGATGCGACTTACCGGCGAACAGATTCGCGGAGCGTTTCGATCACTTGAGCAAAGTCCGCTCACTGGCGCGCTTTTGTTTTTTTTGGTAGCGCTGTGCGTGCGCATCCAATTTAGCGTCGCGCATCCACATTTCGACAACATTTTCGCCGTGCGCGGCGTTCCATTCAGTGATGGGGTAACCTGGACTACAGCGGCAATCTCATTCGCCGAAGGCAGGGGGCTGGGAAGCGTGTATCGACCGGGGTTGTCGGTCGCTTTGGCCCTCTTCTATACGTGGTTTGGCTATCACTCTAACACCATTATTGTTTTGAACATTCTGGTTGGGTCATTAACGGCCGTCTTTATCTTTTTAATCGCGCGCAGCGTTTTTAACGAATTGATCGCTATAGCAGCTGCGTGTTTCGTCGTTTTCGATCCTTCACAACTTGTTCAAACCCCCCAGGCAACGACTGAGCCTCTTGGATTGTTGTTCTTTGCAGCAGCCATTTACTTTCTCCTGCTGGTTAATCGCGGGGGGAAAGCCAAGTTCGCCACGGCGAATCCGTTCTGTGGCGGACATGCTATCATAGGTGGAGTCTTACTCGGGCTATCCAATTTAACTCGTCCGCTGACCCTGGTCTGTGCGCCATTCTACGCCGGCCATGTTATTCTCTCCGAATGGTTGCGAACGCGGAGAGTAAAGCGAGCTATCGTGCCGGCAATTGCCCTTTGCATTGGGATTGTGCTGACCCTGTCTCCCTGGCTTGTCCGCCAAAGATTGGTGCACGGGGTGTGGTCTATTTCGACGAACCTTGGTGAAGCGTTATACAGCGCAACTTCGTCTAAATACAAAACATGGACGTCCTTGGTGCGAGCAGATGCGGACCGGGCTGGAGTCAATCCCACATTCGGCGCTCGCTACAATTACTTTATTGCCGAGTCGATCAAGAATGTCCGGCGCGACCCCATGTTCTATTTGCGGCAGATTGCGGGTTCATACTGGCAGTACCTCAACTGTTTTGATCTCAAGGTGCGCTCGAGCGATACGGCCTTCGCCTTTCGCCAATGGACCTGGCTGCTCGAATCACAGGTATTGTTCCTCTGGCTCACGGTCGCGTTGCTTGTCGTGAGCGGGACCCGAATTTGGATACGTTCGGGGACACTCGGCGGCTGTGTGTTTCTAGTCGTCTCGTCTGGACTCATGATCGCATGGCGACTCGCGCCTGCTCACGCTGGAATCGTTATTCTCGCGATCGGAATGGCTAGCAGTCTTATGTATTGCCACTGGCGGGATGTCGCGTTGCTTAGTTGGAGTTTGCTCGGCGCCGGATTGGCCAATGCCCTGTTCAATAATGCCATCCTCTACCGTGCTGTCTTAATGACGGACTGGCTCTTTAGTTTGTTCTATCTGGCGGCCTTCTACTTCAGCGCGACCATCATCGCAAATGGTGTTCTGCGCGTGCTGCGTCGGACGCCGGATCGTTCTTTCCTTCACGCTTCGACAACAGCCGAATCCCTGATTTTACCTCTCGGAAATCGGACTAAAAGCCGTCTCGCCAATGCTGTAGCCACGCCCCTGTGGGGCGTTGACATGGCTTCGACCCCGTGTTCCGAACGGCGCACAACGCCGTGGCTACAGCGCAGGCATATTTGTGAGGTGATTTGTAAGACGATACTCATGGGCGGCGTCGCAATTCTTGTTCTTTTCCCGCTTGCAGGTTCTTTTCGACTTCTTGCCATAAACTCCGGCATCATAGCGCAGTCGCGACCTGTTTCTTGCGATTTATCGGCGCAGGACAAACGCGACGTCATCGAGCGCTTGCGAAGTGCGTCTTCGAGCCTTAGGCAGGTCCTTTCCGATCCCGAAAAGGCGAACATAGTGTTCGTTGAGCCGACCCCGCCGCTTACTGCGCCTGTGGCCACGACCGAGCGAGGCAAGGAGATCACGGCGGGCTCCTCCTCTGCGATTAAAAACCAAGTCGTGGTTCAATGCGAGCCGCTCTCACAATTTGTATATTTTTTTCCCGCCGGCGCCGAGTTTAGTAAACGGGACGCGCTATTCATGAAAAGGCCATTCGATTGTTCCATTTTTGATGCCGCGCGCTGCACAGTGGTCTTCCCTGGTAGAATTCGCCGGTCGCTGTTAGGCCGCCGGGTGATTTTGGTGGGCTGGATTGAAGGCATCCATCCGGGAGGCGCTCGGGCAGTGCGGAGAGAAGTTATGCAATGCGTGGCGCTCATCCCGGTTTCGCCGAACAAGGAGTTCGATTATGAACACGCTACGGTTGTCCAACCCAGGGCCAGCGGCATCCTCCCGTCGAAGGACAAGTCCAAAAAATGACTCCAAAACAGATTAACAGAAGGAAACGAAGGCAACGAAGAGGGTCCGCATTGAACCGAAATTGGATTTTTCGTTTTCTTTGTTCCCTTCTGTGAAATCTCTCTGCAATGCACCGATTGTATGAGAAGGCGGACATGCTTAGCGGCAAAGTCATCGGAGCCGCAATCGAAGTCCACCGGCACAAGGGACCAGGGCTAATCGAATCAATTTACGAGCGATGCCTGTTGCGGGAGCTGGAATTGCGTTCGATTCCAGCCACGACGCAGAAAATAGTGCGTGTGGAATACAAAGGTCTTGTTTTTGATGAGCCGTTGCGCTTCGACCTCCTTGTGGACGACTGTTTGCTCGTCGAGTTAAAGGCTGTCGAACTTTTGCATCCTTCCAGCAAAGCGCAGTTGTTTAGCTACATGAAGTTGCTGGATATTCCGGTCGGATTGCTGATCAACTTTCATGAGCCGATTCTGAAGAACGGCATTTTTCGAATGATTCTGCCCGGAGCGAATCAAGCAGACGGAAGCGATGATAACGAGGTCTCACTGTAGCCGAAATACAAAGGAATTAACAGAAGGAAACGAAGACCAACGAAGGGATTTCCAAAAATCCGATTACAATCTTTGTTTCCTTCGTTGCCTTCTGTAAAAGTCTTTCTTCAACGCCTGACGCGTCATGAATACGTCTGAACCGCGCCCGAAGCTTTCGATCGTAGTCGTTTGCTATGAAATGGCCGCGCAGATCAAAAACACGCTGCAATCGCTCCTTCCACCATATCAACGCAATGTTTCCATCGATGATTACGAAATCATTCTGATGGATAATGGTTCAGCTAAAATGATGGATGAGGGAACGCAGAAGATTTCGCCGAACGTGAATTATGTTTATCTTTCACCGGACGAGGCGAGCCCGAGCCCGGCGCCTGCGATGAATCGCGGTGTGGCCCTTGCCCGCGCTCCGGCACTTTGTTTGATGATTGACGGCGCGCGACTCGTCACGCCGGGCGTGTTATCCTGGGGGATGCGGCTGCTCGGCGTCGCGCCGCGAGCGATGGTGGAAGTTCGCGGCTGGCATCTGGGGCCAAAGTTTCAGCCGGAAAGTGTGATGGAGGGTTATGGGCCGGAACAGGAGCGCAAGTTGCTGGAGAGCATACGCTGGCTTGAAAACGGTTATCGGCTTTGGGAAATTGCAGCCGGCACTAAGCAAACGCGATCGGGATTCTCAGCGACGACTGCTGAATCGAACTGCATGTTCATGTCGCGCGATCTGTTTTTCGAAACTGGCGGCTTTAACGAGCGATCCCGCACGCCCGGAGGTGGCTTGGTTAATCTGGATTTTTTCGCGCGCGCTGTGGCTGTTGCCGACCCAGTCATCACGCTTCTCGGCGAAGGGACATTTCATCAAGTCCACGGCGGTGCCGCGACCGGGTTAAGGAAGCCAGAGCTGGACGAAAAATTCCAACAGTGGTACGCGGAAAGCAAGGCACTTGGTCACGTCATCACACCGGATCACGAATTTATACCGGATTACGAATTTATTCTCGCGGGCCACATGCCGCCGGAATGCGCCAGCTGGCTGGCAAGGAATGCCGCAACGTCGGCCTCCTCAAGCACTCGAAACTCCTGATCAGAGAAGGGAGGTTGCCCGCGAATCACGCGAATTCACGCCAACAGAAGGAATGACAAATGTCGAATGTCTAATGACGAAGGAAACGACCAAACCCGAATGCCCAACAAAGTGCGCAGGTTTCTTGGGCATTTGAGCATTCGAGCTTCGTCATTCAAACCCTTCGCGTCCATTCGCGTGATTCGCGGGCAGGAGATGGAATGATACGGTCACCGCTACAATGAGACGAATTCTTCTTGCCGGGGCGCCGACAGGGTGCTGGACGAACCTCGGAGACGAGGCAATTCTGGCCGGGATGGCAGCTTCGCTGCGCGCCGCCTGGCCAGACGCGGCGCTCGCGGTCGTCTCCAGCAACCCTGAAGGTTTTCTGGATCGCCACAGCTGCGAGGCGGTACCGTTCCGCGACATCCAGGCACTCACCGAGGCCGTTACTGCCAGCGACTTGGTGCTGCTCGGCGGTGGCTCGATCTTCTTCGACTATTGGGGTTGTGATCTCGACGCAGTGCTCACTCCCCGGCACCAAGGACTGTCGCTGTGGACAGGCATCGCGCTGCTCGCTGCCGCCTGCGACAAGCCGCTGATGGTCTATGGCGCCGGGGTCGGACCACTGCGCAGCGCCGACGGACGGCTGCTTGCGCGAGTGGTCTTCGAGTTAGCGCACGCCATTTGTGTGCGCGACTGGGAATCAAAGGTAACGCTCGATTCCCTAGGGCTTGATGGGGTCGCTGCTACGATCACGGGCGACGCCGCGCTCAGGGTGTGTCTGCCGCCGGCACCAAAGCTCGAGCTGCCTCGTCCCTGGCTGGGGGTTGCGTTGCGGCAATGGGATGTGAATGCGGACTCCGAGCATTGGCAGACCGAGACCGCTGCCGCGCTCGACCGCTTTCTGGAGCAATCCGGCGGGACCGCTATACTGGTGCCCTGTCATCGCCCAGTGCGCTGGCCGCTGACCAACGATGCCGGCGCCAGCGAGGTGGTGCGCCACCGGATGGTTCGACGCGATCAGGTCCACGCCATAGACATTGAATCGCCGTGGGCCGAGCGCGCCGCGTTGCTGAGTCGCTGCGATCAGGTGTTCGCGATGCGGTATCACGCCGTTCTGTTCGCGCTGGCCGCGGCTGTCCCCACGGTGAGCCTGAGCTATGATCCGAAAGTGGAGAGTTTGATGGTTGACTGGGGGTTCGAGGAACTGAGCGTGCGATTGGAAGATACCAGTCGAGAAGCTTTGGCACAACGGCTGGAACGCGCGCGGCGACAGCACACAGACCTTGCCGCGACAGCGCGGCAACGCGTGACCGCGCTGCGGGCGAGGGAACACGGAAATATTGAGCGAGCGCAACAGGGCGATACAGATTCGCTCTGGCGGTCGGAAGCGAGTGGCAATTCTAACCAACCTGCTGCTTGACCGGGAGACGGGGGCGCCCTGCGTCGGCGGCGCCGAGCGTTACGCGCTCGAACTGGCGCGCCTGCTGAGCGATCTCGGATTCGCGCCTACGTTCTTCCAGCGAGGCGGTGCCTGGAGCGAAGGTAAATACTTTGGCTTTCCCGTCGTAGCTCTGCCCCGGGGGAAGCACTTCTCCGAGTTCGAACCCGGCGTTGGGGAAGCGTTCTTTCACCGCACACGGGATTTCGATCACGTTCTCTATCTGATGCCCAACTATGCCTCTGGACCGATGCGCGAGGACGCGTTTGTGGTCTGCCATGGCGTCTGGTGGGACCACGATTTCTATCGCGAGGGGTTCTCCATTCGCACGCCCGAATGGTACGATCACCTCAAGCGAGCCTTCGCTCGTCCCCGGAAAGTGGTGAGCGTTGACACCAACTCCATCAATGTCGTGCGCGCGCTCTTTCCGGCGGCGGCCGAGCGGATGGTGTTGATCCCGAATTGGGTCGACACCGAGCGGTTCCACCCGCCGGCTGAGCGGAAGCAGCGCAAGCCGCTGCTTCTCATCCCGCGCCGCGCCGTTCCCATCCGTGGCACGGAGTTAGTTGGCCCTATCCTCGATCGCTTGCCGGACGACTGTCGCGTCCTATGGGCTGGGGATGGTAGCCGGCCGCAGCTCAACGCGCTGCGCGAAATTGCAGCGCGCGACGCTCGTTTCGAGCTGCGCGCGGCGACCTTCGAGGAGATGCCAGATCTCTATCGCAGCGCCGACATCTGCCTGATCCCGTCGGTAGGCAGCGAAGGCCAGAGTCTGGCCTGCCTCGAAGGGATGGCCAGCGGATGTGCCGTGGTGGCAACCCGGGTTGGTGGACTGCCGGAGCTGGTCCAAGACGGCGTCAACGGCCTGATCTGTGACCCCTCGCCGGACGCAATTGCCAGTGCGATTCGACGACTTCTACAGGATCCGCGGTTACGGCAGAACCTGGGTGCTGCCGCCCGCGGCACGGCCGAACGGTACTCCCTCACCATCTGGCGTGATCGCTGGGAAAAGTTCCTCGTCGAGCTGGGATGGGTGGAGGACGCCGAAGCAGCCAGCTCTTACGACATCGTCTGCTTTTCCATCATCAACTGGGAGTTTCGCTGGCAGCGACCTCAGCAGATGATGGCACTCTGGGCGCGTCGTGGCCGACGGGTCTTTTATCTGCGGATCACCGACTTTCTGCCCGCCGATGACAAGCTCATTGCCGTCAAGCCCCTGGCCGAGAATGTGTGGGAGGTGCGGATCGCGCTTCCGAAAGGATTCTCCTTTTACAGCGGTGAGCACCCAGATGGCTTCGCCACTGTTGGGCTTGAGGCGCTGCGAGCCTTGCGCGACGAATTCGAGATCAAGCGGGCAGCGGCAGTGGTCCAGTTTGCGAGTTGGACACCCCTGGCTTGCGCGGCGCGAAAGGCCTTCGGCTGGCCGTTAGTTTACGACTGCATGGATGATTGGAGCGCATTTCCCGGGCTTTGCGAACGCGTCCCCCTATTGGCGTGGGAGGAAGAGCTACTCAGCACCGCCGATCGGGTGGTGGTCTCGAGCCGCACGATCCAGGAGCGATGGGCCAATCGGCGAACCGATCTCATCCTGGCACGCAACGCAGCCGACTTCGCGTTCTTCCAGAAGGCCGAAGGCGAGGACCCGCTGCCCGGCGTTAAGGGACCGATCGCGGGCTTCTTCGGAGCGATTGCAGAGTGGTTCGACCATGACCTGATGGCATCCGTAGCAAAGGCCCGGCCGGAGGTGACCTTCGTCCTGGTCGGTGGCGTCCATCGCGTTTCTGTCAGCGAGCTAGAGAAGCTGCCGAATGTCCGATTCGAGGGCTGGCAACCTTACGAAAAAATGCCTCTCTACTTGCGGCGCTTCGACGTCTGCCTGGTACCCTTCGAGGTCTCTCCCGCTACAAACGGTATGGATGTGGTGAAGCTTTACGAGTACCTCAGTCTGGGCAAGCCCGTTGTTACCACGCCCATCCGTGAGATCCTGATTTACAGTGCGCTGTTGTATCTGGCCGAGGACGAGCAAAGCTTTGTGCGCCAGCTCGACCGCGCGCTCAACGAGAACGATCCCGCCCTTCGTGCACGTCGGATCGAACTCGCCCGCCAAAACACCTGGGACGAGCGCTTGGATCGCATCGAGGCGGAGATTCGGACATGTTTAGCGTCGGTGCATACACAGGTCGAAGCGCTGTAGGCGCGAAATGTTTATAGCCACGGGTTCATCCAGGCCCCAAGCCGTGTAGGGCGGCATGTGAAGGGCGCTCCAACATGACGCTCCTAGCGGAGCTTAGGCATTTCTGTTTTACCAATCAGCTATAAACATGACGCACCTACTGTGCTGCCGCCATCGCTGTCACTGGCGCGGGCGCTGAAACCCGTACTCCCTTGCGACGGGAGAGGCGTCCATCCGCTGCAATCGCGTTTCGTTCTCCTGAAGATGTGAGTGACAATTGACCAACATGACCTAACAAATATCTCCCGAAAAAGTCTTGACACGCGTCCATCGGTTTAATTAGACCTGAGGCTCCACCTAAACTCTCAACCATGAAAACGAAATCCACTTCTCAACTTGCCCGCCGTAGCCTCGGCGAAGGCGGGTTCTTTAATCTGCGCGTTCTAATCGGTCTATTTGTCTTCCTCTCCGGCGTCTTTCTGACGCTGCTTAGCTTCGGTCCCGCGACAACGGGATTCGCCCAAGGGACAACTCGCGAGCAGATGACGCTAGCTGTCGGCCAAGCGCTGTCGATCAATCCCCCGGCCTGCGTGCCGGGTGCCGAGATGTTCAACGACGTGCCGGCTAGCAGCCCGTTCTGCCCGTACATCGAGGAGCTCTCTCGGCGGGGAATCACCGGCGGCTGCGGCGGCGGCAACTTCTGCCCCGGCGCCCCGGTGACCCGGCAACAGATGGCGGTCTTCTTGGTGAAGGCGGTGGATGCCGTCACGCAGTCCGAAGCTTTCCACATTGTCGGCACTGCTGGCGAGCCTCCGTTCCAGAACGGGTGGCACAACTTCGGCGGCGGCTTCAGTACGGGCGGCTTCTTCAAGGACACCTTGGGTATTGTCCACCTGAAGGGGAACCTTACGGGCGCCGGCAGCGGCACGACGGCATTCACGCTTCCAGAGGGCTATGGTGACGTGCGAAGGTCTTGTTGCGTGCGCTATCGGCATGGACGGTCTCGCTTTCAGGGTCCCTTAAAGATCTGCAAATCTCCTCGTTATCTTCGTCTCCTTCTGATGAGCGCTTGGATCGCATCGAGGCGGAGATAGGGATGGAGTTGGTATTTGCTTAGCACTAAAAGGCGCTGTCTGCTGGTGCTATAGCCGGGATCGATGATCCTGGTTCCCTTTAGCGCCTAAGGCGCCATGTCACTTTGAGCCTGGGGCATCGCCCCAGGAATTTGATCACCTAGGACACAAGCGCTGAAAGCGCGAATCAATTCAGCGCGTGTTCTCAATTCCAGACGCGAAAAGTGAATCGCGCTTTCAGCCCTGATATCAAAAGCATGAAATAGGGTCAGTCCCTGACCTCAATGCGCCAATGCGCCACGGACCCCAATGCGCAACGTCGGATCGAGCTCGCTGCATACACAGGTCGAC
>WNGQ01004149.1_pt1 | contig 14462 bp, 13 predicted proteins | sample 5407661 | NCBI WGS metagenome assembly WNGQ01 (sample SAMN13153382, study PRJNA577476) | soil metagenome | isolation source: 60 cm soil or saprolite under Garry oak tree replicate 2 | place: USA:California | collected 2016-06-15 | reverse complement strand
CGGAACGCCGAGCCCGAGATCGCGTTCTCGACCGCCGGGACGAGCACGCGCAACCGCAGTTTGAGCCCGCGATCCATCACCATATGGGCGAGCGCCAGCGCGCTGGCGGCGCCGCCCATGTCCTTCTTCATGATCAGCCCGCTTCGCCGCGGGAAGCATGCAAAACCCCGCATGAACGTGGATGTTCTGGCCTAGACCGTTTCCCGGGCCCGGGTGCGGGAAGCGGCAGGGGAAACACAGGATGCCCCGCCGTGCTCGGGTGGGCGGCCCAGGGCGGCGATCTTCGCCCTCGCCGCCACCGGAGGGCGGGCCAGCGCCGCGGGCGCCAGCGGGCTCGCAGGGCGAGGCCAAGCGGCTGCCCAAAGTGGAGTAAAATCCGGCCGATTACCGTACCATCGCCACAAAGTTCGGGGAGGAGGATATCAGGCAGCCGTGTCTCCTCAGCCCGGGCGAGCCCGCCGGCGGGGATCAGAGCAGTACTCGGCCGCAGGCGGTCAAATCTTCGGACGCCTGCGGAAACCCGGCGGGAATCCATTGCATCTGCCCATAGCGCCAACCTGCTGCCTTTCTCCCGTCACACGATGATGGCCTCTTGCTGCTAAGGAAAAACGGGAAAGCGCCGATGGCTTCCACGCTCGGGCCCGCGCAAACGCATCAGGATAGCGCCGAGATCAAAGCGGCCGAAGAAGCTCTGTCCCAACTCCTGGGGTCGCTGGCATCTTGGCTTGGGAATCCTACGGCGAGGCCGCCAAGCTGATAATCGCGAGCTGGGCACCGCAGCTTGGCTGGCCGGTATCCCTGCCGTCCCAACTCGGGCGGTTGCTGCCCGCGACCAACTCGCCATCGGGTCCCGAGATTGTCGCCGAAACATCGAGCACACCTGCTGTTCAGTCATCTACGCCGGATGCACCGCAAGCCGTGGCACAGCTGCTCCGGGCACCATCGCGGCCGGCGCGGCGCCGGGGCCCGCGGTCCCTTCGCCTGACCAGCAGCAGGTCGACGCGATGGCGCGCGATATCGCCTCCGTGCAGCAAAGCGTCGAGAAGCTGGCCGCCGGGCAGGAGAAGTTGGCGCGCGATATCGCTAGGCTGCAGGCGGCCGAGAAGGACATCCGTCACAAGATCGCAGTGCCGCCGCCGCAACCGACTGCTGCGTTGCGCAAGCCCGTGCCCGCGCCGCCGGAGCAAGCCACGCCGCAGGTTTCAGCCGCTCCGCCCCCGCCCGCGCTGCCAACGCAGTTGCGGCCGCCGGAGCCGATGCGCTGACGTGCGATCCTGTTCAACACTTTTGACCAGCGCTCTTGCCTTGTTGATGCTATCTGGCTGTTTGTTTATTCCCATTCCTATCGGAATGGTTTATTCCCCGACCACTTATCAAAAACCAGAGGGTTCCGTGACGTCACGGGAGGAAGCCATGACGACTTCTCCAACCCCCTTGCCGTCAACTCCTGACAACAAGCTCGCAGCAAAAAAGGAACATCAGGAGAGTGCCAAGAAAAGGCAAGAGCGGGTTGAGTGTAAGGAGCAGGCCCAGAAGCTTCTCTCTGATGCAGACAGGCGAACCTACACGAAAGAGTGCATGTCCAAGGAGTATTAAGCGACGGATGAAAGAAGCCCAACGCGGTCGCCTACAGCGGGAGGCACTGACCAGGTGAGTCGAATGAGGCGGCGAACATTCCTCGGCCTTCCGATGTTGGCCGTAGCTGCGCGGCCAATCATTACGCTCAACCGGGGGCCGCGCTGCCGCCGCCTGGATGCCGAAGTAATCCGATGATCTTACCATTCGGTGATCTGTAGCATGCTCAACAATGCTCAGCAGAGCGGGCATTCGAAATGGCAATTGAGCAGGATTTTCCGACCAATCGCACTGCCTTGATCCGTTCTTTGTTTCCGAGCGGTGTCCCGCAGCTTTGGGTACCGACGCTGGTGTTCTATGACGAGGCGGGTAGGATTGATCGCGAACGCCAATTCGCGCACTTGGCGTTTATGGCACCTTACCTGAAGGGATATCTCGTACCTGGCTCGGCCGGTGAATGCTCAACCTTGCGCCGACCTGATGGGTTGGCCTACTATCTCGGTATACAACGTCGTGAGCGCGGACGACTGGTTTCGGAACGGAAGTCCCGGCCGAAACAATTTTCGATAATATGTGACCCAGTTCACAAAAATATCAGGTGGAATTGAGCCATTAAAATTGTTCCAAGCCAAGCGCGGGCGGTGAGCCGGCGATATGAGCCGGAAGTCATGCCGGAGTCTGAGGCTGGCGTTCCGTCGTTGCAAGCGCGTTCACCGCGCCTGGCCAGTTGCAGGAGGGTACCACCATGGCAAACGACGCTTCGACTGCGGGCCTTTCGCTATTATTGCGATCCAATGATCATCCGCGGTCGCCGCAGATCTCTTACGGCGAGTTGTTCAAGCAGTTCAAGGCTGATGTCTATGGCAAGGAAGTTCAGAGTGCGGCGACGTATTCCTATATGTGGATGGCCGATCAAATGGGCCATGTCTGCGTCGGCATCCTGGTCAATCGGATTACGACGTTCGGCGCGCGGCACCTGTGGCAGTTTTTCGGCTGGCACAGCTTCGCCGAGATTGCAGGCTTGATCGCCGCGATCGCAATCGTCGCTGTCTGGGAGGCCTCAACCTTCTTCAGCTCCGAACAGAGTGCCAAAGGACTTTTTCCGCTCGGCCGCGAGTTGCTGAGAGACAACGCGATCATTGCAACCCTGTATATGGCGCTGGGCGGTGTCGTCGGATTTGGATTTCACATCGGGCTTCCCTGGAGCGACGTTGTCGTCATCATCGCCTGCACGATTATAGCCATTTGGCTCGCTCCCAGATGGTTGCGGCAGAAAATCATATGGCAGAAGGCTGCGCTTCCTTACTTGTCCCGGCTTGCAGACGTGGAACCGACCATGGGCCAGGAAGCTGCGAAAATGTTGCAGGAACTGCTCGACAACGGAGCGCCACCGAAGGTCAAACCTGCTCAAGTCATTATTGGCGGCCCGGTCGGGTCGGGACGCACTCAGCTCGCGGCCGGCATCGGCACGGAATTCGCGTTCAAGAACGTGAAGACGCGCTACATCAGCATCCAGTCGCTGCTGGAATTCGCATCGGCAGCGCAGCCGCCCGACTTCCCCGACGATTCCGGCCCGGTGAATGTCAACTATTGGCCGTGGAGCGAGTCTCAGGTCATCATCATCGACGATGTCGGACCGCTGATCGCTCCGCAGCGTGATCAACATGAAGATGTCCTGGATCACTTTCGCGGAATTCTCAACGACGAACTCAAGTCTGTCGCACCGGTCCTCGCGAACTGCCACACGGTTTGGGTCATCGGCGATCTTTGCCCGCCCGGCAAGACGCAGCTGGCTGGTGAGGTTCTCAACAAATTCGCAGCCGCAGTATCGGATTACGTCGAGGGCAAGGAAAAGCCGCTGGTGATAGAACTGCGGGCAAAATCCGCGGCCAAGACGGCGGCGGGCGACAGTGAAAGGCTCGGGCCCGAGGCGGCCGCGCGCTACGTCCCCACGTCCCGCTCAAACGGCGACGATGCGATGGCGCAGATATCCAAGGCGCTTGGCAGCGGGGCCGGTAGGTGAAGGGACCGGCCTATTTTCGCGGGGCTGGTCCTGGCCTGTCAGCGCGGTAAAGCCTGGGATTGGTGCGCTTCCGCGACCATCCGGCGGACGGTTTGCTCCAGCCCTTTGGCGAGCTCCTTGCGGTCAGAGCTCATGTCGGCCGGCATGGGTTCTCCCCGCGCCAGTGCGACGTCAATCTGGCGCAGGCCGGCGACCTGCAACAGGTGCGGAAAGAACGGAATTTCATCTTCAAGCGCCCAGACCGCCGATCGTCGATTCGGCCCGACATAGGTGACTGAAACGGGCTGGACGAATATTGCCGACTAGGCGCTCCTCCCGTCGCAACGCCTCGTGCACGGCGCCAATCAGCGCGGATCGAAACGGGACGACGTCCATGACCTCGCCTGCAAGGAGCTCGTCAGCGATGCGATTGATGGTTTGATAGACTTGATGCCTTCGATGCCGGTTCACGAATATCGAGCGTTGAAGCTGCGCGAGCCAACCGAACAATGGCCAGCTTGCAACTTCCTGCGCTTGGCAACAAAGACGACGGGCAAAAATGAAGAGATGACGATGATATCCAGCCACGAGGTATGGTTCGCCACCACGCACAAGGCCCGACATGACGACGGAGAGCCTTTCACGGCAATCTTCAATCCCAGCAATCCTCGCATGATGCGATGATAGGCTTTGGGGATCAGTCGTTGACCTCTCCGGGAGCGCAGAAGAAAGGACGCAGCCAACCACGGATACAAAGCGAAGGTTACGACAAAAATCCCGCTCATCACATAGGCCACGCGGAGCAGGTAGAACGCTCCACGAATTGGTCGAAATGTCATGTTGGAATCGCTACCCCGCGCGCGGGCTTCGCATGACGCACTTGACCTTGCGTTTCTTCCGCAAGTCTGACCGTTCCAAGATCAGGGGTGGGTGCCATATCCGGCCCGGCCTCAAGCCCTCATCAAATCCGCGTGTGTGTCCATTACGTGAGCCACTCTTTGAGCGAGATCATCGACGTACGATAGCTGCTTTAACCTCGCTTCAGCTTCAGCGTCATGATGATTGGGGCCAAGCAGCTGCTTCAGGCTAACCAAGCAGCGACGCTCCAGGACTGGAAAGGCCAGGGTTTGAGCGCATGCGACGGCGCGCCGGAGCGTTTCTTCCGCAGCGATTGGTCCCTTGGTCTCTTTCAAAATCAGCGCTTCTATCCTGCGAAGTTCGGGTTCAAGCCAGAGGAAGCTGCTGGCAGCGATCAAATCCACTGCCCTCGCGCAGGCGGCTTCCGCGGCCGGAAGATTTCCCTGTTGCCGTCGGACGTCCGCCAACAGTCCCAGAAATCCTGAAAGCGCCAGGCGAAACTCAATCGAATCGAGAATTTGAACCCCACGCTCAATGCGCTCCGCGGCTTTTTCGAGTTGACCCTGCTGAGCCAGTCCCCAGCCCAGGAGCCCATTCCCATGTCCACTGAAGGCGGTCAGTCGATGCTGTTCGGACAAAGCCAACAGCCGTTTGGCTTCGTATATGAGATTTTCGCTCGCATCGCACAGCCCGAATACCCAACCTCCGACATAGGACAACGGGATCGCCGTCGAATGGGGGTGGCGAAGCATATCTGCCGACCGCAACACGTCGGCGCCAACTTCCAGCGCGCGGTCGATGTCGCCGAGGCAAAACAACACCAGGCTCAGCGAGGATTTGGTGTGGACTTCGGTGTTCTGTCCAAACTGATGCGTCGTGACGGCATCGCGCTCAGGCAAGTACAATTCCAGCGAACGCTCAAATTGTTCTTTCGCTTCGACCGCCTTGCCTTGTCCGAACAAGACCGTACCGAGCATGCGGTGCCCGATCACCCGGCCCGATTCGCTCTTCGCGCGTTCGGCCAGCGACAGAAACAGCTGGGCGAGCGAAAAGGCTTCTTGAACCTGTCCATGGCAATTGGTGTACGTGAACTGGCCAAACGCGAAGGGCAGAACAAGCGGCGTCGGCTCACCCGTTCGGCAGAGTTCGAGTCCCCTTTGACAGCATTCCGACACCCGTATCGAGGTCGCGCCTTCGGCGGAGATGATCGACCCCATGAGGGCGGCCTGAAGTTTGAGCTCGAGCTGCCGGCGCACAGCCGGGTCCGGAATCTTGTCCACGAGTGCGAGCCCGCTTCGAAGGTGTTCGATTGCTTCGACGTGTGCGGATCGTTCGGCCGCATGGAAACCTGCGCGTAACCACGCTTCGATTGCCTCCCGAAACTCACCTGCTTCCGTGAGGTGATAGGCTATCACTTCCAACGGGATCTGCTCACCGGCTTTGCGCAGCACGGCGACCACGCCAAGGTGAGTTGCCCTGCGCTCTACCTGCAGCATGGATTCGTAGGCGATCCGTTGCAGCAAGGCGTGCCGAAACTCATATTGAATCTCGGCGCCGTACCGGCGGGGAAGCAGAATCTCCGCTTCGACCAGGGCCTGGAGCGGATCTGCGACCTCTAGCGGCTGCTGTTGCAATAACGCGGCAAGGAAGGCTGGGGCGAACGAGCGCCCGATACAGGCGGCGGCCTGAACAATCCGGCGTGCACCGGGACGGCGATCAAGACGCCCCGACATCTTCTCGGCGAGCAGCAGCGGCACGCCAGCCGGCTTTGAACTCAGGTCGGGCGCCCGGCGATGTTCCTCGATCAGGGAGATCATGAACTGTTCGAGAAAGAGCGGCACGCCTTCGGCTGCTTCAACGCCGCGTCTAAGCAGAGCATCGGGCAGCTCCAGGGCGCCCGGCATTGACCTGGCGATCTGGAGCGCCTCCGAGTCCGAAAGTTGCGTAAGCTCGACCGTCTCATCGACATGAGGTAGCGCTACCGACTTGGGAAAGGACCGTCGCGTCACAACCACCAAAAGCGGTACGGCGGACAGCGCGGCGACGATTTCCTGCAATAGTTCGGCAGAAGACGCGTCAAGCCAATGCGCATCTTCTACCCAAAGAAGCGTAGGCTGGGCGCTTGCCGCTTGTCGCATGACCCTGACGACAAAATCGTACTGCTTTCTTTTGAGCAGAAGAGGCGTCGGCGCGACCGGTTCGGCCGCTCGCATCGATTCAACACCCAGCAGACTAGCGATGATCTGATTATTCTCAGAGGTGTTCAGCGCCAGTTCGTCGAGAAAGGTCGATATTTTCTGTATTCGTGCATGAACGTCGTCCTCGGGTGTCAACCCGATGCGGGCCCAGAGATAACTGGCCAGCGGATAGAGCGGCGTGTTCGAAAAAAGCTCCTGGCAATTCGCCTGGATAATTGTGGTCTCGGCGAGCTCGGGCTGGCTGCAAAGCTCTCGCACAACGCGCGTCTTGCCGATGCCGGCGTCGCCGATAATAACGACGGTTTGACAGCGACCCTCATGCCGCGCTATCCGCCATCGATGAAGGATGCGCTCGACGCTAGGTTGGCGCCCCACGATCGGTGTCACGCCGAATCCCAGCGAGCCAGCGGCACTGGCGCTCGTTTGAATGGGCGCGATCACCTTGTAGATTTCGATTTTGCGCGAAAGACCTTTGATCGCCCGAGGACCCAGGTTTTCGAATACGAACCGGTCTTCGATAAGCCTTGCGGTCTCCTGGCTGACAACCGCGCTGCCCGGGGGCGCCTCAGCCTGGAGGCGCGCTGCAAGATTGACGGCTTCTCCGATCGCGCTGAACTCGGCAACGCCACCGCTCAACAATTCCGGCCCGATCAGCACCGGACCGCTATTGATCCCGATCCTGGCCGTAAGCCGGAAATCCGAGCCATCCCTGACGTTGGTATCAAGATTTTGCAGGCGATGGAGAAATTCCAGCGCCGACCGCACGGCGCGCTCGGCGTCGTTTTCATGCGCAACGGGATAGCCGAAGTAAACGACAACGCCATCGCCCTGAAACTGGGATACGAATCCACCGAACCGCTCCATGACCGTCAAAGCGAGGTTCTGATAGCGGCGCTGGAGCAATCGAAGATCTTCAGGATCAAGCTGCTCCGACAGGGCTGTATAGCCAACCAGATCGATAAAGATGCTGGTGAGGTAGCGTCGTTCGGCAGTCAACGACGCCGGCATGGTCCCGTTTGCCATGAAGATGGGCCTCTCAGGCCGTACTTACTCTTAGACTTGCGAAAATCCCTGCAACGCGGCGTTTACTTTCAGGATTGCCACGATTGCGATTGTTGCATACCATATTTCAACTGACCATGGTAGCCCGCGGTTTCGTCACGTGGGCAACGCTGCAGTGGAGATGTGATGAGCCTGGAGCCTTCATTTCGGCCACGTGGTGCGCGATCACCCAAACTAAAAGCCTTGGTGGTTTGCGCCCATCTTCGGCCCGGCCGGGACAAGCGCCGCACAACCTACCTGATGCAGCCGATCTCCGGACTGCACGTTGCATCGCTCATCGACCAAACGGTCTTCGATGTTCTCCTCCATCATGAGGACTGGCACGGTCCACTTGAAGTTGCGGACTGCAAAGGATACGACCTCGTTTTCCTCTCGGGGCTTCAGGTCGATTTCGACCGGTTGCGCCAGCTGTCATTTTACTTCCGCCGAAGCGGCGCCGTCGTGGTCGCAGGCGGCAGCATCTGCACGAGCTTTCCGGAATTTGCGTCGCAATTTTTCGATGCTGTATGTGCCGGTGGCGTGGACAGCGTTCCCGTCGTCGTCGCGGATTTCGTGAAGGGCTCACTCAAGCCGATCTATCGATCGCCAATTGCCGCTATTTCTTCCTACGCACTTGACTACAGCCTTTTCACCAGAAGCCGGATCAGTCCCGTCGTTCACCTGATCGAGACAACGCGGGGATGCAGCTTCAAATGCTCATTCTGTGTGATCCCGACCGAGGTCGGGGGTCATGCGAGCTACGACTTTCACCAGCTCGCGGAAACGGTGCACAACGCGATTTCGACCAGCCCGCGACTAAGTTTCCGTCGACTCTATCCGATCTTCATGCTGCTGGACAATAATTTTTCCGACGATCGCGAGCATATGCTGCGCGTGTGCGCGTTTCTGAAATCGAACCGGCGGGTGCGTGGCTGGGTGGCGCTGGTCACACAAAACGTGCTGCACGACCGCGAATTGATAAAACATCTGGCCGCTTCAAAATGCTTGGGCCTGTTTGCCGGACTGGAATCTTTCGATGTGGAACTGTTGCGGCGATATCGAAAGACGCAAAACCTGAGCAAACGCTACAAGGTCATCGACGATATTGCCTATGCGGAGAGCCAAGGCATTTCCATCACCTACGGTTATCTCTACGATCCGCGTCATCAGCAGGCTTCGGACATGGAGCGGCAGATTCGTGCGATCGCCGAAAACCCGCTGATCCCAATGCCGGTTTACATGAGCGTCGTTGCGCCGCTTGCGGGCACCGAGAGCTTTTGGGACGACCTGAACTCGGGGCGGCTCGCGCCAAATTTGCGTCTGCGGGATCTCGACGGCGAGACCATCGCGTATTCGCAATTGGCCGACCGTGCAGACGCGATCGTCACGTTCGTCGAGAAGATCTTCCGCCGTCCGTGGACCGTGGTTGGCCGCGTCGGCATCATCCTCAAGACACTTCGTCGTCTTGTCAGGAGTGGGACGCTGAATCCCATTCGCTGGTATTTCATGTCGGCGGCGAATTTGCATTGCTTCGTCTGGTCGCGCGGAACGCCGTCACAGCCTCGATCGTATCTCGCCGGAAGCGACACCCTCGATCCGCAATATTTCGAACGCCCCGACGACCTCAGCGATCGGGACCGCGCCGCCTATTTCGATCCGATCTATCTGACCGATGCCGGCGGCGGACCGTCGGATTGGCTGAAGCCCTATCTGTCGCGGCGCACAAACCAAAATGTTCGCCGCAGTGGCCCGAATCCAGGTCCGGTGCAGGAGGTCGCGGCGTCATGATCACATACGACACAACGCGCGAAAGCGAACAGCTTCGATATCTCAAAGTCGATATCGCAAGCTTTATCCAGCGCTACGAGTCGAAGCCGCTTTCCTCCGGCCGGCGGACGCTTTTTCTGTTTCCCGGCGGGATGGGCAGTCAGTTGCTTCGAGCAACCACCCCCTATCAGGACAATGGCTCGCCGCAGACGTTTCAGTATGACAATTATTGGCTGTCGCCGCTGACATTTCTAGGCGGGGCGCTGTTTTTGGGAATGCACAGGCATGGCAACGGCTTTCGCGATTACGAAGAAAAGATTGTCATTCCGTATGGCGTCGTCAATTTTTTGGGCCTCACGCCATACAGCAGGTTCACTCAGTGGTGCGAGCTCAATGACCTCGACTGGTTCATTTTTTCATGGGATTGGCGTCGCCGCCTTGACGACACCGTAAGCTTTTTTTTCAACCAATTCCTTCCGCTGTTCAGAACTACGGTTCAGCAACAGTGCGGCGCTGATCCATTGCAGCAGTTCATTCTGATGGGGCATAGTTTCGGCGGCATGGTGGTCAAGCTGATGCTGCATCAGCAGGATCCGGTGCTCGCGAATATGTCGCAAGCGGTTACCGTAGCTTCACCGTTTTACGGATATGACGGTCAAATTCATCGCTGGTTTGAGGGCGAACCTCTCCTCAATCGGATCGGTCCCTTCGACGTCACGTTGCCGATGATCAGGGTCATCACCTCGCTGCCGGGATGCTATGTTTTGCCCTATCTCGATTACCAGACGTTCCTGACGAACCAGCTCGCCTTGAATAAAGATCCGAACTACCCGCTCAATGACTATCCGAGCAAGGACGCAAATACCGGCCAGCCCGTCGATCCCTTCAACCCGGGACCGAATCGCTATCCGACGGATACCGGGTTCGACCTCACCGAACTCAGCTCCGCCCTGACGACCTACCAGACGATTGCGGCCGCACCGCCTGCGGCGTACGCCAACAAGTTTTTCAATATTCGCGGGATTCAATCGCCGACAGGGAGTACACCGGGCTCGATTACCTGGGGAGCGTTGACGGGACCACTCAATCCGCATGCATCCCCTGTCAGCAGCGGACCGGGTGGTCCCGGAGACGACACCCAGCCGGCGTGGTCGGCGCGGCTGGTGACGCTGGGCGCTAATCAAATAGTCCCGGTCAAAGGCAGTGTGGACCATATGTTCATGATGGAAGAAGACGCAACACAGGCGGCGATTGCCTCGGTACTGTGAAGGAGGAGATTGATGAAGAACAAACCATTGCCTTCGCCTCCGCCCGTTCCGCCGGCGGCGCGAGCACAGGTGGATAAGTTTCTAAAAGGGCTGCAGGAGTTTCGCGCCAAAGGTGACCAGCCGCTCGACGAGGCCGAGGTCAAGAAATATGACGAGGCCGGGGTCAAGGCATATCTCGACAAGATGACTGTCGGCTTGCAGCAAGGCATCGCGCGGCGCATCATGATGGATATCTTGAAGTCTCATGCCTCCAAACGTCGCAAGGAGCCCGAGCCCAAACGAAAGCCGACAAAGAAAAAGCCGACCAAAGCAAAATCAAAGCGAGCATCCAAAAAGAAGCGCTCACCGGTCAAAAAGAAGAAGGCGGGCCGGCGCAGGTGACGCATGGTCAGCGCTAATCCGGCGCTACGCGCTAACCAACGCAAGCATCGGCAAAAGGCCTTTATGACGACCCGGGCTCATCGCGACGAAGTCCAGCGCCTCGCTACCGAGGGCATTGTGCCCATGGACCGCCCTGGTGTCCTCGCGCGCTTTTTCATGGCTGTCGTCCAGCTCGCAGAGCGGCTGAACCTGCGCTACGCTAAATTCGGCAACCCCTATGTCTACGACAACAGGCTATTCCCATGGGTGGCTGGGATTGAAAGCAGCTGGACGGCGATCCGGAGCGAACTCGATCGCGTTCTTGCGCGCAGGGACGAGCTGCCAAACGTCCAGGACATCACTGTGGACGCCAGGGCTATTACGAAAGACGATGGATGGAAGATTTTTCTGCTGGTGGCCTACGGTATCAAGTCCGAGCCCAACATCGCGCTTTGTCCGGAAACCTGGAAGGTCGTCCAGCAGATACCCGGCCTGAAGACGGCGATGTTTTCGGTCTTCCAGCCGGGCAAGCGTTTGCCGCCGCACCGGGGTCCGTACAACGGGGTGCTGCGGCTCCATCTCGGACTCCTGGTGCCCGAACACGACAGCAATCTGGGAATTCGCATCGGGTCCGAAAGGGGAAGCTGGAGCGAGGGAACCGTTCTGATCTTTGACGATGCTTACGAGCACGAGGCCTGGAACGAAACCGGCAAACCCCGCGTGGTCCTGTTCGTTGACTTCGAAAAGCCCCTCAGGTTTCCGGTCAACATCATCAATAGCGTGCTGCTTAGACTGGCGGTGCTGACGCCCTATCTTCGCGAAGGCAACGAAAATCTGCGGCGCTGGGAGCGGCAATTTCATGCATGACGAGATCGCTGTGGTGGCAGATGTTGTCACGCGACCGCGTAGCGTTGCGCATCCGCTCCGAAGTGGCTGATATAGCGGGCATTGATCGCCTTGACCGGCAGGACAATCAGCACATCGGTCGTGCCGAACTGAGGGTCGATCACCGCGCCGTCACCGACGAAGGCGCCGACACGCAGGTAGCCTTTGATCAGCGGCGGCAGTTCAAGCCACGCGGCCCTGATGTCGATCTCGCTTTTCGCCAGCCGGTTCATCTCGACTTGCCGCAATGAATGCGCGGCGGCGCGCCATGACTCCGGCGCGCTCGCGAAGTGGTGGAGAAACGACAGCGGGCGCGCCAAGTGCTCGGTGTCGATGCCTTCGAAGCTTGCGCAGCCAATCATGACGTCGATGCGGTGCTCGCGAACATAGCTCCACACGCCGTGCCACAATATTTCGATCGTGCGCCCGGTTTGGTAAGCGGGCAGCACGCATGAGCGGCCGAGCTCGAGAAACCGCAGGCCCGCATGCCGTCTAAGCAAGCCGGAAATGTCGAATTCGTCCGCGCTATAAAATCCGCCTTTCTTTTCTGCGACTTCCTGCCGAAGCAGACGGTAGGTGCCGATGACCGCTGATCCGCCGACTGCCGATCGCGGCCGAGAGCGGTCTACGACCATCAAGTGATCGCATATGCTGTCGAAATCATCCTTGTCGCGCCGCTTGAGCCGGGTGGCGATATCGGCGACCGCCCGGCCGTGTTCATAGAAAACGCGATACCGAAGTTTCTGCAGACGTTTTACGTCGCGTTTGTCGCGGGTGAGACTAACCTCGAGCTGGCCGATAGCGCCGAGTTTTGCAGACGCGGACTGTTGTCTCGATTTGCCAGGACGTCCGACGACGAAATATCGTTTTAACCACTCTGGCGTCCAGCCGACGTTTTGCCGGTTGCATGCCTCAGCGGAGATCAATTTGGAATCGGCTAGTCCATCGACCCGCATATACGTCTCTTCGTCTGACGCTTGCATCTTGCATGGCGTCTCGGGCCATAGCAACCCAGAAATACCTGGTGGGGAGCTTGTGATCCACCGCCACGACGCGCTTGCCCGGTGCCCGGGCGCCTCATCCTGCAGCGTCATTCCAACCACGGCTGCTAATAATTCGGGTCTGTCTCAGCAAAATTCGCGAACCCAACACGGAGGCCAAACTGAGTCCGCTAATGGGAGTCGGGTAGGATCGAGGCGCGGACCGGGCTTCGAATGATGCCGACGTTTCCTCGATCCTCCCTATCATTCCGTACGGCGGGTTTTCCCCAGTACGGCTGGAAGGCTGGCTTTCCAAAATCGTCGGCAGCTTAAGCCTGCTCCCGGCATACGCCGTCCGACATCCGGTTTGCATCCGCCCTTCGTGCGCCTCGTAGTCACAACGGTTGTCCCGCACTGTGTCGGGCCGCAGACTCGATTGCACACCGCCGTGGAGGATCATTACTCCTCCGCCCCAGGGGCCCTCGCTCAGGTCCGGGTTATAGTGTCCCGGTCCGTCGTCACTTAGTCGGCCCCATCCGTCCCACTCGTGGGCACACCGCGATTTCGCCGCACGGCGGCTTATACGCAATGCCTTCGCTGTGCGGGAGCGCCTAGAGCATTTTCCAGTTAGCATGAAGCGTAGCCTGCATTGCGGAGGTAGTTGGCGCATTCATGGGGTGTGAATGCGTCGAGCAGATCAGCAATCCGGTTCCAGAGGGCATCAACGGAACGCTCGGCGGCCTTGCGCAGCAGTGCCTTGAGCTTGGCGAAGAGTTGCTCGATTGGGTTGAAGTCGGGCGAATAGGGCGGCAGGTAGAGCAGCATAGCACCCGCGGCTTCGATGGCGTGGCGGACGCCTGCGACCTTGTGAGCCCCGAGATTGTCGAGGACGACGATGTCGCCCGGCCGCAAGGTGGGCGCCAGGATCTGCTCGACATAGGCGAGGAACGCATTGCCGTTCATCGGGCCGTCGATGACGCAGGGTGCGGTGAGCGCGGTGGAGCGAAGCGCCGCCACGAAGGTCGTGGTCTTCCAGTGGCCATAGGGCACCTTCCCGACCAGGCGTTCACCGCGCGGCGCCCGGCCGCGCAGCCGCGCCATGCCTGCTGCGGCGCGGCGTCGCCACTTTGGCCGATCGGATTTGGCGGGAGAATGGTTCCGAATCTGGGAAGGCGGAGCCGTTTGAGGCGAGCGCGATCCCACACTGGTCGAGCCTGGCGCAATGGCTCCAGGTCGCGGATCAGGATCGCGGCGTCCATCGACGCCACGAGGTGCGAGCGCGGGCCGCTCATCAGGGTAATCGGCCGGGCAAGCGGTGGGGTCAGGTCGGGGGTGGTCTGTCTCGACATGGGTTGCAAGCCGCTGCGGTCGCAGAGGGCTTAGCCGAAGACAGGGTCATCCCCCGTAGGGCACGCGTGGCCGCATTTTTCCGTCGATCTTGGCGCGCGGGCGGTCACTGCCTCAAGCTCGCCGAGGAATAAATCATTAACCTTGGTTAACAGGCTCCGCGCGCGGCATCGGCGCTTGG
>WNGQ01004147.1_pt1 | contig 14464 bp, 11 predicted proteins | sample 5407661 | NCBI WGS metagenome assembly WNGQ01 (sample SAMN13153382, study PRJNA577476) | soil metagenome | isolation source: 60 cm soil or saprolite under Garry oak tree replicate 2 | place: USA:California | collected 2016-06-15 | reverse complement strand
CATCCAGCATGGCGTAAACGCGCAGCGGCATGCGGCCCTCGCGCACCAGTTCGTGAAGGGCCTGGACCATGAGCGGCGTGACCTTGGCTTCGTGCACGGAACTCAGCCCGTTGCGAACGCATTCGCGAGCCGCGAGCTGCATGGCGCGCTTTGCCTGCGCCAGGGTCATCGGCGGAATATTTTTGGAGACCAGCTCCTGGGCATGATTCAGCAAGATGCCCGTAGGCTCGCCGGTTTTCTCGTCGCGCAGAATTTTTCCATTTTCCGGGTCCTTGGTGTCTTTGTTCACGCCGGCAAGTTCGAGAGCGCGCCGGTTGGCCCACGCGGCAAAAGTGTGCAAGCCGACAAGGAAGACGGGATTGTTGGGCGTTGCCGCGCTCAATGCCTGATTCGTCGGGTAGTTCGACGCCCATTTGCCTTCGTCCCAGCCCCAGCCGAGAATCCATTCGCCCGGGGCCGCAGAAGCGGCTCTGTGCTGCACCTGTTCGATGATTTCCCTTTCGGTGGGAATGTCTTTCAGATTGAGGCGGACGAGGCTTTCGCCGAGATTGATCAGATGCCCGTGGGCATCAATGAGGCCAGGAAGAACCGTAGCTCCGTGAAGGTCCATCGTGCGAGCTGTTGGATACAACTTCTTTCCCTCGTCGGAATTGCCGACCCACACAATGCGTTCGCCTCGAATGGCGACGGCCTGCGCGGAGGGCTGTTTCTCATTCATGGTGACGACGTGCGCGTTCGTCAAAAGCAGATCAGCGCTGGAAGATGGCGATGGAGCGGTTTGAGCCGACATAGAAATCGCCGCAAAGAGGGTGGTCACGAGAAGCATAGTGCAAGCTCGCGACAAAAAATCCGGTCTGGCGAGCACGGTCTTCATTCCAATCCTCCTGCTGCAGGCGCTGGTTCCGGGCCCCAGGCAACCTGCTCCACCCGCCCAATCAGAAAAATCCAGGACGTGGCTCCGAGCAGGCACATTACCGCAGTAATGGCGAAAGGCCAGAAGAAACTTCCCGTGCGGTCCAGCACCAAGCCGGTCAGGGCGGGAGCGACGATGCCCGCGAAATTGCCGACGAAGTTTTGCAGCCCGGTCCAGCGGCCCGCGGCTTGTGGCCCGGCCAGCGTCTGCGTGACGGCCCAGACGTTCGATGAACTCATGCCGAGGAAAGAAGTCGTCAGGATGACCGCAGCCGTGGAGAAGCCCGGGCCGGTCAAGACACAGGCAATCGCGAAAATGGCGGCGCCAGCCATTCCACCACCGGTAAACGTCTTGCGGACAAGGGTTGGGGAGGCTCCGCGGCCAATCCACCCATCCGAGAGGCGGCCGCAAATGGCCGCAGTGACGGCGCAGGACAAATAGGAGCCGCCGGCGATAACCGCCATGCGATCCATGGAGAACTGGCGCCCGCGGACGAGGTAAAAAGGCAGCCAAGTGATGAAGAAATATTGCAAGTAGTTCAGGAAGAACAGACTCGCGAAGGTTCCCCATGCAGACGGCACGAATAGGATTTGCAAAGTGCTGGGAACAACTGCTGCCTCGTTGCCGTGAGAGCCTTGCCCGCGAGGCATCCAACGAAGCCACGGCAGAAGCCACGCGAAGCTGGCAAGGCCGAGGACGATAAAAAACGGACGCCAGCCAAACCGAGCCATCAGGATTCCGCCAAAGAACAGACCGAATGCGGGGCCGGCGTAAAAGCCGGCGATGATGACGGAATTGGCAAAGCCGCGCTGCGATTCGGGGAAATGACGGGCAAGGATTCGGGAGTAGGACGGATAAGCAACGGATTCGCCCATGCCGAGCAGGAGCCGCAGCAGGAGCAAGAGCGCAAAGGTGTGGACAAAACCGGTCGCGGCAGTGGCTGCGGACCACAAGAAAAATCCGGCGGCGATGACCCAACTGACCTCGAAGCGGTCCACGAGCCAGCCGGAAACGAGCTGGAAGGTCGCATAGGTCCAGAAAAAAGCGGATAGCAAAGTGCCCAGCTTGGCCCGCGAAAAGCCCAGCTCGTCCTGGAGCAGCGGCGCGGCGAGGGAAAGGTTTGCGCGGTCCACAAAATTGATAAACGCCGAAAGCGCCAGCAGGATTAAGACTGGCAGCATGGCGCGTGAGATTTTCGAGCGGACCACTGTTGAAGGCGAAGAGGTCATTAGGGTGGCGGGCCATTCTAACCGCAACACCCCCACCCCCCTGGTTTTTTTTGTAACTGCGCATTCTAAAGAAGTTATAGAAGCGGCTTTTTGCAACTGCGCATTCTAAAGGGGTTACGGGCGAAATTCTGTAACTGCGCATTACAAAGGACTTACGGTAGTCGAAGAGTGGGAGCTCCAAAGTGGAAGGTGAAAAGCTTTTGGGTACCTGGCAGTAAAAAGGCAGGAAAAAGCAGATTTGAGGGCCTCGGGCTGATGGGTTCCCTAATTGTGAGAGCATGATCATTTTGGAGAAGGGTCAGGATTCAGGCGGAGTTTTGTCAAAGTTTGCGGGTTGTGTCTTCCCATTGGATGCGAGAGCGACTTCGGGTTCGGGCGGAGGAGGCGAAAGGCGAACGGCGCGATCCAGCATGTTGGTCCACTGCTCGAATTTGTAATGGAAAGCAAACTCTTGTTTGACGGCGGGAAGAGAGAAGAGCATGAGCTGGCCAAGGTAGGCCAGGGTGTGGGCGGTGCGCGCGGGCATGCGGTTTTGCGCGACGGCAGTGAAAACTTTGCCGAGGACATAGTTGATGTCGGCGGCAGTGAGGAAGTTGCCGGTGAGGGAGGAGGCGAGCTCGCCGCCAAGTTTTCGCGATTCGAGGAGCTGCTGCTCCTCCTGAGAGTGAAAGAGGCACAGGGAAGCGTGGGTGGCGGAGCGAGGGAGTCGGCAGCGGCGACCGTCGGAAGTCTCAAAGACGCAGCGATTGGCGTCCGAGGTTTTGTGGGCCGAGGCTTTCTTTGAAGGATCTTTAACCGGCATTTTCATGGAAGGCTCCGAGGAGGAACAGATTTTTTGGTTCTCCGTAGTCAATTCTGGGCAAAACGAGTCTAAGAATTCGGCCGCGGCCTGCAAGCGGTTCTCTGCTGAAAGCGAGGAAGAGGCAGCGCGCGTTTCAACGATGCGGAAATACGATATCACGTAGTAAACAGTCTGTCAATAATAACTACTTAGTGATTAGAATGATGGGCAGATTTGTAACACGAAGGCAAGAAGCCTTTCGGTTTGAAGGAGTTGCAGGAGGGGCTGATTCGAAAGAGCTGTGGAAAACGACGGAGGTCAGGAATTGTAAGTGGGAGGTTGGAGACAACTTCGAAGAGACTGCGTTCGCTCGTACGGGAAACATCGGCAAGGATTCACAACGCAACGCTAGCCGCGGTTGCCTTAGTGCGCCGCCGAAGGTTCCTTACATACACCGAGGGTGGGAGCGCTTTGCGCCCCTTGGTCGGGATGTGTACTGAGGCAGTACCGATCCAGGTCTGCTCCAGCGAATATGGGACCCGAGAAATACTTCTTCACGCCGGATACGTAAGCGGCTGGGTCTTGCGGATTGATGTGGTACAGCAGTACCGACTTAACCTGCGCCTTGGAGGCTAGTTCTCCGAGCTGTTGCAGATCCAGATGCTCGGAGTTCATATGCGCCATCATTGCGTCCAAACGTTCCTGGGTCCAGTGAGCCTTTTCCGCCAGCGCATGTACGAACTCCAACCTCGCGTTACGATCGCCGGCCTCAGATACAAGGACATCCGCTCCTTTGCCCAGACGTATTACGGCATCGCTTGGGCCGGTGTCGCCCGTAAAGACGATTACGCCGTGCGGCGTTTCAAACCGGTAGGAATAGGATTTCATCTGAACGCGCAATTGTGGCGGCATCAGCGCGTAGTGAGAGTTTTCGGCGGCAATGACCCGAATCTTGTCGTCTTGATAAAACACACCGTCGTGATCGATGTCGTGGGCGTCAAACACGCTTGCGAGGTTGGTATCAACGAGCTGTTCCGCCGCAAAAACGCCGAACGGAATGCTGATGTAATTGAGGGCGGCCTTGACGAATTCCTTTGTTTGCGGCGGCCCATAGATGTTGATGGTGTGTGCGGCCCCCTCCGAATCCAATTTGAAAAAATCGTTAGCCATCACGTTGGCGAGGTCGAGATCATGATCCGGGTGATGATGGGTGATGAAGATCGTTCCTATTGTTTCCGACGGGATGTTCGCGCGGACCATTTGACGTATCGTGCCGATGCCGCAGTCCACCAAATAACGACGTCCATCAACCACGAGCAAAGTAGAAGGCTCCGACCGATTTTGGCGCAATGGGGGCCCGCCGGCTGTCCCGAGGAAAAGAATTTCTGTACCGCTTGGCGTTTCGGCTGATAGTCGGCTCGTAGCGCCCGCCGCTGGACCGCTCTGGGCCATGACCATCCCCGGAATTATAGTCAGGACCAACAGCACTGCTGCGGTCAGCCACCAGGTGTGGCGCGACCATGCGCGCAACCGTTTCTCGGAGAAATCCGCGAGCCGCGTAGCGGTTGCGAAGTACTTCTCCTCGGTATTTAGAGGGCGGACCATGCTTGCCTCCAAGCTGTTTTGGGCAATATTCCAGTGCGTCTCCCCCACTGCCGCGAAGACCAAGATTTCCTTTTGACCTCCCGGACGGCCATGGTTATACACCTGAGGCCCCTCCATGTGAACCAAGATTCATCTTCGTCGCAATATCCTCCATCTCCGGAGCCTATGGGGAGAACTGATACCGATATGGGACCAGGATGGCACACTTGTTCCTATGTTGATGTTGAGGTGTTTGGCACAAGGCTGTTGACCGCGGGGCCGGTTGGGGATAGGCTCGCGGGCAAAATCGGGGCAAGCCCGGGATTCCGTGGGCAGCCCGCATTCCTTAAAAGCCAGGAGGGCGCGAATGGTTGCTATTCATACGCTTTGGTTGCCAATTCTGCTGTCGGCGGTGATTGTGTTCGTAGCGAGCTCGATTCTGCACATGGTGTTGCCTTTTCACCGCAGCGATTACAAGAAGCTGCCGGACGAGGACAAGATTTTGGCCGCGCTGCGCCCGGCGCAGTTGAGCCCGGGGCTGTACATCTTCCCGCATTGCACGCACAAAGACATGAAGTCGCCGGAGATTGCCGAAAAACAAAAGCAGGGACCCGTCGGCACGATGACGATTCTTCCAAGCGGTCCGCCCAATATGGGGAAGTACCTGGCGACCTGGTTTGTGTATTGCCTGGTGGTTGGCGTCTTTACGGCTTATCTGACCGGCCGGGTGTTGGTGCCAGGGACGAATTACCTGGCGGTGTTTCGCGTGGCAGGTACGGTGGCGTTTATGGCCTACGGTGTCGGCCATATAGTCAACAGCATTTGGATGGGGCAGCCGTGGAGCAACACCCTCAAGCATGTTTTTGATGGGCTGGTCTACTCTTTGCTGCTTGCGGGAACGTTTGGGTGGTTGTGGCCGCGTTAGTGACTTGTGACTGGTGACTCGTGACTGGTGTCGGGCACCGCGGGTTGGGAGAAGGAGCGCACGAGGAGAACGAGTTGCCAGCGCTCATCCTGCGATAAGCGATTCTTGAACGAAGGCATGGGTCTGCGGCCTTCGCTAATCTGATAGAAAATCTCGCCGTCCGTGACGTTCGCGAGAAGCTTCGGGTCGGTCAGGTCAGCAGGAAGCGGATAATGCGACCCGGCTTCCGGGCCATCCCCTTTGCCGCGGTCGCCGTGACATTGCGCGCATTCCTCCGAATAGATTTGCCGGGCGGCATTCAAGTTGGATTCGGAAGGAGCCAGGGGATCCTTCAGGCTCTTGTATTCTGCGGGGACGATCCAGGGTTTGTTTTCCTGGGTTACCCAGTGAATGACCAGGATGCAAATGAGAAGAAGGAGAGCGGCAAAGAGAACCCTACGGAGCCAAAGAGAGCGCGGCGGATGAGCGGACATGGGGAACAGGAAAAATTTTCGCACAACTGCAGTCCCAAACAAAAGCGTGACGAAACAGCTAGGCGGAGCGGAAGATGAGCCAGAGAAGTTCGGCGTTGAAGAAAAGGATCGCGGCGGCGACGATCCAGGCGAGGATGGTAGTGGGGCGCGAGTTGGTGAACTCACCCATTTTTGAACGGTTGCTTGTGAATTGAATGAGGGGAATTACCGCGAAGGGCAACTGAAAACTCAGAACGACCTGACTGAGAATCAGCAGGGAAGTGACTTTGTTTTCGCCGGCAAAGCCGATGACCAGGGCCGCGGGAATAATGGCAAGAGCTCGCGTGATGAGGCGGCGGAGCCAAGCCTTTAGACGAAGATTCAGAAAACCTTCCATGACAATTTGACCGGCGAGCGTGCCGGTGAGCGTGGAGTTTTGGCCGGAGGCGAGCAAGGCGAACGCGAACAGCGTGCTGGCGAGGCTGGCTCCCAGGACAGGACTGAGGAGTTTGTAGGCGTCGGCGATTTCGGCGACGTTGTTCAAACCGCGCGTGTGGAAGGCGGCCGCGCCGAGAACGAGAATCGCGGCGTTGATGAAAAGAGCGAAGCCGAGCGCGACAGTGGAGTCAAAAACCGCATAACGGATGGCTTCGCGGCGGTCGCGCACAGAGACGCCGAAGGCACGCGTCTGGACAATGCTGGAATGAAGATAGAGATTGTGCGGCATGACCGTGGCGCCGAGGATGCCGATGGCGATGTAGAGCATCTCGCGGTTGCGCAGGATTTCTGCGCGCGGGAGGAAGCCGATGGCGGCTTCACGCCAAACTGGGTGCGCGAAAAAGATTTCGTAAGCGAAGCAAACGGCGATGGTGGCGATTAGCGTGACGACGAAGGCTTCCACGAGGCGGAAGCCGCGGCCTTGCAGGGCGAGAACGAGAAGAACGTCGAGAGCGGTGATAAGAACGCCGGCGAGAAGAGGCAGGCCGAAGAGCAATTTTAGTGCGACGGCGGAGCCAAGAACTTCCGCAAGGTCACATGCGGCGATGGCAATTTCGCAGACCACCCAGAGAAAAAGCGAAGTGCGGCGCGAGTAGTGTTCGTGGCAGGCTTGCGCGAGATCGCGGCCGGTGGCGATGCCAAGCTTTGCTGACAGAGCTTGCAAAAACATCGCCATGAGATTGCTGATTAGAATGACGCTGAGAAGCGTGTAGCCGAATTTTGAGCCGCCGCCCAGGTCAGTGGCCCAGTTGCCGGGATCCATGTAGCCGACTGCGACCAAGTATCCGGGACCCGCAAACGCCAGAACCTTGCGGAACCAGGATGCGCCTGAAGAGATGGGAATACTGCGATGGGCCTCGGGCAGGGAGGGAAGAGCCATGCGCGCACGCAGGTCCGCCGTGGTGGGGAGGAGGCGCGTGCGAGATTCCGTTGTGGGGGGCGGGTCCAAATCGAGTTGTGGCGTCGTAACGGGTTCCATGGGACCTAGTTAACTATGCTAAACAACATTCCTAAACTATACTTAATGTAGCTGGATGTCAATAGGACTACCCAGGTTTTCTGGTCACTCGCTAAAGGAAGAGACCGGGCGCAAAAGGGACCAAGCAGGGGCGAGGGGCTTGTGGTAACTTCGAGGAAGTATTCCGGGAGCGAAATGAGATGGACCAACAGCAGCCAGCGCAAGGGCAAGTACAAATTAAGGCGGATGAAAAAGAGTTGCAAGGGCAGTACAGCAACCTGGTGATGATTCATCACAACCTGGAAGAATTCACGCTGAATTTCATTTACGTTTTTCCCAACGGGACGCAGGGGAAGCTCCTGAGCAGCGCGATCGTCAGCCCGGGGCACGCCAAACGTATCTGGCGGGCGCTGGGGGAGAACTTGAGCCGGTATGAGGCGCAGTTTGGCGCCATTAAGGAAGCCCCGGAGGGCGGGCCGATGCCCAACGTGGGCTTCGTGCAGTAGAAATGAGGTCAAGGAGATAATGGAAGTAAGCGAGGTAGAGGGATCCATCAGCGAAGCACTCAGGATCTTGCGGAGGCACGCCACGCATGTTGTTTGCGGGCAGCCCCGTGCTAAACTAAGCTTGTACGTTCAAAACGGGCCTTTAGCTTAAGAGTCTGTTGTTGATTCTGCGTTGCTTAGGTCCATTTTCAGGCCCTTCAAACCCGCCTTCTTGTACACAGACTGTACACACAATCGCCGCGAGGAACGCGCCACATTACTTCAGAGTTGCCCGTCAACCGACCACAATCACGGATTGGACCCTGCCGAATCTCCGGCAAACACTAATGTACGTCTGGTTTGCGTGCATCCTTAAGGCGCTTTCGGTATTCACGCGAGGCTTTGTCAGCGGCATTCTCGCTGGCGCTGTTGGCAGCCAAATGTCCGAGTTCATGCGCTACCCAGTATCCGAGAGAGTCATCGCTCACATAGCGGTCGCTGTCGATGAACACGCTTCGGCTGGGTAGGTGCGTGAACATAGCGCTGGTATATCCAGGGGGCACATGAAGGCGAAAGGTTCTGGCCGTGTCAACGTACTTCCAGTGCGGCACAAAGAGAACTCGCAGAGGATAAACGTCGGGCTGCATGATCCGAATCTGAGCTCGCACCAAAGTCTCTTGTTCGGACGTGGCTCCCAGGACGGTGTAGCTGTTTACGGAAGGTTCAGGCGAGGTCGCTTCCGCGTTGACCAACTTTGGATTCGTGCTTGTTTGTCCCCAGTCGACCTGCGCTATTGTCACAAAGAATAGAGTTATCCAAATTCTGAACTTCATTTGCCACCTCCAGGCGCTTGCTGGAGGCGAACTTTGGGCTCGTTCTGAGGAAGCTCAATGGACGGTGGATTGACTGAGGCTTGATTGCTTCTAAGGGACTAAAAGCCTTCGTTTCAGTTATGTAGTGCGTTGGCTTATCTAAATCTTGTCATCTACTTGGGGGGTGTTAGACTCGCGCTAAGATCTGGGGTAGATACAGATGGCCCTCGAAGTCCGATCTCGCTCAATTCTGCGCTTCGGAGTGTTTGAGGTGGACGTGCGCGCGCGGGAGTTGCGCAAGCAGGGCGTACGAATCAAGCTGCAAGAGCAGCCCTTTCAAGTACTCGCCGTCCTGTTGCAACGGCCCGGCGAAGTAGTGACGCGCGAAGAGCTGCGCTCTCAGAATTGGCCACCCGATACCTTCGTAGACTTCGACAACAGCCTGAACACAGCGATCAACAAGCTGCGGGAGGCGCTGGGAGATTCCGCCGACAATCCTCGCTTCATCGAGACGCTGCCGCGACGGGGCTATCGCTTCATTACACCGGTCACGAGTGAAGACCGGAAAGCGTCAGCCACTGGAGCGGCTGCAGTGTCAGACAAGCGAGCTTGGAAGACCGCGGCAATCATGGCAGGTGCTCTTGCGGCAGCGGTGTCAGCCGGTGGGCTGTACTGGCGCTCACATCGGTCCCCGAAACTGACTGAAAAAGACACGATCGTTTTGGGCGATTTCACTAACACCACTGGTGATCCCGTATTCGACGGGACGCTTCGAGAAGGTCTTTCTGTCGAACTGGAGCAGTCACCGTTCCTGAGCCTTGAGTCCGAAGAGGGAATCCAGCAGACGTTGCGGATGATGGGACAGCCGACGAACGTCAGGCTCACGCCGCAAATCGCGCGTGAAGTTTGCCAAAGGACCAACAGCACGGCAGCACTAGACGGTTCGATTGCTCTGATTGGCACCCGCTACAACGTGATTCTGAAAGCCGTGAACTGTGTTAATGGAGAGTTGCTGGCGAGCACGGAAGCGCAGGCGAGCGACAAAAACCACGTTCTCGATGCACTTGGGAAAGTCGCTTTGGAAATGCGAAGGAGACTCGGGGAATCCTTGAGCACCGTACAAAAATACAACACACCGCTCGAGCAAGCGACAACACCATCTCTTGAAGCATTGCAGGCCTTCAGTCTGGGTGTTAAGGCACAGTCCGCGGGCGACGTTGCGCCGGTTGCTTTTTTTCAGAGTGCAATCCAATTGGACCCGAATTTCGCCGCGGCTTACGACGCGATGGGCAGCGAGAATGAGGTGATAGGTACTGTACTGGCCGTGGAAAACATCCGGAAGGCCTTCGAACTGCGCACACGTGTGAGTGAGCGGGAGAAGTTGATCATCGAAGGAGATTATTACCATTTTGTGACCGGCGACCGCATGAAGGCACAGCAGAGCTATATCCTTGGCGAACAAATCTACCCGCGCGAGGTCACCTTCCGAGAGAGCCTTGGTGTTCTCTATAACGCTCTCGGGCAATATGAAACGGGTCTCAGAGAAGATCAAGAGGCCGTTCGTCTTGCTCCGTCCTCCATTACGTATCGATTTCTTATATACACATATTTGTCGCTGAACCGAGACGAGGACGCTGCAGCTTTGGCCAGAGAGACGCATGGAAAGGGCCTGGACTCTAGTCTTGGGACCACTCTCTATTCGCTCGCCTTTTATCGGAATGACACCGCCGAAATGTCGCGGCAAGTAGCCGCTTGGGCTGGCAAACCGGGGCAAGAAGACTTGCTGTTGGCATTAGAGGCCGACACGGCAGCTTACTTCGGACATCTTGGAAGAGCGCGTGAGCTATCACGGCAGGCTTCAAGTTCTGCCAAGCGGGCAAGGGAGAATGAAACTTCCGTGACTTACGAGGCCGTGGCTGCTTTGCGAGAAGGCCTGTTTGGCAATGCAAACCAAGCTGGACAACGGACAGCGCTGGCAAAGGAACGTTCGGGTGGACCAGATAAGTATTATGCAGTAGCGCTTGCCTTAGCCTATGCAGGGGAACGGTTGCAGGGATTAGCAGATAATTTCAATGAGAGCTTCCCCGAAAACACGGTGGTACAGTTCAATTACCTTCCTACCTTACGAGCAAAACTGGCATTAAGCCATTCGAACCCTCAGCAGGCGCTTGATACTCTTGAAGTTGCTGCCCCGTCTGAACTTGGTCTGCCCGCCCTTTGGTTTTACAACTGGCCTAATTTGTATCCTGTCTATGTGCGCGGAGAAGCCTACCTTGCTGCTCATCAGGGCGGCAAAGCGGTCGCAGAGTTTCAGAAAATCCTCGACCATCGGGGCATCGTCTTGAATGAACCCATCGGCGCGTTGGCTCACCTCCAACTGGGCCGCGCCTACGCGATGGAGGGCGACACTGCCAAGAGCCGCGCCGCGTATCAGAATTTTCTCGCTTTATGGAAAGACGCTGATCCTGATATCCCCATCCTAAAGCAAGCCAAGGCCGAGTACGCAAAACTTCAGTAACTCTCTCACCGTTTTGGAAAATGTCGGCTTTTGCGCCAGATCCACCGCATAACCACCCTTTCTAGCCAACCAATCCACTGCAGAATGAAAACGTCGCAGTGTTGCCTAAACCGAACAACTCCTGGATGGACAATCTGGAAGTTAGACGGTCGTTACTCCCGATCGCGGTCGACCGGATTCAATGGAATTTCGAGCCGATGAGGGAAGCAGGCCGAGAATTGTTTTGAGTTATAGGCTCAGGTGGCCTTATTCTCGGCGTCGTTCTAAGCTCAATTCCCTAACTGTAGGGCTCGTTCCTTTTTAGGAGTTTATCTTCGAGGACCCGCATTGTGGTTCTGTTTGTTGATCGGAAGTACGCCAAAACACTGCACTTCCTGGCTGAGCCACTACATCTTGACGCTGCGCGGACTGAACCCTCCGCGATAGGCGGAACTCTGATTCCGAGATTGTTCACAGTAAGTGGACCGGAGAAGTTGCAATCTTGTACCGAAGCGCAGATTCCGCACAATTGCGAAATACGCTAAACCACCGTACAATGAGATAGTTGTGAACGTTCCCCCTGCGATGTTGGGGCCTGTAGCTCAGGTGGCTAGAGCGCGCCCCTGATAAGGGCGAGGTCGGTGGTTCAAGTCCACCCAGGCCCACCATTAGTTTCAAATGGCTTACCGGGTGTTGCCCCAAAACCCTCAATCCACAATCCAACCCACACGTTGCTACAAGCCACCCACAGGACTTATCTTGGATTCGACAATCAAGTCATCTGCAATTGCAAGACTTCACCGGGAAGCTGAACGATGCTGGGTTTGCGGCGATGTTGTGAAGGCGGGATTTCCTTGAGCATGTGTCCCACGTCCTCGCCTGGCAGGCCGTCCGATTGCATTCTCTCCAAGTGAATCCCGAGCTGTCGCTCCAGCTCCAGCAGTTCCGTTCGTTGCTGCCTTAGGAACAGTGTCGAAGCCGTGCCGCGATTCCCGGCACGCCCTGTGCGCCCGACGCGATGGATGAAATTCTCGGCGATTTCCGGCAGGTCGTAGTTGATGACGTGCGCGATGTTCTCGACGTGAATTCCTCGTGAAGCAAGATCGGTTGCCACGAGAACTCGATAGCGCCCGTTGCGGAAGCCGCTGAGGGCTGCAGTGCGCTGCGATTGTGAGCGGTCGCCGTGAATCACGGCTGCGTTAATCCCTTCGCGATTCAGGTGGCTGGCAATTTTCTCTGAGCCGCGCTTGGTACGCGCGAACACGAGGCACTGTCCTGTTTCGCTCTTCAGCAATCGGCGCAGGGTCTCCGCCTTACTGTCGGCGGCCGCCTCAAAAGCCTGCAGCCGCACGTTCTCGGACGGCTTCAGCGTGGAGCCGAACGTCAAGCGCACGGCATTCTTCGTGTAGTCCTTTATCAGGCGCGCCGTATCGCCTTCCATCGTTGCCGAAAAACAGAGGGTTTGCCGTTCCTTCGGCAGGACCGAGACGATTCTGCGAATCGCCGGCCGAAATCCCATGTCCAGCATGCGGTCCGCCTCATCCAGGACCAGCACACTCAAATTGTTAAACTGGATGAGCCCGCGGTCTAGGAAGTCTTCCAGGCGTCCGGGCGTCGCCACTACCACGCGACCACCCCTTCGCAGGGTTTCAAGTTGCTGATACTCCGGCAAGCCTCCAACAATCAAAGCAGCCGGAGGCAGCTTCTTGCCGCGCAGAGCATCGTGCTGTGCCGCCACTTGCATCGCCAGTTCGCGGGTGGGCACCAGCACCAGCGCGGCAACTCCGCATGGGCCATCATGCAGAAGCCTTTCGAGAATGGGAATCAGGAAGGCCAACGTCTTCCCCGTGCCGGTTTGGGCTGTCGCCATCACGTCTTTGCCTTGCACACCGGGCGGAATTGCCGCGGCTTGCACTGGCGTGGGCTTCACGAAACCAGCGACGGAGAGTTGCTCCTTCAGCGAAGGAGAAATTACGAATTCGAAAAAATTTTCCATTTTGCTTTCTTGCTGGCACACGGAAACGCACACAAATACTGGTGCTGGTTCCAATGGCACAGCTTCTTTTAATTACGCTGAAAACGAACGGTGGAAATTGAAGGCGGGTATTCTCAGATCAGTCAAAGAACCAGAGGTACCGCACAACGCAACCGCGGTATTAAGCGCAGGTACAGTCTATCACGTTTTACCCGGAAATCAACAAATCATTTTTAGAACTACGTATACTGAAACACATAAGTGTGCCATCATAGGTATGGCCGCGTTCGTTGCCTTTCGACACCTCTCATTTCCACGAGGCTCCTAAGTCCAACTTGCGACTGCCTTTAAGTAAGAAATGGCGGCTCTAGTGGACGATCCGATCATCCTGCAATACGTTGGTTTCCAGACCAAAGGCGCTGTGCGCGAATATGCGTTCAGCCGGCGCGGATCTGGCGGCGAATCTTCGAATTACTTCGTGACCATCTCGAATGAAGCGTTTGCAGCGCACCGCGCGCGGTACCAGGATGCGCCCGCGATCTGCTCCACCAGGCTTCGCCGCGAGTTTGCCACGCAGGTCGATCCTCCTCCCTCGACCACGTTCTCGGTGACCGACGCAGAGCTAGCCGACTACAAGGACACACATACCCCTAAGGCCAAGCGTGGCCACTCGAAGTCCACGGAAGACGAAAACTCTTGATGCCGTTTGCAAAATTCTGTTTAAGCAAGCAGAGGAGCGTTCTTGGCGCGGCCCATTGAAGACGAGTTCGGTTACTTGCAGCAACTCCTGGTGATCGGGAAGGAGCGCGGCTATCTCCTCTATGATGAGATCAACGAATGCCTTCCCCCAGATGTGCTTTCGCCACAGGAAATCGACGACCTGTTGGCGCTCTTGGAGCGCCAGGGAGTCGAAATACACGAAGACCTGAACGCCGCAAATGGCGCCCGTGCCGCAGCCGCGGTGGAAGCTCCTGAAGCGGGCCACAAAGAGGAATTCGCCGCGGACTCCGCCCTCGACCTGAGCATCGGTGAGGACTCCAAGTCCCAGGATCCCGTGCGTCTCTATCTCCGCGAGATGGGCTCCGTACCTTTGCTCACACGCGAGGGTGAAGTGGCTCTCGCTAAACGCATCGAGTGCGGCCACCTCGTCGTCATGAAGGCCATCACCCGCTCGCCCATTGTCGTCAAGGAACTCATTTCCGTCGCGGCCGCTTTGCGGCAGGGTACCCGATCCATCAAGGAAGTGGTGCATTTCCCTGACGAGGAAGTCACGGAAGGGAGAATTGCCTTCAAGACCAGGCAAACTCTCCGTCAAATCGATTCCATAGCTCTGCTCTATGAAACCGCCCTCCGCC
>WNGQ01005447.1_pt1 | contig 14467 bp, 18 predicted proteins | sample 5407661 | NCBI WGS metagenome assembly WNGQ01 (sample SAMN13153382, study PRJNA577476) | soil metagenome | isolation source: 60 cm soil or saprolite under Garry oak tree replicate 2 | place: USA:California | collected 2016-06-15 | reverse complement strand
TGTTCAAGATGGTGATGGGAAAGTAAGTTTATATTATTGAAAGGCAACGGTTTCTTGTCGAAGGTTGAGATGCCGGAGAACGTCCGGTAGCCGTTTGCAGAACGACTGCTGCTTTCTCCCGTAGCAACCGGAACGCAGAAGGAACGAATGAAGAACGGAGGTGGAAACGTCTTTGGGTTATGAAAGGAGAGGTTATGGTGGTAGTGGCGGCGGTAACAGATTCGGTCCTAAACCAGTCGAGGAAGGCAAAGAGTACGAAGTTGACATCAAGGAAATCAGCAGACGCGGCGAAGGAATAGCTCGAGTTGAAGGACTAGTAGTCTTCGTACCGAACACGAAACCCGGGGATCACGTCAAGGTTAAGATCTCACGGGTCTCGAACCGCTTTGCTTCTGGAGAGGTAATCCCGTAGAAACTCGAACGGAAGGCCTAACCCGCCTTCCCACTCCATTATTTCCCGTCTTTTTTGAAATACGATCTGTTTCTCGACGCCTTTTTCCGTTAGAGGTCCGGATTGCCTACGAATATTGCAAGGTATCGCAAGGGATCACTGCCTTCCCTGACAGTGCTATGCATCGTCCCAGGCGGAACAACTATCATGGTCCCAGGTGTAATCTTCACATCTTTCCTACCGATGCTGGCGGTTCCCGCTCCCCCAAAGAAGAATATGGTTTCCTCAGTAAGGTGAGTATGGGGAGCCACGATTCCGTCAACCTCAACGTACCTGACTGACAATTCATGACCCGGTTCTGCCCTGGAGAGGTACCATCTCTTGAAATCTCCAATCCTCTCAGGTACAATTTCAGAAAGGCGTTTTACAATCAAGGGCTCGAAATCAGACCTAGCCTACCAAAGAGGGGGTTTAAGCCTGTTTGAGAGAGGGCCCACATTGGCATCGGTCGCCTGTATTCGAAAACGCTAAAGGTTCAGTCCAAGGGCAAGAGCCAGAGCGTTCATGAAGGCACAGAAACCTGAATGGCTCAGCGTGGCCGAGTTCAGATATCTGGTTGAGAAGCGGCACTGGTCATTACTCTCATGGACCTCAGGAATCGTAGCAATGGTCTTCATCTCTTACTACGCACTTCAGATACCTCTCGGAGTGCAGTCAATAGGAGCACAGTTCGTTCTCTCAGAATGGCCTCCTCCCGCCATATCCCCTTACTTCTACGCTAAGCCCATAACCTGGTTTTCATACTTCAGCTTTCTCTACTGGGCATTTGGTCTCGAATCTTTCAGAACACGATTCCTAAACATGTCGTATCGCGCCCGCAGATTCCTGTTTATCGGCACAGCCTTCATAGCTTTCGGAGCCTTCTACGAAATTTTCTTCAACTTCACAATCTGGTCGGCACTGCTAGCTGTGTGTTCCCAACCTGCCAATTTGCAACAATGCAATCCCGACACCTTGGTAAACATCTTTCCAAACCTTAGAACTCCACTAAACCTGACATTCGCAACCAAAGTCGTGACTACTGTTTTCGGTCTGAGTGTATACTCCCTATGGTTCCTCTATCGGACAGACCGGGACTTGGATCGGAAGGCACTCGGTGTGAGTATTGAGTGAAAACAACCATTAAACGCCCGCTCATCATGACAATCTAACCGGATGGTCGCAGCATTGCTCCAACAAACCCCTCCAGACACTTTCGATGTCGCGGTAATTGGAGCTGGACCATCGGGCGTGATGGCGGCCTGGAAGGCTGCCGAAAAAGGAGCAAAGACCATACTCATTGAGCGAGAGGTTAATCCAGGACGAAAAGTGTGCGCCGAAGGAATCCTAGCAGAGGCGCTTCCCGACGCTGAGATTGCTCCTTCAAGTGACTTCATTGCCAACACAATTTCCGGAGCTTTTCTCTACTCGCCAGATGAGACGAAGAAAGTTAACGTCAAGGGGAATGGTTACATTCTCGACAAGCCCTCATTTCTACAAACACTTTCGAAGAGAGCCGAACGAAGTGGAGCAATCCTGTCCTATGGAACGACAATCAACGCTATCGGACGTGACAATAGGGCTGTGAGCTCGAAGACGAAAGAAAATTAGAGATTTACGTCGGGCACGAAAAGGCCCCGTCCGGATATGTGTGGATATTCCCAAAGGGGAATAGCGAGGCCAACGTTGGAATAGGAATCAAGGGTCCAAACGCCAGACGGCTCCTAGATCATTTCATCGCAAGCCATCCTCGTATGTTTTCTCATGCGAAAGTTGAGAGATCCTTGGCCGCGCCGGTTCCCATCGGAGGTGAGCTGGACGAGTATGTTGCCGACAACATGATGCTGTGCGGGGACGCAGCAGGTCAGGTGATTCCACTTACAGGCGCCGGCATCCACACGAGTCTCGTCGCTGGGAAGATCGCTGGGGAAGTCGCGGGTGAAGCGGTGAAATTGGGCGATTACTCAAGCTCCCGGCTAAGAAAATATCAACAGCGCTTCAAGAGTCTCTACGGAGAACACATCTCCAACAGTCTAAAATCCCTTGAGTCTTTCGAGCGATTCTCCGACGAAGAGCTCAACATCATGACTGACTACCTTGAGGGCCAGGACCTTGTCGACATGGCTCACGGTCTCAGTCCGAGAAAAGCGATAGGTCTAATGATTCATCACCCAGCTCTAGCTATCAAAGTTGCCTACCAGCTACTGCGGGACTAGTGTCGATCAAATGGGACCAGTAGAGGCAGCACTGCAAAAGAACATTGAGAAACAAGGGTGCATTCACCTTGCACTGTTCGATCCGGAGAAGCCACGAGGGAAGCTGCGGAATGAATGTGCCGCACTCGAGAAGATGGGTACGACGGCTATTATGGTTGGAGGGTCAACCGTCGCGTCGACTCAAGAGCTCGACGAGACAATCAAGACAATCAAAGACTCGTGCTCCCTCCCCGTGATCCTGTTCCCGAACGGGGTCTCTGGAATCAGCAGGTTTGCGGACGCGATCTTCTTCATGTCCCTTCTGAACTCGTCCCAGCCTCAATATATCACCGGAGCTCAAGCTCTAGGAGCCCCCGTAGTGAAACGATTCAAGCTGGAAACCATACCCCTAGGTTACATTCTCGTGGGAGAATCAAAGACTGCCGTAAGCGCTGTTAGCAGAGCAGAGTTGATTCCATACACCAAGCCAGAAGCGGCAGCATCATACGCTCTAGCAGCACAATACCTAGGAATGCGTTTCGTCTATCTGGAAGCAGGTAGTGGAGCAGGAAGACCAGTCGACGCCTCAATGGTGAAGAAAGTCTCTTCCGAACTGGATATCCCATTAGTCGTTGGTGGAGGAATAAGGACACCTCAACAGGCCCAACAGCTTGCGGGCGCTGGCGCCTCGGCAATAGTCACAGGCACGGTCCTTGAGACGGAAGGCGCTGACCAAGTTGCCAAAATTGTAGCGGCCCTAGGTCGCGCGTGACCAATGGTTCGGTCCGAGAAAGAGTCGAAAGGCGTATCCGGAACTGTAGATGCGTTCAATTTCATCAGAAGAATAGGTTTCCCACCTTCTGCTGAAGTCATCTCCATGTTTGTCACCATAGCAATACTCGCCACTGTCACAAGTCTCCCATTTTCGGGCCTGAGTTTAGCTTCCACCTTGCTCGTCACAACTTCAGCGATCATTCTACCGACTCTGCTTGGGTCCTTTATCTCTGCAACAATAGTTCTCCGAGGAGAGCCTGTTCTGAATTTCCGTAGGCTAATGGGCACGGAGATAATCGCATGGTCACCAGTTTTAGTGCTCTTCCCACTCTACTCAATACTGGGAACATTTACAGGAAACCAAACCCTTTGGATGGACGGTCTCTTCGTTAGCGTCGCACTTTCCATTCCGGTGAGACTCCTCACTATTTTCTCCATGTCCGGCATGGCGCCAGCGAGAAAGCTGGCTAGCTCTGCGCTGGTCCCTGCCTTTGTTTTCCTTCTGTTCGCATTGTTAGCGGACCCTGCGATTTCCTCCTCTGACAACGGTTCCCAAGGAATTGAGGCAAGCGTAGCTCGAGGAGCCCCTGCATTGACGGTCTTGCTCATTGCGGGTCTAGTGTCTTGGGCAGGCGTCGTCTGGATCATTCGCAGCGTGGAAGGGCAAGGATCGAGTATCATTCGTGACGCTCCAATGGGTTTGTTTCGTGACTTCCTACGTCACTGGCTGAAAGGTGAAGGCGGTCCGCTTGAAAATCGACTTGCAGCTCTCGGCAGAACTGGAAGGATTAGTGTTTCCACCCTGGCTTTCGAAGGTTTGGGAGGCCTCAGAACAGGCGTGATATTTTCCAACTTTCACCCCGGACCCTACCGCGACCTTGGGAGTGGGGGTCTACCGTCAATGCTCAAGTCGGGCGTGGAAAGCAAGAATAACACGATTATCATGGTCCCCCACGGCATCTCCAATCACGAATACAACATCATATCTTATGCAGACATCAAATCACTAGTCAATGAAGCATGTCTGAAATATCCTGTCGCCGGTAATCGTGCAGAGGGAACGAAGCTTGTCCGGGAAATTTCAGGTGATGCAAAAGCTACTGCTCAGATCTTCGGAAACATCGTCTTCCTAACGCTGACCCTGGCCCCAATAGACATGGAGGACATTCCCACAGAGGTAAACGAGGCTCTCAAGGCTGAAGCTAAAGCCAGAGGTCTCACGGCCCTAGTGGCAGACGCTCACAATTCTCTGAACACCCAGGTCTCCATCAATGAGACTCAAGCAGCCATGCTTGCGGATGCAGGAATCAAAGCGTTAACTGCGGTCAGTCGACTTTCTAAGTCGATATTCAAGGTCGGTGCCGCCTCCCATGCTCTTAGAGAGTTCCGGCTTGAGGACGGCATCGGCCCAGGTGGATTAACAGAGCTGATTATTGAGTGCCAAGGGCAACGCGTCGCGTACATTACGATCGACGGCAACAACATGCAACAAGGATTTCGACAGACTCTCCTAGAAGAAATCCACGGCGAGGGAATAGTTGATGGAGAGGTCATGACCACAGATACGCACTTGGTCGCCGGGGTTGTCAGGTCGCCTCTTGGGTATCACCCTGTTGGCGAAGGCATCAACCCGGAACTCCTGGTCACGAGAGTCCGGGAGACTGCGAGGGCTGGGGCTGCCAATATGCAGGAAGGGTCAATTGGCTTCGGCACGTTCGAGATGGACCTCAAAGTCCTAGGCTCAGAGTCTTTTCAAAGCATAACTTCATTCGTTGGGCGAGTCGCCAGATGTATCGGCCGATCATTCTTGAAGCTGGAGCTTCTGGTCCTTATAGTATCGGTAATAGTTTTGCTGGCGTTGTGAGAAGAGTGGAACTGGAAAAGTCAGCCCACTACATGCAACTGCCACGGGAGGTTATTGTTGGCGAAGGTGTGATTGAAAGGGTAGGCGAAGTCTGCTCGAGGCTTGGATTCACGGGAACCGCTCTCATAGTATCAGGCCCGGTAACTTACCCCTTGGTGGGTGAGAGGGTCGCAAAGTCCACGGCTAAGGCCGGGTTTGCCGTTGACCATGCGATAGTCAAGGAGGCGAGTCCTTCGGTGCTTGCAGACGTGCTTGAAAAGATTCGAAAGTCGAAGGCCAAGCTTGTACTTGCTGTCGGGGGAGGAAAGGACATAGATCTTGCAAAGCTTGCCTCTGCAAAAGCCTCTGTCAATTTCATCAGCGTTCCCACAGCAGCAAGTCACGATGGGATCTCAAGTCCCTATGCGTCGATCAAGGGGGCGGAGAAACCATACTCGGTTAGAGGGCAGGCTCCCGTGGCAATTCTAGCTGATATGGATGTGTTGCTTGAGTCACCTTACAAGTTACTGGCAGCAGGATGCGGTGACATCGTCGCAAAGTTCGCTGCGGTAAAAGACTGGCAACTCGCTCATAGGCTGAAGAATGAATACTATGGGGACTATGCGGCAGAACTTGCACTAATGAGTGCCGAACTGGTCACCAAGAACGCAGGAGACATTGTTCAGAGGCGACTTGAAGGAGTTAGAACTGTAGTAGAGGCGCTGATCAGCTGCGGGGTCGCTATGAGTATAGCTGGCAGCTCAAGGCCGTGCAGCGGTGCAGAACATCTCTTCAGTCACGCACTTGATATTGTCGCGGGAGAAACGGGTCTACATGGAGAGAGGGCGGGAGTAGGAGCAGTACTGACCGCATACTTGCAGAGTTCAAACTGGCAGACTATCAAAGGATTTCTGAAAGAGATCGGGGCCCCTTCCACAGCCAAGGAGCTGAACGTTACCCCGGCACAACTAGTGAAGGCCCTAACGATTGCTCACACCCTCAGACCCGAACGATATACTATTCTCGGTGAGACAGGAGTTACAGAGCGAGCCGCCGAACGTGTAGCAAAGGCAACGGGGATCATCGAGTAGGTCGAGTGTTGAAGGTAACAGCAAGAGCCTATCCAATCCAGGGGCTAATCAAGTATCATGGGCTCAAGAACCGGAAACTCAGAATTCCATACCACGACAGCGTTTCAGTGTGCATGGGATCCTTGCCAACAATTACCACTGTAGATTTCATCGGAGTACCGATCGGACATTGTGAGGCTGGACGGAAGGGAACCGAATCCACGCGAGCAAGATAGAATCGTCACAGTCTTGGATGCAATCAGGAAGGCGGGAAGACTCTCGACGCACGCTAGGGTTGAATCCAGAAACCCTCCGGTCCGGGGAAAAGGACTCGGATATTCCGCCTCAGGATTCGCAGCCCTTGGACTTGCCGCCTCGCGAGCATCAGGTCTCCGGCTGAAAGAGAAAGATCTATCTCAACTGGTAAGATTGGGAGCGGGTTCAGCGGCTAGGAGCCTCGTGGGAGGCTTCTCAATCCTCTATGCGAACATGGGAGGATTGTCATATGCTAAACAGCTGGCGCCTCCTGATTCAATCAAGCTTCGCACCGTTATCGTTCCAATTCCGGCCGAAATCAAGACCGACAGTGCCCATCAGGATGTTCTAGAGTCTCCATTTTACAAAACAAGACTCAGCTATGTTCCCTCCAAACTCAGGAAGATGAAACAAGCGCTGAAAGAGAGAGATGTCATCCAACTGAGCCGACTCGCGGAGGAAGACACGCTGAATCTGCATGCCATCACGATGACCGGAAGGGAGGGACTTGTACTCTTCAGCCCTATGTCGATCATCATAATTAGCGAGGTTAGAAGGTTGAGAAACGAGGATGATGTGCCGGTATGGTTTTCACTGGACACAGGGCCATCAGTGTTCGTCAACACTACGCGAGAGGCACTAGCCAGAGTAAAGAGAGCTCTTGGACGCCTAACCCAGGACCTAGTGGTTTCGTCTCCGGGAGGACGAGCAGAGGTCCTAGACAAGCACTTGTTCTGACGCAGACTCATACCAGGAGCGCTGTTGAGTGACAATTCAAGAAACAGGTGAAATACGCGCTGGTAAGGATCTGCCTCCTCTTCAGAACGCAGAGAAGTACAAAGAAATCGTAACTAGGTTTGCTCCAAACCCTGATTTCACTCTACACCTTGGCTCGATTCGGGCAGTCATTCTCTCACACGACTATGCGAGAAAATACGGTGGAAGATTTCTTCTTCGATTCGAGGACACGGATCCTCGACTGAAGAAATCAGCGCTCGAATACTACGATGCGATCAGAGAGGATCTGCGCTGGCTAGGATGCAACTGGGACGGAGAAGTCATCCAGAGCGACAGATTCCAAATCTACTATGAGACTGCTAACGGACTCCTGAGCGAGGGAGACGCATACGTGTGCACGTGTGAGCGTGAAGAGTTCCAGGCAACAATAAGGGCGAGACGGGCTTGTCCTTGCCGGCCCAAGAGCCCCAATGAGAATCTTCAGGAGTGGAATAAGATGCTCTCGGGGGAGCTCAAAGAAGGTCAAGCAGTAGTAAGAATCAAGACAGAGATCTCCCATCCCAACCCTGCCGTTCGAGATTGGCCAGCGCTACGAGTAATCGACCCCGACGCACACCCACATCCTCGCGTCGGGTCAAAATTCAGAGTGTGGCCGCTTTACAACTTCTCAGCAGGAATTGACGATCATCTCATGGGTGTTACCCACATTTTCAGAGGGAAGGAACACCTCACAAACGCTCTACGGCAAAGCTACCTTTACAACCACTTGGGATGGGAGTATCCAGACGCAACCCACTACGGGCGACTGAAGGCCATAGGCTTCAGCCTGTCAAAGTCCGCGATGGTGAAACTGCTCGAGGAAGGAAAGGTGGACAGCTATTCCGATCCTCGCTTGCCGACACTGGCAGCACTCCGAAGACGCGGATATTCACCGAACTCTCTACGAAGAATCGTATACGAATTGGGTCCCAGGCCAGTCGATGCAACACTAAGCTGGGATAACATCAATGCTACAGACCGTAAGGAAATCGACAGAGCCGCCCACCGGTACAGCTTCCTACCCCGTCCCATTGCGCTCGATGTTTTCGGGGTCCCACATGATTTTGAAGCTCATCTCCCACTCCACCCGGAGCGTCCCGATCTGACTCCTCGGACCCTCAATGTCCGCTCAGAACATGGCCACTCGCGCATATGGCTTGCATCCGCGGACAAAACCGTCTTCGAAAAGTCAAAGATCGTAAGACTAATGGAACTATTCAACGTGGAGCTCGAAAACGCAGACACGGACTCAATTAAGGCAAGGTATCACAGCCAGGACTATACTGAGGCGAAGAAAGTGAAAGCTCCGGTAATTCAGTGGCTGCCTGAGACCAGTGATCTCCAGTTCGAATCGGTAATGCCGGACGCTACTCGACTTGCAGGCCTTGTTGAGAAGAACATATTGACAGAGCCGGTAGGAAGCATAGTTCAAATGGTTAGAATCGGATTTGCCAGAATCGATTCAAAGACTCAGTCAACTGTAGTAGTCTATTTTTCCCATAAGTAGCTTGCGATATTGGCGAGTCCCCTGCAGTCCGGCCTCGTCCCGACTGGGGAAAGAATTCAGCGGAAAGACGAAAAGGGCGGATGTGAGCTTATGCCTTGGCCTTTGTTTCTGCCTTCGCTGGCTTGGCCGCCTCGGGCTTTGCTCCTTTCGAGGGTTCCGGCTTAGCCGAAGGCTTCGGCTCTGCCTTTGGAGGTGGTTTTGCCTCTGCCTTCTTTTGGGGAGGAGGGGCTGCTGGCTTAGCCTCCTCAGGCTTCTTCTGCTTCGAAACTCTCTCAGCTTTAGGCAGGTTCCGGTTCTTGATGTAAGCTGGCACAAAATTTTTCGCAGAGGCCGCATCCTCATAGATCTCCACTGCACAAAGGGCGCTTGATCCTCCGGTTCTAGTGGAAATGCTCCGTACGTATACACGGTCGTAGGAGGTCTTGAAGTGGTCCGACGCAAGTTTGCGAACTGTCAATCTATCGGGGGTGCCAGCGCCTTTATGATGCACCAGCATCTTAGCCTCCCTTCTACCAACGACCGGATTGGTCTTCTCCTCAAGGATCTCGAAGCTCATTCCTTCTCCTCCCCTGCTGCTGGCTTCTCAGCCATCTCAACCTTCTCCAGTTCGCCGCTGACAAGCACACTGTTTACCTGAAGTGTATCTTCAGCTACTGTTCTCCCCCTAACCAGACGCCTCACTCTCTCGCCCTTGGCCTCAGGCTTGAAACCGACCCCTCCCGAGAGCACTGCTCTTTTCTTCGCACTACCCTGGATGTCAAATCTCATCGGAATCCCATCTTTGTCAGTCCCACCCGTGATTTTGACTCTGAGGTTGCCAATCCCTAAAAGCTTGCCATCAACTTCTTCACCAATGCTCTTTCCCAAAAGCGCCTGAGCTTTCGGCCCTTCAAGTATAGTAGCTTTTGAAATCCTATTCTTGGGATCTGATACTACGAGCTGAAATTTTGCCATACTCGTCTAGCCTATCCGGATTCCGGTCAACCTTTCTGGCATTTAATAAAGGCGCGAACCGGACCTTATGTGGAGGTTACAACCTTCTTTCCGAGGGCGGTCAGTTCTTCCAAGAGCCTTAGTTCTCGAGGCGATATGTGATCCTTGAACTTGGTCATGAGCACCCTTACGTGTTGCGGTGGGACATCTACATAGAGAACGTCCCCCTCGAAGATATGACGGCCAACCATTGGTTTGTCAATAGAGACCGCGACTTGCTTCCCAGATTCTGCCTCGCCAACATCTTTTCCTTGGTCTTGAATTCGTTGAATGACCCCAATGCGCTTCCCCTCGCTGTTGACAAGAGGATACTTCGCCTTGATGATTCCCTCCAAGACCTCGACGCCTACAATAGCGGGATCGCTTCGCCGAAACACGAAACCCTTCAGCAGTCTAACCTTGCCCGGCCGGGTAAGCAGACTCATCTCTGCTTTCACTCCGGCCGATTTCTGCTCTTCGACCCAACGAGTGTACTCTTCGAGAACGTGGTAGATGATGTCTCCGCGAAAGGTTGGGATGTTTGAGGTCCTTACTTCTTCTTCCGCGTCAGGTAGAAGTTTCGTGTTGAACCCAATCACTACTCCGAGGTAACGGTCCTTAGCCCGCACGGCCTCAGCCTCGACTATGTCTCGACGCGATACATCTCCAATGTCCGCGAGTCTGACTGGAATTTTGGACGCTGCGAGAGATGTCGTCAGTGCCTCGAGAGACCCCAGGGCGTCGGCTTTGAGAATGATCCCTGTCTGGTCTGTTCTGACCTTTACGGTCTCAACCTCTTCAAGAATCTTCTTCTCAAGATCGTCCCGAGTCACCTTTCCCCCAAGAGCGTAGACCGGCGAACCTGCAACCGCGTTATCGAGGTCTGACGCAGCAATCTTGACCCCAGCGGCCGCATCGACATAGTCGGCTCTTGTGAATTTGTCCCTTGGGTCTCGAATCTCGTCTAGGGGCTTTGGCAGTAGTAGGGCTCTCACCCGACTGGAGATAATACCATTCCGACCTGCCAACAATATCTGGTCATCGACTGAGAGCCGACCATTGTAGATCATTGCGTCAATCGTAATGCCTAGACCGGGTTCTTCTTTTACTTCAAGGACCGTTCCCTCGGCTGGGCCAGAGCTCGTAGCTAGTTCGCTGCGCATGTACCCTTGGGTCAGGCCGATGAGCATTGCCATGAGTTCTGGCAGACCCTCCCCGGTTTTCGCGCTCGCTGGGATAAGCGCTACCGTCTTCGTGAACTCAGTTATCCGGTCAAACCTCTCTGCTCTGATACCGAGACGTGAAAGGGCGCCCATCATAGTGTAGAGTCGATTGTCAAGGTCCGTCATCACCTCCGGCCTTTGCTTGTCCATGTTGGCAAGAAACGAGCCTTCAGGTGCTGAACGCCAACCTGGTAAGGCGTCAATCTTGTTGCAGCAGACCAAGAATGGGGTTTTCCGTGCCTTTAGAATGTTGATGGATTCGACGGTCTGGGGCTCTACGCCCTTGGTCAGGTCGATTACCAATACTGCGACATCGGCGGTGGAGCCTCCTCTCTTCCTGAGGTTGCTAAAGGTCTCATGTCCCGGAGTATCGATGAACAGGATTCCCGGGACCTCTATTTTCAGCCTGAACTTGTCAAGAAGTGGCCCACAGATTTCGCTTATTGTTTTTGCAGGGATGAAGCTAGCTCCAATCCACTGCGTGATTTGGCCTGGCTCTCGCGCCGCGACAGAAGTGCCCCTGATTCGGTCCAGAAGCGTTGTCTTTCCATGGTCTACATGGCCGAGGACGACAGCGATGGGTTGGCGAATGGGCATGGCAGGCTAGTCGCATCTAAGTGGTTCAGCCTGTATCCTCGTAATAAACCCTGATTGAGACTGGGAATTATCTTAGTCTAGATTGGGAAAGAAGATTGACGCTTCCTTTTTCACGCTTTCCGCACTGTCAGAGGCATGAATGGAATTCGCTGTTATTGACAAAGAGAGATCCCCCCGAATTGTTCCAGGAAGCGCCTCCAGTGGGTTTGTCGCCCCTACCATACGGCGCACGGTGTCCACCGCGTTGGTACCGTCAAGTACAATTAGGACAACTGGACCAGAGGTCACGTGATCCACAAGTTCTTGGAAGAACGGTTTAGAACGATGGACAGCATAGAGTCTCTCTGCTTCGCTCTTCGTGATATGGTGAAGCTTCAGTTCTCGAAAGTGGAATCCTTTTCGCTCGAATCTTGCCAAGACCTCTCCGACGGCTCCCCGCTTCACTGTTTCTGGCTTTAGGAACGAGAACGTGGTCTGGGGTTTCGCGGAGCTCAACGGCCTTTTTCTCTTCGTCCGTAGTACTCTGTCCACTTTAGCTTCCGTGAGTCTCTCTTGAACGAGACGCTGCTCACTCTGCACCTTCTGGAGCAGAAGTAGACTAGAGTGCCGTCGTTCTTCACGTGCATTAGTCCGGTTGTGCTGGAAAATGTTTTTCCGCAGAAGCTGCATTTGAAAGTCTTGGGCATGAGCGGCCCTCCGTCTTACCTGATCTTTTTGGCTTCTCTCTCGGTTTCTCGAAGCATGAGAATGTCGCTTAATCTGATGGGGCCTTTGACGTTACGGGTGATAATTCGTCCCTTGTCACGGCCTTCCAAGACTCTTACCCTCACCTGAATTACTTCTCCCGTGACTCCCGTTCTGCCGATGATTTGTGTTACTTCTGCTGGCGTAAGCGGCTCGTCAGTCTTTTCTCGGGCCCTGCTCACTTCCCTGCACCAGTCTTTCTAAGGCCCTCAAACACATTTACGAGTTCCTTCAGGGACTGGGCAGCCTCGCCTGGCTCGACCACGGAGATCGCCGCGGATCCAACGTCCAGACCGGCCGACTTGCCTAGTTCTAGCTTACTTGGAACATAGAGATACGGTATCTTTCTCTCGTCACATAGGATTGGCAGGTGGGCAACGACTTGCGGAGGTTCAACGTCCTCTGCGATCAAAACCAGCTTTGCAATTCCCCGCTCTATCGCCTTGGTAGATTCGTTTGTTCCCTTGCGCAGTTTTCCTGTATCCTTGGCAACTTGCAGGAGTTGGTATGCTTTGTCAGCTGCCTCCTTGGGAACCTGGAATCTTATGTAAACAGATTTTTGTGCCATCAAGCTACACTCTCATCGGCGTCGTAGCCACCGAGCGACACTCGGCTTTTATCAAGGTTTCGATTAGCAAATGAAAATCAAGACTAAATACCGGCCGAAAGCCGGGACGCTTCACGATGTCGAAACCGCAGCCACAGCAGCCACCAGCACAGAAGAAGAAGAAGCAACGAATGAGAAGCGAACTATACGAAGTGTCGGCAACGGCCGCGAAGTTGAAGAACCGCAAGTGTCCCCGCTGCGGTGCTGTCATGGCAGCTCATTCTAAGCCTGTTCAAAGGTGGGTTTGCGGCGCATGCAGCTTTACAGACTACAGCGGCAGAGCATAAGCCCAAGTCTGGCTCTATCTTACTCGGATTGCAAATCTTCCTGGTACTTTGATTCCCATTAGTTTAGCTACCTCCGAAGTCGCTGGTTCTAGAACCACGACAAAACCAGTCCAGTCATCACTGAAGTTGGTTGATTTACAATTAGGGCAAACAGGACCGTTGCTGATCATGCGACAGTTCTTGCACGCCTTCTCTGTCATGCCTTGTGTTCCACCTTGACGGGCTTGCCTTTCAACTCCTCCTGGATCCATTCCAGGCGACCAAGGAAAGGCTGTCTCAGAGTTATCCCGATTTTTCCTCCAGATCCTCCCCGGGGAAAGCTCACGGCGATTATTCGACCTCTCACCATGTTGCCCTTCCCAAGCTTACGCTGACTCTCCCGGCCAGAGAGGACCCCGTGCTTCTCATCATACGTGATGAAATCATCAAGCACTTGGGAAACATGGAGAAGAGCGTCCTCCGGGCCAATTCGTACGAACGCACCGAAGTCTGTAACCTCAACCACTTCTCCCTCAACGACCTCATGAAGCTCGGGATAGAATGTCAACAGTTTGAACGTGGACCTGTGATGAGTTGACCCATCGCCAGGAAGAATCTTCCCCGTCGTCTCAACATCAACATCAGTAACCAGTATTACGTATCCAAGCTCTTCATCAACATAGTTCTCATACTTGAGTTTGATCTGCTCTAAAGCGACTTGGTCGACTGGCTCGCCAAACTTCTGCGGGGGAATCCTGACAACATCCTCCACGGTTACAATTCTGAACATGTCCTCGCGCCTTTTGCGAGGCTTATTTTAGGACTCCGCTGTTTCACTAAGCCGTCCGCGTTTTGTTGGCGGGGTCAACCACATTCCAAGTTGTCTGAACGCTTTCTGTCTGTGCGACCGCCTGTTCTTTTCTGCCTCACTCAATTCGCCAAAGGTCCTGACCTCCCCCGTCGGGATGAATATTGGGTCAAACCCAAATCCATTATCTCCTCTCTTTGAGTGCGCTATTCTTCCCCGAACCTCTCCAGTGAATATCTTGACTGTATGGCCAGACCTTGAGACGGCAACAGCTGCCCTGAAGCGGGCTCTTCTTCGGGAAGATGTTCCTAAAAGTCTGAGGATGCCATTTGGACCAATCGCCCGGTATGCATACGAACTGAAGGGGCCCGGGAATCCTTTCAGAGAGTCCACAAACAG
>WNGQ01004140.1_pt1 | contig 14475 bp, 20 predicted proteins | sample 5407661 | NCBI WGS metagenome assembly WNGQ01 (sample SAMN13153382, study PRJNA577476) | soil metagenome | isolation source: 60 cm soil or saprolite under Garry oak tree replicate 2 | place: USA:California | collected 2016-06-15 | reverse complement strand
CGCTGTCGACATCAACCATTGCATTCAAGTCGGGCTGTCCGAAAACCCTGACGTCCAGGACATCGCCCGGGCCCAGCAGATAATTCTTGATCCCCTGGGTATCAACTGAAGACGGCTGGCCCGAGACTGTCGGACTCTGTGGCGGAGCCTGACTCGGCTCCTGTGCCCGAACCAAAAATGCCATACCGACGAGAATCACGAAGATTGTTAGAACTCTGAATTTCATAGTTAACCTCAAATCTCCAACCGTAAGCAGCGACAGATTCCTGGGCTTCATATTCAAGCCTCTGCGTGAAGTTCCAAACTTGGAATGATCGCACAAAAAACTGTGGATGCCAAAGCTGGCAGCCTGTGGGTGGTGTCCTGGTCTGAAATTCTCTGCGCGTCCTTGGCGTTCTCTGCGTCTCGGCGGTGAGTGTTTTCAAACCGTTGTTCACCGCAAAGGCGCAGAGGTCGCTAAGACTGCGCAGAGAAAAACTGAAAGTAGGACGCTACGTGCTGAAGAGGTCCAAGAGACGATCATCGCGCGTCGTTCGTCTCATCGCTCCCTTTGTTTTCGGACGACTCGGCTGCGGTTGTCCTGCCGGCCGTTCTCACATGCGCGCGCAGCAATTCTATTTCACGGCCGATTCGTTCCGCTCCGGCCGTCCGTAGCTCTTCTTTTACAGTCTCGCGATTCAGATAGAACAAAGCGTCCTTGTATCGCTCGATAGCGCGGCGATAGTGGCCCTTGAAAGCCGAGCGCTCGGCAAGCTCGACCCAGTGGGCAACCTTTACTGAAGCGATGAATTCGCGAATCGCCAGTTTCGACTGCTCCAGTTCGGGTTCATCCGGATAGACCTTCAGAGCTGAATCGAGGCAATCCAGCGCGCGGTTGGCGGTTTCTATCTTGTCTGAGGTGCGCGCTCGTTGTTGCGCTTCGTGCGTCAGCGCGCGAGATCCATCTCTGGCCCAAATCAGCATGTGATGCTTTTGCAGGCTGCGCACCTTTTCCTGGCCGCCACGAATGGCCAGCCTGCTTTCTGTCGTGAGACTGCTGGAACGCAACGCTTCATCCGTGCTCGTCAAATAGTCCTGGCAAATATGAAAGACCTCGAGATGCGATTCGGTCGACGCTCCGGCGGAATCAGCTTCCGCTGACTGCTTTTGAATTGCACGCAGGGCAGCTGAATGCAGTGAGGTTGAATGCATGTTCTTTGATGAGACGCTTTTCCTATTAATCTCTCTGCTCGAATGCTCATGCTTATCCTGCTCAAGCAAATAACGAGTCCAGGCTCGTCTCATCACCACTTCGCGAGCAGACAAGGCAACCAGCAGTACCACGCTGGCGGCCAAACCAGCCGGTACCCACGGCGCTTCGTCACCGCCGCTGACGAGCATCCACCAAAGACCAAAAAACAACGCAACCGCTATTGCGCCCGCGATTATCAAGTAGCCCACGCTCGACGGCGCGCGTGCGCGCGAAGACTTGCGACGCGAAGATTCGCCGCTGCTGCGCGTATTCGAACGCGCGGATCGGGGAAAGACATCATCGGCAGAGTGGTTACCCAATCGATTGTCCTTTTTGAGTAGCAAAGGCTACGTATCAGAATCGCCGCGCCCGTCAATCCGGGCCGCCTTGACTACTGCCAGGGCAGTTGCGACTTTTTGCTGCCTCTAACGCAGCTAATTGTGCATAATAGTCAACCTTTCGGCTACCGCTGTCAATGTATGATTGCGGCGAGAAAAGAAACACGCTGCGGAAGCTCAAGGACAAAGTAGAAACGAAAGATGGATAGGGAATTCTCCGGGAAAGTCGTGCTGGTGACGGGCGCTACGTCCGGCATCGGACGCGCCACGACACTGCGATTCGCCGAGTCGGGCGCGAAAGTAACAGCGGTTGGACGCAAGGAAGCCGCACTCGCCGCAGTGGCTGAAGAGATCACTAAACGTGGCGGAACGCCGTTGGCCATTCGCGCCGATCTGTCTGTTGAAGACGAGGCTTCTCGGGTTATTACAAAGACCGCCGAAAGCTTCGGCGGCATCGATGTCCTGGTCAACGCTGCTGGGCACATCTCATCAGGCACCATTGAGAGCACTTCGATCGAGGCGTGGGATGCGATGCTCAACATCAATTTGCGCGCCGTCTTCACTCTGATGAAGCAGGCCGTTCCGTTTCTGATCGAGAGACGCGGCAATATCGTCAATGTTTCCAGCGTGACTGGCCTGCGCTCTTTTCCGGGAGTGCTGGCTTATTGCGTCTCAAAGGCGGGCCTGGACCAGCTAACGCGCTGCGCCGCGCTGGAACTGGCAGCCAAAGGCGTCCGGGTCAACGCCGTAAATCCCGGGGTTGTGGTCACAGAGATCCACAAGCGGGGCGGAATGGACGAAGATCAGTACGGGGCATTTCTTGAACATTCGAAACAGACCCACCCGCTCGGCCGCGTCGGTGACGCGCGTGAGATTGCCGAACTGGTTTTCTTTCTCGCCTCCGAACGGGCCGCGTGGATTACGGGTGGAACATACTCCATCGACGGTGGGCGGGCCTTGACCTGTGCGAGATAGATAACGGCTCTGCGACACAGACGCTCGGTCCCAGGTAGTTTCCTATTTGTGTGTTGCCGGTGCATTAGCCCGACCGTGAAGGAGGGCTCAGTTGCGATTCGGGCCGGAGCCCTCCCTCACGGTCGGGCTAGTGCCCCTCGTGCATAGCAACACACTCTTTGGGACACTACCCGGTCCGATCTTTACTGGTTATCGGATCGCAAATCCGGATATACTTGCACACCTCCAGGGACATCAATACCGAGCGAGCTAAATCAGGTGGCGGCGCAGGACCGACACAAAGAAAGCCACTCAGAACTTATAACTAAAGAGCGTACATTACGATGACTAACAATCCACAGTTTCCAAATCAAGCTGGAGGCTTCGTTCCGACAATTGTAATCAAGCCTTCGGGTCATTCGAATGCGATCAAGATCGCGCTCGGGATTACCGCCGCTCTGATCGCGCTCTTTCTTGGTCTGCTCGTGCTGCTGCTGATCGGCTTTGAGACGGGACCCATTGCGCTGCTGATCGGAATGGTTTGTGCGACGATACCCGTACCAATCTATGTGACGCTGGTGCTCTGGATCGATCGCTATGAATCTGAGCCGATGTGGATGCTCTGCACAGCGTTTTTCTGGGGGGCGCTGGTGGCCGTGTTTATTGCCTTCATATTCAATACGGTGGGCGGAATGCTCGTCACCGCGCTGACTCAGAGCCAGCAGGCGGGCGGTGCGGCCAGCGCAGTCATCTTTGCTCCAATCGTGGAGGAGAGTTCCAAGGCTTTGATCTTGTTTATTCTCTTCTTCTGGAAGAAGGACGAATTTGACGGCGTTGTTGATGGAATCGTATACGCAGCGCTGGTGGGCCTCGGCTTTGCCATGACAGAGAATTTCCAGTACTACGGCAAAGCTGCAATGAGTGGTGCACTGACAGGCACCTTCATAATTCGCGGATTCTTTGCGCCCTTTTCTCATCCGCTCTTTACGAGCATGACGGGAATCGGTCTCGGCCTGGCGCGCCAAACAAAAAACCAGGCCCTAAAGTTCATAGCGCCGATCGTTGGCCTGTTTACGGCGATGACCATGCACGGCATCTGGAACGGCTCCGCGGTCGTCGGCGGTCTCCTCGGCTTCATTCTCGCTTATGTCGTCATTATGGTGCCGGCGTTTGTTATCCTGCTCGTTGTCATAACTTTTGCGCTGCGTAGAGAAGGTCGCGTCGTTCGTGAGTTTCTCTTACCCGATTTTCAGAGTGGCGCGCTCACTCAGCAGGAATACGATCAGCTTTGCAGCATCTACCGACGCATGGGTGCTTCCTTTAACGCGCTGACCAGCGGCGGCATGACAAAATGGCGCGCCTGCATGCAGTTCAACCAGACGGGCAGCGAGCTAGCGTTCCATCGCAGCCGCGTTGCTCGGGGTATTCTCAAGAGCGAACAGGCGGCACGCGAGCGCGAAGTTGTATATTTGCAAGCGCTACAAGACCTTCAGCAGCGTTTGCGCACAACTTAAAAACCACGCGAATAGGGTTTCGCAAGCAAGTCGTCATTGGCTTTTTACCCGGCTTGTACTATGTTGGGCTCGTGAAGATAGCTTCACCAGGGCTGATTCGTGAAAATCCAACTCTTACCCAGCACGTTTGATGGCCAGGGCTGCGCCACGAAAGACCAACGACTGACCTGCTTTCTTATAGACGACTGCGTCACGGTTGATGCGGGCAGCATAGCTATCGCGCTGACTGACTCCCAGCGGCAAACCGTCCGCGATGTCATTATCACTCATCCTCACATGGACCACATTGCGAGCCTGCCGATCTACATCGACGATCTCTTTGCCACGCTGAAAGAGCCGATTCGCGTTCACGCCACCCAGGAGGTGATTGACCTGCTCGAGCGTGACGTTTTCAATTGGAACGTGTATCCGCGTTTCATCGGTATGGAGAACAACTATGGGCCGGTGATGCAGTATGTCCCCGTGCCGACGGGTCAGGAATTCAAAGTGGCCCATCTGAAGGTAACCGCCATCCCCGTGAACCACATCGTGCCCACGGTCGGCCTGATCGTTTCCGACGGCAAGTCAACCGTCGCTTTCAGCTCGGACACGGCCGAGACACAGGATTTCTGGGACGCTGTCAATCAAGCGCCTCATCTTGACGCCCTAATGATTGAAGCCTCGTTTCCCAACTCGCTCGCGCGGCTGGCAGAAGTATCGCGGCATTTCACGCCTGCCGGACTCGGCAGGGAGTTACGAAAGCTCAGCCACAACGGCCTCGACATTCTTGCCGTGCACCTCAAACCTACTTATCGCGACACATTGATCAAGGAACTGAACGCGCTAGGTGTTCCGAAATTGAGTGTGATGGAACCCGGGCGGACTTATACGTGGTGAAGATTCCGCCTCGCGCAATGGATAATTAACAAATCAGAAACTAGTTGGGGATTGCCCGAGTGTGCCGCGGAACCCCCGCGCTACTGCGGTTCAGTTGATCGGTTCAAACTCTCTTTCCGCGTGTTCGCCACCAGTGCCTTGAAGCGACACGCGGCCGCTGGACAGAAGTTCCTTCACGCGAAACGTTCTTTCGGCACGATCGCGCCCGGGCATCAGTTCAGCACGAAACGTCACGCTCATGCCGGGCCGCGCCCAGACATCAACCGCGCCCTGCGTCGCCGCTCGCCGGCGCCTCTCCCTTAGATTTCTCTTAATCGCGACCACACCCAGGGCTCCGAGCGAACCGGCGGCAAATGCGAGGCCGCCCAGGACACGCTTTGTTCGTCGCTTCATCGGCTTCGTCTTTCAAATTGCATAAAGACTCTATGTCAATAAAAATCTCGCAAGTGGAGCTTCGGCATTCACTTCGAACGTTACTTTGGAACCGCGCGCTATTCGCACAAAGGATCAAGCCGGGCGGTGATTGTCGGCAAACCGCTGAGCGACTTTTCCGCATTCATCGGCGTGAAATGCGCCCACTCCGCAGGCACTTTATCCTCCGGGAAAATTGCTTCCACCGGACACTCCGGCACACACGCGTCACAGTCGATGCACGTCTCCGGATTGATCACCAGCATATCGTCGTCAAGATGAAAAGCCTCAACCGGACAGACCAATGCGCAATCCGTATAGCGGCAATTGACGCAGGGTTCCGCAACGGTGTAAGTCATTCAAGTTGGCCTCCTCCGCAATCTTTGCGGTCGTCACTGAGACAACGGTGGCTCGCGAGCCGCAACCGTTCTCGCAGGGACGACCGATTATCAAACGCTCTCTATATTAAGCACGAAATGGAGAGTTTTGAAAGAAGAGCCGTGCGCAAAGCCGTCGATCGTCATTGCCAAAGAATAATCACACAACGTAGTCTGAGTCGCTCTTCGCTGCTCTCAGGCTTAGGCATGACAAATCTTCTGGCTGGCGAAACGGATTCAGCCGCGCCTTGAAGGCCCGATCATAGAACCGTTAGACGGCCAGACTATGCAAGCAGGTAACTCAGATCAATCATGGAAGCGGCGCGCCGGGCAGGGCATTTCTGGACGACAACACCTGTACTCCTGCCTGCCCATCGCCGTCGAATGGTGTCACCTGACCGGTTCCGGGTGCGAAGCAAAAGTCATCGGCCGTTGGATCGGAGAACCAGATGCCCACGTGATTTAGCTCTTTGCGAATGCGGGTGGTACCGACGAGCGTGCTGGAGAAAGCCTCTTCGATAACAGCATCGACACGCTGAGAGCCACGCCCTGCCGCGTTGGTATCGAAGTCGGCGATATACTGTGCCGCACCAAACGGACTGGAGGGCTCTTCCAGCAGAAAGACCGAAAAACTGGTATTGGGAGGGAGCCCATCTGCCTTAATTTCCAAAGTGTCAAGGCCTCTTATCTGGTCCTTCAGAAAAACCGTAACATGGGCCGAGGCATTTGGCAGACAGGTCTGGATCGTGCTGGAAGCAGGCACCAAATCAAAGCTAATCTTCTCATTGTTGTGTTGAGCAGCAGATGTAACCAAACCGAGCGCGGCTCCAATGCCTGCTACTGCCGCTAGAAACAAAAATCTTTTCATGGCGTTCTCCTCATTCTTAATGAATTTAGTTTGCGAGTTGCCGTAATCTGCCGGTCACTCTATCAGGCAGCAGTCGCGTAAGGGAAGGGCGACTACACGTCGCGAAACGGCAAAGGTAAGGCCGCAGAATCGCTCTCCGCTCGTGTTGTTCAAGGGTGAAACGGAAGATCTGGCTCCGCTATAGGTTCCAGAAAGATTGCCGTCTCCATGGAAGGTGACTTTCCGACCGTAGCAATTGGTGCTAAAATCGTTGTGCCCTCCTCTCATCTTGTCCCCCCTGACGTTTGAATAACTATATTGATGGAGGGAAAGTTATGCAGAAATCATTGAAAATGATCGCGAGATTGGGATTGGTATTCCTACTTATCGCGGGAGTCCAGGTCATGGCTTCGGCTCAGGGGCGCGGGCGTGGCGCAGGTCGTTCGGCAGGCGGCCCACCTGCGGGCACGGGCGTCGACCGGGGAATTGGAAAATCTTCTGACGCGTCGGCAGGCCGTGCGGACAAAGGCCGTGGCACTGCTTCGGAGAAGTCGAAGGGACGCTCAGACGCCGGCCTAGAGCGAGCACGAGCCGCAAGCGAGAAGGCGAAGTCAAAGGACAGGCGCCGGGAGCACAAGCGCTGTGTCAAGGGATGCAACCAAGCGCACAAGAATGCGATACGTGCCTGTCGCGGCCGTACAGGAGCAGACCGTGCTGCTTGCGAGCGAGCGGCAAATGAAACGCATCGCAACTGCGTGCAAGGTTGCCCGAGATAAGTAGGCACAAATAAACAACTCGCAGCCGAAAGAGAAAAGGGAGGCCTGTGAAGCGGAGCGGATCCCTTTTCTTCGGGTTCAACCGATCGATTATGCGTAGACACTAGCCCGTGCGATCAAAAGATATGTTTTGGTTACAATCTGCGCGCCGCGATCGCATTTTCTACTGCGGCGCGCACTTCAGCGCCTAATCCTTCATCCAACAGCGTGCCGACCAAGAGATGAAAGAGGCTAAACGGAACTGATAAACACGCTCAGTTACGAACATGAGCGGTCGCACAAGTAATAGGTCTGGCCGCTCTTTTGTTTTTCTGATTCACGCAAACGGTCTCAAGGCGTCCGCGGATAAGCTGATGATCAGGTTCTACTTTCGCACCTTGTACGGACAATGGCGACAGCCGCTCTCGCAGCAATAGCCGCGACGCAGGAGGTAACGGGACGTGAACACGATCGCGGGCCACTCGCAATAATAGTCTTCACCCTCCACGAGCGTAGGTGATGTCATAGTGGCGTTGGTCGATCCGGAAATGTCCGCGCCCGCTTTGGGCAGTTTGGCGATTCCTTCTCTTAGACAATCAGGACAGAGGCAGTCTTGATCCGCGCCAGCAACTAACGAGACGTGTGGCAACTCCTCGCACCAGCAGTTACCTTTTCCAGCCGCGGGCCCGCAGGTGAAACTCACGCCACAATTTGAGCAGCTCTTCTGTTTTGATTGATTGCGAAATAGATCTGAAATGATTTGTTCGCTGGCGCCCACTGTCATCCCTCATGAAAGACTGGCGACCGAGAAGCTGGTGGGAGCTGCCTTTGAGAATTCGACACGGCGAAATGCTTTTTGCGATCCTTCCCACGAGAAAAGCTCGGGATGAATTAGATGAGCCAGAAGCTCCGTTCCCTCAACGACTCTCGGTCCCGGGCGCGCGAAATAGGAGTTGGCGTCCGTGGCATAGGTCCGGTCATTGCGCACCGCTGGAAGATCAAACCAGCCGGGATAACCTGAGAGCTGTGGTGCTTGTTCGATCGCCTTCTCCAGGTTGAAACCGCAGGGCGTGATGATCAAGACTTCCGGCGCCCACTCCAACACAACTTCCCAGGGAATACGAACCGAGTCCGTTCCTTTGCGAGCAAGCGCATCGACTCCGCCCGCTATCTCGACCATCTCAGGCATCCAGTGACCACTGCAATAGACAGGATCCAGCCATTCCATGCAAAAGACTCTCGGCCGATGCGACAGGTCCCGCGTTACGGCCGCGATTTTCTCCAATCTAGCGCGCCCGGAAGTGATCAATTCTTCGGCCTCTTTCACGCGGCCGGTTGCCTGGCCCAACTCGCGCAGGTTATCGAAGATTTCTTCCAGCGATTTCGGCGTCAGCCAAAGGATTTGCGGTTTCTTCGGCAGCAAGCTTAGGGCTTGGGTGACTTCATTCCCCGAGGGCGCGCAGACCTGACACAAATCCTGCGTTAGAATTATGTCGGGAGCGAGTTCCTGCAAAAGCTTCTCGTCTACCTGGTAAAGGCTAAGACCATCTCGCATTCGCTGGGTGACTGCGACATCAATCTCCGGCTGGCTCATCTTCTCAATAGGAAGAACATTACGAACGACCACCGGCTTGCCTTGCACGTCAGGCGGATAGTCGCATTCGTGGGTGACGCCTACGACTTGATCGCCGAGACCGAGAGCAAATGCCATCTCGGTCGCCGAAGGTAGAAAGGAAACAATCCGTGCGCTCGTCATTCTGGGTTACGCTGATTGTGCGTGTCTCAGATCACGCTCGCGCAAAATAGGAAACAATTTCTCAGCCAGCGCAAAGCCGCCGAAGAGCACCGCCGTGTAGAGAGCATCGCCGACGAGCGTGTTTTGGAAAAACGGAATCGCCGCGACGTAGCAAGCCAGCAGGCCGGCCGCTGTTTTCGGGTACAGGGATTCAAAAGCCCAAACGCCGAAGTTGGTGACAATAAAAAATATGATTGAGCTTGCCAGAGCTGCTCCGGCAATTCGCAACGCCGAACGCTTTCTTTGCAACCAGAAGCCGACGCAAACTACCAATATAAAGCTGCCGTAGACGACCTCCATGTGACGATAAAAGCCTAAAATCAGATCGCTGAGAAGCAGGGCAGCCAGTGGCACGATCAACGCTAACCGTTTGTTGGTGAGGTATGCTCCGCCAAAGAGAGCAACCGCGGTAATCGAGGCTACATTCGGTGGGTGCGGAATCAGGCGCGAAGCGGCGGGGGCCAGAATCATTAATACCAGGACTAGAAATCGTGGTTTGGACATGCGTTTCATTCCTCCTCAATGTCGTTTGCTTGCCGGCAAAGACGCACTCTATCACTGCGGCAACAAATCACAAAACCAGAAAGAATCTCTTTGAATGGTCTCGCCAATGGAAAAATTTACTGCCTCTTTGAAGTTCGGTCCGTCGAAGACAAACGTATGAAACTCTCCGTTCTCTCCGCATGGATCGACGTTCGCGGGGAGTGCGGAAAGAAAACTCTCGTCAATGACCATTCCGGCGAACGAAGAATCCAGAACGTCAGCATTGACGCAGGTGATGACCGCCTTGAAACCAAGATCGATGAACTCTCTGATGAATTCAACCGTGTTCCGCATCCACACCGGATAGATGCCCCGCAAGTCATGCCGAGTGAGGAATTGATCACGATATGTTCTAATGTCTTCAAGAAACAGATCGCCGAACACGATCGACTCTATTCCCTGATCACGGTACGCCGAAACGGCTTCGATCAGATTCGTCTCGTACTCCCGATTGCTTGCGCCTTTTGTTATCAGGACTTGATGAAGCGGCACTTCTAAACACGCGGCCTGCCATTCCAGCAGCACTCGTCTGACGCCATGCATGCTGATGCGATCATAGTCGCGCGTTACTGTCGTCAATAACGCGGCCACGCGATAGTCCGTCGATTTCTGAATCTCATAGAGGGCGAGGCAACTATCCTTGCCGCCGCTCCAGGACATCAGCACAGTTTCCACGAGGCGTCACTCTCCATTTTGCGAACTTCGTTATCTTCGATGGCACAACGTGTCAGGTCAATGACTTTTGGTTGTTGACGGATTGTTAGATAAAAAGGCCGGTTACAAAGCATCTGCAACCCGGCCTTTTTGACTATTGGTTTTGTGCTTCGTGGCTATGGCCGGTGGTTCCCTGGGGACTGCCGACACGGTCACAAAGTCCCAGCCATTAGTGCAACTAAAACTCCTTGCTGCGCCGATCAGAATATCCCGGAAGCCGCCAGCCTCCCTCTCGGCGAGTTTGGCGACTGTCTGCGGGGCCAGCTTTAATTTGACTTCCTTTGGTGCAGATGTGAATTGGCACTCCAGTGGAAAAGTCCTAGAAGTTGAGCTCTTTCTTTGTTAGCAACTTTGCCAACAGGATGATCTGGCCGGTGTGCATGGAAAAATGTTCGACGACGTGAAAGATTGCTTCCAGCGCCGTTACTTCAGTTCCTTGGATCTGCCGGGGCGCCAGCATCTGCGCAGAATCAAATCGCTCCAGAGCGTCGGCGACTTCGACGATTGTCTGTTTCAGTTGGGCCAATAGCTCGCTTCGCGGTATGAGCGCCCGCTGGTCAAACTCTTTTTGTCGTTCGCGTTGGTCAGGAGCGCCGCCGAGACCACAGACGATCCACTGTCGCGCGTTGCCCGAAAGGTGCAACAGCAGATTCCCGATACTGTTTGATTCCTGATTGGCGCGCCACCAAACTTCCTCATCGGTCAGTTGCTCGAGACAATGCTCGATCTTGGGCAAGTAGTCGGTGGAAAGAAACGCGCGCGCCTGCGCGACGAAAGCGCTTGCGATTTCTGTTTGTGAAAGGCTGTCTGGATCAGGCACGTGCGTTACCGAATGGTGTCCGGAGCAAGAGCGAATTAAACTTCCGCCGTTGTTGTCAATCTTCAGACTCTTCCTGCGTCGCCAATTCTTCCGGACGCCGCTTGTGCTTGGCCTTGCGACCTGCGGGCCGCGCTTTCTCGTCCGGCTTGGCGTGCGTCAGAGGATGTCCCGGCGGCGCGAGAGGCTTTCGGATACTTCCAAAGATGGGCCGCCGTTTCAGTTTCCTGGGACTCTTTCGGCGAGACGTTTTCGCAGTCATCTGAGTCTGATCTCCCGTGAAGGTTCCCGATTCCGGTGAAGACGGCTGGATGCTATCCCGTACACAGGCAAGTGTCAACGGGTGATTTCCTTACACGAAATCCCTGGAGTCCGGATTAGTCGCTCTTGAATAGTTTTCGAGGGGAATCGACAGATTCTTCACAAGGTTAGATTTCGCTGGGTCGTGGAGATTCAGACAGTAGCGACTTCACTGCGTCCGCGGTCTCGGTGCGACGTTTCTGCTGGAATTCATTAACCCAATTCGTGACAGTCTTAACCATTTCGCGCGCAGTTTCGCGCGGGCCAGTGGCCGGTTGCGCAACCGTCTCACGGCGATTGCGCTGTTCTTTCTTGATAACCTTGATTGTCTTCTTAGACATTGTCTAATTAAAACCTTCGTCTTTCGATGTTCTTGACTTTGATTCTATCTAACGATTCTCTTGTCGAAGAGTTCCGTCTTTTGTTGTTGCCAACACTAGAACGTGCGGTGCCAGGGTAACTTGCAAAAGTAAGGCCAAACAGTAGCGTCCGCCAAACTCAATCCGCAAAGCGCCCGCAGCCCACCGTGTACGGCTCTAATTCATACACTGTTCAGGCCCGATGTACCGTTCTGTCGCCGAGGGAACTTCACTCACCCGCGCGCGGGAGGCGCCATGCTTCCGCGCCATATCAACCTGCCAGATCTTCTTGTGCGTCTTATAGACCAACACGCACAAACCGATCAGAGCGCCGGCATTGACGTACTTTAGCCCGCTGATCATCTGCCCGGTGCCATAGCGGATCAGTAAAGCGTTAATCACCACGAGCGCCACCCGAAATTCTGTCGGGCCGAATTTGAGATAACTAATTTTCAGCTCTTCAATCGCCGCAAACGCCAGGAAAGTGCTCATGTCGTAAGCACCGAAAAGCACCAGCATCAACAGAAGTTGGAAACGGGAACGCTCAGGCAGGATGAAAGCGTAGCCGATGATCACGGAAGCGAGGAAAAAATAGTCGAGCAGATGATCCATGTAATACCCCCAGCGGGGCAGACCGGTGTCGCGATACTTACCAAGCTTCCCATCATAATGATCGGAGATGTATTGCAAGACGATCATCGCGGACACTGCCCACAACCAGCGGATATCTGTCGCTGCCAGATAACTAAATCCGAGAATGCCCAGACACCACACAACTGTCAGCATCGTCAGATGGTACGACTCGATCCACGCCGGAATTCTTGGCAACACAATGGGCTCCAATCGCCGTTCCAGGGGCTTGAGAAACGACGTGTTGATTTTGCTGGCTCCCGCAAACTCCGCACGAGTCGGAAGTAAACTCTCCTGGTTGTTCATAATGATCATGGTGATAGCAACTCTGAGACCATTGCCATCAGCCTTCGAGGCTTTGTATTTTGCCTCTCCTTTAACTCCTGGCAGGCAAGGTCGCTTTATAAACTTGCAGATGAAAGGTTTTTGCGACAGCGCCGCGGAGCACGGCTGAGAAATCGTGAGCTGGGCTAAAGAAAGACTACCGACTGAGAGCTGGGGATATCAAAGCGCTTGCGGCAGCGCATGTTCTTGCACATCAGCATGTCGTCGACGCGCACCAGGTAGTCGCGCGACTTTTGAAAGCGCATCCGGTCCTGCTCGTTGGCGCCGCGCGCGAGATCACGTTTCTTGGTGCGCTTCAACCAACGCACCTCGTAATCGGCCCGCTCATGGCAATGCGGGCAACTATAGCTCGCTCGCTTAACTTCCTGTATTTCGTTAAAGAAATCGCGTTCGTTCATAAGAATCCAATTTGCCACAGAGGCACAGAGACACAGAGCAAATTAACAATTCAACAACAGAATACTCGTTCTTCTTAAGTTTCTCCACACCGAGTCTGATCGTTCTCCTCTTGAGCAGCTTTTCTTGTCTGCTCAGCAATTCCTTTTCTCTGTGTCTCTGTGCCTCTGTGGCTAGTTCCCTTCACACAGTTCACGCAAATACTTAAAGCTGTAAATACCGGTCTCGTGTCCATCGCTCCATTGAAAGTTCAGTGCATAGCGGCCGACCAGATTGAGGTCCCTGATCGTTAGCTCTTCAGAAATCGTTTCCGGCGCCAGCACACGCTGTCCGGTCCATTCATTCACGCATTGCGCGCAGGGGCAAGCGCGACGCAGCACCGCCGCCGCGTAGTGGCAGACTCGTTCATCCGCCCAGGTGATCCGCAAACCGGCATCACCTTGTTGCATGATCTCGCGGGGCTCGATGGCTGGTCCGCTTAGCTCGGTCACCGTCATTCTTACGACTCTCTCATGATGCGCCGCCAAAACGGGTCTTACGCGTTTTCACGCGCTGCTTGTTCGACGGCGGCAGCCTTGATCCTGGAGTGCGAGGCGTGCCATACGGCCCTGCCGTTACGCAAAATGATTACCTGCGGCGACTCGTGTTCGATGCCTGTTCGCACTTCGATCTCACGCGAAACCTCAGGCGCGCTCTGCACTTCCACTAGAGCAACAACGCCCTGGACGCGCGCCATCTCGCCATAGGCAAACGAGCTAATCCCACAGGTTGTGCTGTGTTTGAAGATCACGACAGGCGCCTCGTTAGATCTTGCACTTAGCCCTTCCAAAGTCTCTAAGTCACTAACTGTCACGAAGTGATTTTGCACTAGTTCAACACTTCCCCGCTTGCCGACGCCGAATTCTTTACTCAATTGATATTAGCCTACCGGCATACGAACGACAATCGACCGCGCCATAGTCCGAGTTGATCGGCTTGTGCTTTTGGGCTAGAGTGCGTCGGAAGCAAATCCATTCCTGAACAAACCATAGAGAACGTTTGGTTGAGTGAGGTCTCTCCTATGCGACTACATTTGCACCGTGCGTTTCGCACCTTTATCCAGGTCTTGATCGCGGCCGTCTGTTTGAGTTCGTATCACGCGGCAATGCCTCAGAAGAATACGGGCGGGACATCCGCGGTCCAAGTGGATCCCAGCCTCTTCAGTTCGCTGCGCTGGCGCAGCATCGGGCCAAATCGCGGTGGCCGCTCAATCGCTTCGGCCGGAGTCGTCGGC
>WNGQ01004796.1_pt1 | contig 14483 bp, 16 predicted proteins | sample 5407661 | NCBI WGS metagenome assembly WNGQ01 (sample SAMN13153382, study PRJNA577476) | soil metagenome | isolation source: 60 cm soil or saprolite under Garry oak tree replicate 2 | place: USA:California | collected 2016-06-15 | reverse complement strand
GTCACCTTAATCAAAGCGGTGGTGAAAGCGGCGCAACGGGCCAAAGAACTGGCCTCGGATTGAGCGCGATGGCCGGCGAATCTGATTTTTTCGGGCTAACGCGGGAAAATCGGACGACGTGGATTTACGGAAGCACGAAATTGACCGTGATCTGAGTTGTAAACTGGCTGGCCCTGTCATTCACTAAATAGGGTTTGAAGCGCCATCGCTGGACGGCCTCTACTGCCGCTGGTGCAAGTGCAGAGTCACCGCTTAGGACTTTCACATTTCGCACTTTTCCTTCCTCATCCACTACAACGTCGAGTGTCACCGGGCCTTGAATGTGTTGGCTTCGAGCTACTTCTGGATATTGTGGTTCTACTCGCTGGATCACATAATCTTTTGCGATCTCCGGGGAGACTGTATCGGGCACACTGCGGATACTCGTTTGAGCCGGTTTTTGAGCGGGGCCCATACGAAAAACAACTTTACCTCTTTCATACACCACCAAGTCGCTCGCGGCCGAAACTTTTGGCTGGGCCTTAGTACTCGATAGTTTCGACGGTTCTGGTCGGGCGCCATTCCTTCTCTTTTCACCTGTTGCTTGGGTGGAAGCAGCGGTTTGCGCGTTTATAGGCTCTTGGCTGACCTCATCGGGCCGTTGCGCTGAAGTCGAATTGGCCGGTTGTCTTTGGCGGGCCGCAACCCTTTGCCACTCGGCACGGCCCAACATCCAGCCCAGAAGCAAGGCGAGAGCGATTACCGTCGCATTTAGGATATCTGTCGAAGGATCGCGTGGGCGGGATCTCCGCTTCGGCAATTGCGACGAAATTCGCGGCGGAGAAAGTTCGGCGGCGATCTGATCCAACTCCGGCAATGCGGGGGGCGGAGAAGATTCGGTCAAAGCTGGAGCACTCGAAACCTCAGCAGCACTCTTGATGTTATCCAGTATGCGTCGTGAAAGAGCCTGGAGCGTCTGAATGTCGCGCTGACCGAAAGCGTTAGGCCGGGGCGACAAGATCTGGAATACTCCTGCCACCTCTTCGCCATCCAGAACCGGAAGCATCAGTATGGAACGAACTTCCAGGCCGCGATAGGATGCCGCATCGACTCGAGGGTCGATTTCAGTATCGTCGCAACGCTGCACTTGCCTGCTCTGAACGTCGCCCCGGAGCAGAGCAATGGCCGCTCCGGTTGCGGTAGTGGCCAGACCGGCCTGCTCCACAATTTCATTCAGCATCAGATCAAGCGCGAGATCGGCGGAATGAGTGCCGCCACCGTGCGAGGCTAGTGTGGCTGTCAGTTCCGCAAGGTGAAGAATATCGTCTTCCTCAATCCAGTCCGACTGGCGCGCTGGTGAGGGAACTGCCCCCTCGGCTCGCCTGGGGTGCTCGGATGGGTCAGGCGGAAAGGTCGGGTGATGAGCCATGAGAATTCTTATGCATTAGTGCAAATGCTTTCGCGGCGAGGGTTTAGTCCATTGAGCGGAGTTTCCCCCGAAAGAACAGGGTTGTCAAGTACGCACAAGCTACAGCTTGGGCAAAAAAGGCGATATATCTCGCCCGATTTGCCATCCCAGAACACTTAATGATCCCTTCGGACTGCGATGACCTCCCATTCACATTACCGAAGTGGCTCCCGTTAGAAACTTTGGTGTCTCCGATCTTGGGAAAACAGGAAAGTCCTGTCGGCTTATGGGCCACAATAAGTGGACGTTTCTGGTCGAAGGCGGGATGCCGAAGGAGCACTGTGGATACACCCGTTAAGGATCCGATTCCAGTCGCGGCCGTGCCTGGTTCCGCTCGTTCCACACCTGCGTTGCTGTTAGCCATGCTACAGGTGTCGAAACATGTAAGCGACCTCATTTTCTCGCCGGCGAGCTACCCGCACGTGGAGGTAAGCGGCAAGTTGGTTCCAGTGAAAATCCCAGAATCGTGGGTTCTGACGGCTGAGGATACACGGCGCATAGCCGAGGAACTCATGGGGGGAAATAAAGAGGCCGCTAATGCATTGCAACACCAAGGATCGTGCGACATTTCGTATAGCGTCCCCGGCGCAGCCCGTTTTCGTGTGAATATTTTCTTACAACGTGGCAGTCATGCCATCGTGATGCGGGCGATCCCCAGAGGTATTCCCAGTTTTGACGACCTCAAGCTCCCACCCCAACTCGGTGAGATCGCGGCGTTGAAGAGCGGACTGGTACTGGTTACGGGCCCAACGGGGTCAGGAAAATCGTCGACCATGGCCGCAATTTTGGACCGCATCAACGAAACCCATGCCTATCACATCATTACTATTGAAGATCCCCTGGAGTTCATGCACCGCCACAAAAAATCGATCATTCATCAGAGAGAACTGCATAGTGATACACCCAGTTTCGCCCTCGCGTTGCGCGCGGCACTGCGGCAGGCGCCGAAAGTGATTCTGGTGGGAGAAATGCGAGACAAGGAAACCATCGAGATCGCTTTGGAGGCAGCTGAAACTGGGCACCTCGTCATGAGCACACTGCACACTATAGATGCTTCCAAGACGGTCGAGCGTATCGTTGGAGTATTTCCCCTCGCGGAGCAATTCATCATTCGTAACCGCGTGGCAAAAAGCTTCCGCTACGTTGTTTCGCAGCGCTTGATTCCGCGCAAAGACGGAACCGGCCGGATAGCGGCCCTAGAAATCTTAAAGTCGACTCTACGCACTCGAGAGTATCTGGACAAAGGCGAGAATGAAGGAAAAACTTTGCTGGATGCCATGCGGGACGCGGATACCGAGGGCATGCAGCACTTTGATGGTGAGATCGAGAAGCTGGTTCGTGCCGGCACCATCGACATTGATACCGGGCTGGCTTATGCGACCAATGCCGGGAATCTGCGGCTGCAAATATCTGACTTAATCGGTGAAGACGCGCCTGCCGTACCGAAAAAAGCTCCAGCCGAACAGGCCAATCAAGATCCTGAGCTCGTGATCGAAGGTTAAGCACGATCGAATGTGACCGGCGATGCATCGTGGCTCCAGTTTTCCTCACCTTGTCCACCGCCGGTGCACCGCTAGCGTGGCAAAGTTGTCATGGAAGATTCCCTTAGAGCCTAGTTTCTCCTTGCCAACGGCGAGGCAGCTTCGGATAATACGTGCAGAGAGCCTCATTACAACCGTGTACCGATACAGTCGAGCGGACCTGCTTCGCATACTTCGGCTCACGGCGCGTCAGTTGGCCAGTTGGGAAAAGGCCGAACTGGTAGCCGCCGCCGAAAGCTATTCTTTTTTTGATCTCCTGCAAGTGAAGAAAGTGCGTGATCTGTGCGCCCGCAAGGTGCGTCCGGCGGTCATACGGGAGTCATTGCAGGCTATGCAGAAGCAGGTAGCCGGCATGGAGAATCCGCTGGTTGAGGCGGGATCCTTCACTACCGGACATCGCGTCGCCTTTCGCCACCAGGGCAAGCTGGTCGAACCAATCGCCGGACAGTTCATGTTCGACTTCTCTCCCCTGGAGAAAGTCGTCATGAGCTCCCCGATATCAACTCCCAGGCCCGAATCTCCATCTTCGGATGTTAACGAGCTTTTTGCTCGCGGCATTGCGTTGGAAGAGGATCCCAACACCCAGGCTCACGCAATCGCCGTCTATCAAAAAGTGCTGGAACTGGATCCCGCTCATGCCGCCGCGCATATCAACCTGGGAACGCTTTATTACAACCGGCAAGAGTATCCCCTGGCGGAAAAGCATTATCGTCAGGCCATTGAGGTCGATCAGCGCTACGCTTTGGCCTACTTCGATCTGGGCAATGTGCTCGACGAAACCGGGCGAGTTCCGGAAGCGATTCAGACCTACAACACGGCGCTGCAACTGGCGCCCACATACGCCGATGCGCATTACAATCTTGCTCTGGCGTATGAAAAGATCAAAGAGCCGCGCAAGGCATTAAGGCACTGGCGAGCTTACATAAAGCTGGATACCACCGGGCCATGGGCGGTACACGCGCGGAATCAGATCCAGCGCATTCTTCAGGCCGATGGGCTGAAGATGGTCTACTCTGCCGGACGCAGCTGATGGCTTGAAGGCATCTCTCCTACAAATTACCTTCTAAATCTCTATTCTTAGAGCCACGGCTAAAGCCGATTCGAATTTTGGCTTATCTGGCACGACTGAAGTCGTACCCTTTCAAAATACACGATGACCGCAACACAAGCCAATGACCGAAGTCCTTCCCAGGGGCATCGTCGGCGTCTCGCCACTTGCTAGGCTGCTAGTGCTAGAATTTTCGGTTAGTCGAGAGTTCTTATATGCCCGAAACCACCTTGCAACTTCCATCGCCCCTCCCCCTAACCTCCTTCACCGAAGACGAGATTCTGTTCCGCGACAATATTCACCAGTTTGCCGAGGAGAAAGTCCGCCCGCTGGTCCGAGAGATGGACGAAAAGGGTGTATTCGACAAGAACCTGATCGGCGAATTTTTCCAGCTCGGACTGATGGGGATCGAGATTCCGGAGCAGTATGGTGGCGGCGGCGGCAAGTTTTTCGAAGCGATTCTGGCAGTCGAGGAACTTTCTCGCGTGGACGCTTCTGCCGGCGTCATTGTCGATGTGCAGAACACGCTGGTTAACAACGCGTTATTACGCTGGGCTACGGCAGACCAGAAGAAACGTTATCTGCCTCGCATGGCTGCGGATATTTGCGGCGCTTACGCACTCAGCGAAGCTGGCTCTGGGTCGGATGCATTCGCCTTGCAGACAAGAGCCGAACTGGAAGGGAACGCCTACGTCCTCAATGGCCGCAAGTTGTGGATCACCAACGCCAAAGAGGCAGGGCTATTCGTCCTGTTCGCGACTGTGGATCCCTCGGCTGGGTACAAGGGAATCACGGCATTCCTGGTGGAGAAGGAGTTCCCTGGCTTCATGGTGGGTAAGAAGGAAGACAAACTGGGGATTCGGGCTTCGTCCACCTGCGAGCTTGTGCTGGAGGATTGTCGCGTACCCAAGGAAAACGTCCTTGGGGAAGCCGGTAAAGGCTACAAGATCGCAATTGAAACATTGAATGAAGGTCGCATAGGCATCGGGGCGCAGATGGCGGGAGTCGCCCGAGGCGCGTGGGAGTATGCCAGCAAGTATGCCCAGGAACGTAAGCAGTTTGGAAAGACGATCGCCGAATTTCAAGGAGTACAGTTCCAAATCGCACAAATGGCGACCGAAATCGAGGCCGCGCGCTTGATGGTGTACAACGCCGCCCGCATGAAGGATGCCGGCATCCCGTTCGTCAAAGAAGCCGCCATGACCAAGCTGTTCTGCTCTCAGGTGGCGGAACGGGTAACGTCGCTAGCCATCGAAATCTATGGTGGGTATGGATTTACCAAAGATTATCCCGTCGAAAAGTACTGGCGGGATTCCAAGATTGGAAAGATTTACGAAGGCACTTCCAACATGCAGTTGGCAACAATTGCCAAACTACTACTCGGCAGCAAATAGAAAAAGTACTCTCCAGCGTCCGACTGCCTAAAACACCTCAACCCCGTACGGCACAACCGCGGGGGAACCAGGCTGGTTACTCTTAATGTGCAGCAAATTGCGGTGATTTTTCCTCTGGTCTTCTAGCCAACCCGAACTAAGTTACCTGTTTCTAATGGCTTGAAATTACGCATGCCGTTGGCGTCCAAGCTGCATTTCCGAGCTTGCCCGCTGCTTTGCGGCGTAGATCGGGGTGCCTCTTGGACTTGATGACGGTTCACGCGAACGTGACACCGAAGCCGAAGCAGTCGCTGCTTCCCATTCTCATCGTGCTGTTTCTGGTTTCCTATGGCCTGATGGCCATGCTGGTAGTGGAGCAGGGGCGGACCATTGATTCGCAACGCTTTCTAATCAAGGAGTTGTTCCGAGACAGTACCGAGCTGACAGGTATGAAGGTCGGCGTGATTCAGAAGCAACGCGCCCAAGCCCAGGCTGAGGCGAATGCTAACTCCCAGGCGAAAGCTCCGGCGTCCCAGGCGACCCCGCGAGACAACGCCAAGAGCAGCCGTAACCCAGGTAAGCTTCGGAGACCGGCTCCGCTACGACCGCCAAGAAATACCTCCGACGTGGCGGACGAACGCAGAGCGCTCTTCTACATCTAAAATCCAACGGGCCCGGAAATGACCCATGAACGTTCTAGCAGCACTACTGTTGTCGTTGACTATTCCCGGTTCTCATTTGGCTGTTCCGTCACGCATTCCTGTAGATCGAACCCACGGGCAGCAACAAGCTCGCAAGGGCGGACGCTGGTACCTGGCTGAAAATGGCCACGCCGTGTACTGCTACGGCCCGGTACGTGTCGTGCCCCAGGCCCAAGGCGGGCTGCAGCGAGTGGCTACGTTCTGTTTGGATGATCAGCCCATGGTTCCGCTCAAGGACTAGACGGTCTCTGCCCACCGGTTCCTGCCCACTCCTGCCCACTCCTGTACATTTGTCTGTATGCCCAAGTTCGAGAAGCATATTTTCATTTGCGGCAACCAACGTCCGCCCGGACATCCGCGCGGTTGCTGCGACCCGGATGCCAGGGCGGAGCTGCAGAAATTATTCAAGCAAAAACTGGCGGAACGCGGGTTGAAGGGGAAGGTGAGGGCCAATCAATCGGGGTGTCTCGATCAGTGCGAGCACGGTCCGAACCTGGTGGTCTATCCGGAAGCGGTGTGGTATGGCCACGTCACATTGACGGACGTGGATGAAATCATCGACTCGCACATCATCGGCGGAAAGCCGGTGGAAAGATTAGTGCTGCGGGATTCCTGCATCAACACACCTGCCTGTGAACACAAGCCCAGAAAGACGGCAACCGAGGAGGCCTGATTCTCCGTAATTCGGCTTGTCACGTATCATGACTTTTAGATGAAAAAGTGAGCAGTATTGACCAGTTTTCGGTCGGCCAGGTTGGGTATCTTTTGAATTATTATGGGGTACAGGGTGACTGGCGAGAGTCTCGCGCGTGCTCAATCCAGCCAACCCACTATCCTTTGCGTAGAGGACAACAAAGCCTATCTCCGGCTCCGCAAAGCTGTTCTGGAGAGAGAAGGCTACCTGGTGCTCACCGCGAGTACCGGCTCGGAAGCCCTCTCCATTCTGCGACGTGAGCCAGTGTGCCTCGTTCTTTCTGACCACATGCTGCGCGGAACCACCGGCGTCGCCCTCGCAACTCGCATGAAAAAAATGAAGCCCCATTTTCCGGTTGTGCTCTATTCCGGACAGGTGCCCGAAGCCATGGGAAGCGTGGATTGTTTCATCAGCAAGGATGAAACTGTCGCAAGTTTCCTCTCCATCATCAGCAGTCTCATCCACAGGTATCGCGAATAAGTTTGGTAGGCGCGGCAGGAATTGAACCTGCAACCCTCGGATTAGAAATCCGATGCTCTATCCGTTTGAGCTACGCGCCCACATTTCTTAGCCGATCAATCGCCTGCAACTGAGTATCGCATAGCCTTTCTGCCGCTTCCAGCCAAGTCCATGATGCTGGCTGTTGCCTCGCTGTCTTATACTGCCGCGGTTGCATTCACCAGGGACATTCGCGCATCGCGTGCCATCTTCTTCCTCATCTCGTCTGGCTTATATCGATTGGGCGCGCGGTCTTGCCTGCCTGCTGATGTTTCAGACCCACTGCTACGACTCCTGGCTGGGTGGGGCGGCGCGCAAGAGCACATTCTTCATGTGGTCGCAGGTGCTGGGAACTTTACCGGCGCCTCTGTTTCTGTTTCTTGCGGGAATATCGTTCGCGATCGTCACTGACAAACTGCGTCAGAAGGGTTTGCCGGCGGGCCAGATTGCTCGCACCACCATTCGGCGCGGGGCGGAGATCCTGGCGCTCGGTTTATTGTTCCGGCTGCAGGAATTTGTTGTTTCATGGGGCTGGGCGCCTGGTAGCGATCTGCTGCGGGTGGATGTCCTCAATGCGATCGGCATTTCGATGATGCTGATGGGACTTGCATGCTGGATTGTTTTGTCTATCACGCGAGGAAACCGGGTCCGACTAGTGTTGGGCTTGATGGCGGTGAGTGTGGCGGCGATTATTTCTTTGTTGGCGCCGTTGATGTGGACGAGCTGGCGTCCGAGCTGGCTGCCCTGGCCGCTGGAGTCTTACATCAACGGAGTACACAATCTTAATGAACCTCAGGCCTGGCTATTCCCGATCTTTCCCTGGAGCGCTTTTGCTTTCGTGGGGCTCGCGGTTGGCTTGTTTCTGCTGAATGATTGGGCACGCAAGCGTGAAGCGCAAACATTATTATTCGCGGGAGCCCCAGGAGTCGGGCTGATTTACCTGGGACTCTGGCTGAATGCGCGTCCCGTGCAACTCTATGCGGTCATCGACTTCTGGCATACCAGTCCTAATTTTTTTCTGATCCGCGTAGGGTGGCTGCTCGCGATCTTAACCGCGGCATACGCGTGGTGCCGCTGGGGACCGGGACAATGGGGATTCAGCCCGCTGATTCAACTGGGACAGACTTCCCTGCTGGTCTACTGGGTACACATTGAATTCGTGTATGGGCGGATTTCCATTCTGCCCAAGCACGCCGTGGATATTCCTACGGCATCGCTTGGACTGATTGCTATCTTCTTTTTCATGCTTGGGCTTTCGCTGTTGCGAACGGAACTGAAAGGCCGTCGAGTAGAAATGCTGCGATGGTTTCGCAAACCGGTGAAAGCAAGTTGAAACTAGCTCGCGACCGAAATCTGACGGATGGCATTCTCCACCAGCTTGAGGGCTATGGCCCAGCGCTGCTGCGCCTGTGGCTCGTCGTCCCCGTAACCAAATAAATAGAACGTGATGTAAAAACCATCGTGAGTTTCATCTTCGTGGTAATGACAGCGGCGGACCAGGAATTCAGCGGCTGCGGGGATTTCAGGAACTCGCCTCAAGAGTTGGGTGAGGCGGGTCGCCAATTGCTCGTGTTCGGAGAAGGAGAAACGCTTTGGCTCATCGGTGAATAAGAGATCGATGTAGGAGCCGAATTTGCTGTTCGCTCCGAAGATCTCTTCTTCCGGTTTCATGTCAGTTGTCTGCCAGGTATCGCACTTGGCAGTTTCAAGAATAGTGGCCGATGAATTGATTGCGGTAAGAAACTCGCCGAGCGCGGGCACTAGCTGCGCCTCGTCTACACACAGCAATAGGTCAGGTTGGCGCTTCAGATCGTAATAGCGCACAGCTGAATCAGCCGAAACCCAGGGCAGGTCTAGAACTTCATCGTCTGCCCCGAGCTCGACCGCAAAATCGGCTTCCACACTATTTTGCCGGAGCGGACTGAGGTGCCGCGTTCGGGGTCGTGAAGTCAACCTTCGGCACCTGCCTTGAGCCTTCTGCCGCTGTGAAGTAGGCCTCGTTTGGTTTGAAACCAGCCCAGCGAGCAAAAATGTTTGCAGCAAATTTCTGTATGTAGGTGTTGTAATCCTGCAAAGTGTCGTTGTAGCGCTTACGCTCGACAGCTATGCGGTTCTCGGTCCCCGCTAATTCGTCTTGCAAACGCAGAAAGTTTTCGTTGGATTTCAGTTGTGGATAGTTCTCGGCAATCGCTAGCAAGCGTCCCAGAGCGCCGTCGAGTTGTTGGTTGGCGGCAATCTTTTCCGAGGGAGTGCCGGCGGAAAGCAGTTGCGAGCGGGCTTTGGCGATATCGCCAAAGACGGTTTGCTCCTGTTTCGCAATCCCCTTCACGGTTTCGACCAGGTTTGGAATCAGGTCGGCACGACGTTGCAGCACGATATCCACCTGCGACCAGGCCGCTTTCACAGCTTCGTTTTTCGTCACCAGCGTGTTGCGGACGCTCACGTACTGTCCGAAGACTGCCAGCGCGATCAGAATCAGAACGATGATCACGATCAAGCCTTTGCTCATTGTTTTCTCCTCGAAAGCAACATCTCGACCTATCTGGAACTACCTGGCCCGGAGGAATCCAACATTGTATCCACTGCGGCGGTTGCCTGCTCCACCGCAGCCAAATAGCGCGTAAAGACATCGATGACGTCGAGCTGCTTGCGTTCAATCTTGTGCTCACGAATGTCGAGTAAGTGCAGGAACGCGGACGGATCGAACTTGATCCGATTGGCGAGTGTCTGAATTGCCTCGCGTTTCGATCCGGGCTTCGGGTCTCCCAACGTAATCAGTACGTGCCGGAACAAAGTGGCGAAAGCGGGCAAGGAACTGAGCAGCAACTCCCATAGTTTTGACTTGTCGCCTGCCGCTAGCAGCAGGCGTTGACGGAGCAGGATTAACTTTTCTCTCAATTCATACTCCACCTGGGCGCGATGCAGGTGCATGGGTACGGTCAAGCCATTCAGTGCGTCATTGCCGAAGAGCACCCGGTGGTGTTCGTGCATGTCGAGCAATTCGATAGCAAAGACGTGACCGGAGCGTCTCAACTCCTCGAGAGTCATGACCAGCGGCGTGGGATGTTTTTTCTTGTTCCACCATTCCATCACCGGAGCCACCTTCGCAAGGGCTGGAAATGAGGTCTCGCCAAGGATGCAAAGCAGGTTTACGTCCGAAAATTCGGCAACAAATTCCGCGGTCGCAGCGGATCCGTACAGGATCACGCTTTCCAGGTTCGCGCCCGCAGCCTGCTGAAGCCGAGTAACGAAATCATCGATCTGTTGTTGGGGAACCATATTGTCCTCGTCTGCCATTGCTACCAGCTTCCGCTGGCGCCACCGCCACCGGAACTGCCTCCGCCAAATCCACCGAAGCCGCCACCACCACCGCCGAAGCCTCCGCCACCCCAGCCACCTCCGCTACCGCCTCCGCGTCCGCCAAATAACAGCCACCAAAAGACGAGTCGACGCAAAGGAGTAAAGAGCACGATCAGGATAATGAAGATGATGAAGAGAATGCGAAAGGCAGATGGCGGCTGAGATGGCTGTTGTTGCAGCGGAGCTTCGGCAGGCGCACCCGTTAATTCCACGCCAGCGTCTTTGGCGATGACTTCGGCTACGCGTGAAGTCATCAGCAGCAGCGCGCCCGCGTAATCATTTTGCTTAAGGAGTGGAACGGCTTCCCGGCCGAAGCCGCCGACTTTGCCGTCAGGCAAGATGGGTTCCAGACCGTAGCCCACTTCTATGCGGTACCGGTGTTCCTTAACCGCAAGCAGGATTAGTACTCCACGGTTCGTGGACTTGTCCCCAATCCCCCATTTCTTGTAAAGATCCGCCGCGTAACTCTCGATATCGGATCCGTCCAGCGAGTTGATGGTGACTACGGCGATCTGCGCGTGAGCTTTCTGATCGATCTGCCGGCAGATGTCATCCAGTTGCACGACGGTTTGCTGGTCAAGGACGTGGGCAAAGTCGTTGACGTAGTCAGTGGGGTGAAGTTGAGAAATCGGTTCCGCGCTTGCGAGAAGCGCGAACGTTATCACCGCGCTCATCACCAATAGGATTTTCGCGCGCGACTTCATTCGACGTGATTGTATAGGAGACGGAAGGCTCAATACTTTCGCAGGAATTCCACGATTTGCGATTCTGCCCAACGGCCATCATCGCCATCCGGTTGAGCGAGAAATGAGCAATGGCCGCCGTCTTCGGTTTCGAGGAAAGTGATATTCGGATTCGCCAGGATTTTCTTCCGAGTCTCGGGAAGGATGCGGATGAAAGGATCGTTGGCCGCGTGCAGAATGAAGGCGGGCACGGCGATGCGATCTACAACATTCGCTGCCGCAGCTCGGGAATAGTAATCAACTGCGCCGGTAAAACCGCAATAGTGAGCGGTAATCTTGTCATCAAATTCGCGAAGGGTGTTCACACCACGCAGACGAGAGGTCTCGAATACTTTGGGAAACAGTCGTGCTTTGGAGCGGAGACGTCGGCGTAGCTTCCAAATGAAATAATATTCGTACAGACGATTGCTGCGGTTGTGCAGCGCATCCGAGGAGGCGGCGAGATCCATTGCCGGGCACACGGCTGCGACGGCGCGAAATTGTGATGGGCCTTCGCTGCCCCACTCACCAGCCAGTTTGAGGACGAGATTACCGCCCATGGAAAATCCTACTAGCGCAAACTTGGAAATGCGATCCTGGTCGACCAGGTTTTGAGCCACTGCGGCCACATCTCGAGAAAGTCCGGAATGATAGAGCGTGGGGGCGACACCCTCGGTACCGCCGCAATTGCGCTGATTCATGCGTACCACATTCATTCCTGCGGCCAAGCCCTTTTTCGCCATGCCTAGCATGTAAGCCGACTCGCTGGAGCCCTCGAGGCCATGCACAACTACAAGAGTCAAAGGAGTCTGTCGATCTTTCTGCCAATGACATTGGCAGAGGACCGTGACCCCAGGCTCGACTTCGATCAAACGTTCTTCAGGAGGGGGCAAAACTATCCGACGGGAGAGGAAAAAGCTGGCGAGGGTTTGCTTGTGTCCGCCACGCAGTCCTCGCCGTGGCTCAAAAGCTTCTGATTTAGTTTGCGAACTCCCCACAAATTGATTCTAATGGATAGGGAATTCATCAGGCCGAGGGGATCAGGTCATGCCCATCTTCGAATACGTCTGTGAGCAATGCGACCACGAGTTTGAAAGTTTAGTGTACGGCAGCGAGAAGCCGAAATGTCCCAAGTGCCACGGCAAGAAGTTGACAGCACAACTATCGGTATTCGCAGTGGCAGCGAAGGGATCGGCGTCCTCGAGTTCGGCCAATCCGCTTGGCGGCTGTGGCACCTGTGGCGATCCTCGCGGGCCCGGAGCCTGCTCTCTACCCGATTCCGACTAGCCTTGAAACACCCGTAAACACCTGCTCCGTAAGGCATAACCCAGCATGACTTCGGAGACTCGATTGCGGTAACCGGGGTAAGTTTCATTAGTGTGCCCAAGGCCATACGATCATTCCATTCACTATGGACCATCGCCGCAATCCGCGAATCACTGCAATGCTTCCCGTCCGGATCTGGGGCGTGGACGCTAACGCGCTGCCCTTCATGCAATTGGCCACTGTAAGAAATATCAGCAGTTCCGGAGCAGTAGTACAAGGAATCCGCCGCAGGATCCAACCTGGCGAAGTTCTGGAAGTTCAGTCGGGAGACGATAAGGCGCAATTCAAGGTTGTATGGGTGGGCAGGACGGGCACCTCGAGAGAAGGCGAAATTGGTCTTGAAACCTTGCCTGCGGAGCCTTGTCTCTGGGATCATGATTTGTGCCGCTATAGCGAGCTAGTCGGGACAGGGTAAGTTCATTCTTTTGCCGTTTCCCTCTCACTAATTTACGTTTTAAGCCATGTAAAGCGTGCCCTGGTTTGCGCCCGACGACCAGTTCCACTATCCTGCCCACTTTACTTCTCAAGAATTTGTTCGATCTCGGGGGAGCAACTCATGCGGACGATTTTCATCTTGCTGATGTTGTGTTCAGTGCTGACGCCAATGGCTGCCCAGCAGCAGCCCGCTGTAAATCTCATGCCGGTTCCGGCCAACCTGCAGATGGCAACTGGCCGGCTCGTAATCGATCCGTCATTTTCGGTTGGGATCAGCGGCAACAGCGATCCACGGCTGCAGCGAGGCGTTGAACGCTTCCTAAATGATTTGCGCCGGCAGACCGGAATGCTTCCTTTGGATATGAAAGTGACAGAGCCGTCGAAGGCGATGCTGGTAATTCGAGCGGCGCATGCGAACAAAGAAGTGCTGGAACTTGGAGAAGACGAATCTTACAGCCTTGAAGTATCGAACGCTGGTGCAAAGCTCGACGCGCCGACTACTTTGGGCGCTCTGCATGGGCTTCAGACATTTCTGCAACTCGTGACCACCACTGCCGACGGCTTCGCGGTGCCGGCGCTTTCCATCCAGGACAAGCCCCGGTTTCCATGGCGCGGATTAATGATGGATGTCGGCCGCCACTTTATTCCGTTGGATGTTCTCAGGCGCAACCTGGACGGAATGGCAGCAGTGAAGCTGAACGTCCTGCACTGGCATCTTTCCGAAAATCAGGGCTTCCGGGTCGAGAGCAAGAAATTTCCTAAGCTGCATGAGATGGGCTCGGACGGACTGTTCTATACCCAGGACGAAATCCGGGATTTGATCGCTTACGCGCGAGAACGCGGCATTCGCGTCATGCCAGAGTTCGATATGCCTGGGCACAGCACTGCCTGGTTCGTGGGTTATCCGGAACTGGCTAGTGCGCCTGGTCCATATCAGATCGAACGCAAATGGGGAGTTTTCGATCCGGCAATGGATCCGACGCAGGAAAGCACTTATAAGTTTCTGGATGATTTCATCGGCGAGATGGCGGGGCTGTTTCCCGACCAATACTTCCACATCGGCGGCGACGAAGTAAACGGAAAGCAATGGGACGCAAATCCGAAGATACAAGAGTTCAAGCGCTCGCATGGGATCAAGAGCAACGAGGATCTGCAGGCATACTTCAACAAACGAGTCCAGGAAATCGTCAGCAAGCACGGCAAAACCATGGTGGGATGGGATGAAATCCTGCGCCCGGATTTGCCAAAGAACATTGTGGTCCAGTCTTGGCGCGGTCAGGAGTCGCTCGCGGCGGCGGCCAAACAGGGTTATCGGGGGCTACTCTCGCATGGGTATTA
>WNGQ01008118.1_pt1 | contig 14485 bp, 8 predicted proteins | sample 5407661 | NCBI WGS metagenome assembly WNGQ01 (sample SAMN13153382, study PRJNA577476) | soil metagenome | isolation source: 60 cm soil or saprolite under Garry oak tree replicate 2 | place: USA:California | collected 2016-06-15 | reverse complement strand
GCGACGACGAGGCATAAAGCGCTGCGTCATTTCCGATCGGCTGCGGTTCGGACAGCATCCCGGTATGATCGAAAGGCGCCTGCCAGAGGCGGTCGTGGCGGACGAACACGATCGTGTGCTGCGGTGTCCAGTGCAGAAAGATTGGCGCATTGGGGAAGCGGGTCACCGCTTGCCGCTGGCCCGTTAGGGGCACAAAGGTCGCCCGCGCGGGCTGCGGATCTTGCCCGCCGCACACCAGCAGTCCGTCTGATTCGGGACTCCATTGCGGCGTGCTGGTCCAGTTCAAACCGATCGATCCCAAGTCCCGGGTTTGTCCTATTTCCGCCACGTTGTTGGCACGAGCGTCCACCACGCGCAAGACTCCGTCCTCCTGCAGATGCACGAACGCGAGATAGCGGCCATCAGGAGAATAAGCAGGATATGCCTCGCGACCGGGCAACGCCGTGACCCGTCGAGTAGTGCCTGTCATCAGATCGGTCGCGAACAGGTCCTGATGGTCCGCCACCCCAGCGGACCAGGCGACTTCGGCGCCATCCGGAGACCACGCGAGTGAAGTCGCTTCAAACGGAACGTCCGCAACCGCGCGTGGAGTCCCGCCCACCGGTATGAGCCACAGCTTACCAAGCGCGAGCACTCCAATTTGGTGTCCGTCTGGCGAGAGGGCCAGTCCCATGAAACCCCTCGCAGGCTCCTGGTGACCGGGTTCAGGAAACCGTGCAGGCGGAAGCGCGCGCCGCGGACGGCTGAGTGAGAGCTCAGCGGTGAAAGGAATTTCCCTGGGTTGGCCGCCGGACGCGGCGACCTTCCACAAGCGACCGTCGGCTGAATACAACAACGCACTGCCGTCAGGGACCCATCGGATCCGCGTGGTCGTAACGTCGACATGGTTCGTCACTCGGATTGGGGAGCCGGCGGCGGAGGCGCCGGCGATCTCCTGCACCCAAACCTGCATCCGGCCGGTCGAGTCGGGGGCAAAATACGCCATGCGCCGGCCGTCCGCGGTAAAAGTGGGAGCCAGCGCCTGCACGGACTCTTTCGTGACGGGACTCGCCTGGCCACCAGCGGCAGGGACGATCCAGATTCGACCGTCACGTGCGTTTGGCGCTTTGCTCGCAATGAATGCGATCGCTCCACCACCTTGGACCCAAACCGGATCGCGCAAATATCCATCCTGGATACCCGTGATCGAAATCTCGCGCATTGTTCGGGAGGCAACGTCGAGCAACATGATCGTAGTGCGCCACTTGCGACTGGCTGAATCCGGCGGCACGGCGTGTTCGAAAGCGATGACACGACCATCCGGCGACCATGCGGCATTCCCGTCGTACCCCTCGGGATCGGAAAGCTGGGTCAGCTGACGGGGGCCACCGGAATCGAGACTCAGCAACCATAAGCCCGTACGCCCATTCCGCTCACCGCGAAACATCACGCGGCGGCTATCCGGCGCGAAGGAGGGATCCAGGTCTTCCGCCGTATCGCGCACCGCGTCCGTGATCGGGCGGGATTTACCACCTTGCGCCGGAACCAGCCAAAGCTGCCCCAACAGATCGAACACGATGAACCGCCCGTCCGAAGAAAGGTCGAAGCCGAGATCCGTACCCTCGCTCACCCGGATGGCAATGGTCTCAAGTGGGCCTTTGGCGGGCGTTTGAGCTGGAGAAAGCGAGGCACATATCGAGGTCAGCAGGAGGGAAAACGTGAGAGTGAACCGCAACTGAGGGAACATGGTTGCTGCTCCTTCCCACCCAGCCGGTCGGCTGCAGGGTGAGGTTATGCGTCGAGCGCGGAAGATCTCGACGCCAAGCATCTGTATCGCGACAAGCGCCGATCGCTCGCGAGCGTGGGGACGGCACGCCTTGGACAACCAATCCCATAATTTTCCCAACTCGCGATAACACGTCATTGTCGATGGCCCTTCCGGTTGACTTAGGATTCTCGATTCTCTTCTTTACAATTCCTCCTTCGGATTTTCGCCTCTTAAGTTGTCAAGTTGGATTTGAGGTTTACCGCGCAAACAGCCGGCGCAGAATTCTGTCGAGCGCGCTTTTCCTCACTCGCTCGCGCCGGGCCTCCCGCTCGCACGCCTGGCGAATCAAGGCCTGCAACGCGTAGAACTCGCCGTCGGTCATTGCCTGAAAGGTGTGCTCGTCCAGGGTTTCAGCCACTGACTTTCCAGAGCAGGTGGCGAAAACGCGCGCGCCCCTCGGCACTCGCTCGCGTGTTTGGGCTATGTCAAAGTCGAATTGTCCGGGTTGGCCAGTGGCGTAAACTAAGTGCATCGTCTCTCCTTTGTGATTCAGTCAAGTTCGTGATTTGTGTTCTGGTCGTCGGCAGCGTTCCCTTCGGTGCGTTTGTTCTGTTATCATCCGCGAGCTGACATCCCGCGTTCTGGCTCAAACGGTCTTGCTCGAAACGGTGCGCATCTTCAACGAAGGCATCCCGAAATGTCTTTAAAAATGGCCCGAAATCTTCCGAAAAGATCTAAAAGGCGTGATTGACGAAAGGCCATTGGATCCACCTCTGTCAGTTTGATTTCCATTGTCGGTTCCTCTTCCTGGAATCTGTTTCCATTACAGAGTGGCGAGGAAGCGGAAACCATCACCTCAAAACTCGTTTTGAGATCGAACCGAGACCCTCACGGCAAATTGATGCGTGAGCCGGAAGCACACGAACGCAGCCGCGCGCGCTATTCGGAATCTGACCGAGGCATGAGCTGACGAGGAAGCGATTTGCTATCAGACCTGGCTGGATCGCCAGGGCTTACGAGCCAGGTCTGCCGTTATCGGCGGAGCGCAACTAATTGGCGCAGCATGATTAGTTTGTTAGCGCGAGCATGGACGGTTGGTCTTTAAGGCGTTCCTGCGACTTTCTTCCAGTGGCTCGCCGGGATTATTTTCTCCGGCTCGCCTGACCAGTTTTTCAAGTCCAGCACGAATTTACCTTCCTGGAACGGCAAGGAATCAACGACTGGCCGGCGATTCGGCTGGGTTCGGTCGATCTCGATGTTGAAGATCAAATGCATCCTTCGGTCATGGTAGATCAGGGTTACTTCCGAGAGCTGCATCGTACACGTGGCGGCGTTTGCGAACTCCAGGGCTGGCTCCTTCCTGCCCTTTGACCAATCCACAGATTCCGGCCAATAAAAGTTTTGACCATTCTCTGCCACAGAGACCTGGCCGGCCTCAAGCCCGGCGTCTCCGATCTTCTTTGGTAGTTGTGCGTAAAGGGTTTGCAATTCCGTCTCATTCAGGACAGCTCCCTTTTCATCGCGCACAACGTAACTGACAACGGCGGGGTTACAAGACTGGGGCTCGACACCGGTTGCCAGAAAAACCAGCAGCAGAATGGTAAACACGACAGTTATTCCTTTCCAAAAATGCGCCATCTCGACGTCTTGAACTTCTCTGGCCCGGCCTGCGGCGACGAACCGGGTCGTCCGCGTGCCGGGCTGAACATTGCGTTATCAGTTTGATTGACTCTTGGGCACTCCCGACTATTTTCTGACCACGTCGAAGTAATAGTAACCGACATCTTCCGAGCCTCCCGAGCCGTTAGTTCCCTTCAAGGAAAGTTCATAACGTCCCGCATCCAGAATTTTAGCCGGCAGATTCAAGAGGATCGCGCGTCCAGCGCGGGTCGTGTGTATTGACAGGTTGTCCTGGGACCAGATCTTCTGCCCCTTCTGGGTGAGTAACTCCACGCGAAAACTCGAATAGTCATCGTGTGGCTCAACGCCGACCCTCAGCTGCACGCTCCGCACCGACGGCGATATCGTCACTCTCGCCTCCGCGTTGCTGCCGCGCGCCAGCCCGGGGATCAGGATGAGGGATGCAATCATGTCAGGATTACCAGGCTTGGTCGACCTCTCTGCTACACGCTGAGCTCGTTCCGCCTCGGCCCTTCGTTCCCGCTCGAGCTGCGCAGTGAGATCTTCGGTGCGCGCGCGCTCCCCAGCGAGCTGTTGGTCCAGTTGTCGCTGCTGGGCATCTTGCGACTGTTGAACAGCGCGTAGTTGATTCAATTGTGAGCGCACCCGCAAACCCGACGTTATCAGCCAGGCGGCACCGACGACCACTACCAATGCCGCGGCTGCCAATGAAAGGGCAGACACGGGGCGGAGACCCCAGAGAAAGGTCCACAAGTTGTTCTTGCTCTTCGGCAGCTCGAACGTCCTCACATTCTGCACCGTCTCGGGTTCAACTGCAGAAGTGACCGTCGCCAACGCCCTGGCGAATTCGACTTTGCGGCGTCTTTCGGGTGCAGCCAGAAAGTGTCTTTCGAATTGTTCGCGGTTGTTGAGGGTAATCTCGCCACGAACATATTCATCGATCAAATCGCTTTCGACTGCCAGGATGTCTTGCATGTATTGCTGGCTCTGGAAAGCAGAGTCCTCTATCTCTACCTGCTGCGCCTCGGGCAACTGGCCCAGCAGATAGCGAATGATATTCGTCACATTCCAGTTTCACTAACACACTGCTCGACGCATCCCTGCAAACTCTCTCGCACCCGCAACGCACGCATTCTCAAGGTGTTGAGCGGGACTCCCAGCCGCACGGTCAGTTGCTTGCGGTTTTTGATTTTCTCGCCTTTTTCGCCCTGATAATACTGCAGGATGAGTTCGCGATTAGTGGTTGAGAGGGTTTCCAGGCATTGCTGCAAACATTCGATCCGAGGCTCGTCGCCGGTTGCTTCAACCGGTTCGACACTTGAGCTGGCTATCTCCCCCAGAGCCTGGCTCTCTTTGGCCCGCGCTTTGACAATTTCGAGCACGAGCAAACGGGCAACCCCGATAAAATAGGCGCCGGGGTTGCGGAGGTCTTCTCCTTCCGAGACTCGTCGGGCGACACGATTTACGGTCTCGTCCGCGTGATCCTCAGGAAAAGGACAGCCGCGCCATTCAAAAAAGCGGATCAGATTACGTCGGATCTCGAGGTACTTTTCGCCGGCGATCTCTCGGTCGTCTGCGAGACAGCGCAACAACCGGTCGAATGCTTCCTGGGTGAGAGACCATTTGCGATGTGGGTGCGCCGCAGCCATCGGATCCTCGGGATTGGTTTCGATGCTCAACTCGAGACCTTTGACATGGGACTTTCGACCGCGTTGGTTACTTCCATTCGCCCTGGATCGTAAATGCGGCCCAGTAACGAGGCTGGTGCCAACGTTTATCTCTCCACATTGAGACCTGAGCGCTACGCAAAGCCGCCGCCGGGCTCAGCCCCTGAGCCAGCATGCCTTCATAGAAACGGCCCATTAGTGTGGCAGTTGAACGATCCTCGGTCTGCCACAGGCTCGCCACCACTCGGGTCGCACCGGCATACATGAAGGCGCGAGTAAGGCCTATCAAACCTTCACCCTTGATGTCTTTACCCAGAGCTGTCTGGCAGGCTGAGAGTACAACCAGATCGGATTTTAGGTGGAGGTTATAAATCTCATAAAGCCGGAGAAAACCATTCTGGGGTTGGCCCCGCGCATCAACTAAAGACAAGACAATGCCTGATAGTTGAGCGTGCTGGTTATTGATCAGGCCATGAGTGGCGAAGTGCACTATGCGATATTGTTGCAGGTTGTCATCGGTCGCCGCAGCGCGATTAGCGGCGAAATCAAGCGCCTCAAGGCTCTTGGATGCCGAAGCCATCCGCACAATCTGTTCAGCTTCCTGACGACTGAAACGCAGTCTCGAAAAATCGTTCAGTCCAGATTCAGCTGCGGATCTTCTTAGCTCGCCGGCCGGCGAGGTTTCGTTCCTGGCATCAGCTTGAGGTTTGCCGCCGCTTGCCACCCGGGGATCTCTGGCATCGAAAACCGGATCCGCAAAGATGGCGACGGTCTTCGGCGGTCGCTGACGATCCGCTGCTTCTTTTCGCAAGACTGCCAGCACTGAAGCAGAAGGAAGCGTTACGATCTCGTGCCGGACCACCAACGGTATAGGGCGTTCGATAGCTTGCTGTGTTGCACCGGTTATTTGGTGCCCATGATTCTGTTCTGCCTGGCCGGTATTATTCGCAGCGAGAGGTGCTCCAGGTTCGGGCAAAGCGGCAAAGGGAACATATTGCAGCGCTCCCTCGCCCACAATCAGGAGTCGCTTATTCTTCAACTCAGCCGCGACGGGCGCCAACACGATTCGGCTCAAAGCGGCGGCTGCGATCGGGTATTCGGCATCCGCCTGATCCAGTCGTTTTCGTCGCTGTTCCGGGCTCTCGTTGGGAACCGTATGGTCCGCGGCGGTGATGAGGTCATAAACCTGGCGCGCAGCCGTTTCTATCTCGGCTTGCTTAGGCAGTTCGAAAGTCTTCACCGCAGTCGGCGTTACGGCCCAGACAAAGCTCTTTTTTTCACCCAACGCATATTCCAGCAGCACCGTGTCGTCATCAAGCAACTGTGATTGAATCTCTTTTGCACTGAGCGGTAAGGGTTGGGTCAGCGCAGCGTATCGCGGGCTGGTTTGCCGAATCCTGGCCTCCAACTGTTCGAAATCATTCGTCAGCGCGTCCAGCTCTTTCGCTGCCTCCGTAGCCTGGGCTTCTGTATGAGACGAACTGAGCATGCGGGTCTGGCGATCCGCTTTGTCCGAGATCGTTTGCCGCAATATTCGCTCACGCTCAACCAGCGCCGGATCGAGGCCTTGCCGGATTTCCGCTGAAGCTTCGTTGAGTATTTCCAGTAAAGAGCGCGCACGACTTTTTTCGCTCGCTTGTAAGGCGGCGGCATCGAATCCTTCCGCCGGGTGAGCTTTGTCGAGACGCATCAACAAATCAATATTGAATTCATGATACTTTCGAACGGTAGCGAAGTAAGAAGCGCGCAATTGCTGGCTCTTCAAATTGATGCGCAATGATTCGACTGCCGCGAGCGCTTCATCGATTCGGCTCTTAGCGGCATTCAGATTGCCCTGGTCACGTTCAGTGCCGGCCAGCAGCACCAGAACAGTCGACTCATTGCGTGGGTCTCCGATGGTCCGGGAGATGCTTAGTGCTTCCTTGAGATAGTCCAGCGCCTTCTGATACTGACCAATTTCTCGATAGACTGAACCGACATTGCCGAGAGCGACCGCCAGCTGCCGCTGATTCCCAACCTTGCGTTGCAGATCCACGGCTTGCTGGAAATAATCCAGCGCTTTCTGCTTATCTCCCAGATTCGAGTAGCAATCGCCAATGTTCTTAAGGGTCACCGCTTCGCCGTCGCTACTTTTTGCGGCGCGCCGCAGCTGGAGCACCTGCTGATTCAGCTCGAGGGCCTTATGAAAATCTTTCTGCAGCGCATAAGCAGCGGCGATATTACCGAGAACAGTTCCTTCGCGAAATTGATCGTTATCGGCGCGAAAGAGCGGCAACGCGTCAGTGTAGGTATCGATCGCCTTCTGATACTCGCCCAACGTGGCGTACATATAGGCAATATTATTTAGGGCGATTCCCTGGTCACGGCGGCTGCCGAGCTCCTTATGGATCGCATATGCGCTGTGGTAGAAATCAAGCGCTTGTTGATATTCCCCCAGACCCGAATAGGCGGCGCCAATGTTATTGAGTACGGTGGCCTCGCCGTCGCGATTTTTCAACTCGCGTCTAATCGCCAGCGCCTGATTGCAAAACTCTATCCCCTGCCTGAATTCACCCAGGTCGTCCTTGATCACGCACATGTTACTGAGTAACGTGGATTCTTTGTAGCGATCACCGACTTGACTGGCGATCAGCCGCCCCTGATTTGAGTAGTCGAGGGCCTGGCGTAAATCGCCCATCATCTGATGAGTCGAGGCTAGCAGGTTGAGCGTGTCTAATTCTCTCGCGTGATCATTTATCTCTCGCGTGAAGGAGAGCGCTTGCTGAAATAGCTCCAGCGCCTTCTTCCGGTCGCCGAATTCGACGTGCACCATACCCGCATAATTAAAGGCCATCACCTCGACTTTAATCCCCAGCCGCCTTCGTTCCTCGTCGTCCTGTCTGGCTGAGGCCTGGGCAACAGGCAATGACTTGTTCAAGAACTCAAACGCCTTTTCCTTATCGCGTAATGCGAGATACGTATAGCCGATCAGATAAAGTGCGGTGGCCTCCCAGGCCGGTTCTTTAGCCGCCTGCCAGAATGGGATCGACTGCTGATATTTCTCGATCCCTTTTCGCCAGGACTCCGGGGTCGGTTGGCCGACCAGTTGAACTCCCTCGGCCAGCAACCTTTCGCCCGCGACGATGTTTTTGTCTCGCTCGGTGGCAGCCCGTAACTCCTTAATCTTAATCTCGTAGCTTCCCTTCGTCGCTGATTTGTCGGGCGCCCGGACCTCCAGCCGGTAGGTCTTCGCACTGTCGGCGATGAGCGAAACCAATTCCGAATCTCCAATAGCGAACCAATCTTCATCGGTAATCTTTTTGCCGTCAGGATCAAAAGCCGCCACCGCGACATTGATGCGTCGCTGATCAACCGCAACCCGCGCGTATTGGCCCGCGGCGAGAGTTAACTGGTAGGAATGTGTCTCACCGCCGGCAATCTCTCGCTCAATCGGTTTGCCCGGCTCAAGCGAGCTAACTACCGAGTCCTGCAACTGAGTGTCAGGTCGAGACCGGGTATGACGGCCCAGGGTTGAGGTGGTTGGAATAAGTAAGAGAACTAAACCCAAATATGGGATACAACTCAGGCGTGAGCGGCGAAGCGGTCTCCTCGAGACGAGGGCGGATTGAACTGGCCTGGACATAGAACCTCAAGCGCTGCATCCACGGGTATCTCTGGGCAACACATTATAGCTGCACCTGACAGATAAATCACACAATTTACGAGATTGGCTTACCGAGCGTAAAACGATCCACGAAGCACTCAACCTCAACTTCTGGCCGGGATAGGCCTGACTGTCCAAAGACAGAGAGCGCAAAGAAAAGAGCCAGAATCAGGGTTGCTTTTCGTATGAGTGGGGCCACAGTTTAATACCGAGAAGGCCCGAATTAATACCGAGAAGGCCCGAACGCAAGACGGGACTATATCTTTACCCTCATTAGCACCTCGCTTCAGCGACGTGACCAGAGTCTATCAAGAACGATCGCAGCCGTATTAACGGCTTCAGAATAGAAAAAGTTGAAACGGCGTCGCTACATAGCGCCTACCACCTCGCTGAAGGAAGCGAGGGGCGAATGAGATCGAACGCCGAGTGAGATGGTCGCTAGCATCCGTTCTTTGTTCCGACGCGACGCCGCTACGGTTTGACATCGATAGCTATTGGAAGCTCGAATCGAGCCGAAAAACTTTTACTCAAGGATGGGATTCTAACCGTGCCTGACTTCAATTAGATCTCCGTCCTTCAGGCCGGCCGGCGGCGCCAGGACCACGCAGTCATCCTTCACCAGGCCGGCTACAACCTCCACTTGGTCACCTTCGGTTGTAGCCACAACAACGTTTCGGGACCATGCTTTTTCTCCGTCGATCACGAATAGGTTGTTTGACGCGCCGCTGTGCAGATCGGCTCCGGTATTGAAGGCTGCACGGGGCACCCAGAAACTAACACCGCCCCCGGGGCGTGGAAGATGAATATAGACTGACAAACCCGGCATTAGGTCCGCGGCGCCGATAATGTCTGCCACATAACCAAACGTATTGCTCGTCGCGTCAGCAATTGGATCGATCCGTCGAATCCGGGCTTTGGCAATTATGGTATCGCTATTGACAGCCGAGAGATTGAGAACCTGACCCGGAGTGAGCGTGTTTCTTGTAGTTTGGGGAAGTCTGAATCTGAGTTCGATTCCTGAAACCCTCGAAACTTCAAAGAGCTTCTCATTCTTAGCGACATTGGTACCCAGAGCAACGTAGCGACGCGTGACAACGCCGGCTATGGGCGCGCGAACCGTGCTCTTTTGCAGTTCAAGCTTAACTACTTCGACCCGAGCCAGTGCGCTCTCCGTAGAGAATCTCGTCTTTTCATACTCGTGGATTGACTGTTCCAGTTTGTACTGCGCTCGCTCCACATCGCTCCTGCTGGAAAGGCCCTGGCTCGCAAGCAACGTCTCTCGATCCAATTCGCTACGGTTAAGTTTGACCATGGCTTCGAACTGCTGCCCTTCAACCTGTGAACGGCTGACTTCGAGTTCGGCCTGGCGAAGCTGATCGCGCTGATCCTCGTCGTTGAGTTGTGCGAGGATCTCGCCCTTCGAGACGCGTGCACCTACCTGCCCAGACAAGTTCAAGATCCGTCCTTCGCGCTCGGCGAGCACAACCGCCGTGTCCTCGACGGAAATTGCGGCGGGAATCAACAGATCGCCCTCCGCGAGATGGGGGGACGGCTGAACATCAAACACGTGAACGACGACCGGGCTTGCGGTCGCTATGCTCTGATTATTTGGCACACGGGTTTGACTGTGTGCGATGCAGCCACCAAGTAGACAGGTGGACAACAGCAGGATAGCCAAGCAAGTTTTGTCATCTCTACTCATTCTGCACAACCGATCTCTTTCACGCTGAAGACTTCGCCGCCTGATCTCCCGGCCTGGGCTCAAGCAACGGAATGCTAATCCTCGCTTTGAGGCGCTGACAGGCCAACCAATCATCAAAGAGTAGCGACTTGATGGTCTCACGCATTGCGTCATCAAGTGTGGCCGGATGCAAAGTCTCAAGCTTCACGAGCTCCCACCCCGCATACGTTTTGATCGGGCCAAGAGTCTGACCCGGTTGCGCGCCAAAAACTGCCGCCTCCATCTCCGCTTCCATCTCAGCTCGGCGCATCACCCCTGAATAACCGCCCGCTGGCCGGGTCGACAAATCGACGGAATACTCCCGCGCCAGCGCGTGAAAATCCGCGCCGTCCGCGACAATCTGCGCGCGTAATTCTCTAGCGACGCATTCCTCGGTTACCACCAGCCGAGAAATGATCGCGGCGTCAAAGCAAAACCGTTGTTCAGCGAAGTACTTTTCAACCCTGCCAAAGGTCAGAACGTCGCGCAGTTTTAGTCTAATGATCTCGTCCTCTAGTAACGACTCCCACTCAGCGTGTGAAATATAGTTGGTAGCCAGCCAGTCCTCGGTTGTTTCTGCATCATATAGATCACGATCAGCGCGGAAAGCATCTGCCGCTTGCTGAAGCTCTTTATCCAACACTTTGATGCCACGTTCAATTGCTGCCTGGCTAATAAGCGCGGCATGTACGGCGTCCTTGATGAAGGACGATTGACCGCACCACTTCGCAAAGCGCAAGACCTCCTGCAAGCTGATCATTTCGCCGTTGACGTCGACTGCAATGTACTCGCTCAAGCTTGTCATCCTGGCTCCCGATTCGGTGAAGCACCTACTACCTGGTTTTCAAATGAGATATACATTCGACCAGGCACCGAGTTCGTCGATTAAGCGGCGAACCACCTAATCGACGTTCTCAAGTGCACTAAGTCACCGCAACTTAGAACAGGGCTAACACGATCTGGGCTTTACTGAGGAATTTCCTCGCTTATGCCTTGAGCCCCGCCTCGTGCCACCACACCACCTGAAAGTCCGCCTCCGCCTTTGATGTTCTCGGCCTCGCGTTCTTTCAGCTCCTTTTCCGGCTGGGACAGGTTGCCAACGCTAACACGCCCCTTCTTCTCTTCCGGCTGCTGCTCTTTTTCTTTACTCATGATTCGTATCCTTTCTGCATTCTGACGTTTGTTGATATCCGACTATTGACGGACATCTCTACCTTCCAACCTGATAGTGGCGACGGATCGAAAAACATCACCCGGAGTTTTGCCGATCGTGAATTGTTCGGTTGATCGCGCTCCGGTACCAAGCTTCATTAATGCCCTGGCTGGGATTCGAGCTTTCTTGGCAAAGTCTCAGCAGGTGCTTTTGAGTCCGCCAGGAGTGGTTTAGCCGGAAGACCCGTTCAAAATTGTGTGTGATGGGAACATAGTTTGGACCACATATAAGTGTGGGGAGTTAGGAGCCTCTGTGATTCCGGCAAGCGAAGGAGGCAAATGCTGAGATGAATTCTACTGAACTCAAAGAACTGCTAAGAGGCACTACCGCACTTAGTATCCTTTCAGACCAGGAGTTGGACCATCTCGCTGATCGTTTCGAACTCGTCCACTACACTCTCGGGCAGCCTGTAATGCGTGCGGGGGAAGAAGCAGAGGCGTTGTTTGTAGTCTATTCCGGCCGGGCCAGGGTGATTGCGCTCGACAACTCAGGCGAAGAGGTCACCCTGGAAACTCTCACCCGCGGCAACACCTTTGGCGAGCAAGGTCTGCTGACCAACTCCCCGCGCAATCATACGATTCGAGCCGCCAGTGACATGGCGGCACTCCGCCTACGCAAGAAAGACTTCGATGATTTGTTGCGCAAACAACCGACGTTGCGCAAATACTTCGATTTGTATGTCTCGGAGATCTCCGTCCGAAACTTTCTTAAGATGTCTACGGCATTGGCGCCGCTCTCGCCACAGGAGATACGCGACTTGCTCGGCTCAATGGAAGTCGTCGAGTACGAGACGGACAAAGCTATCATTCGAGAAGGCGAAGCAGGCGATGCCTTTTTCATTCTCCGGGCCGGAAGCGCCCGGGTCATCAAAGAGAGCAATGGCTGTCGGGTACTCAATCAGTTGAGAGCAGGCGACTCGTTCGGTGAGTTGGCCTTGTTGACCGGGCAGCCGCGCACAGCCAGCGTCATCACTACCGAACCATCCTCAGTTTTTCGCCTGGGAAAAACCGAGTTCGACCGAATCATTGCCTCGTCGCCGAAATGCAGAGCCGCGATTGTCTCTATCGCTTCGGGATACGGTAGAGCGGTGGTCGAAGATGAGCACGATCTGGTTGCTCCCGCTTTTAGCGACGAACCTTCACCGGCTCGTATTCAGCAGGAACCCGACTACGAAGCACCTCGGGGACGACGTTATCCCTATCTGTTACAGTTGAGCGAGACTGACTGCGGGGCCGCTTGTTTGTCGATGATCCTCCGTTATTACGGCAAACATGTGAGCATTAATAGACTGCGCGATCTGGCCAACGTGGGCCGGGAAGGCTCGAGTCTTTACAGCATCGCGGAGGCAGCGGAGACGCTGGGATTTCGCTCGCGCGGCGTCAAGGTTTCTTACGATCATCTCGACAAGTTGGAACTGCCCGCCATTGCCCACTGGGAGGGCTTTCACTTCATCGTGCTTTACGAAGTGAAGCCGGACCGCGTGGTGCTGGCCGATCCGGCGATCGGCTTGCGTAAGCTATCGCGCGAAGAATTTGAAAAGGGTTGGACAGGTTACTTGTTACTCCTTAACCCCACCGCGAAGATAGAAGGTATTGAAGAGTCAAAGACGACATTCGGTCGCTTCCTCCTACTGCTCAAACCCTACCGACGAGTGCTGTTTGAAATCTTCCTCGCGTCTCTCGTGCTTCAGTTGTTTGGCCTGGCCTTGCCGATCTTCACTCAGGTCATTGTCGATAACGCTCTCGTTCACAGAAGCACGTCGATACTCAACACCCTGCTGTTAGGGATGTTGTTAATCGCCGTATTTCAGACCACCACCAGCGCGCTTCGCTACTATTTGTTGGTCCATACGACGCGGCGCATCGACATGCAGATGGTGGTCGACTTTTACCGCCATATCCTGAGCTTGCCGATGCGTTATTTCGAGGAGCGCAAGGTGGGCGACATCCTCAAGCGCTTCAACGAGAATACTCGGATTCGGGATTTTCTGACGGGGCGCGCACTCGGTGTAACGCTGGATTGTGTCATGATCTTCGCCTACCTGGCTTTGATGTTTTACTACAACATCAAGCTGACGCTCGTGGCCCTCTGCTTCATTCCTGGTTACATCACGCTCACTTTGGTCGTAACGCCATTCTTCAAGCGACAGTACCGGCAAGCTTTTGAGAAATCGGCCGAAGCAGATTCGCAGATGGTGGAATCAGTTTCCGGCGTCGGCACCATTAAGGCGACGGCCGCCGAAAGGAATATTCGCTGGAAGCTTGAGGGGTTAATCGTCAAGTCGCTAAACGTGCAATTTCGCAGCGCGTTAACTGGAATGGCTACGATTTCGATTGGCAACATGCTGCAGATGCTCAATACGATAATTCTCTTCTGGTACGGTGCCCATCTCGTGATCGACGGCGAGTTGTCGGTCGGCCAATTGGTAGCCTTCAACGTGCTTGTTGGCAATGTAACTCGACCCATCTTGAACCTGGTCGATCTATGGCGCGAGTTTCAGGAGATCAATATTGCATTTGAGCGGCTCAACGACGTGTTCGATGCAAAACCCGAAGAAGACTCTGCGGGACAGACTCGCATGAAAATGCCGCGCATCCGCGGTCACATCAAATTCGACAATGTTACGTTTCGCTACCCCACGCGCGCCGACAAGAACGCTCTCCAGAACGTCAATCTTGAAATCCAGTCCGGTCAGACGGTGGCGATTGTAGGCCGGAGCGGCGCTGGTAAAACGACCTTCGCCAACATGTTGTTGCGGCTGCATCAACCAAATGAAGGTCGCATCTTTATCGATGGGCATGATCTACAGCAGGTCTCAATCAGCAGCCTGCGCTCACAGGTAGGTGTCGTGCCG
>WNGQ01004133.1_pt1 | contig 14485 bp, 15 predicted proteins | sample 5407661 | NCBI WGS metagenome assembly WNGQ01 (sample SAMN13153382, study PRJNA577476) | soil metagenome | isolation source: 60 cm soil or saprolite under Garry oak tree replicate 2 | place: USA:California | collected 2016-06-15 | reverse complement strand
CTGAGGGCCTTGCGCGGAGAAGACAGCGTCTTCGCGGTAACTGGCGGAGCATTCGGATCCTTCGCCCTCCCCGGCTTGGGCCATTTTCTGGCGGCAGCTTCGGAAGGCGTGGAGAATCTCGCTCTGCGGCACGCACCGGCAAACGGCAACGCTTAAGGAGAGCGAAGCGCGTTCGCTTGTGTGCTGCTTCCAAAGCGCTCGCGGTACACGTAAAGATTTTCCATCACGCGCTCGACGTAATTGCGCGTCTCGGCAAACGGAATGCGTTCGACCCAATCGATCGGGTCAATTTTGGGATCCCGTGGATCGCCGTGCTGTTCGATCCATTTTTCCACCCGCCCGCGCCCTGCATTATAGCCGGCGAAGACTAGAAGAAGAGATCCGCGGAAGTCCCGCATGAGCCCGGCGAGCTCAGCCGCGCCCATTTGCGTATTGTAGACCGGGTCGCACACCAGGCGGTTCCAATCGTATGCGACACCGAATCTGATGGCGGTGTCTCGCCCAGCTTCCGGAGTGACCTGCAGCAGCCCGACGGCTTTCGCCGGAGAAACATCGCGAGGATCGAACCCGCTCTCGGTCCGCACGACGGAATAGACGATACTCGGCTCGAGCTCGGGGCCGATCGCGCTGTAGTGGGGCACCCCAAGCGTAGGAAAGGCGTAAACGTCGAGGGCAAAGCCGCGTGCCAGCGCCGTCTTGCCGATGAGCAGCATAGCTTGGGGGTCTTCGTAACGCGCCGTGATCTCGGCGATGCCTACGAGGGTTGTGACGTCGGCGCTGCTCTCAGCGAGGGCCGTCACAAATCGCACTGCCAGGTCGCGTTCAGCGATCGAATACAGCATCTCGGCGGCGCGCACCACATCAGGCGCTAGAATCTTGGCGCGGTAAGCCGGATCGGTCTCCGGTGGCCGATGTAAGGCCACGTCGCCAAGCCCTAGCTTGGCGCGCGCGAGCTGGCCATAATAAGCCGTGGAATAACGGGCTGCAGCCTCGTAATTGATACGTGCTTCCTCCACCCGACCGGCTGCGTGCGCGGCACGCCCACGCCAGTAGCCGGCCCGCGCCAGCACAATGGGATTGGTCGACCCATCATCCACATGGGCAAAATGTGCGAGCGCCGCGGTGGGATCATTGAGAAAGCGCAATGCGATCCAGCCGGCCATGAAGTGGAATTCGGCCCGGTAGTATTCATCCGCCGGGGATGCGGCGTCACGGACGATCTGATAGGCAGTTTTGCTGTCACCGAGATCGAGCAGCTCGCGGGCAAGCACGCGCCACCATTGGTCGGTATCTTGCCTCGGCATTGCATCCCGGGGCGCTGCGAGCATCAGTCGGGCGGCTTCCGCAACCCCATTATTGCGCAGCAGCCAATGAATGCGGCAGAGCGTATATCCCAGGTCCTTGCGTATCTCGCTTGGAACCTTCTCGAGCAGCGCGCGAGCATTACTCGCTTTCGCCATAGCCGCCTCACACGCGTTGACGATAGAGACATAGGGACGGCCCAACCGCACCGCTGCACGCAATGCCGCCATGAAATCCTTGGACCCAATGCGACGGTCCATCCGCTCGGCATGATCGGCCAGCGTCACGAAATCGGGAAAGACGGCAAGCACCTCCGTTTCAAGCCTGGCGGATAGCTCCTCGGACCGCCAAGTCTCGCGCACCTCGCGCTCCGCGCCGCTGCGGTCACCCTCGTTGAGCAGCACGCGAGCAAGCGCCAGGCGGCCTCTCGCGCTGGTCGGCTTGCCGACCAGGAAGCGACGCACCGTCACGGCGTTGCGCCGCTCCTGCCACAGCGCTCCTTCCGCGCGCCGGCGCAACAGGCCCAGGCTCGGCCAGCCAGGATGGTCTTGGATGAATGCTGCATACCGGTCGAAATCGGCCCCGCTATCATCGGAGCGTAGAATCACCCATTCGACGAGATTTCGAGCCATCGGGTCGCGGACTGATTTTTCGATGTCGGTCGCCTGGCTGATCTTGCGTCTGCGTACGAGTTCGATTGCCTGATTGACCGCGGGTAGATCGGCGGACGTCGCGTTCATGGAGGCAAGTGCAAGCGCGTCGGGCGGCAGCGCGAACGGCGTGCTTACGGGGGCTGGCGGGCACGAATCGGCCGGCCTCGAACGCGGGACGAGGGCAAGGATGTGCTTGGGGTGTGACGCCGGTAGGCCTGCCCGGGGGACGAGCGCGAGGACGTGCTTGGAGCGCCCCATCCCATAACCATCGCCAGCGAGGAGCGCGGACACCACACACGCAAGCAAGGACGCGAGCCCGCGCAAGCGTAGGGGCAGTCGTGATCCGCTCACCGACCCCGCATTCAGGCCGGCTGGGCCGGAGCAGCGCGATCCGGTTCGTGCCCAGAAGCGTACGCGTCCGGTGCGACAGTTCGACCTGAGGAGGCGTGAGGCGACCACGCCGAGAGGTAAGCGTCGGCAGCTCATCGTATCGGTTCAGACCGTTCGTTCGCCGCGATGCAAAGATTACATGGAATTATGTGTTATTTCGGCGCGTAAGCCCCCTTTGGGCGAATTTTGCAGCTCGTGGCAATTAGGCCACGCCTTCAATCCCACTCAAGAGCTTCGCGCCGGCCGTCGGGATGCCATCCTGCCAGAGCCATCCTGCCGCGGGTATTTCCTTGCGGATCGCCGTCACCGACCCGGGAGCCGAGATATTGAACCTCGTCAGAGAGAGTCCACATGGATCGATCGAATCGGCCTCCTGGATTGCGCTACGTACAATGGGCGTCACTGGGTTCCTGATGGGATTTGTAGTGAATTGCTCGCTGAGAGAACTACAACGCGCGTACCCAAGGGATCGTCGCACGCTCAACCACGGCCGTTGGGTTCGAAGCTTTGCCCAAGCGCTGGATCGTCGAACGCACCTTCGCCTGGATCAACCGCTTCCCGCGCCTGGCGCGCGACTTCGAGCGTTACGCCAGAACCGTCGCCGCCTTCATCCGTCTCGACATGATCCGCATCATGCTCAGGCGGCTTGTTGCAAATCCTTCGTCATGAATCCAAACTTTCGCGGATGGGCTCTAAGAGGACCTCTAGCGCAAGCTCGGGAGCCCGCCAACAATATAGCTAATGGGTGACTGTTTCTGGACGACCTGCTGCGTCAGAGTGGCAGGGCCGCTGACGAACACGACCCTGAGGCGATCGCGTTGCCAATACATGGTGAGGGCCACCGTGAGGACGATGAAGAGCCCGAGGAATGCCATGATCACCGCCCTTGCAGATCCGCCCGCACGCTCGATTGGAGTTGCATCAGCGAATCGCAGCTCCGGCGTGGCCGGAGACAGACTGATCCGGCGCGTGCTCCCACCCGCAGGCATTATCGTCTCGTCCCGTTCAATGCACGGTTCACTCCGCCATTCGTTCCGGCTCAGTTCTGGAGCACTAAGGATTGCGCATGGCTCATTTGACTTCGCCGTTGATAGAAGCGGTTTCGGACTATTGAAGTCGCTAACGTACTGCCGTGCCGCTTTGGTCGCATGTGGACCGACGTCCATGCCCTGAACGATTTGGCGGAAGTCGTTCAAGACCTCGATGGGGGTAAGTTGCGATTGCTCCTGCTCCAAGCATGGGCCGTCACATTGCGTGCCGATTGTATCACTGCTCCCCGCTTGTTGTTTGTTCTCCGATTGAGAATCCGGTTCGGGTGCAGGCGCGTCAGGCATGGGCTCGTGGCGGCCCATGCACGAGCCCTGTACCTCGAACGGTCTCGTCGAAGCGGTGTCCGGGGCTTCTACTTGCGGCAGGCGTTCCAATTCAGCCTCGATTTCACAAATGGCCTCGTCCAGGCCTAAACGCTGACGCGTGATTTCCGATTGTGTGGGCCGCGGGTCGAGACCGCCGAGCTGCGCATCTAACTCCCTCCGTGCTCGCCAATAAAAGTCGCGGCGGCGATCATTGGTGCGATGATCGAGCCCTGCAATCCCGCGGGCAATCACTCGGTAATAACTGGTCATTCGCGATCCACAGACTAAGCGCTTGCGGCTCGATTCTCGGCTGCGCACGCCGACCTTAGGTAGGGGCTAACACCGAGCCGCGCTGCACTGCGCCGTTTCATCGAATGATTGCCGTGCAAATATTTCCGGATGGTAAATTTGCCGCTGTGGATCGCCCTCATCGCCTGGATCGCTCCCTCTCCGGCCGCCTCCCGAGATCGGCGCACCCTTTCTGTTTGCCTTCTCGTATCGCACCGATCGCATGTCCAAGAGATGCAGCAGGGCTGCTGACCGACATGGCTGTCACCATGGCCAAAAATGTCAGCAAGCCAGCGATCCACGGGGGCGTGATGGTCCAGGACGCGGCAGACGAACCCACTGTCGTGTGCTCGAGTTTGTGTACTCAAATCGGCTATCTTCGTCTACCTGGTGGCCCCTGCTTGCTCCGGGTCCTCAGCCAAGCACGGCATGCCAATTTTGTCTTTTACCGTCGACCAACTCGAATGTGGTACCGTACTGACTTTGCTCGTATTTTTGTTTGGATGCCTTTCACTCTCGCGTTTGTACCCATATCGATGAACTGGCCCGCATCGCTTTGCGCGGGTGCCCACTGGATCATGTCTGGCGGGAGACCCTCGCATAAACTTGGAGCTTTGTCGCACAGCTTATCCGCCCATGACGCGTCCTGAGCGTGAAGCGCACCGGGCAAATAAATGGTGACGTTCGTGACAAACAGGAATGAAGATAGCATGAATGGCCGCGGTGCCATGCGCTCCTCCTGGAGGGGACACGTTATATTTGCGAACTTAACGGCTGGTGCACGCGTATAGGCGGTGGGACTCGGCAAAATCGGAATGAGGCCAGGGTAGAAAAACGCCGGCCACACTTCCGAACGTTCCTAGATTACTTGCCGCTGAGCAAAACCTCGGCTGCCGGTGTCGCCTGAGGGAGCGGGATCGGGCTGCCCGGGCCCCTGCAGCGCAGATCCGTTCGTTCTCTTACCCATATGTTTCGATGTTTACCTTTCGTTCACTACAATCGTGGGTGAACGGCTGACGAGCATGCTTTTCGATTTGCGATAGCTGCTTTTTAAGAATGGCAATCATTCAGTAAAAAGCAATCTGACCTAGGCCGACGGGACTACCGCATTGAGATCGGGCTCGCCTCATCTGCGTTTGCTGTTGCCGCTGGCGGTTTGCGCAGTTGCGATTGTGCTTGCCGGATGCGAGGTTGATAGCCCCATAGCCCGTGCGCTCAAGCCATTGTCGCCGCAGATGCTGGCGCAGCTGGAACAGAAGAACATGCCCAAAGATTCGCCGATTCTAATCCGCTTGTTCAAGGAGGAGTCGGAAATCGAGGTCTGGAAACAGAATACCAGCGGCCGCTTCGCTTTGCTCAAGACTTATCCGATCTGCCGCTGGTCGGGTGAGCTTGGCCCGAAGACTAGAGAAGGCGACCGCCAGGCCCCCGAGGGGTTCTACACTGTGACACCCGGGCAGATGAACCCCAACTCGCACTACTACCTGGCATTCGACATCGGCTATCCGAACGCTTATGACCGCGCATATGGCCGAACTGGTGGAAATATCATGGTGCATGGCGACTGTTCGTCGCGGGGGTGCTACGCCATGACCGACGAGCAGATCTCCGAGATCTATGCACTCGCCCAAGAATCCTTCTACGGGGATCAGCGATCATTTCAGGTGCAGGCTTATCCGTTCCGCATGACGCCGCTAAACCTGACCAAGCACCGCAACAATCCAAACATGGCTTTTTGGAGGATGCTGAAGGAGGGCAATGATCACTTCGAGGTGACGCATCTCGAACCCAAGATCGACGTCTGCGAGAAGCGCTACGTGTTCAATGCCGAACCAGTCGGCGGGCTCGCGAATGATCCAATTCGGAACGATAATGGTCCGTGGCGGCACATTGATGCTTCCGCGGCTGCGACCCCAGCGGCAGCACTCCCATTAAACCCGATCGGGTGGTGCCCGCCTTACGAAGTTCCACACGAGATTGCGGCCGTCGTCACTGAAAAGAATCGGCGTGACGAGAGCCAGATCGCCGAACTCGTAAGCCGCGGCACACCGACTGTGCCGGTCCGGACGGGGACGGATGGTGGCATGCACCCGCTGTTTCGAAACGGGCCATGGGCTTTGAATGGCATCGACGTTGATTGAAACAGAATTTGGCGGCACGCCGATGTTGGTGAGCGCGGCCCTCCATGATGCCTGGTTGCTGGTTGCCATAGCTGTCCAAGGCTCTACCAGCGGCTTGCGTTAGCAATTTATAATCAATCTCCGCTTATGCTGCGCGACTCAAGTGGTTTTGTCGGATTCCAGTACAAAATGGTCCTGCGTTCAGCCATCGCTTTCACAACTCTCGTCATCAGCTTGGCCGCTCCGGTCCAACGCGCGACAGCGCAGTACTACGCGATCTATGGTCCGTCGTCCGTGCCAGCGCCATACGCGCCACCCCCCCGGGCCGAGCAGTCCTACGGAGGGTATACACCCGGACCGGCCGAGGCCTACCCCAACTATGGTTCGCTCCTCCCGGAAGATCAGCCAGAAACGGTTACAGAGGGGCTCCCCCCACAGTTCCAGCGCCAGCTAGTAAGTTATCAGACGACCGAGCCGGCTGGCACCATCATCATCGATACACCAAACACCTATCTCTACCTAGTGCTCGGCCACGGCAAGGCTTTGCGCTATGGTGTCGGGGTCGGCCGCGAGGGTTTCACGTGGGCTGGCACGCAACGCATAGCGCGCATGATCGAGTGGCCGGATTGGCATCCGCCGGCAGAAATGATCGACCGCCAACCCTACCTGCCGCGATTCATGGCGGGCGGTCCGGGCAACCCACTCGGCGCGCGTGCGCTCTACCTTGGCAACACGCTCTATCGCATCCACGGTACCAATCAGCCCTCGACCATCGGCCAGTTTGTTTCCTCTGGGTGTATTCGTCTGCTCAACGAGGACATTGAAGATTTGTATAATCGGGTAACGTTGGGCACTCGCGTTGTGGTCTTGCCAGGCAGCGATCCCACGCGCAGCCGATCAACGATGCAGTGATCAGCCCGATCAAAACAGCTCTAAAGATCCGAGAAGAAACTCACGTTAGATGAGTCCACGGATGCAACCCACTATTCCGCAATCGACCTGACTCAAACCGATCAGGGCTCGCGCCCAATGATGGGCAGTTGCGCCTCGTCATGGCGTCAGCCTGCCGCGCTATGCAGGGCGCTGGATATCGAGATGCAGGACACCCTTCGTTAATCAACTCAGGGCGTAACTCCCGCCGCGTTGGATTTGTCCCTCCACGGAGTACGCCAATGGCCGAAACCTCGCTGGCCAGGCTCAAAGCGCTAGAAGCTTATTTAGCCGCGCTGCAGAAAGCGAGGGCAATAGGGATTTCTGAGGCAGCCACATGGCGCAGGCTGCGGGAAGAGCTCGAGCGTATCGTTCCGAGACCCAAAAGGGACACGGAACCTGTACGGGTGCTCACTGATGACCTCGAGCGCAAATGCGCCCAGACGGCAACAGCGATGGCCAAGGAAAGAGGGGTGTGGGAGAAGCTGCGAGCCGAGATCGAGGCGCATCGCCTAAAAATACGGAACGAGCTCGAAGCGTACCGGTCCAGGAAATCCCTTCCAGACAACGGCCCGCATTCCCCGGATAAAAGCTCGTCGCCGAAGCGCCGATGATCAATTCTCGGCTGCTCGACCCGAAATTCCGAGGCGGTCGTCGGCGGGGGACTCCGCCATGAACGCCATGCAGCTGCCGATGAGCCTGCAGGTCCCCTCACGATCAACCTCCCCGCCCCCGCGCCCACCGCCTTCCCCGCCCCTAGGAACACCACCCCCAGGTTCCCCGGCGACCTCTCCCTGGGGTGGGAGAAGCATGGGGCTTGTCCCCCTACGCTTACTGCCAGCCGGGCCCATGGGGAATAGGTGAACATCGGAAAAAACTAGGGTCGTCAGCGCCTGGTCGGCGGGGCACACTTGGGAAACGGAACGGATAACGTGCCGCCAGAGGTTCGACGAAAGAACGCTGCCCGGGCAGGGTAGTTCCGGCTTGCGCCCGGGCATCTCTGTGCAATGATCCCACCCCACGGAAATCGATTCCTACTGGCGAACCCGGACGATGGGCGAGGCGCACGGCGAAGGCTACACGCACCTGAGGGCGACCTACCCGAAATGCGGATGCATTGCTGATGTGCCTTCGCGCGTCAGTGATCGGTCGCAAGGGCACGAACCACAATACTTTCCTCGGAAATATTCCCTTACGATGCCAGAACTGCGGGAACCGATCCCGATCATTGGAGTGCGGCGCCATAACAGCGCTTAGCCGGGAACTCTTTGCGTCATGAAAGCTGGGAGATAGATGATGCGAGATCCAACGAGGCGCGTCATTGAGAGATTCCAGGAACTCATGGCGGACAAAGCGAAGCACGAGGACGTCGCCCAGGTGAATGACGATACCAATAAGGATATCGAAGCAATGATTGCGGAAATCCGACCAGCCCTGCTCAATGCATCGGAAGCCGCAAGAGAACTTAGTCCGTCCCGTGCGATGTGTCTCAGTTGGTTGCTGGACAACATGCATCTGCTTGATGCGAACAAGCTCTACGTGCTGAAAGGGGTTATGTCTGTGTTGCTGGAGACTGAAAATCAACCGACGTGAGGAGGCCGATTTGCTAACGCACATGAGCGCCTTGTCCCGCGCCCCAGCACAAAGATCGCGGCGGTTTTTTCGGTGAGCTCGACCTTGAGGCGATTGATGGTGTTGCTTTTTTTTGCCAAGCTCCGCGAGCTGGCTTCCGATTGCGATTATCGCCTCAATTCGTTGAGGTCCAATTCCGTCCATAGCCAACCGAAGTCGTAGGTCGCCATGTCGTTATTGCGCCCGGCGAATTTGGCCGTGTGATTTTCGAGCGTTTTGAGCCAATCGACGACCTTGATCCGGCCCTTTGCGGTGCTTGCCGCGACGCGCGGCGATTTATTCCCGAGCATCGGGATCGGCTGATCGAGCAGGTCCCGATAATGCCTATCTAGGCTGTCATGAATAATGGTGCGTCGCTCCTCCTCAGACAGGTCCAGCGCCGGCGGCGATTGGGTATGCCGCCGCGATGCCATGAGCTGTTCGAGGGTTTGCATCTCGATCAGAGGCTGAGCCACCAAGCCCGAAAGTACGTCTGACAACAGCGCGCGGCCCCGCTTGGAGCGCGACCGAGAGTTTACGGACAAGACCAAGGCCCTGTGCTTCAACTCCACATTGCCCAGCAACAGCGAGCCATCGTCCAGGAGCGTGGTGAAGGTTTGGGATTTCGACGATTTCTTCTGCATGCCCCAGGGCTCGGCAGGCTGCCGGGGCAGGATCCAGTTCCAGAACGTCGCATTCTCCCGACGAAGCTCAGAACACCGCCCCAACGCCAACCGGATGGCGTCGGCCGTGGCGCCAGCTGCGAACGGATAATGCACCGTGCAGAACACCAGTTCATCGCCCTCGGCATTGCGCACTTCAGGAATCCGCGGGTCAGCATAGCGATCAATGATATCAATAAGCCACACGGTCGTGATCGTCGGGGCTGCAGCGCGTAACAGCGCAGTCTGGGAAAAACCACTGACGATCGCGGGGTCGTTGACATCGCGGCCCACCAGGTAGGCAAGCTTTTGCTTCTCCTTGTCGGTGCGCTTTGCAACATTGCGCAGCAACTTCAGGACCTTCTCTGATGCGTCGCGGTCGTACGGCAACACGGCCCCGCTGATAAGCGTCTGTGATCCAATCTGAACAACGCGCACGGCGATGCGGTCCCACTGCTCGAGGGAGCGGGTTGCCGAGCGCTCGCTGATCAGGACCGGCTCGCCCCCGCGTACAAGGTCCCGCGCCCGGAACGACCTGTCTCGAACGATATCGCTGACTTCATACAGGCTCAGTACCGAGCCTCGCAGCGCCATCAGGTAGGCCCGTGCCGATGCGCTTTCTTTCCAGCCTCGGCGCTTCAGATAGTCATCAACGATGTTGCGGCCACCAGCGAGTTCTCGGGTAAGAAAATCTTCAAACGCACAGCCCCAGACCGTCGTCATGAACCCGTCTTGGCCAAGTATCGAGATGACCTGATCGACCTCAACGCCGGTCCGCTCACAGGCGGGCAGCAGATGGCGGTCAAATACCTCGGCGAACAGGTCGCGCCACTCGTCGCGGCTCAGCCATTTCATCAGCCCTTGGAGCGAACGAGTGCCGCCCATGCTTCATGCCCCTAAAATGGGCCCGTTACCACTACCTGGCATTGTTGTGCTGCAATCTATCAAAGGCCCGCCGCCGACGCGACTGGTGGACTATCTTCAAGTCGGCAGAATAAACAGGATTCTGCCGCTATCGTCCCTGCTGGTACGGACACCCTGGGGCGTGGCGGTATGAGGAGCGGGCCCCACACCATCCGATCACGAGGTGCTGACCGCATTGGCCGAGCGCGTCACTTACCAGAACGCCGAGAATGGCTTTTTGCATCGTCCGGTTAAGGCCCGTGCCCACCGCGAGCTGGGTCAGTTTGGTTGGGCCATGCCGTCGGACTTTCCCCAAGGCAGCCGGGGCGTGTCTGTGCATCTAAATTATTGATTTGTCTTTAGATTACGGCCCTCGCCTGAGCCATAGTTCACGGCACGACGCATAGCTTGTGCCCAAGCCTTTGAAAAGCCACATTTTTTCCAGTCAGTTGTTCTCGATACGAATGATCCCAACCGCGGCGTGATTGCGACTGTTGCGTTTGTGTTCTTCGGAGAGCAAACCGAAGTTCGGTGGCTTTGGCATACCGATGATGTGACATCGCCCGATGACGGACTATTACCGGCTGATCGCCCGCGCCGTCGCCGATCTCAGGAACGCCGACGAGGCCCAGCGCGCCGCGCTCTATGAGTGCGCGCGAAGGGCCTTGGTGAGTCAACTCTCCGGTGTTACGCCGGCCCTCACGGAATCGGAGATCGCGCGCGAGCGTTTGTTGCTAGAAAAAGCGTTCTGTGACATCGAAGCCAACAGGACTCACCGCCCGTGGGCCGAAGCGGTATGTTCGATCCCTGCGCCGAAGCCTCGTGGGCAGCCCTGTCAGGTGCCCTCGTCCCTCGAGCAGAGCGGCCCGCTGGCTGCCAGGCTTTCCGCTGGTGGGGCTCGGCCCCAGCCGGCGGTACCATCCGAGCCGGAGCGCAATGAGACCGGCACGCACGACCTGGAATCGCAGGTGGAGAGCCGCGCCTGCAAGCTCGACCGCCCATCACTAAACGCCGAAGCGCTCAAAGTGCTCAAGCTTTACCGCGAGGACGTGGCGGAAGCCGAGCGTCTAGGTGAAGCAGAAATTCCAGCACGCCAGCTCAGAGCCGGTCGCGGGCACATTTCGGACGGCGACCGCTCCGATCAACGGATTCCCTCACTCTCCATCATGCCCCACGTAGGCGCGGTCGGGCCAAGGACGGAGATGTGTCGGCCGCAGCCGCATCCCATGACGCAGCGCGAAACTGCCGAAACAATTGTACCCAAGCGGCGGGGCCGCTCGCGGAAGACCCTGGTCGTGGGCTGCCTCAGCCTATCCCTGGTCGTCGTGCTGGCCGTCCTGATGCATTGGCAACGCGACCGACTCTCCGCATTCGTCAGAAACTTGGCGACCTGGGCGCGGCATGAAGCGGTTCCGTCGCAGCCGGAGATTGTGGGCAGTATCGGTCAAGCCCCACAGCAAGGTTCCTCTGCCACCGATCGGACCCCCACTGTCGGCCTCCCCGAAGAGCCTGCTCAACGCGCGGTGCTCTATGAAGCGGATCCCTCAGACGTCAATGGCAGGCGCTACCTCGGCTCGGTGATCTGGCGAACCGACCCCGCGTCGCCTGGACAACCACTCGCCGTCCGCGCGCAGGTCGAAATTCCGGAGCGCCGCATCCGCATGACATTGTCGCTCCGCCCCAACAGCGACACCACGCTGCCCGCGAGCCACACGATTGAGATCGTGTTCAAAGTGCCGTCCGATTTCCTATTCGGCGGGATTTCCAACGTGCTGGGCATGCTGATGAAGGAGGCGGAGCAGGCCCGCGGTGCGCCGCTCGCTGGTCTCAGTGTGAAGATAACCACCGGCGTCTTTCTCTTTGGACTGTCGGCGACCGACAGCGACCTGCAGCACAATCGGAAATTGCTCGCCGACCGGTCTTGGTTCGATATTCCGATCATCTATAACGATGGCCAACGCGCAATCCTGGCGATCGAAAAAGGCACGCCCGGCGAACGGGTGTTTCAGGAAGCGTTCGCTGCATGGAAGTGAGGGCGCCGGGGAACACTTTCACCACAGAAGAACCTTCAGTTGAACCACCCTGTCAGGAAAAGGAGCCTGGTATGGAAGCAGCAGAGCACGCTAGTAACTTGGATAGGGTCGAGCGCGGTATTGAAGACGCATTGCGCAATTTCACAGATCGCGACGCGAACGGTGGGAAGCTACCTGCAATTACCGCGCTCGACCGTATCGACAAGATCGGAAACCTATCAGCGCTGGCGATCATCGAAGCGTGTGAGACAACCGCCAAGGACATCGAGGAAGCCGGACAAGCTGCAGTCGACATTGCGGCCGGCATCATGAACGAGGCCAAGCAGCTCGCCACGGAGTTGCGGGCGAATGGGAGGAAGATAAGCGAGCACCTCCGGGAGTTCGCCGTGCTCGCCAAAAAGGTGAGTACTGCGATGCGCGACACGCGAGCCGAGGTGTTGAGCGCTCCGGAGGAAAAGACGGCGCCGGGAACCTGAGATGGCGAGGAAGGTCGAGCCATGCCCCGCGCCCTCGCTTTCATCGCCGAGCTCGCCGTTGGCGATCGTCGTCTTCATCGCGGATCGCCAACGCTCGGCGGCGCGAATGAGTGCACCAACATCCGCTTGAGAACCACCGCCTCGCCGAATGCATTCGGAATGATCTTGACGGCATTCCTCAACGAACAGGCTCAGCCGCGAGCATCGTCAGGCTCATCTTTTGTCCGTGCGCCGGCGCCTCGTCTTTTGACCATGGGCACGCCCGGACAAGTGGTCGGCAACACGATACGAGTGACCCCGATCAAAGACGTAGGTCTCGATTAGCCCGCAAGTGGCGCATCTAAAGGTGTGGTTGTCCACCTGTTTGCCGTCGTATGCTGGCTCGACAAGCGTGAGTGGCATTTGGCCACCGCATGCGATGCATAGGATTTTCGTGCTAATCGCGCTCGGCGATCGCTGAGTAAGCATGGGATTCCCCCTTCCGCCGACGTGCTTCGGCGCGAACGCATAGGATCCCCTTCGCGGATGCCAGTCTGAAAAGCATCAGTTGGAAACCGCCCCTCCCGTTACATTCACTCTACCCCTCTTTCGACACAGAGTCGAGGGTCCTGTCCGGGAGGGTGACGTAAGGGATTCTGTGTCAGAGGGGCATGGTGGAAGACGTTATCACGGTGCTGTCGAGCGCATTATCGCACTTCGAGCTTCATCTCTGGCAAACCGTTTCGATGGCAAACTTGAGGACGTCTTTGATTTATAGAAACGGGTAGCCGCGAGCGCACGGTTAGCACAAAGTCCAGTCGCGCAAGCTCTTCGCTGCTTTCATTGAGTCGATCATTTTTACCCGCATCGCTCGGACGCGAAGGAGGTCGAACTCCGCTTCAGCGATGATACGGGCTTGCACTAATTCGTAGGGCCCGTTTCGTTTGCCAACGATGGCTCGTGCAAGTCGTTCGACCTCCGCGGACAGCTCAGGATCATTTAGGACACTTACCGCGAGGCCACGCCTGTAGGCGTTGCGGCTTGCGCGTGCCTTCCCGTCGGCGGTACTTGGCCCCGTGCTGCGAGCGGCATTGTTTCGGTTCGTCGCGGTCTTGCGTTTCGAGCTCATGGCCCATAGGCAAGTTTAAAAAGAGCCTATTCTGCGGCTTCTTCGTATTGCATCAACAATTTTGTCGGAGGCCTCTTGCAGAAGGTGAGCGAGGCCTTCTCGATAGTACTGGATTGCGCGCAGAACAATGTTACGCCTCAGCTCCGCCGATGCCAGGAGTCAGTATCCGGCGCTTTTTCTGTGGTCTCGTCGGCTTAGTTTCCGGCTCTCCCAATAAACCCCCGCGCATTACGCGGCCGAAATTGGCTTCGTTTCGCAATCCGCGCCCCAGCCGTCCCATCCACCATAGCCGCAGGCCCTTGTTTTGCGGAACGAACCCCATTTCAAAGCTCCTGCCCTTACCGACGCTTGAGCGTCTGCAACGCAATGATCGTCTGCACGAGCTGGCGCCAGAGGCCCGACTCGTATCGGCTGAGCCGATCGACGATCTCGCTGTCCAGGTTCGCAAGACGCAGGAAGCTCACTGCGATGTCGCGCGTCGGGATTTTCGCCGGCCGGGCGGATGGGTTCAGCACCTGAGGGCCTTGCGCGGAGAAGACAGCGTCTTCGCGGTAACTGGCGGAGCATTCGGATCCTTCGCCCTCCCCGGCTTGGGCCATTTTCTGGCGGCAGCTTCGGAAGGCGTGGAGAATCTCGCTCTGCGGCACGCACCGG
>WNGQ01008646.1_pt1 | contig 14487 bp, 13 predicted proteins | sample 5407661 | NCBI WGS metagenome assembly WNGQ01 (sample SAMN13153382, study PRJNA577476) | soil metagenome | isolation source: 60 cm soil or saprolite under Garry oak tree replicate 2 | place: USA:California | collected 2016-06-15 | reverse complement strand
AACTGACTGACAAGTATGCTGTGATCATGATGGAATCTGGAAAAACACGCAGACTCGGACGAATATTCCGGGACGATGGTAAGACTGTCATCGTTCCGATGGACCACGGAGTATCAGTTGGTCCAATCGAAGGACTAGGCGACATGAGAAAAACCGTAAACCATGTCGCGAAAGGAGGAGCCGACGCGGTCCTGGTACACGCAGGCCCAGCGAGGACTGTCGACACTACACAACTAGGTCTCATCGTCCACCTCTCAGGGGCCACACGACTGACCAGTGAACCCAACTGGAAAATGCAGCTCTGCAGCGTCAAAGAAGCAGTCCGTCTCGGTGCGGACGCAGTATCCGTCCACATCAACGTGGGATCAGAACATGAGCAGGACATGCTGGACAACTTCTCGCGAATACTGGACGAATGCGACGACTATTCTATGCCGCTCATTGCCATGATGTATCCTCGAGGACCGAAAATCCCTGACGAACATTCCTTCGAAGTCGTGAGCCACGCAGCTCGGCTAGGGTACGAACTCGGAGCCGACATCGTAAAGACGAACTACACGGGTGACGTTGAGAGCTTCAGAAAGGTCGTCAACAGCGTAAGAGTACCCATCGTGGTCGCGGGCGGACCAAAATCAGACCATGTCAGCGAATGTCTTCGACTAGTCTACGAATCCATCCAAGCAGGAGCTGCAGGTGTATCGATCGGCAGGAATGTCTTCCAGCACCAAGATCCAAGCATCATGACCCGAGCTATCGCAGAGATCGTACACAACCAAGCAGATCCGGCAAACGCACTGTCCACTCCTGGTGAGAAAAATGAAACAATTCTGGCTAGAACCTAGTCACGACCTATCCGAAGATCACCTTCGAAAGATAGCGGAAGAGGCCAAACCACACACCATAATCCTCCCCAAGCCAGTCGCTGGACTCCCAGTCAAAGTCGCCAGCCCGGTCGAAGGAGCAGACATCTTAGTCACATGCGACGTAACAACTGCTTACGCCGCGAAAGAAAGAGGAGTCCCTGTAGCACTTCAGATCACAATCCAACACAGGAATGACTTAGAGAAAGTTTCACGGTTCCTTGAGGCCGACCCCGATTATCTGCTTATTGATTGTCCCAACTGGAAAATTATCCCAGTAGAGAACCTGATCGCAGAAGCAAGAGGAAGATCTAAGATCCTTGCTAGAACTAGGAACTTTCAGGAGAGCAGAACTGCCCTGTCCATACTTGAGCAGGGAACAGATGGAATATCGCTCACACCTGATGATCCCAGCGATATCATCAAGACCCGCGACCTGATCCTAGAACAGCCCGAACCGGTTTCTCTATCCTTGGCAAAGGTGACGAGTATCAGACCCATCGGGACCGGTGCTCGCGTCTGCGTCGACACCTGTGAGATTCTACACGATGGCGAGGGTCTTCTGACCGGCAGCTCTTCCCAAGGACTGTTTCTCGTCGAAGGCGAGGTCCACTCCAACCCGCACGTGAACCCTCGGGCCTTCAGGGTCAACGCTGGACCAGTCGCCCTGTACCTCCTGGCACCGAAAGGCAAGACGCAGTATCTTTCAGAACTGACCGCGGGAGAATCCGTCCTGCTAGTTGACAAACAAGGGCGGACGAGGACAGTGAATGTCGCTCGCGTAAAGATAGAACGCAGGCCGCTAATGCTCATCGAGGCTTCAGTGGGATCCGGCTCCGTGAAAACTATTGTTCAAAACGCGGAAACAGTCCGACTCGTCAACCGCGCCGGATCGAAGTCCATCTCAGATATCCGACCCGGCGACGAGGTACTTGTTCGATACGAGGAGGGTGGACGACACTTCGGGACAAGGGTCCCAGACGAGATGATTATTGAAAAGTGAAACCCAAAATCTGCGTATCTCTATCCTCCAACGACCCTCACGAACTATACCGGAAGGCACAGCGTGCGGAGGCGTTGTCAGCTGACCTAGTGGAAGTTAGACTAGACAGACTGAGCAACCACCGAGGAGTATCGAAGGTTGCAGGGGCAGTAGAGATACCTATAGTCGCCACGAACCGGCCAGTCTCGCAAAGGGGATCTTTTGCACGTTCGGAGAGTGAACGATTGAGCCTGTTAATGGACGCAGTGGAAGGAGGAGCCGACTACGTAGATATTGAGAGCTCAACCAGTCATCTTGACCAAGTCATCGACACGTTCCGGAAGACCAGCGCCAAGATCATCCTTTCACATCATAATTATTCCAGAACTCCGAAGCTATCAGAGTTGAAATCGACACTGGCCAAACTTCAAAAAAGCAAGTCAGACCTCTACAAAATTGTCACCACCGCTCGTTCGCTAGAAGATAACCTAACAATCCTCAGTCTGCTAAAGACTAGCCGCAGAACCAGTCCGCTCGTGTCCTTCGCGATGGGAAAACCGGGGGTTTGGTCAAGAATACTAGCACCATTCTACGGCGCAGACTTCACCTACGCTTCACTGAGAAGAGGACTGGAAACTGCGCCCGGACAGCCCAGCATTTCCGATCTACGACGCATTTACGAGACGATCGATGCAGAGTAGGCGGTTAAGATAACAAGAGAAACTAGAGTCCATTCACTGTTCGGTTCACCAGTTGAACACAGCCTCAGCCCGGTGATCTTCAACACTACTTTCCAGAAACTCTCGCTAAACCGTGCATACCTACCTTTCAACGTCAGCAAGAGCCAGCTCAAGCATGCTGTACAAGCGGCTCGCACGCTAGGATTTGATGGCTTCAATGTTACAATGCCTCACAAGACCAGGATTCTAGAGCTAGTCGACCGGCTCGATGACGTTGCAAAGAAGGGAGGAACAGTCAATACAGTTGCTAGAGTTGGGCAGAGGCTTGTCGGGTACAGCACAGACGGTGAGGGAGCATTCAGGGCGATCAAATCCTACGGATTCGAACCCGGGGACAAGAACATACTCGTAATCGGAGCTGGCGGAGCCGCAAGGGCCATTGTCCAGAGGCTCTCGTTGCGACACAATTCGATAAGAATTCTGAACCGTTCCTTGGGCAGAGCGAAGACAGTGGCCGAAGACCTCAACGGTCGAGGAAGAGTCTCCTATGGGAAACTAACGAAGAAGAATCTGGAGACTTCCATCCCAGGTACGAATCTCCTAGTCAACGCAACGCCGTTGCAAACCACGAAGATTCTCGCTGAGCTGGCGGTTCAGCCTCAGAGTCTGGGAGACATTGACTGGGTCTTCGATTTGGCGTATGACGAATTATCGGACCCTCCGCATACCAGGAGCGGCCGGATAAGTCCGCTAGAGATGCTCTTGCACCAAGCAGCCTTGTCCTTCGAAATCTGGCTCGGAAAGCCCGCTCCACTCGCTCTCATGCGCTCTTCGCTGGTAGACCATTTGGGACGAAACTGGAAATGACGGGCAACGGCCAGGCGGTTGCACATGGCGCCGTCACTATTCTCAACGCCTTCGCGACGGGGAAGGGGGCTGCTATGGGGGTTGGTCTTTGGACACGGGCGAGAGTTACCTTGCAGGGCGGAGGGGGCGCATTTTTCGGGATAGTCGCTTCGGACCCACAAGGATCCAGCAAGCTTGCCGTTAGGGTGGTAGAGAAGGTCCTCGAACGCTACGGATACGGAGGGAAGCTCCACGGAGAAGTTGTGACTTCCTCGAACATTCCAACAGCAGTAGGTCTGAAGAGCAGTAGCGCAGTAGCCAACGCGGTGGCCCTAGCAACTTCCTCGGCGCTTGGCGATGAACCAGATGATGACGTTCTCGTTGAAATCGGAGTCGAAGCGTCGCTAGAGTGCGGAGTAAGCCTCACTGGGGCTTACGACGACTCCTTCGCGTCGTGGCATGGCGGCGCTGTTCTGACAGATAATGATCGAAGAAAAGTCGAGAAAGTTCTCAAGATTCCAGAAAACATCAGAATCATCATACTGGTTCCTCCTAGACAGACACTGACTAGCAACCTGGACCGCCGCAGATTTGCGCCCGTCAAGAGAATCTGTGAGCTTGCGTACATCGAAGCAGGCAACGGTCACGTATGGGACGCGCTTACCCTCAACGGGCTCGCATTCTCTGCTGTTCTAGGAGAAGATCCTCGCCCAGCACTCGCAGCAATCGAGGCTGGGGCGTTGGGTGCAGGACTTTCGGGGAAAGGACCGGCAGTCGTGGCGGCAGTCGAGGAAAAAGACTTGAAAAGGGTCCGTCAAGCATTCGAGAAATTTGACGGGCGTATTATCGAGACCGAGCCGAACTACTCCAGAGCGTGCGTCGAGACTTGATAGTGAGAATCAAGGGTCCACAATCGCTCATGGGCACGGTAAGGGCTCCAGGTTCTAAGGCTTACACTCACAGGGCACTAGTAGCCTCTCTTCTCTCGGAAGGAGAGACTATCATCCAAGGAGCCTCTGAATGCGATGATGCCCAACGGACCCTAGAAGCCATCCGATCCCTCGGCGCAAGAGTCCAGATTCAAAATGGACGGGTCGTATCCTCTGGAACAGAAAAACTCGCCTCATGCATTGACCCTATAGACTGCGGCGAGTCAGGTGCAAGTCTCAGATTTCTGACCGCCATCGCAGGAACGTCACCGACTAGAACCACGCTTCGAGCTAGTGAGAGTCTTGCCAAGAGACCATTAGAACCGTTGCTAAAGGCGATAGAGACGCTCGGTGCATCGACAACGATAAGCGAGAACAAAAACGGCTCTGAAGTAAAAGTTCAGGGTCCCCTCAAAGGGGGAGAAGCCTGGATCCCGGGCAATATCAGTTCACAGTTCATATCCGGGCTCCTCTTTGCAGCTCCACTGGCGACAACTGATGTTACTATCCATGTGAACGGTCGCTTAGAATCACGCCCCTACGTCGAGATGTCTCTCGATGTTCTAAAGAGACACGGGATCTCGATTGACGTAGAGGACAATGATTTCCACATTCCCGCCCCGCAGAAGTATACCGCTACCTCGCACGACGTTCCCGGAGACTTTTCCTCTGCTGCCTTCCTTATTGCTGGCGCAGGGATCGCTGGAGAAGAGATTACTATTTCCGGTCTAAATCCGGGATCACTGGAGCCCGACGCAGTCTTCCTGAAAGTCATCGACCGAATGGGTCTGGAAGTCAGGAACGTAGGTCAGACCCTTAAGGTCAAGGGAAGCAAGCTGGAACCCTTTGTGTTCGATGCGGTCAACAACCCTGACCTCGTCCCACCTCTCGAAGTCCTAGGATGTTTCGCCAAAGGAACCTCGGAAATTCGAGGAGTAGAGAGGCTGCGATACAAGGAAACCAATCGGTTGCAAACGATCCCGGCCGAACTCGGGAAGATGGGCGCAAGAGTCAGCGTCAGCGACGATGTTGTTAAGGTCAGCGGAGGAGGAATGGTCGGTTGCGCGCTCGACTCGAAACAGGATCATCGGGTGGCAATGTCTTGTGCAATCGCAAGCATCGGTGCATCAGGAGATTCATCGATTCGCAATGCAGAAGTTGTCTCAAAGTCGTACCCAGAATTCTTCCAAGACCTGATCAGACTCGGAGTGGAACTCAATGTGGAGTAACTCCCTCGGCAAAGCCTTCACCGTCACGTGCTTCGGTGAAAGCCACGGTCCCGGTGTAGGAGCTACAATAGACGGCTGTCCAGCAGGTCTTCCTCTGACGATCGATGATGTGCAACAGGCGCTGGATCTGAGAATTCCGCAGGAGATTGAGGTTGTATCTACACGTAGAGAGCCTGACATCGTAGAAATATTTTCAGGCGTTTTTCAAAACCATACTACCGGTGCCCCAATTACGTTGAACATCAGAAACAGGGACACGAAATCCTCTGACTATGACCAGTTGAAGGATGTTGTTCGGCCCGGACACGCCGACTATCCGGCCAAGGTAAAGTACGGAGGTTTCAGCGACTACAGGGGAGGCGGAAGGCTCTCAGGCCGAATGACAGCCGCCTTCGTGGCAGCAGGAGCTATTGCTAGGAAACTGCTCTCTCAGTCTGGAGTAGAAGTCTTGGCCTACACCCGCGAAATCGGGGGCGTGGGACTGGAGGCAACACCCGATCTTGACGATGCTAGAAAAGTGACCTATGAGAATTCCATGCGGTGCCCGGACTCTGTTGCGGCGAAAAAGATGCGGAATCTTGTATTGAGCGCGAAAGCGGACGGAGATAGTGTTGGAGGCGTGGTCGAGTGTACCGCACTAAACCTGCCCGTCGGGGTCGGTGAACCGCTCTTCGATGCTCTCGACTCGGAACTGGCAAAGATACTGTTTGGAATTCCAGCAGTTAAAGCGGTAGAGTTCGGAGCTGGCTTCCAATCCTCTAGGCTGAGGGGGTCAGAGAACAACGACCAGTACGAGATCAAGGAGGGCAAGATCACGACCCTGACAAACAATTCTGGAGGGGTCCTCGGGGGAATGTCAACAGGCATGCCTCTCCTCCTAAGAGTCGCTTTCAAGCCCCCATCCTCCATCGCCAAAGCACAGAAGACCGTGGATGTATCACGGATGGAGGAAGCGAGCCTCTCAGTAAAAGGTAGACACGACCCTTGCATCGTACCGAAAGCAGTGCCGGTAGTTCAGGCAATGGTGGCTATCGGACTCGTCGATCTGATGATCCGTGGTGGGATCATTCCTAGAGTACTGAAGAGTTAGCACTGTTGGACGAGATTCCAAGGGTTCGCGAAAAAATCGACGAGATAGACCAGAAACTAGTCCTACTGCTAAAGGACAGATACGAGAACGCTCGACTACTGGGACGGATAAAACGAGCAAGAAACATTGAGTCCCGGGATCCTCAACGAGAGAGAATCATTCTTCGAAAAGTGGAAGGTGCTGCGGCGAGACTGGGTTTGAAGCCGAAGCTAACACTTCCAATATTCAAAGCGATTTTCAACTTCAGTGTGGAAGCTCAGCAGAATCTGGCCCCCAACCGTACCATCGGGCTTGAGGGTAAGAAAATCCTCCTTGTGGGAGGAACCGGCGGCATGGGTCGACTGTTTGCGAATTTCGCAAGTATTCGTGGGGCATCAGTAAAAATTGTCGGCCGAAACACTCAACGAACCCGAAGGATAGCGAAGGAGCTGGAGGTGGAACCTGGTTCAACATCAGATGCAAGAGCATCCGATATCGTCGTCGTAGCAGTTCCTATGGAATCAGTTGTAGAAAGTTCGACAGAGGTCGCACAATTCATGCGGCAAGGAGCATTGCTCACAGACTTGTCGTCGGTCAAAAGCGGAATCGCCGACAGAATTTCATCTAAACTTCCGGTAGGAATAGAGTATGTGAGTATCCATCCGCTCTTCGGCCCCTGTATCGATCACTTAGAAGGACAGAACATTGTTGCGATACCCTTCAAGACGGGCCCGCAATGGAGAAATTTCTCGCGAGTCTTGAGAAAGGCCGGTGCCAGAGTCCATTTGATGTCAAGCGAAAATCATGACAGAGTCATGGGATACGTACAAGCAATGCATCATTTTGCCCTTCTTTCTCTAGGGGTGGCACTGAGGAATTGGGATGGTGAGCTCAAGACAAGCTCAATCGCTGGAACTCTAGACAGGATTGAGGGTCTCTTGGATAGCTGGGGCACGATTGTCGAGATTCAGAGCTTGAACCCTCACTCTCCAGTAGTTCGTAGAGAATTCATCGAAACGTGCATGCAACTGGTCGGAATGCAGCAATCGGACGCGTCAGACGTCGAGAGAACTCTGCAGTCTAATGTACATAAGTGGTCACGCAAGCTATAAATGCGACTTACATGTTAGAAAGCGTGGCGAGTCCCATGGGGTATGGTCTTTGGACAAGAGCTCTCGACGACACGGTCATCAAAGCTCATCTATTTTCCGATCGCGACTAGCAAGCGGCCAATCGAAATCTTCTCCTCCATCCTAGACAAGTCAGAGACAGCGTTCATTCTAGAATCAGTCGAAGGCCCACGTCGACTCGCGAGGTACACATTCCTAGGATTTGACCCGCAAAAGACCGTCCGGATAAACAATCGACACGTCGAACTGTTAGATCGGCGAAACTCGGAACGCCGGATCGAAACCTGCAAAGCACCGCTACCATATCTCGAGAATCTGAATACTCACGCGAAGGAGGGAAAGACCAGCGAGAGATATTCCGGGGGCCTGGTCGGACACGTATCCTACGACCTCGTCCGGTCTCTCGAAAAAATTCCGCGCGTCGGCCAGAAACTCGCGGCATTTCCCGATGCCGAGTTCGGATTATTCGAAGACGGCATCGTCTTCGACCACGTCAAAGGCAGATCGTACTATTTCTGCCGAGATGAAAACAGAATCGACCGAGTAAGGAACCTAGTCAAAGAGTCTGGACAGGAAAGCCAGGTTGTCTTCGGCGAGCCCAAGTCGAACCTGAGCCAAGAAGAGTTTTGCGAGCGAGTTGGACGGGCGAAGGAGTACATTCAGTCAGGCGACATTTTCCAGGTAGTTCTCTCTAGGAGATACAAGATTCCTTTCAAAGGGTCCCTACTCCGCTTCTACCGGGCGCTGAGAAAGATCAACCCGTCTCCGTACATGTACTATCTCAAGTTCGGAGATAGGGAGGTAGTCGGATCCAGTCCTGAAATGCTCGTTAGGAAGACTGGAAGAACTGTCGAGACCTTTCCCATCGCCGGAACACGGCCTTTCACAAGCGATCCAGCGAGGAACAAGGCTTTGGCCGCGGAATTATTGCAAGACGAGAAAGAGAGAGCGGAACATGTTATGTTAGTGGACCTGGCGCGGAATGATCTTGGAAGAGTCTGCGAGTACGGGACAGTCCAAGTTCCCGAGTTCATGAAGATCCAGAACTATAGCCACGTCCAACACATCGTTTCGAGAGTCAGCGGACGTCTACGACGAGGTGCAACGGGGACGGATTTGTTCAAGTCGGTATTTCCGGCCGGAACTGTAACGGGAGCACCGAAGGTGAGAGCAATGCAGATCATAGAAGAGCTGGAGGTCGGTGCTCGTGGACCATATGCTGGAGCTGTTGGCTACTTCTCATCTAACGGAAACGCGGATTTCGCGATAACTATCAGGACGCTATTCGCGCAGCACGGCTACTGCTACCTACAGTCCGGCGCGGGAATAGTAGCGGACTCTGTTCCTGACCGGGAATGGATCGAATCTGAGAGAAAGACCGCGGCACTCTTCACGGCTATGGACCAAGCACAGAGGAACCAGGTTTGAAAGTGCTCATTCTGGACAATTACGACAGCTTCGTCTACAACCTCGCCCAGTACGCGGGAGAGATCGCTGACGAAGTAGTTGTGAAACGGAACGATGAAGTGAACATCCCAGCGGTTCGCAGGTTTTCCCCGGACAAGATCATAATCTCTCCTGGTCCTGGAACGCCAGCAGACCCTCGATACTTCGGCATCTGTACGGAGGTCCTCCGGAAGGTAAGCATCGAAACTCCGACCCTAGGGGTATGTCTCGGTCATCAAGGGATCGTTCATTCTTTCGGAGGAGAGATAGTGAGGGCGAAGAAGTGTCAGCACGATCCGAGGACGATCAAGAAGTAATGGCGGTGCGACACCAAGAATTTCCTATTGAAGGGGTCCAGTTCCACCCGGAATCCATCCTCACAGTGCACGGTCATCGTATGATCGCAAATTTCCTGGAGGCATAGTCGGGGATGATTAGAGAGTATATTCCGGTTCTTCTCGAAAACCACGACCTAACGCCCGAACAGGCGGAGTCTGCAATGATGGACATCATGACCGGACAGGCGACGCCTTCGCAAATCTCCGCCTTTCTGATCGGCCTGAAGAAGAAGGGTGAGACAGTTGACGAAATCACTGCAATAGCCCGAGTGATGAGAAGCTTCGGTAGAACAGTAAACCCGAAGGTTGATGGCTACTTACTAGATACGTGTGGCACCGGCGGAGACAGGACCAAGACCTTCAATGTTAGTACGACCGCGGCTTTTGTAATAGCCGCAGCCGGAGTTAGGGTCGCAAAACATGGCAACCGGTCCTTCACAAGCCGTTGCGGCAGCGCTGACGTCCTGGAACAGCTCGGGGTTAAGCTGGAGATCGAGCCTGCGCTTGTTGAGAAGGCGATTGAAGAAATCGGCATCGGGTTCATGTTCGCGCCCAACTTTCATCCCGCGATGAAGAACGTAGCCTCGATAAGACGGGAAATAGGAGTACGGACAGTCTTCAACATTCTAGGCCCGCTGACCAACCCGGCAGGGGCAAATGCTCAGCTCATAGGAGTCTACGACATCGAACTCTTGGAACCTATGTGTCTCGCTGCCCACACCCTGGGGGCAAAGTCGGCCATGACAGTTCATGGTCTTGACGGGGTTGACGAGATTTCTACAACGGGAAAGACCGTCATTGTCAAACAGCAGAACGGGAACATAATCCGGGAGGAAGTTTCACCCGAAGACCTCGGCCTAAACAAGACTACTCCGGAAATGCTGGCAGGCGGAGACCCTGAGGAGAACGCTCGGCTTACAGCCAGAATCCTTTCCGGTCATTTAGGAAGAAATGATCCCCGGGTCCAGATTGTTGCGGCAAACGCCGCAGCCGGGCTGGTCCTTTGCGAAGCAGCCGAAGACATGAGGAAGGGCGTCGAATTGGCCCTCAGTGCTGTAGAGAATGGAAGAGGGCTTGGGATCCTACGTCAGCTAATCGAGCTGTCCGGCGGGAATCCTGACCGATTGGAAATCGTGGCGTGAGTGTCGATGGTCGACTACATCGCAGACCTGGCCCTAAAGGCACGGGCGAGGGTCGAACGTGGCTATTACGACAAGGTCCAGACGGGAAAGCGTCCGAGCAAAAGCCTAGTAGAAACCATCCAGAGATTTGAGAGCACACCGGTCATTACGGAAGTAAAGTTCGCCTCTCCATCATCCGGAAAAATAAGGGAACACGGGGACCCGATCCGAATTGCGAAGGCGATGTTGAAGGGCGGAGCATGTGCCATCTCGGTCCTCACAGACCCTGACGACTTTGAAGGCAATTTGGACATGCTTGCAACACTGAGCAGTGAAGTCGACGTCCCAGTCGTAATGAAGGACATCATTGTGTCACCCGTACAAGTCCGCGCCGCAGCTAGGGCCGGGGCCTGCGCGGTCGTGTTGATAAGTGAACTCTTCAGTAGACGATTAACTGCAGAGCCACTTGACAAGCTGGTACGAGAAGCGAGCGGACTCGGAGTTGAGGTTCTTCTAGAAGCAAATAGCCCGGAGGAGTTTAGGAAGCTTCCCGAACACAAGCCAGACTTGTACGGAATCAACAACAGAAACCTTTCCACTTTCCAACTGGATCTGTCGACTACGGAAAGGGTCCTTGCGATGAATGGTCATATTGATCGGCCGGTCGTGTCCGAGAGCGGCGTAGAAAATCCCAGAGACATTGTGCGATTGAAAAATGCCGGGGCATCAGCGTTCCTCGTTGGGACGTCGATCATGAAGTCGTCTGACGTGGAGTCGAAAGTGCGGGAACTGGTCAACGCTTGAAAAGTCTGGCAAAGTTGGGTTCAGCAGACGCGGCTGGCAAGTTTGGAAAGTATGGCGGACAATACGTGCCTGAAACCCTGATGGAACCGCTGAAAACACTGGCAGATGCCTATAGACGCTTTTCCAGAGATCCATCATTCAAGAATGAATTGGCGAACTGGCTAGAACATTACGCCGGAAGACCAACCCCACTATACTTCGCAAGCAGGCTGACCGATGATGCACGGGGAGCCAAGATCTATCTCAAGAGAGAAGATCTCCTACATGGCGGCGCTCACAAGATCAACAATACTCTCGGACAAGCACTACTCGCAAGGAAGATGGGAAAGCGTAGGATCATTGCCGAGACCGGAGCGGGACAGCATGGAGTCGCCACAGCAATGGCCTGCGCGGCTCTCGGTTTGGCGGCCGAGATCTACATGGGCAGCGAGGACATGGAGCGACAGAGGCTCAACGTCTACAGAATGAAAATGCTCGGAGCCAAAGTGCATCCCGTAGACTCAGGCTCCAAGACACTCAAAGACGCCATCAACGAAGCGTTGAGGGACTGGGTCACCAACGTCGAAGACACCTTCTACCTCCTAGGGTCTGTAGTCGGCCCACATCCATACCCGACCATGGTCCGCGACTTCCAGAGCGTCATCGGCAGAGAGGCCCGACGACAGATCTTGAAGCAAGAAGGTAGGCTGCCGAGGAGCGTGGTTGCCTGCGTTGGCGGGGGAAGCAATTCCATCGGGATATTCCATGGATTCCTCAATGACGCGGAGGTGGACCTGTGTGGTGTCGAAGCTGGGGGACACGATATGTCGCCGGGGAAGCATGCTGCACCGCTAGTCGCGGGCAGGGAAGGGGTCCTCCACGGAATGATGACTTATGTGTTACAGAATGCGGAGGGTCAGATCGAGACCACGGAGAGCATCTCGGCTGGGCTTGACTACCCAGCCGTTGGACCAGAGCACTCATACCTGATGAGCATTGGACGGACGAAATACGTTACGCAGAGAGACTCCGACGCCTTGGACGCGTTCAAACAACTCTCACAACTAGAAGGAATCATGCCAGCCCTAGAACCTGCTCACGCAATCAGCTACGCGACAAAGCTGGCGAAGACACTCGAAAAAGAAGACTCGATCGTCGTAAACCTATCTGGTCGAGGAGACAAGGACTTGGACATGATTGCAAGACAATTTCCACAGTGACGACCCTATCGAACAGAAATTCCGCGAACTAGGCAACCGTGATGAAGGAGTAATAGTTGCCTATCTGATGGGCCACGATCCAGACCCGAAGGCCTTCATGGCAAACGCAGTTTCATTGATCGAAGGTGGAGCCGATGTTCTCGAGGTAGGAATTCCCTTCTCCGACCCTGTTGCGGACGGACCAGTCATACAATTGGCAGGCACTCGAGCCTTGTCCGGGGGAGCCACGCCTAGGAAGATTATCGATACGATCGGAGAACTCTCATCACAATTCACGACACCAATCGTCATCCTGACTTACTACAATCCTATCCTCGCAATGGGCACTGAGCAGTTCATGAGGAATGCGACTGACAGCGGTGTCAAGGGGATCGTTGTTCCAGACCTACCGATGGAGGAAAGCTACAGATTTCGCGACATAGCTCTCAAACACAACATTGACAGCATCCTCCTAGCCGCACCGAACACGTCGGAAAAGAGACTAGTAGGTATTCTTGAAAAGTCGAGGGGATTCGTCTATCTCGTCTCTCTGTACGGAGTTACGGGCCCACGTGACACGCTCAGTCCCCAAGCACTGGAAACAGTCAAGAAAGTAAAATCACTTGCAAAAGGCGTGATTCCAATTTCCGCAGGGTTCGGGATCAGTCATCCCCAGCACGTTTCATCGCTGTTACGTGCGGGGGCAGATGGAGCCATTGTCGGCAGCGCGCTGGTCAGAACAGTCGCTGAGCATCTAGACGATCCCCGAGAGGCTCCATATTATCTGAAGAAAACTATTACGGCTCTAAAGCAAGCGTCAAAGCAGCCTGGCTGCTAGGGTCAAGAGCTACTAAGAGCAACACGCGGATAAGCGTAGCTTAATTCACCTCAGTCTATCGGAAGCTCTCTTCACTCCGCAGTAGGAAGATGGTTGGTCGCACCTCAGATGATGAGATGGATGGGCATCCTGTCCTGGAGCCGGAGTCTCCCGCGCGATCTGCGCCTCCTTTTCTTCTCTCTCTTCCTATGGACGTTCGGTCTGGGAATTTACAACTATGTCTGGTCCCTATATCTTACTCAGCTCAACGCTAACCCGGAACAGGTCGGCCTCGTCTCCTCCATCGGCTTCTTCGCGGCCGCCATCTCGATGATCCCCGGCGGAATCCTAGCAAACAAGTACGACAACAGAACCCTGCTCATCATTGGATGGGCGATGAGCATCCCTGTCCCTATCCTCTTCTACTTTTCACGAACCTGGTCCGACGTTATTCCAGGGCTGATCATCCTTCAACTGTCAGCCTTCAATGTACCCGCGATGAACGCGTTCATCAGCGCACTGGGCGATCAGAAGCGTATGTCGTCAGCGTTTGGAGCCGTCTACTCCGCATTCCCACTAGGTCTAGTCCTCTCCCCCGCCGTCGGAAGCCTACTCCTGACCTGGTTGAGTATTCGGGATCTATTCTGGTTCACATTAGCTCTCTGGACCGTTTCTACTATCATCCTCTTCCCGCTAAAGCGTCAGCCACCGAGGGAAGTCGATTCGAAGGCTCCATTGTTGGAGCTACCAAGGTCTTCACGAGAGCTAACGATTCTCGCATTCCTTTTCGGCGGAGCAGTAGCCTTCAGCATTACCTCACCATCATTCCTTCCATTATTCCTTCAAGATCAGCTTCATCTCTCCGGTGCTCAGATCCAGCTTCTGGGAACTGCCCAGTCTCTCGGTAGCGCAATCTTTGCGATCCTTCTCGGTCGATGGGCTGCCACTCGGAATCCAGGGTCAACAATAGCGAAGGAACTCATGCTGGTTGCGGGAGGAGCTCTTGGAATAGCCCTAGCAGGATCTCCCCTGCTAGTTGTGCCCATGGTGTTCCTGCT
>WNGQ01012995.1_pt1 | contig 14505 bp, 11 predicted proteins | sample 5407661 | NCBI WGS metagenome assembly WNGQ01 (sample SAMN13153382, study PRJNA577476) | soil metagenome | isolation source: 60 cm soil or saprolite under Garry oak tree replicate 2 | place: USA:California | collected 2016-06-15 | reverse complement strand
TCGCACCTGCAGAGCGGGACGCGCCGGCCCGCGCACCGCGAGATCGTGCGCATCGGCCAGGGGCTCCGCCTGGACGATGCGGCCGTCAACCGCCTGCTGCTGGCCGCGGGCTTCCCCCCGCTCTCCCACGAGCCCGACGATGTCGGAAGCCCGGTCGCCCTGGTCAGCCGCCTGAGCGAGCCCGAACGGGCCATGGCCAGGGCGGAGATCCAGAAGGACGTGGCGCTCGTCGGCCGGACCTGGGACCACTACGTGACCCTCCAGGCCCACAACGAGGCGCGCGCCTGGGCCGACGCCAGCGAGCTGTACCAGGAGGGCATCGAGCTGTACTGGGAGCTGCAGGCGATGGCAGCCCGCTTCCTGTGCCAGGTGAACCTGGCGGCGGCGGCCGCCCACCCGCACCTGAACGAGGCGGTCGAGGCGGAATCCCGGTGCCGGGAGGGGCTGGAGGCGGCCAGCGCCGCAGGGAGCCGGCCCTTCCAGGTGATGCTGCTGACCCGGCTGGCCTCGATCAAGCGCCTGCGCAGCGACTACGACGAGGCCGGACGGCTCTACGACCGGGCGCTGGCCATCATCGACGAGTGGGGCCGCGGCGACGGCGAAAGGGAGCCCGGCCACCCGGTCCGCCAGTCGTGGCGCGCGCACTGGACGGCCCGCATCCGGCGGATGCAGGGGGTGCTGGACCTGTTCAAGGGCTACCCGGTGGAGGCGATACGCAGCCTGCAGCCCAGCCTGGAGCACTTCAAGCGAGAGCGGAACGCCGAGGAGCTGTCCCAGGTCTGCTACGGGCTGAGCTGGGCGTACGGGCTCCGGGGCGAGCTGGAGGCGGCCAGGTCGTGGGACCGGCAGGGGCTGGACTACGCCATCGAGCACAACCAGCTCACGGGGCGGGAGGACGACCGCTCGCTGCTGCAGGGCCACCTCTACCTGGGCGGGGACTACCTGGACCTGAACGACCTGACGAACGCCCGCCTGCACCTGGAGCAGGCGCTGCGGCTGGCCGGGCACGTCCGGCTGCGCCAGTACCACGAGGTCGGCCGCGTGCACCTCCTGCTCGGCAAGCTCGAGATGAGGGAGGAGGCCCCGGACGCGGCGCTCCCGCACCTGCGGGCGGCGCTGGAGTTCTTCTCCCGCCAGCAGGAGCAGGTGCTGCTGGCCACGGCCCACAACGCCATGGGCGACTTCTACTCGGCGAGCGGCGGCGTCCACCTGCAGCGGGCGCTGGACCACTACTGGCGGGCGCTGCAGGCCGCCCGCGCCAGCCAGCCGCCCAACCGCTACTACGAGTGCGCCGCCCTGGTGAACATCTGCAGGATCCGCGTCCGCGGCGGCCTGCCCCCTGCCGAGCTGAGCGGGCGGCGCGACGGCTCGCCGGCGTCAGAGCCGGGTTGGGAGGTCGACACGCTCATCTGGGAGGCGAAGGAGCTCAGCCGTGCCAACCGCTACCGCAACCACCGGGCGCGGCTGGCCGTGGTGGAGGCGGACTGGGCGCTGCGCGGGGGCGACCGCGGCACCGCGGTGCTCCTGGCCGGCGACGCGCTGCACATCGCCCACAACTTCAGCCCGCCGCTGCTCCTCGAGGTCCGCGGCGAGCTCAGGCGCCTGGCCCTGCCGGAGGAGCTCGTCGACGCCCCGGTGGCGGCGGAGGAGGAGGCCACCTGAGACGAGGCAGCATCAGCTGGCGAGGGCGCCAACCCCGCCCGCCACGTCCTCCAGCACGTCCACTATCCGGGCGGCCGCGTCGAACCGACCCAGCCCCGCGGCCCTCTCCGCCATGGCGCGCAGCCGGCCGGGGCCGAGCTCGTCCAGCTCGCGCAGCAGCCGCTCGGGCGTGAGCTCACGGTCCGCGACCCGCACGGCCGCCCCGGCGGCGACGAGCTTCGCCGCGTTGTGCTCCTGGTGCGCCCCGCCGAAGGCTCCCGGCACGAGGATCGCCGGCAGGCCGACGGCGGTCAGCTCGGCGCACGTGCCGAGGCCGGCGCGGCACAGCACCAGGTCCGCCTGGCTCATGAGGTCCGGCACGCTGGTGGTGGTCGAGATCGGGCGATACCCCGGTCGGGCCAGCGGCGAGCTCTCCAGAGCCCCCTGGGCGCCTGTCAGGTGCACGACCTCCTCGAAGCGGCGGAGCAGGCGGTCGAGGGCGCCCCAGACCGCCTGGTTCAGGCGCCGGGCGCCCAGGCTGCCGCCCATCACCAGCAGGCGCCGGGCGGGCGCGCCGGGTGCGCGTCGCGCGAAGCCCGGGCGGATCGGGTACCCGGTGGCCAGCGTGCGCCGGGTTCGAAATGCGGCCACATCGTCCGGAAAGCTCACGCACGCCGCCGCCGCCCTGCCGCGGAGCATTCGATTCGCCAGACCGCGCGGCTCCGAGACCTGGAGCACGTAGGGCACCCGCCGGCGCAGCGCCGCCCAGACGCAGGGCACCATCGCATAGGCGCCGACCCCGAGCACGACGTCCGGCCGAAAGCCGTCCAGGACGCGCTGGCCCAGGCGCAGCGCACGGGGCAGCGAGTAGGGCAGGCCGGCGTTCGTCCAGGGCGCGTCGCGGTCCCAGCCCCGCACCGGGATCGTCTCGAGGGGGAATCCCGCCGCCGGCACCATCTGCTCCTCCAGGCCGCCGGCGCTCCCGACGAGCAGCAGTCCGGCGTCCCCGTGCCTGGCGCGGTACGCCTGCGCGACCGCCAGCGCGGCCGTGATGTGGCCCCCCGATGCCCCCCCTGAGATCAACAGCCTCATCCGCTCCGGGTCTCCCAGTACGCGATCCGATCCGACTGGCCGACCCGGCTGAGGAGCCTGAGAGGACATCCCGGTGCTGCCGACGACCTGGCCACGGGTAGTGTGCACGTGATGGCGGGCCCAGGGAAAGTCCACTTGGCACGCTCGCCAAGTGAGCGGCCTCCGGCTGGTTCTGCCGCGGCGCTGCCAGTCCTGCGGCGTCGCAGCTCGACGCCAGCCGGCGCGTGGCCGAAGGCGAGCCCGGCCTGGCGGTTCGACGTCCTGCTGCCGCCGTGATCCAGGCCGCTGTCCCGGCTGCCGGACTCCCGCCTCCGGCGTTACCGCGACGGATCGCCCACGGTCCGCGAATGTGCGGCTGTGGATCCAGGCGGGATCAGCCGTCCGGTGCGGCTCCTCTGAAGGGAGCGGTCAGATCTCCATATCGGGGTGGCAGGGCGTTGGACTCCCATATGTCGATTGGTCGGCTTGGTGATGCGGGTCGATCACCTGAACGAGTTGAAGCACGAAGGCACCAGGAGCACGAAGACGCACGATGGGGACCCGGGGGAACCGGCAGGCTCGCGAGCAGGCGGGCGAGATCGGCGACGATGGTCTCGGGCGAGATCGACGCCGCGAGGCTGACCCGACCCTTCGTGCGTCGTCGTGCTCTTCGTGCCCTCGTGCTTCAGCCCATTCAGACGGACCAAGTCCCTTCAGAAGAGCCACACCGGACGAGCGCCGGGGCCGCGAGGCGGCGGCGACCGGGCTGGCCACCGCCGCGGGGACGCGCGGTCGCGCGTCCCCTGATCAGAGCGCCCGGCGGCGGGCGAGCCGCCGCGCCGCCTTCTCGGGCTCGTCGGGCGCCGCCGCCAGGCGGAACAGCTGCTCGGGCAGGCTGCCGAGGGGCACCTGGCCGAAGGACTCGGGGCCCGCCAACCCGGTCCAGACGTCGATGGTCCCGTACCCGAGGATCCGGCCGAGGAGCGACTGGCGGACGCCGACGGACTGGATGCTGTCGAGCGGGATGGCGACGCGCGTCCGGCTGAGCACCCCGGTCTCCAGGATCAGGCGGTGATCGGTCAGGGTCAGGGACGCCGAGGCCCAGCGCAGCAGCGGGATGCCGAGCCACAGCCCGACGGCGGTCAGGCTCCACGTGAGGGCGGGGAGCCAGGAGCCGGGGTCCGCCAGGCGGGCGGCGGTCACGGCGACGACGAGCGCGACCAGCGCCAGGGGAACCGTGAGCAGGACCTGCCCGACCGGGACCACCCAGTGCCGGCCCACCTTCAGGACCATCCTCTCCCCCGGCAGCCGTTCCCTCTCGTCGTGCGATGGGGCTGTCAATTGTCGTTGCACCTCCTCACCATGTCTCTAGGGGTTCGGCGCGACGTCCGGGGGCCCGTTGCCGCCGCTCCCCGGCTGGTGCACGAGCTGCCGGCCGGCGTGGTGGGGCGTGAGGCGGACGACGGCTTCCGGCTGCCCTATCGCAGCCGGCTGGCCGAGGCCCGGCCCGCCCTGGCCGACCCCGGCATCGACCTGTCCCGGCTCCGCCGTCCCGGGACCTGGCGCGCCGGCTTCACCCGGTCCGGCGCGCCGCGGTCATCGCCGGGCTCGGAGGGCGAGGCCGAGCCAGACGTACCAGGCCGGGTTGACGACGAACCCCTCCAGGGCGGCCGGGCCGAGCAGCAGCGGGCTCGCCGGGTCGAGGACGATCAGCCGGCCCAGGTAGATGACGACCAGCAGGGCGCCGGAGAGCAGGCCGAGCTGGCCCAGGCGGCGCGGCCACGACTCGTCCCGCCTCATCAGCCACGCGAAGCCGAGCAGCGACAGGCCGGCCAGCCCGAAGGTGCCGAGCCCGCGCGGGTCGACCTGGCTGGGCAGCGCCGGCGGCGCGCCGGTGGGGTGGAGGACGTTGGCCAGGTCGTAGCCGCCGTGGAGGGCGGCCGCGAAGGCGCCCGCCAGGCCGAGGGCCAGGGCGCACAGCGCGTACGGTCCCGCCTCCGCGGCGAGCCGGTCGTGGAGGCCGATCAGGGCGACGGCGCCGAGGATGCCGCCGAGCAGCAGGAACGTCGCCGAGAGGCCCGTCCCGAGCGCGGGCGCCGCCCGCGCGACGATCACGAACGAGACGGAGTAGAGCACCCCGCCGGCGCCCGTGAGGAGGGCGGCGGCCGACGCGGTCCTGGAGTAGTCGAGCGGGCGAGCGGTCACGTCCATCACCTCCTGCCTCCCCTGTCGTTGTCCTTTCGCTGTGTGCTACGAAGCGAAGGCGCGGACGGACACCGCCCCCGGCCCTGGAGCTCCGGCCGCGCTCGGGAGTAGCCAGGCCCACGAAGTCACAAAGGCCACGACGGAACACGAAGGAACCTCCTCCAAAAGTTGACGATCGATCTCCTCTTTCGTGCTCCTTTGTGATCGTCGTGCCTTCGTGCGCCTGGCTACTCCAAAGCAAGGCCCTGCCTGGTCACGAATTTCCGCCGAGGACCAGTAGGCTGGGCAGGTGCGCCGGCGCCTGGAGGACCTGCATGGCTTCGACACCCGCACGGCCCTGCGCTTCGCCGTCATCCGCGTCAACGAGGCGTATCAGAACGGCTACGACGAGATCGAGTTCACGCACGGCGCCGCCAACGTGCGCGACCGGCCCGCCGAGGGCCGCGGCCAGATCAAGTGGGCGCTGCGCGACCTGCTCGAGAGCGGCGGCCTGGACCGCTGGGCCCGGCCCCACGACAGCTGGCCCCGCGAGGCGTCGCTGGTGGTCGCCCTGAAACGCAACCCCCGGCCGCGCACCGAGTACTGGAGCCCTGCTCCCCGCCTGGGCCGCCCGCGTTGACGGGCGAGCGCGGTCGGTCCTACGCTCCGGTCAAGCCCAGCCGGCGCCACCAGCTGCGCCGCCGGCGGCGTGGTGCCGTCACCGGCTCGGTGGGCACCGCGACGCCCGCCTCGTGGAGCAGACGGTTGCAGACGCCCACGCAGCGATCGCATATGCAGGCGTCAGGGCCATACAGCAGCGCCTTCACCTGGTCCTCTCGTCTCCCGCAGAATGCGCACTCGGGCACCCTGTCTCGCCCTCCTTCCACCAATGCCCCATCACCGCCCGGCACCGGCCGGGTACCGGACTCATCCTAGCCTGATCGGCGTGTCAGCCCGGCTCGACCAACTGCGGTGTCCCCTCTCAGCGGCGCTGGAGCCAGCGCACGATCGCCTCCACCTCGCCCCGGATGCGGGCGAGGTTCCTCGGCTCGTGGCCCATCGCCCGCAGCAGCTCCTCGGCCTGGATGAGGCGGGCGACGGCGACGCTCAGGGTGCGCTCCACCTCGTGGTAGTCGGGCGGCGGCAGGCGGGGCAGCGAGTCGTCGCCGCGGTCGCTCACCGGCGGGGCCCCCGCACGTATCTCACGAAATGAGACTATCAGTCGACAAGTAGCAAGGGGTTCCGCCCGGGCAGCCAACATGTTAGTGTCGGACTCAGAAAATAGGCAATCATGAATCGGGTAAGGGCGTGGGCCAGGAGGGTGGCGGCGGCGGCCGGGCGGACCTTCCCGGGCCGGGTCGTGAGCAAGGTGATCGAGGACAACGTGAGCTCCCAGGCGACGCTGATCGCCTGGAACGGGCTGCTGGCCCTCTTCCCGATCACGCTGGCCCTGGCCACGGTGCTGGGCGTGGTCCTCGGCGCGGTCGGGGTCGACTCGCGGGGCGTCTACGACCTGGTCGCCGCCGCATTCCCGAGCCAGGCCGGTCAGCAGCAGGTGCTGGACGCGCTGAGGGCCGTCAGGACGCAGACCGGCCTGCTGGCCATCCTGGCCGTCGTCGGCTTCCTCTGGAGCGCGTCCAACCTCTTCGGCACCATGGAGCAGGCCTTCGACCTCATCTTCCACGTCCCCAGGCGCGACTTCCTGCGCCAGAAGCTGATGGCCGTGCTGATGATGCTGATCTTCACGATGCTGGTCGGCCTGGCGATCCTGAGCTCCACGCTCCTGACGCTCGTAGACCGGCTGCCGGGCCTCTCGGTGTCCTCGCTCAGTCACGGACCCGCGTCCGTCGTGACCCAGTTCGTGATCGGCACCGTCGCGGGCTTCCTGCTGTTCTTCGCCATCTACTACGTGGTGCCCAACCGGAGTCAGCGGGTCCGGCAGGTGTGGGTCGGAGCGCTGTTCGCGGGCGTCGCCTTCGAGGTGCTGACGCTCATCTTCCCGCTCTATCTGGTCGTGGCCGGCCGCGGGATGAACCAGTACGGCAAGACGTTCGCCTTCCTCCTCATCCTGATGACCTTCCTGTACTTCGTGGGCCTGGTCACCATGCTGGGGGTCGAGATCAACTCGGTGCTCTACCCGGTCCCGGTGCCTCAGCCCGATCGCGCCGACGCCCTCGCGCCAGCCGCCCCCGGCGGGGGCGAGCCGTCCGGGGAGGTGGCCGCCCGCGTCGAGCGCCAGCGGGCAGAGGGAGGGTGCGACGACGGCCCGGCCCGGCGCGGGCGCGGGGACGCGCGCGCCGGGCCCTCGCCGCCGCGGCCGGCGCCGTGATCGGCCTGCTCGCGCTCAGCCGGCGCCCCCGCCGCCGGCCGGGCTGAGGCGCCCCGCCACCAGCCCCGCCACGTCGACGCCGGCGAGGCTGGGCAGGACCGTGACGCCCGGCTCCGGCGCCACCGGCACGGAGTTGGGCACGGCCACGACCGCGCAGCCGGCCGACAGCCCGGCCCTGACGCCCGCCGGCGAGTCCTCGAACACCACGCAGCGGGCCGGCTCCGCGCCCAGCCGGGCCGCCGCCAGGAGATAGGGCTCGGGGTCCGGTTTCGGTCGCGCGACATCGCCGCCGGTCACGACCACCGCGAACCGCTCCGCCCCGATGGCCCGCAGCGCCAGCACCACGAGGGCACGCCGGGTGGACGAGACCAGGCCCAGCGGCACGCGGGCCGCGGCCAGGGCGTCGAGCAGCGCCAGGGCCCCCGGTCGCGCCGGCAGGCCCTTCGCGACGTGGGCGTCCAGCCGTTCTTCGACCGCCCGCGGCGCCGTGGGCGAGCCGGAGAGCCGGACCAGCTCCCCCGCCATCTCGTCCAGACGCCGGCCCACGCAGGCGGCCTTGATCGCCGGTCCCCACGTCCCGCCCAGCGCCTCGAAGGCCGCCCGCTCGGCGACGGTCCAGGCCGGCTCGCTGTCCACCAGCAGCCCGTCGAGGTCGAACAGCGCGGCCGCCAGCGCGGCCCGGGTCAACCGCCCGCCAGCAGGCCGGCCAGCCGGCCCCGGTCCCTGAGCCGGGCGGCCAGCAGCACGGCCGTGATGGTCATGGCGTCGAGCACCTCGCCGTGCTCGACCATGGCGACCACCCGGTCGAACGGCAGCGCGTGGTGCTCGATGAACTCGGTCTCGTCCGCCGGGAGGCGCTCGGGCCGCAGCCCGCCGGCCAGGTAGAGGTGGGCGGTCTCGTCCACGACGCTCTTGCTGGAGGTGAAGACGAGCAGGGGCACGAGGACGTCGGCGCGGTAGCCGATCTCCTCCATCAGCTCGCGCTGCGCAGCGAGCCGGACGTCCTCGCCGGGGTTGACGCCGCCGGTCGGCATCTCCCAGGTCACCCGGCCGGCGATGTAGCGCCACTGGCGCTCCAGCACGACCGTGGACTCGTCCAGGAACGGCAGCACGCCGGCGGCGACGCCGCTGGCGCCCGTCGTGGCGACGCAGTAGTCCGTCTCGTGGCCGTTGGGCAGCGCGACCCGGTCCTCGCGGACGGTGAGGAACGGGTGCCGGTAGACGGTGCGGCTGCTGAGCCGTCGCCAGGGGGTGCCGAGCGCGGCCGGTTCCGTGTCTGCCATCGCCCTACAGTGTGGCGCGGGCGGCGGGCCCGACTCCCCGCGCTGCGCTCCAGGCCCGGCGCGCCCTCCGCCGGTGGAGGCCCAGCGGCCGTCGTCGTCGCCGGACGGGCACCGGGCGTCGGCTGGGCGAGAGGCGAGGGGCCGCCGCGCTCACGCCGGCCATCCTGGATGGGACGAACAGACATCCGATCTGTTGACAGGACAGGCCCGGGCTCTTAACGTGCGAGGGGCCTGGCCCGGGCGGGTCTGGCGAGCGTCCGGGGGAGAGATCGGATGACCGGCCACGTCTCTGCCCCAAATCTGATGCAGCGGAGCGAGAGGGTCGAACGGACGGCCGGGCGTGCGGCGCTTAGCAGAGAAGGGGGGACCAGCCGATGCTGACCTGTCTACGCTCAACCAGTCTCCGACGCCTTGCGCTGGCGATGGTGGCCGTCGTGGCCCTGGCCGGGTCGCTGAGCCTGCGGCCGCCGGCGCGGGCCGACCAGGAGGGAGGGCCGGAGGCCGACTGGGCCACGGTCAGCGCGCTGCTCTCCGGCATCCAGGGCGTCGCCACCACGCCGCCCTCGCACTTCGTCACCACCCACTTCACCGACGGCATGCTGATGGGCAACGGCGACATCGGGGCGGCCGCCGGCGGCACCACGTCTACCCAGCGGTTCCTCTTCGGCAAGAGCGACTTCTGGGGCAGCAGCCTCAACCCGGGCCGCAACCGGCTGGAGAACTCCATCATCTCGCTCGGCGGCCTGACGCTGAGCTCGCCAACGCCGAGCGTCGATCCCGCCTCCGTCTACCGGATGGAGCAGGACATCCTGAACGCCGAGGTCAGGACCACCATGCGCCTGGGCACGACGGTCGTCTCCATGCGCTCCTGGACGGCCGACTCGGACAACGTCTTCGTCACCGATTTGTCCAGCGCCGAGGGCAGCGACGCGGTCACGATCAGCGCGGACCTGGAGCTGCCCACGACCCCCATCTACCCGGCCGCCGCCGGCGTGACCGACGGCGCCCTCTGGGTGACCAGGGAGACCAACCTCACCGGCGCGAACGAGTACCACGCCAGGGCGGCGATCGCGCTCCGGCTGGAGGGGGCGGCCTTCTCGAGCCCGGCGTCCGGGCCCAACGACGCCTCGGGCAGCTTCGTCCTGCAGCCCGGCCGGACCGTGCGCCTGGTCTCGGTCTTCCGCAGCGACGGCCGGATCGGCCTGGCCGGCCCCGCCGCGACGGCGCTGCGCGACGCCGCGCTCGCCGGGGCGAGGCGGCTCACCGGCGAGGAGGACAGGATCGAGAGCCTGCTGGAGAACCACCGGGCCTGGTGGAAGCGCTACTGGCTGCGCTCGTTCGTCCGCGTCAACGACAGCGTGCTGGAGAACTACTACTACGGTGCGCTCTACGTGCTGGGCTCGGCCAGCCGGGCTCCCAACCTGGGCCCGTCGATGTGGGGTCCCTGGATCACGAGCGACGGACTGGCGACCGACTCCTCCAACCCCAACGTGAGGTGCCAGTGTCCGGCGTTCGGCGGGCGCTACTTCGAGAACTACAACGCGGAGGCGCCCTTCTACGGCGTCTTCTCCGCCAACCGGCCGCAGCTGGTGCTGCCCTACGCCGACTTCGTGTTCAAGGAGAACCTGTTCCAGGTCAACCAGACCCACGCCCTCGGCTACCAGGGCTCGGCGTGGACCCGCAGCTTCGCGCCCTTCGACGAGTTCCAGCCGGTGCCCGCGGTGGTGCCGGTGGCACCGGTCAAGACCCCGCCGATCTTCCCCAGCGCCGGGACCAGGGACCAGAAGTCGAACGCGACCTTCGCGGCGCTGCCGGCGATCTGGTTCTACGAGTACACGCTGGACCGAAAGTACCTCAGGGACCGCCTGTACCCGCTCCTGAAGGAGCTCGACGCCTTCTGGCGCGACTGGATGGTCTTCGACGGCACGCGGTTCGTCATCCAGCACAGCTCGGCCCACGAAGCGGGCGACGACACCAACCCCAACCTGGACCTCGGCTTCATCCGCAAGGTCGAGAGCCTGCTGCTCAGCACCAGCCAGACGCTGGGCGTCGACGCCGGTCTGCGCCCGGTCTGGCAGGACGTCCTGGACAGGCTGAGCGCATACCCGACCGGCATCGTCAACGGCAAGGAGGTCTACCTGATCGCCGAGACGGTCGACTACCACGACCCGAACAAGAAGAACCTGCTGTTCGAGCCCGGCAACCAGCCCATCGACATGGAGGGCGGCGTCTTCCCGGGCGAGAACATCTCCATCGGCGGCGACCCGCACCAGCTGCAGGTGGCGCTGGACTCGCTGGACCAGATGGGCTCCTGGGCCGCGACGCCGGAGCCGAGCGGCGGCACCCACAACGGCTTCCCCAAGATCTTCCCGATCGCCGCCAGGGCGGGCTGGCCGGCGGACGACCTCCTCAGCAGGTTCAAGACCGCGATCCTCTTCCAGTGGCGCGCCTCCAACCTGACGGTGGAGGAGCGGGGCGGCGGCATCGAGACGATGGGCTCGATCGAGGGCCTCGACTCCATGCTCATGCAGAGCGAGAGCGGCACGGTGGGCCTGTTCCCCGACTGGCCGGCGAGCCACGACGCCTCGTTCACGCGGCTGCGCGCCAAGGGCGCGTTCGTGGTCTCCAGCGAGCTGAAGGGCGGCCGGGTGCTCTCGGCCACCATCGCGAGCGAGAAGGGCGGCACGCTGCGCCTGGCCGACCCGTGGAGCGCCGGCAGCGTGCGGGTGGTCCAGGCCAGCGACGAGGAGGGCGAGGGACGCCCGGTGCGCTTCACGCTGACCGGCGGGGTGATCTCGTTCCGCACCACGCCGGGCGCCACCTACCGCGTCACGAGCGGGGGCGACGACTAGAGATGCGGCCCGGGCCGCCGGCGCGTGTCCGCGCCGGCGGCCTGGGGCCGAGCCGGCCGAGCTGTCGGGGCCTCACGCTGGCGCAGGCGGGACGAGGGGAAGAAGAATGGAGGAAGCATGACCGTCTCGTACCCATCCGAACGAGAGGAGCCCCTTGATGAGCGCCGTCACCCTGCCCGTCAGCTCCGTGCCCTACCCTGACCTTCCGCTGGAGCACTGGCGCGACACGAAGGAGACCCTTCACCGCTTCTCGCAGATCGTGGGCAAGGTCCGGCTCGCGTCCTCCTACCCGCGCAATCACTGGTGGGACGTCCCGCTCTACGTGACCGCCCGCGGGGCGCCCGCGGGGTCACGACCAGCCCGATGCACCACGGTGAGCAGATCTTCGAGATCCAGCTCGACTACCTCGCGCACGAGCTGCTGGTCGACAGCGCCGCGGGCCGCAGCGTGCGGCGCTCGCTGCCGGGAATGTCGGTTGCGGACTTCTACGCCGAGGTCACGGCCGCCCTGCACCTGCTCGGCATCGGTGTCCGGATCGCCCAGCCCCGGGCGTTCGACCTGGGCGATCGCCGGGCGTTCGCCACCGACACCATCCACCGCAGCTACGACCCCGAGTCGGTGACCAGGTACTGGCGGATCCTCACCACCGTCGACTCGATCCTGAAGGAGTTCGGCTGGCGCTACACGGGGAAGAGCAGTCCCGTCCATCACTTCTGGCACTCGTTCGACATCGCGGTCACCCGCTTCTCGGGGCGCGGGGCACCCGTCGACCCGAGAGCCGACCACGTCACCCGGGAGGCCTACTCGCACGAGGTGATCAGCTTCGGCTTCTGGTTCGGCGACGACAAGTTCCCGGCGCCGGCGTTCTATGCCTACGCCGCGCCGGAGCCCGAGGAACTGGCCGGCCAGCCGCTCGAGCCCGCGGAGGCCAGCTGGACCGAGCGCGCCGGCAGTCATCTCGCCGTGCTGCCCTGGGCGGCGGTCCGCACCGCCCGGCAGCCCCGCGCGGCGGCGCTGGCCTTCCTCGAGAGCGCCTGGCGAGCGGGCACGGTCACGCAGGACCTCCGTCGCGTCGCCGATGTACACGGCGCAGACCTCGTCGGCGTGCGCCGGCACCCTGTCCCGCAGCAGTCGGCGGGGACCGTCGCCGCCGAAGGGCCGGAGCGTAGAGCTCATCTTGAACGTCCTCCTGTGCTGGGATGCCGCTGGCCACGGCCAGGCGCCGCGACGCGTCGAGGCGTCCCCTTGGGTGACGAAGGTGGTGCTGGTGACGTAGATCTCGACCTGGTGATCCAGTCGACGTGGACCGACGTATTCCTCTTCTGGCCCCCATGCTGTCCGGTCCATTCGTGAGGAAAGTCGATAAGGTCCTGCCTGGTCAGCCGTGCGTCGAACTGGTTGATGCCACGGGGACGCCGGTGCCGGAGGTGAGCGGCTTCCTCCGCCTGCTGGCGGTTCGGGACTACTCGCCGAACACCGTGCGGGCCTATGCCCACGACCTCCAGAAGCTCTTCCGGTTCCTGGACGAGCACGGTCTCAGGGCCGAGGAGTTCAAGGCTCCCCGAGCAGTCGAGTTCATCGAGTGGCTGCGTACCAGGTCGTCGGCGCGCAAGGCCCAGCGACTGAACCTGGCCTTGGCGGCGGGAGATGGTCGGCTGCTGGCTGCCAGGACCTGCAACCGCGTCCTGGCCGCCGTGTCGTCGTTCTACGAGTACCTGATCAGCGTCGGCCAGTACGGCGGGATCGACAACCCCGTCGTGAAGGTCGCGGACGAGGCGGCACGGCGCGTTCCCGACCGGCCCCGGCCTCCGCTGCCGACACCCGTCTCTCAGCGGCCGGTACGGAAGGCGCTGCGTATCAGGACCGTGCAGACGCTGCCCCGGCCCATGTCCGCCGAGACGTATGCGGCCTTGCTGGCCGTACTTCGCTCCCGGCGAGACCGGGCGATGCTGGAGTTGATGTGGGAGGGCGGCCTGCGCCCCGGCGAGGTGCTCGGTCTGCGCCTCGAGGACATCTCCTACGGCCGGCGCCGCATCATGATCAGGTTCCGCACCGACCATCCCGCCGGGGTGCGACAGAAGTCGCGCCGTGACCGGCCCGTCGACCTGCTTGAGGGTCGTGCCCTGCCCGCCGTCAGCGACTACGTCATGCACGAGCGTCCGGCAGAGGCGGAAACCGGCTACGTGTTCCTGGTTGGCGGTCGCGGCCGGCGGCGCCATGAGCCGCTCAGCTACGACGGGCTGGTCCGGATGTTCGCCCGTGCCAGTCTGCGGGCTGGGGTGCGGGACCCCTGGCTGACGCCCCATGCGCTCCGCCACACCCACGCCACCCGGATGTTCGAGGGGGGAATGCGCGACCTCACCCTGATGACCAGGCTCGGTCACGCCAGCCCGGATTCGACCAAGATCTACACGCAGGTGGGCGACAAGGAGGTGGTCAACGACTACCGCCGTGCGATCGGGGAACCCGTACCGTGACCAGGAGCGTCCGGCTGTTGCGGTCACCGTCCGCCTCCGAGGCTGACGAGCGACCTCGACACTGCCCTCCGGGCGAATACGAGGCGTTCATCCTCCAGGGTCCTCAGGGTCAGCGCTCCAAGACGCTGCAGCGTCGAGAGCACGCTCGCTTTCTCCGCACCTTTCCGAACCTGGCCGACTGGTTCGACCAGCCACTGCGGCAACGACTGGGCTGGCGAAACGGCGCAGTCGGCGTCCGACGCTGCGGCCCCGGCGATGGCTTCGACGTCACCGCGGGCTGGATCAACTACAACGCGCGCCCGTACCTCGTCTACCTGACGCTGACCGGGCGGATGCGCCTGGACTGGGGCTGGCTGCTGGGAATCGGAGTGGTCAAGTGGCAGCAGATCGCTGATCAGCTCGGCCTGCCTCTGTCCGCCCAGATGGAGCAGCTTTGCCAACAGCTCGGAGCCCTTGGGCACTATGTAGGGTATCCCGAACGGTTCAGGGCGTTGTGGGCAGCGAGCCGGCTGGTGCTGCATCGTGGAGATCCCGACCTCGGAGCGGTGACCGCCGAGGACGTTGAAGAGATGCGCGCCAGGATTCGGACCGCCGACCAGATTCCAGGAATCGGTGAGGTGCATCCTCCCGAGCAACTGGCCCGTGTCAAGCTGGCGTGGGCGGCGAGC
>WNGQ01005861.1_pt1 | contig 14508 bp, 17 predicted proteins | sample 5407661 | NCBI WGS metagenome assembly WNGQ01 (sample SAMN13153382, study PRJNA577476) | soil metagenome | isolation source: 60 cm soil or saprolite under Garry oak tree replicate 2 | place: USA:California | collected 2016-06-15 | reverse complement strand
TTTCGCCGCACTACTCAAACATTAGTCAATCGTCTTGCAAAGGTCGTCGAGTCTGACGCGATCGATGACTGCGCAACTCTGGCCGTCGCTTCCCTGGCGCTCAATTCCGTCAATGGACTAAACGCGTTCGGAGCGAGTTCGTGAAATTTGACCGACGAACTTTCCTTGCAGGCTCGCTCGGGCTAGCTGCTGGGGCAACCACAACATCGTTGTTGGCTCTGCCCAAATACCACGTCAATCGAAGACGGCCACGGTCCCGAGTGGCGATTCTTACCGCGGAATCTTATTCGGAGGATTTGGAACAGATCTTGTGGCACGGCTTGGATTTGTTCCATTTGGATATTCGCGGCAAATCCGTTCTCCTCAAACCGAACCTCGTTGATTACATTTCCGGGAACCACGTCAACACACACCCTCTTCTTGTTTGTGCCGCCGCTGAGGGATTCCGTCGTCTCGGCGCCAAGACCGTGCTCGTCGGCGAAGGTCCGGGGCACCAACGGGATACTGAACTTGTTCTAATCGAGAGTGGATTCGCGGACCAGCTAGCCCAACAAAGGATCTCTTTTGTCGATCTGAATCGTGACGAACTCGTTGAAAGGCGCTTGCTCGCGAGCTACACCGGAATGAATTCCCTGTGGTTGCCCCGTACCATCCTTGAATCCGATTTTGTCGTTTCCATGCCTAAGGTTAAGGCACATCACTGGTCGGGCGTCACTCTCAGCATGAAGAACATGTTTGGCGTAGTACCGGGAACGAAGTACGGTTGGCCAAAAAACATTCTTCACTGGAAGGGAATCCAGGAGAGCATCCTGGACATTTGCGCCTCGGTGCCCGTTCATTTCGTGATTGCCGATGCCATTCTCGCGATGGAGGGCAACGGCCCTTTGAACGGCAGTGCGCGCCGGCTTAACAGAATCATCCTAGCGGACGATCCCGTCGCGGCGGATGCCACTTGCGCAAGACTCATGGGGCTTAATCCGGATAAGATCGTGCACCTTCGAGCCGGAGCGCAGTTTCTCGGCAACTCTTCGGTTGCAAGAATTGATCAGCTAGCCGAGGCGGTCTGCTTCCCCGAGGTGCCTTTCCAGACGGTGCCGGAATTCGAATACCTCCGTTTGCATAGCGATTCGGAACGTCGCCCTTGAGAAGCGCACGTGGCAAGAGAAAACCGCACATCTCAAAGAACAGAGCGAGAAACTTCAGTGGCTGCTGCGGAAATTAACAATGCTGAGTCAGGAAGGGGCGGATTCCTTTTCAGAGCGCCTGGCGGGCTCCCAGCCGATCTAGAACCGAATACGCCTTTAAGGTATGGGGACGTGGGGCTCTTCTTCATCTCTGTTCTATTGTTGGCTCTGGCCTTTTGGCTTCAGGGAGCTTGACTCCGTTGTAGGTGAATTCGCGAGAAAGCGTCGTCACTTCAATCATGATATTGAGACTCCTTGTGGGATGTCAGAATTGATGAAAATTGTGCCGTAATTAGCGAAAATTCGTGTCCCGATTAATGCAAATTCATGTCAGGGATGAAGTTATAGCTCGTTCATTTGTCGCACTGGAATCGTGAGGGATAGAACGGCCCTGTATGCATCTGCGACGGTCGGTACTATAGTCAAATCGCTATACCGATACTCATAATTGTAAACGGGAACGTGGACGCACGATTCAAGGCCAGGATCATATGCGCACAGGGAAACTTATCCGCTGGGTCGGAACTCTCTTCGTCGCTTTATTTCTATCTTGGCCTGCGTTTCCTCAAGAGACAAGCCATTATTCGAGATTTAGAGACGCAAAATGGTACGCGCGACAGCTTCAATCATTGCGAGAAGAAGTCGCCAAGATCGACGCCGATATCAGAACGCTGGTGGAAGCACGTAAGTCCGGAAAGGGCATAACCGACGCTGTCGCTCTGGATCAGGAGCCTGAGGGAGTGACCCCCGAAGGCGAAATGGCGGTGTTGCAGAAACGACGCGTTCTGTTGCTACGACAGATAGACGAGTTGGAAGAACGGGCGAGACACAATGCGATTGTCCCGGGAGACCTGCGGACTGAGTACGGGCCGGAAGAACCGGCGATACCCGACAAGCGAAGACTTGGCCGCGAGGTAAAGGAATTAGAGAATTCGCTGGCACAAGAGAAAGAGTATCTGGAGCGCGCCCGCAAGGAAACAGAACTGCTTCGGCGCAATCAGAAACTCAAGGCACAACAGGAATATTCGGATCCCAACCCACCATCTAGGAGAAACAAACCGTCAGAGCTTGTGGGGATAGGCACGCGCCTGGTCGAGAAGGAAGCTGAGGTCCAGGAAGCAGAGCAAAGGGTTGCCGACCTCGAAGATCGGCTGGAGGATTTGAGGCGCAATTCCGCCGCTGAGAGTGCAACGGAGACTGACGCCGTCGCTGGCGGATCAGCGAACGATTCGGAAAACGACCACGACGAGAGGAATGAAGCGTATTGGAGAAAACAGTTTGCTGCCATCGATTACAAGATCAGGACCGCGCAAACAGAACTGGATATTTTGCAGCGGGAACATAGTGTGGGGTTGATCCAGTATGACCCAATGAAGGAGAGTGTGACGCGGAAAGAGATCAACGAACACCGCAAGGCTATCGAGGACAAGAAAAAGGAAATCGCGGAACTGAAGAAACAGCGAGATGACCTGGAGGACGCGTTGCGGCACGCTGGCGGGCCTGCGGGGTGGGCGCGCGAGTGACTATGTTCCTCGCAATTGTTAAGGGATCACGACCAAGTCTTTGATTTGGCAGCCTGATTTCCTTGCTTGGCAGCATCAGCACGACCTATGACTCCCTTTGCCGATTCCCCGTATCACGGCCAGCGTGCCTCAATTCGTCCTCAATATCGGAAAGCCCTTCCCTGAGTTTCTTAATTTCCAATTTCTTCTCTTCTATTTCTGTCTTTGAGCGTTGATTTCGCGGCCGAGAGTACTGCTCACGGGGAGCTTTGTTATAATGCGTCCGATGGGGCCTGCCCGGAGACAAGGCGCAAGTGGAGTCCCTGCCTTGAGGATGAACCGCTAGAAGGGGCCATTGTGGGCCTTCAAATCTCAATCCGGGAATCCGGCGATGTCACTATCCTGGACCTTCAGGGAAGAGCGACAATCGGCGTTGACAGCGATCTGCTGATCAGCCATCTGCAAAGACTGGTCGCCAACGGGGTGCGGAAGCTGTTGCTGAACCTGGCAGCGGTGACACAGTTGGATAGTTCGGGCATCAGCGCCATCACCGGGACGCATGTTTCCCTTAGCCGTCAGGGCGGCAGCCTGAAATTGCTCCGTCCGTGTGGTCGGGTCCGGGCTGTGCTGCGGGTGATCCGCTTGCTAGACATTATTCCTACGTTTGAGGATGAGGCCCAAGCGCTGGCCAGCTTCCGACCGCAGGGTTACTCTGCTAGGCCTTGAGGGTCCGAAATTCGTAGAATGTGGTGAGAGTCGCTGGTAGGGCTGCTTACAGGGAAGAACAAAGAACCGTTGCAACGAGTATCGGGGAAGAATCCGTGATTATTTGCGATCTGTGCGGCGAAGCAAAGGATTGTCTGCAAAAGGAGATTGAGGGCAAGGAATACGATATCTGTTCCGAATGCTGGAACCCGTTCGCGCAAAAGCTGAGGGGGAAAGGCAGAGTGAAGAATCGGGAAACTGTGTTCTTACCACCGCCGAGAGAGGTCAAAGAACGGGAAGATGAAGAGCCGGGGCCCCTACCAGGAGAACCGCCTAAGATCTGGGGCGCGATGGAGAGGCCGCATTAATAAACCGTGCAACGAGCCGGTGCGAACCACAATTGAGACTAGTCGACTTATCTTGCGTCCGTTTGAGTCAGGCGACGTTGCGGCGGCGTTCGCCTGGTTCGGCGACCCTATCGTGATGCGCTTCACTCCTACTGGTCCTGACAGTCTCTCCCCAACAGACAGAGTCGCGACTGGCTAAGTACCACGAGCACCAGACTGCGCATGGCTTCAGCAAGTGGATCATTTTGGATCGCGGCTTGGCATGTCCGATCGGGGACGCGGGGTTGCTCTTGCTAAACGAATACGGTTGGATCGACCTCGGTGTCCGCCTCGCACAATCGTATTGGGGGAAGGGTTTGGCGACGGAAGCGGCATCCGCCTGGGTGCGCGCCGCGTTCGATGACTTTCAGCTCGTCCGCCTGGGCGCATTCGTACACCCTGAAAACCTAGCGTCGATACGGCTACTGGAGAAGTTAGGGTTTCGTATCGAACGGCAGGAAACAATCATGGGCATGAAATCAATCGTGTTCTCTCTGGATTCGAAACAGGCCCGAACCGTCGAAAAACGACCGATTGCCCGATCCTGAGCATTCGCTTCGCAGCACGCGAACTCATCGCTCACACATTAGGCTTAGAAAACCGGACTCACGACCGGAACTTCCGCTCGCTTGAACCGCCGTCTGAATCTTTGTAGTCTCACTTGGCCTAATCCTCCATTTGCCAGCTTGTCCAGTGCTCTACGGGTGCTGCGATCACATGAAAAGGAAGTGGCAACCAACGAAGCTTGAGCGAAGAGTCCAGGGAATTGCCCGCCGCAGAGCAACCAAGCAACTCATGCGGGTCCCGTGGAATCGTTTTTACATGGCGTATGAGGAGTATCTTTGTTGGGAAGCGCTTGCATTATGGGTAAGGGCCGTCGTCGAGACTGAAGGCAGTGCTCCTTCATGGCTAGTGGCAACTATCAAAAAACGCTGTCCTGGTTTCATCGAGAATGATGTCCTCTTGAACGAACCAAGGCTCCTTGGCTTCCGCTTCAGTGAATGGATTTACAATCAGATCTTTGGTCTTGCGAAGCAAGAGGGCTGGCTCGACGCACTTCTGTTCTATGGAGTTCGCGATCTTCGGTCCCAGAGCACCTGGGCGTATTGGGAGCACTGCGAGCAGGAATGGCATCGAAAGCGGCCATCATCGTATCCCGATTTCGAGGAGTGGTCGCGCTTGGCGCGAAATTACAACCCGGGCCAAGAAATAAGTGTCGCCAATGTCGCTGATGCCGTTGAGCAGTATGTGGAATGGAAGGCATTCGCCTGTTGGTTCCGACCGCTGTCGGGCACTGAACTTCCTAGACGCGTAGCTTCGCAATTGCAGCGCAAGTGCCCGGGACTTCTAGAGCCCCGGACGTCAGACAACGTCAAAAGCCGCGACGGAAAAACCACAACCGGGCGATACCTCATAGCCTGGATTGAAGATAACTTCTTCGCTGAGGCAAAAAGGGAGGGCCGGTTTGACACGATCCTCAAGCAAGCGCGTATCCACCCGCGCTATGCTCGGATAGTTCAATACTCCAAACGGTGGAACAAGGCTTGGTCCCAGAATCCAATGGCTGTCTACCCCTCTTTCGTCCAGTGGCGCCGCGCTGCTGAAAACTATATAGAGGATTGAGTCGACCGGCCTGCCTGGTCCCCTCGCGACCGGTTCCTTCTCGACTGATCTTCACGGAACGCCGTTCCAGCCCCGCGCATTTCGCATCTCCGCAACTCTTAGTGTGCGGGAAGAACGCGTTTGCCACAGAGGTCGTGGCTATGTTCCGCGCATCTCCTGACAACCAGCGTGTGAAAACAGGTCCCTGAAGAAAGATTGACATCTATAACACTCAGTGCTATACATAAAAAATGACGGTGCTGCAGCGCTTCGCGGGGCAGATACGGATATTCAAGAACAAGCCCTTTACCAGATTCGCTCGAAAAGCTGGTCTTGATGATCCGACCCTGTGCGAGGCGATTGCAAATGCCGAACGCGGCTTGATCGATGCCGACCTCGGAGGAGGGGTCATCAAGCAACGGATCGCCCGGCCAGGCAAAGGAAAGTCAGGTGGTTTCCGCGTGATGATTCTGTACAGGCGAGGCACGAGGGCAGTTTTCGTCCATGGCTTCGCGAAAAATGAAAGGGCGAACATTACGCAAGACGAGGTAGCAACACTAAAAGAACTCGCATCTCAAATTCTGGCTTATGACGATAAGTCCCTGGCCCAAGCAGTCGCATTCGGAACATTGATCGAGGTGATCTGCCATGAGAAAAACTAGGACGACAAGGCACGGAGCGTATCGTAGCCCTCTGCTGGCCTCGGTCCACGAGACCGCCAAGGGCCTCCACGACGCCGGTGTTATGGACAAAGGGACCATGCGGAGATTTGACGTCATGTGCCTGACGCCGGTGCGGCCGCTGACCGCGAAACAGATCCGCACCCTCCGTCGGCGCGAGAAGGCCAGCCAAGCGGTGTTCGCTCGCTATCTCAACGTTACAACCGGCCTAGTCAGTCAGTGGGAACGAGGCAAAAAGCATCCGAGGGGAGCTTCCCTAAAGCTCCTTACGCTAGTCGCCAAGAACGGTCTCAAGGCTGTTGCCTGACATCTATTGGGAACGCCGTTTTAATCCCCTGGGATTTTGCGTTTCCGCATCGCTTAATATGTCGGAAGAATGCGTTGCCACGGATCGTGCGGCCGCACGTGCACCGTCTCACGACTCGCGCGTGCTTGCGTAGAGAGGTTAGGCGGCGGGCCGCGGACTCACATGCATTCCGGACCAAATCCATTGAGCTCTGAAGCCACTCCCGCGTCTCCCGGTTGAGGAAGTCATAATTGATCATCGCTCCGTACCGTCGGCAGAAATTCCTAAACGATTTTTCTGTGATCGTCGGGTCGTACAGCTTCAAGATACCGCGAGCAATAAGTTTCTCTGCTGTTTCCGCACTTACGCTGAGCGATCTAGCAATCTCTGCCCACACTCGCTTGGCTCGCGACCGTTTGGCTGACGTGGTGGGCAAATCGGTTAAGTTCCGAGTCGCAGGTTCGCCGACCGCCAAGGCGCTCCTCTCGCCGCCCAGTCCTTGTGTAAGGTGGTCTGACGCTTGCGCATTGCTCTGCTGCATCGCGGCGAGACGGCCAGATTTGCGCAAGCCGTCAAGAGATTCTCGCGTGACGCGCGGATCCCGAACTTCGAGCAGCCCCTCAACAATTAGTCGTTGGATCGTGCCGCTGGCCAGGTGCAGGTCTGCCGCCAGTGCGTATCGCGCAAAGCCTTCCAAGTGAACACGGCCGCTCTTGCCCAACAAAGTTAGGCGATAACGTACACCCGCTTCTGACCGATGCAACATCTTCGAGATGACTCGAGTAGTCTTATATCCTGCAAGATTGAGCAGAATTCGATCCTCGTCTTCGGACCACGCCAGGCGAGAACGCTCCTCACCTCGCCTGGAGATTTTTCGCACCAGCCGGAGTCTTGCGGCGCGTCTCCAGATTATATGAGGCCGCCAATCAGGATGGCGCTTCAACAGCTCCCGTACCGCTTCTTGCTTTCCCCTCCATCCACTTTCGTACCCCTCGCGCAAGACCTTTTCGTCCTCCGCACCCCAAACAGAACGGCGATAGCTCGGCCCCTGCGAAGGACTCTTGAGTTGCCGAATGCGCCGCCAGAGATCTGCTCGCTCTAATCCCGATTCGTGTTTCAGTATCCTTTCAATAGCAGCGTGAGAACCTGCACGGCCACGCCTCGCGCCGTCACAGAGGATCTGATCCACCTCTTCCGGAGAGAAAAATCGGAAGGAACAGCCACCCGTTGTATTTCCCCAACTGTTTGCCATGGGGCCAAACACCTTGCTGTGTTCGATCGAGAGACGAGACGGACTCCCTGAACGCTTAGCGCTTGTCGACCAGTGATGTTTTTCGGAAGTTTGGTTCCCGAGGCGGCGTGATACCTGACTACCAATTACATCGTGGAGGACATTTCTAGACCGAAACGGACGTGCTCATTAATTGTCCCGGCCCCATGCGTGTAATCACGCATGGATGCTCCCGCGCGATCTGGTCATATCTGGAAATTTCTCCCTTCACCCTTAACGAGGCATCCTGGGCAGAAAACCTCAACCCGATGCGGCCACGTCTGCCACGGTGATTGGGCCTTAATCGGCGTGAAGGCACACTTGGAGCGCGCGCTCCATTGACAGGGTTTCTACCTATTTCGGTCAAGATTGAGAGCCTTCAGTACGGTCAGGGCGCGGTGATCACGCTTCCTTCAAACAGGGAGAGCTTCGAGTGGGAACTGGCAAAAGACGGGACCCTAAAGGAGCTCGATCAGGAAGTTCGAGTCGGTCAGGGTAAGGAAGCTCCTCCTCGCTTCGAGGCCGACTTTGACGTCAAGCCGAACCAGACAGTCATTCGACAAGAAGAGACTGAGCCTAAGACCAGAGTGGTGAAGCCTGGACTCGCTCTCGTTCGTGTGGCGACAGCGGCAGGCAAGTTGTCCATCGAGTTTTAGACGAGAGAATCGGTGCCGTTTCTGACGGAATGCCTGTGCGCGGATTTCGGCCGCAAAGTTGAGTCGGTGTGGCTTTAGAGTGTTTTGACCACGTCTAACGCCTTCTCTACTTGAATATCAACTCCAGCGGCAAGCGATTCTGGAGTGTTTTCAATAATCACATCTGGTTCTACTCCCTTGCCCTCAATACAATCCCCTTTCCAGGTGTACCAGCCCGCGACTGGCATGCGGAGCACGTATCCGCTGGGCAACTTGAAATTGGCACCCCCGAGTACCTCACCTGCGGTTCTCGTACCGACGAGTGTGGCGAGACGATTCTCCTTTGCGAAACTGGCGACCATTTCCGCCGCGCTATGGGTATGCTCATTGATTAGAACAACGGTTCGGCCATGGAATGGCTGCGGGCCGAGGCCCTCTGTAACGAGGACCATTGAGCGATCCCTATGGAAGATCTTGAAACGCACGGCCATCATGAGCAGTTCGGTTTTTGTTGCGGGTATTTTGCCAATGCGAGTCAGTCTTTCCTTCTGGTACCCTTTCCGAAGGCGCCGCCGCGTAACGCTATAACCTATTTCCACTTTCCCTGGACATATATAGCTCAGGAGGCGCAGAGACCCTAACCCGCCTCCGATGTTGCCTCGAATGTCCACGATGAGTCGTTGAACGCCGCGGTCTTTCAGGTCGCGAATAGCGGAATCCAGACCGTTAGCGAAACTCTGGCCTACAGCTCCCGGAAAGGTCGCTACTTTGACAAGCCCCGTGTCGGGAGCAAGCATCCGGTGGGATAGACTGCGGGGCTCAATCATCGGTGGCCGATCTTTAGCTGCCCGGTTTGGCACTTCGATAGCGACTTGGCGCTTGGCGCCGCCGAAGGTTCCGATCTCAAGTTTATGGCTGCCGCCGATGCGGAAATTTGCAGACCGCGGCGGTATCACCGGTTCGGCATCTACGGAGAGAAGGAGTTCGCCTGGATGAATCCCGGCTTGAAATGTCGGCCCGTCTTCTATCACATCGACAAACATCCAACGCTTTCCTTCTGGAGTGTCAATGGCGCGCAGCGTGGCGTTGATGGAATAGGGTGCGGGGACGCTGTCGTGGCGCTGATGAAAAAAAGCCGTATGGCTACTGCCTAGTGCTCTGAGGAGTTCACTCACTCCGGTTTCAAATGCTTGTCGGTTATCCACATCGATGAGACGCAGCATGCACTCGTCGACGAGTGCGATCCAATGCCCGTAGTCCTGATTCGGGTTGCTGACATTGATGTGCCGTTCGGGAACGAGCTTCTTGAGGACGCTGAGGATCTTCGCCCGGTCCTTTCGCGTAAGCGGCAGCAACGTGGTGTTTTGTCTGAGTGGCATTTGTCACTTCCCTACTTCGTGGTAGTCAGCCTCTTATAGTTGAAGCTGACGGGATGATCGCCAACACCATCCAGCCTGAAACTGGCCCAATAATACGGAATGACCTGCGGGCCGTAAGTCTTGAGCATGTCCCGCTTAGCCGCAGTTACGGCATACGCGACGGTACTTCTCTCGGCCAGATGTGCGTAGAAGCGCTTCATTAAATAAAGTGTAGAGGTGTCGTCGATGCTCCAAAGCGTAGAAACTACATTCTTCGCACCGGCCAACATAAACGCGAGAGAGAGATTTGCGATTCCTTCTTCGCCTTGCAGCCTGCCGACCGCGGTATCGCAGGCTGACAAAACGACCAAGTCGGCATTCATATGGAGGTGAACGATCTCGCTTGCCTCCAAGATGCCGTCGTCTCCCGATGACGAATCGCTTAGAAGAATCAGTGTGGCACGGTCAGGGTGTTTTTCGTTCGCCACACCATGTACTGCCAAGTGGATGATCGCGTATTGGTCCAGGTCAGAGTGCTCAAAAGCAGATTTTGTCGCAGTTGATCCGATTAAGAGAGTATTAGTGTCGGTATGAACCTCGGCATCGGCGGCAAGAACCTCCTCTTTCGAAGCCGGCAGACTAGCTAAAGCGTCGTTGGTGTATCCGCGCATCTTTGCCAATTTGTTGAGGTCTGCCGTCTGATCGTAAGGGATTCCTCCAACGCCGAGTAGCGTTCGTTGCGACGGCTGGTGTGGCGTCATCGAATTCACCAGATACATTGCACTCGCGGACGGCGCATACGTTATCGTGTGGGAATAGACGAGGTAGCGACCCCTGTCGTCAATGAGGGCATCGAAAGGTAACAAATGGAGGCGGCCATCCGGGACTACTATCAGGCGCTCTTTCTTTTCGGCCTCCGGGATGTCCTTGAAAAGTGCCGCATAGAGCTGGCTCCCTTCGGTCTTGGACACTCCTTTCGCTTTCAATGTTTTCAGGTATGTGGCGACTAACTTTTCGAGACTTTCGCGACTGGCAAGGGGAACGATGCGCGCAAAATCCGGGCCAATCGCTAAACAATACGAATGCGGCTCAGCAACAACATACTCAAGCATTAGCTCGTTTGCGGCGAAGCCCTCTCGTATGCGTTCTAGTGGGATCGTTTCCCATGGTCTCGATTTCAAAGGGCCAGACGTGGGAGCAACCCACCGTACCTGTTCCACGAAAAAAATCTTGTCTCGAATATTGCGGACCTGTTCGGCGGAATCCGTTTTTAATAGTTCGAGATTCAATCGGCTAATCTGTTTCTCGATTTCTAGTTCCTCTGGAGAATCGGGTGGTTTTCCACTCATCAACAGGTCAGTGGTTACGCGGCCGCGTGCGTGCTCAAGGACCGAGAAGGCTTTGGCAGTATCGTTCAAATGGTCTGCTACCAAGGCAAAATGTTCGGTGTAGACCGCGCTCATAGCAGTGATAAGGCCGATCTTGCCATGCGCGGAAGTAACGTTCCCAATCATCACGTCCAGGATGTCGGACGCGCGGTCATAAGTTGCGCTGGCATCGCGATATTTGCCCTGGCTAGCTTGCAACTGGGCCAGGGCTTGTAGCCGAAGTGGGAGCAAATAAATGTCACCGCTGCTCCGCGTCGATTCCGCTGCGGCGGTTGCCAGGGATTCTGCCTTTGGTAGATCACCCCTCTTGCGATAAATGTCTTCTAAATAGAATTGAGCATCGGCGAGCAGGCGGGTGAATTTACCTTTTTGAGCCAGGGCGATTGCTACTTCGAAGTTTTCAATCGCTTTCACTTCATCTTTCTTTGCAACTGCTACGGTCCCGGCTGTGATTAGAGCTTGAGTTTCCTTGACATGTTTTTGTCTTGAGCGGGCCTGGGCGATGATCTCGTCGGCGAGCTGCTCTGCGGCATCGAGGTTCCCCATACCCCTGAATGCCTGTAGCCTTCCCTCGTTTACAAGAAATGGGTATCCGGTGTCAGGGTTTGAGGCGGCAATCTTCAGCGCTTTGTCGAAGTATCCGAGTGAGTCATCATAGGAACCCATCTGCACGAAGGCGTGTCCGATTGCAGCTAGATAACGGATTTGCGCCCCCGTGTCGCCGAGCATCATCGCCCCCATCAGAGCGCCAGCTACCTTCTGGCGCGCTGCTGTCATGTCCCCTTCGAGAAACAGAGAAAATCCGATCTCGCCGGACGCGCGATTCTCCCACTTCTTATCACCGAGAACCTTGGCGACCTTGAGTGCGGCTTCCCAATCGCGACGCATCGGGACGGCGTCAATTTCCCCATCGATGTCGCCGCGAACCATTAGACAAAACAGTCTGAGTTCATTATCTGACTGGAGCAGTGGATTCTTGTCTAGCTCGGCGCCCAGCTTTTCCGAGACTTCCGGGAGCGAGAGCTGTTCCATAGTTGAGCGCAGCCGACCCAAGTGTGCGTATAGCGCATTGCGACTATCTCCACGCGCGCTATAAAGTTGTTCGGCTCGAGTAAACAATGAAGCTGCATCCGCCCAGTTGTATAGGTCCCCGTAGCGAAGAGCCTGCTTTAACAAAACATCAGGATCATCCGCCGTTGCTTGCGCATGCGAGAATATGCAAACCGCTCCGCAGAGAAAAAGCCCAGCCGCGACTCGCCTGATGGTCATCGTTTTCGCTCCGTGCTGTTAGGCAATGCGGGCTCTATCAAAACTGGCTGAACGAGGCGAATGCCGGTTGAGGATTCAACTTCCAGGTTGTAACTGCCTGGTGGGACTTGTTGGAAGTCTGCCTCGACTCGAATGAGTGTCTGACCTTCCTGCAGATGTGCTTGGGCAGACTTGGACCAGAATGCGTGGCCACCCGCTGTCAGTCTTACATTGTAGGATCGCTCCTCACTTGCTAGCGGCAGTGTCAGAGTCAGATACAGCGGCGAACTTGGGACAGGGATCCGCTGGTGAGACCCAGTTGTTGAGGGTTCGAAGCCACGTACCGGAGAAAGTGCGCTCAAGTCTAGGCTGAGCGGCGAATAAGCTACCGCAGGGTTCACCGGTTCCACGGGGCCGGGCACTCGATGGGTATCCAGGGGAGGGGGATTCGGCACCCTAATCCTATTGAACAAGTGACTAGCTCCGATTGCGATGAATAGAGCGCACACAAGTGCAGCACCTACCAGCACTGGATGAGACCTGGACCATGTGACTGCACGTGCCCAAGACAGCTTCTCTTCCGCAGCCCTTTGCGACTTCAACTGAGCTAGCAACTCCGAGTAGCGCCTGAAACAAGGAGAGCAGGCTGCCAAGTGCTCAGTGACAATGGGCTCACTTTCGGTCGGACTGAGCGCGAGAGATCGCAGAGCAGCGTCAGGGGGGCATCCCTCGCGGTCCGGGTTAGGAAAAGCCTCCGAAAGATAAGAGTGCGCAAAGTCGAGTAAGTCTTTGTCCTTTTTCTCGAAGGCTCTGCGGTCTTTCATTCTCATTCCGATTTTCCAGAACCACTTACTTCATCTGTCGTAAAGTTCATAAACCACTCTTCGGGTCAAGTCTCTCCCTGATTCTCCGGAGCGCCTGGCTGAAGCGGGATTCTGCAGCATGCCCCGATATTCCGTAAGACAATCCAATTTCGTCCCAGGAAAAGTTTTGGGTACGCCGATAGAACATATCGCGGGCCACCAGATCACCCCTCGTGAGCAATTCATCAACGAGAATCTTTCGCTCAAGTTGCGCCAATGGATCAGATGAGTTGTGAGAAGTCACCGAGAGCGTGCGAATGGCATCCGCTACCAGCAACTGTCGCTTCACGGCCTTGTTTACTAGTCGGAGGAAAGCACGGAAGAGATATGCCCGCAGGTCTCGAACAGGTTGCTCATTACAGTCCCTTTTCCTGTCTACAGCGCGGGAAACTCTGGCCGCTGCCTCTTCCAATAAACTTGCCGCCACCGCAGGATCAATATGCAGTTTTTCGCCATGCAGGATCGCACGGTGTGCGATCTCCTCGGCAGCATCGTGGACAGCAGGGCTCATCCTCCGCCCAAGTCGATCCACAGGGTTGACTCGGAAGCTACGTTTGGGCGGCCGCGCGCCTCCATCCATGATGATTCGTCCTCAGCCCAAAACCGCAGGCCAGTGCCAGCACCAACCGGGTCGATCAACCTTCGCCGTGAACTACAACTTGTCGAAATGCTCTTCAGTCCGACACTGGTACCCACCAATGCAGAGTGCCTGGTTCGGTCAAAACCTCAATCCGAGAGAAGAAGGCGATGTTCCGGATTTCCCTTCTTGCCCAAGTCCCTCACCGCGCCATTGCGTAAATGACAAGATCCACGGGTAACGAGTTCCGTACGCCGCACCCACACCCCAAAAATTAAACGACGCAGACAACGTTGGCCTAACCAAGCTAAAGGACATGTGCGTTTTCCGGGGATTTGTCCGCATATGTGCTCGGTGGACCGAGCGGATTACAGGACTCTCAGAAGTGCTAGCAAGGCCTCGCTATTCTGGCTTCACGGGCCCAACCCAACTTCAGAAAAGGAGAATTCATGAAAACTCGTAAGCTCATTTGGTTGGTATCACTTGCGGTGCTGGTTGGTCTGGTTTCTCTAGGGGGACCAATGCCTTCCACTGCTGTTGCACCACCGGAATTGAGGGCTGACGGCGGCGACCCTGTGCCGCCACCACCTCCATTTCCATGGAAACTAATGACTGCAGGCATCCCTGCTTAGTTCCAATACACCCAGGGGAAAACTCTCGCGAGTTTTCCCCTCTTTTTCTGTTAGTATTCGGCTAAAGATTTACGGGACCGCCTAGCATGTTCACGCAAATCCTGTGGTGGACAGCGAACTTTGCGGAAGTTCTTCTCTTGGCGCGTTCGATCCAAGATAAGCTCTTCAGACGATATCCGAGGTTTTATTTCT
>WNGQ01004975.1_pt1 | contig 14510 bp, 10 predicted proteins | sample 5407661 | NCBI WGS metagenome assembly WNGQ01 (sample SAMN13153382, study PRJNA577476) | soil metagenome | isolation source: 60 cm soil or saprolite under Garry oak tree replicate 2 | place: USA:California | collected 2016-06-15 | reverse complement strand
GGATTCTGATCACTGGTCTCAATGCGCGTGCGACGGCCTGGTTCCAAGTTGACAACTGTCCCGTCTCAGGATGCCCCTCGGGAATGGTTCGCTACCTAATTACATACTGGCACTACTGAAGAGCAGATTGGCCATGCCGAAAGTAGTCTCAGGATAGCACTAATGGCGTCTGGCCAGCAGAGAATTGACGCCGCTATCTCCTTCAACTACCTCGTCCGTAGCAAGAGTCGTGGTGATACTGAATTTGGCTCTAGATTTCACCGGCACTTTCGACGAGCGGATAGAGCATTGGTTCAACCATTCTAATACCGTGCGGAATCGCGGCCATAGATCTTGCCGAGCTTGATTACAGGTTCGAATTGATGGTTCGACCAGTCTTAAGAGCCTGTCGGGACGACATCGACGTCCCGGTTGAGCAGAATTTCGTACCGTCGATTTCGCCTTTGGGTGGAATAAGGATTGGGCCTTAACATTTCAAGCCGATCTCCAGAATCGTTCTCTGTGTCGAATTGTTGCTTCAGGAATCTAGCAGACTGAGGATGTGATGTATAGGTCTCTTGAGTTCGCTCACCATGAGCTGTGATATTTTGGGATAACTGAGACCAGGAGGGACAGTGGGCATCTATGTTGACCATGCGACATGTAAGGTCAACCAGATCTTTCTTGTTCGCGTAGATTCAACTGTAAACTTGAATTAGAGTATCGCGGTCTTGCAAAATTGCTGACTCTGTCGGAGGGATCACGCTAATCTGCTTCCTTCGTAGGATAATCCCGATACGCTGTCTCGACCCTCATGAGTTGCGTATTTTCTTCAACCGGCGAGTAGCTTGGGATAAATATTTTATCGCCAAAATGTTGCGCTCATGAAAGCTTTTAAGCTCGGTTGCTCGGCAATCCGAAAAGGATTCTGTTGGCTGGCATTCACGTCTTTAGATTGCTTGTCGTCTTCTCGGCATTATTTGCATTGGCATACATTCCGTCTGCAAGCCCAAGCGTTCGGGTCTCTCTGCCATCGGTACAATTCACGGCGGCACTCCCACAAGGGTGCGATGTAACGGGGGTTACAGGAGGGTGTTCGGAATATTGGGTACCGGCGGGGGCGGCAGAGGACACGCTCGTGGCTACCATATTTACGGATGCGGTAGCCGAGTTCACAAACATTCAATCAGCCAGCCCATCCATCGACTTAACAGACCAGCCCCTGAACCCGGATCTAACGGGTCCGTTTACAACGAGTAGCAATTTCCGTATTTCCCAAAAAGTTCCGAGTGGCTTCAACCAGGTCGAGTTCAATCTAGGCAACAACTTTTGGGGATGCAATTTCGGATTTGGAAACGCTGTATCCCAGAGCCAGACGGGGAACGCGTACCCTTCCACATGCGGGCAGGATATTCGTCAAGGGATAGCTCATATGATACTGGAGGAACTGCTTATGCCCTGAATAGTCCTGACAGCGGCCCGAGTGGTTACGTATGGCTTCACGCTCCGGGTAGCGCTGACCTAAACGCCGCAGCTCGGCACTTCGTTAATGCCGGCATCGCCACGGGCTTCAACCCCTCCACATCCGTTTTGAGTGGGATAAGCAGCTTCGCACAACAATCGGCCTACAAGCCCGCGTTTTACATAAGAAACGACAATGTTCCGCTACTCCATCTTGGCGACTCACTCGCCGCTGAGATCTGTTACCTCTTTACGGGCTCCTACAATGTGCCATGCACTTACCTGACTGTAACGCACACCCCTATCACGGGCTTTGTTGGTTTTAACACCGGTACTAGCGTGAACGTGAGCTGGTGGATGTACACAGCTGGAGTGGGAAGTCAACTCTGGTTCGACTCCGAATTAAGTCCCGTTCCCTCGTCAAGGGATCCGTTCGACAGCACACTATACTTCACTTACAACAGCAAGTTCTCAGCTGGAGGCGGCTCCTGGGACATGCCACCATGCTCTGCACAATTCAGCTTCATGCCCGCAAACTATGTCTACCTATGCAATTCTTCCTACGACACCATCTCCAGCCAGATGGAATATGCTCCCTGCTTAAGCTCGGCCGGGGATCCTGTTGTGGGCCAGACGAACAACGGTCCTGGCGGGGACTGTCCGAACACGAACAAGCTTTCGATGAAAAGTGCGGGAATCCAAGCTGAAGACCTCTACGGTCAGGGGGCATACAGCATTCCGGTCTTTTCTAGGCAGAACCAGTACGGATACCTCAACAACGGCTGGGCCAGAGTTATCAACAACTCAGACGGCGGGATAGCTAACTATTTCACGTGGCTCAATACCCATAACGCAAACCCAGCTCTTTCAGGTACGATACGCCAGGGGTACTCTCAGACGACGAGCAGCCTTAGCCCATATGGCATTTCAACCTCTTGGGATTTCAGCATCCTCGGAGACATCTATGATACGCTGGCCGTAACGAACCCTCTAAACGATCAACAGTTGATTGACTGGATGGCCCTCAGTGTACAACAGCTATCGAACTCTTCACTCACCTACACTCCACCCCAACATACAGCTGCGAGCTTCCGCTTCACTCTGCGCAGTGACATGTTCTGGCAGGACGGTACGAAAGTCACTGCGTTCGACGTAGCCTTCAGCTATCTATCCCTAAAGGCGGTTGGAAACCTTCAAAGCCTCGGAGCGGACCCTATGACAGGGGTAACCATACTTGGGCCCAGTCAGTTCGACATCAACGTGAACCAGGTTGGACCCTTTACTCTGGCATATCTTACAGCCTTGACGATTCTGCCCGGCGTCTATTGGTCGAATTCCCTCGCGTCACCTTGGAACAAAGGTGTTAGCACCTGCACCGCTACGAGCGCCGCGTGCTATCCAATTCAATATGTCGATAACCCGCCTTCTGGTCCTTTCATCGCACAAAGTACTATTCCCTCAGTCAACTGTACCCTTGGTTCATGCTGCGAGCAGCAGGGGTGCAACTTCCCCGCAAGTCTGATGGACGTTTCTCCGATGAAAGTATCAGCTCGATTTGACCCAATAATCAATCATGATCTTGTCGGCTCAGGTGCTTTCACATGCGGTGTAGTTACCAGTGGTGGTAGCAGTACTAGCTGCTCTTCTACGGGAGCGATGAATCCTCCAGTCGGTGGAAGCTATATCCTCAGCCGTTTCGGCAAGGGCCTGGCACCCGCTTCTAGTATTAATGGGGTTTACTTCCGTAGTAACGGCAACCTTGCGGCCTATCTCTGGTCTCAGAACACTGGTGATATCACACATGACTTTTTGAACTTCAGTGTTGTCGCTAGCTGTTTCGGTGCTGCTGTAACATCGACAGGTCCGTGTGCTCACTTCCAGCGTGGTATCGGAGCTAATGGTGGGCCAATCAGTGTTGGTCTCGGGCAGGTTGCTATTGTCAACCGGTTCGTGGGGCTCAACTGGATCGCGCCTTTCAATTGGATCTCCACTTCGCCTGTGGGCATCATTCCACTAGCGCCAGTGCTGTACGAGAACACCATAACGTTGAACCCGGCCAGCCTAGTAGGCTGCGCCACACCATACCCGACCGGCGGATACGACTGCTAACCCAATAAGGCAAGCCTCAAATAAACCCCCTCCCTTTATTTTTCACTCGACCTAGCGTTGAGCATACGTGCTTTCCTAGCGAAACGGATTGCATACACTGTTATCCTCGTCTTGTTTGTCATCGTCCTTAACTGGGTGATCTTCGAAGCGATGCCCGGGGTCAACGGTGCCCTCTACGCTGTGCTAGGACAGAGTGGAAGGCTCCCGCCAAATGAGTACCAGCACCAACTCGATCTCTACGGACTGGACAAACCCTACTGGGTCCGGTTCTACGACTATGTCAGGAACCTTCTCACATTCCAGTTCGGGTTCTCGGGTCAGAGCGGCCAAGACGTCACGTATCAAATGATCAATACTGGAAAGTTGACGAACACGCTTCTGCTTCTCGGCGTATCGACCTTGATGGCGCTTCTGATTGGAACAGTGGTGGGAATATTTGTGTCTCGACGGCGCGGGTCAGGCGTAGACACATTCGCGACTACAACGTCTCTGGCGACACTGGGTCTTCCAGTGTTCTTCACTGGCACACTCTTGATATTCATCTTTGCCGTGTTGCTGAACTGGTTCCCGCCAGGAGGGACATATCCTAGTGCTTGGGACTCGGTGGGGTATCCTTCTATCTGGCTGCAGATCCCGGTTCGCCTCCAGTATCTCTTCCTGCCTGCTCTAACCCTGACCGTCTTCTCCCTCGGAGGCTTTCTCCTCCTCACCAGGGCAACGATGCAAGAGGCTCTCAGCGAGGACTACATTCTAACAGCGCGGGCTAAAGGTCTCACTGAGAGAGCTATCCTGTTTCGGCACGCGTTCAAGAATGCATCCCTGCCATTGATCACGAATGCTGCTCTGTCTTTCGCCTTCATATTGAGTGGCGCGATTATTACTGAGACGATTTTCAACTGGAACGGGTTGGGCAAGTGGCTCTTCGATTCCATCGGCTACAAGGATTTTCCTGTAATGCAAGCCATGTTTTACATCATCGCGTTGTGCGTGATAGCTGCGAATTTCGTCTCAGACATTCTCTATGGTGTCGTGGACCCCCGCATTCGATACGAATAGCGAGAGTATGGGACCAGAGAGATTATGGTCACGAAAGAAGGATTGAGATTCACAGTCTCGAGGCTTTCAGGCACTCTTAGGCTTGTCCTAAAGAATAGGATGGCGTTGGTAGGTCTGATTTTGCTTGCGGGATTTGTTTTCGCTGCTCTGGCGGCCCCTCTGATAAGTCCGTACAATCCAAATGCCCACGTCTCAGGAGTCTTGGCCCAGCCTGAGTGGGTGATGAACTATCCCGATGGTTACTATCTTAGTAAGAACGCTGTTGTAGTTTCAGATCCGTTGTTTACTTCTCCATCAGCGGTTCAGGCATGGACGTTGACTGCTTCGCCATCAGTTCTAGCTAATGTGCAGGAGAGTTACAATCCGGTCGTGACTTCAGCAGTAGAGTCGAAGGGGAGTCTCCAGCTTACCTACACCGGTTTGAGCCCCGGAGTAGTGCGTCTAAGTCAAAACTTCGAGTTTCCGTACAAAGGTCCCCCTGAGAACTTTCTAGCAGGGATCAGGTACTTAGTATCTGGCGGTAGCCCAACAACCCCGGTGAACGTGAGACTCTTTATCGAGAGGTTGCAGCCCGACGTCCAATTCTTCAATCTCCCTCTTCACACAACTCCCAAGGGTGCGACGACCGTGGGGATAAATGCGAACGATACTAGTAGTACTCGGTGGCTTCCTGAAGCATCGCTTGTTCTCGACGGTAAGGTTCCCGTTGTGCAGAGCTTCATGGGCACTGCACCCTCTGGTCTCAAAGCGGCGCAGGTAGTGTTCTCAGCCAGCGGTACATACTCTTACGGGGTCCAAGTGACGTTTTACGGTCCTGCAACAATCAATCTTGACCATTTGCAGTTGCAGCTATTCGGAACTGCCTGGGGGTTGCTCGGAACTGACTACGCAGGATCCGATGTCTATACCCAATTTGTTTATGGTGCTCGAATCTCTCTCTTGGTTGGTCTCCTGTCGGCTGGAATAGGGATTGGACTGGGACTCGTGGTCGGGCTGCTTGCAGGATTCCTAGGTAGGTTCGTGGATGAGGTTCTGATGAGGTTTACTGATATGATGCTCGTCATACCCGGTCTTCCGCTACTGATAGTACTCGTCGCGGTGCTAGGGCCTAATATCTGGAACCTCATAATAGTCATCGGATTCCTCGGCTGGATGGGCTTCGCGAGAATCGTCCGGTCTCAGGTGCTTACCGTCAGGGAAAGACCGTTTGTGGAAGCAGCGAGAGCCTCGGGAGCCGGCACGGGTAGGATCATTGTCAAACACATATTTCCCAACCTCGTTTCTCTCACATACGTCAACTTGGCCTTGACTGTCCCGGGGGCCATTCTTTCGGAATCGGCACTTGCCTTCCTCGGACTTTCAGATCCATCGGTCACATCATGGGGACATATGTTCTACAATCTCCAAACTAGCGGTGACCTGGTGAGGTTTCCACCGACATGGTGGTGGGTGCTTCCTCCCGGATTTGGCATAGCCCTGGTTTCTTTATCATTCATACTGCTAGGCTACGCCTTGGACGAGATTTTCAATCCTAGGTTGAGGAAGCGCCGATAGGATCAGAGGAGTCGTTCTCCCAGCGCGCTGCCGACTATCGTCCCCACAAAGTCTACGAATAGTGGGAATGGGAAGAGAGCGTTGAAAGTGAACAACAACGCAGACTGTTGGAGAATTCCCGGCGGCTGGACTATTCCGGAAAAGTCCGGCAAGGCCAGAACGACGAAGGTAACCAAGGCAGTAAGCCCATAAGCAAAGAAAATGGACACTATCGACTCCCCAAAATCAGAGATCACCAGTGCTGCAAGAACACAGATTCCAAAGCTGCCGAGATAGAACAGCCAGAGCCATAGAGGGTTCGCGCCGTACGATGCGGGTAAGAGTTCTGAAGGATTTGGGAGCAGCAGCCCCTGAAAGATTGTACCTAGAGTGAGAGCCGCAAGAGACGTTCCCCAACCGGCGACTACAAGTATGCTCTTGAACTTGTGCGGGATAGAAATGTTTGGCATTCAGAATTTACCTGTAATCATCGAATCGGTGAAACCATGATGAGAAGCGATAAGAGATCCGTAATTGCAGCTTCGTTCGTTCTCCTCAGTATTGGGTCGGCCGCTTATCTCACGGTGGTCACGGTGAACTATCTTAACTATTACCCGGCACTTGGACAAATCTATCTTCGTGCCGATAGTGTCTCCATAGTCCCAGGGTCAAATGAGTCTATGATAGACTCGCGCGTTTCAGTGTGGAATCCGACGGATTACGCGGGATTTCGATTAGGAGATGTGATCGTCGCATTGTCCTTCCACGTGAATGATACCAACGCCACTATTTTTGGCGAGGTCCATTTGGTACAGACAGAAAATGTCGGAGTGCAGCTGGACCCGCATTCCACGGTTTCTCGCGATCTCACCATGCAACTTAACCCGGAGAACGCCAGTTCTTTCGCCTCGTTCATAAGTTCCTACGCCGGTCGAGTCGTTGCAACGGTGATACTTACGGTGCAAATCATAACCTTCCTGAATACAGTTACGGGGCGCGATTACTACACGGCAACCCAAGATCTTCCTCTGGGCATCCAGCTAGCCTGATCGGGCCCCAAAGCTTAATTTTACCTCTCCAATGTTTGCCTCTCGGCTTATCTCTATTGGCACTGCTAGAAGTCCAAGGTCTGACGACTCACTATCGTATACTCAGAGGATGGGTGAGAGCTGTTGAGAATATCAGCTTCAGTGTGGAACAGGGAGAAGCCTTGGGGATAGCCGGGGAGTCTGGTAGTGGCAAAAGTACGGTCGCGCTTTCTCTTCTGAGAATTTTGCCTCAGGGTGGCTATATTCGGAAGGGCAAGATCACGTTTCAGGGACAAGATCTCACCTCTCTACCCGAGAACGAGATGAGAAAGATCCGCTGGAAGGGAATCTCGATAGTGTTTCAAGGAGCCATGAACGCTATGAATCCGGTCTACAAGGTAGGCGATCAGATCGCGGAGGCCATAAAGCTTCACGAAAAAGGTGTAACCGAAGCGGACGTCAAGGAGAGGGTCGCTAAACTTCTAGAGACTGTCGGCATCGAGCCTTCCAGAGCGAACAACTATCCCCACGAATTCAGCGGAGGAATGAGGCAGCGAGCGCTGATCGCAATGGCGCTGGCAGCGAATCCCGTAATGCTAATTGGCGATGAGCCGGGAACTGCGCTGGATGTGATCGTCCAAGCTCAAACTCTTAGACTTCTCAGAGATCTTAAGGATAGACTCGGCTTAGCGATGATCCTGATTAGCCATGATCTTTCAATCATTGCAGAGACTTGCGAGAAAGTCGCAATTATGTACGCTGGAAAAATTGTAGAGTACGGAGACGTTGTATCTATCTTCAAGAATCCCCTGCATCCTTACACTCAAGGACTCATCAAGGCATTTCCCAGCATCAAAGGTGAAAAAGTCCGTTTGAGTTCTATCCCTGGACAACCGCCCGACTTACTGCATCCCCCGCCTGCTTGCAGGTTCAACCCCAGGTGCCCATACGTGATGGACGTCTGCAAGAAGGAGGAACCGTTGCTCGAAGATCACGAGAAGGGGCATTTAGTCGCTTGCCACCTTTACTAGTGTGATAGCGCATGGAGTCACTTTCTGTCAGAGCTGGGAACAGTTCGGACCCTACTGACCTACCTAAGAATACGATCGCTACTGAACCCAAGAAGGGTGAGTCAAAGAAAGACAAAAGGAGGTACGTCCGATTCACAATTGAAGGCGGTGCCACTGTGGAAGGGACTGTCTCTGAAAAACCTGGGTTCTCGAAGATCAGTGGCATGGACTTGAGATTCAACCAGTGCTACTTCGTTGAGGAGATCGGAAAAGTTGGAAGATTGTGGGTGAACAGGAAAGTTAAAAACGATGATGATCTTTCAGCTGACCTGCAACAGTTCGAGCAGATAACGGAGGTCGAAGATGATTCTAAGATCCCGACGGCGCCTGTGGTGTCTGTTGAGAATCTTAGAAAATGGTATCCCCTCAAGCGTGGGTTCTTCGAGACAGTCTTTTCCAAGGAAGAAATGAACGTCAAGGCCGTTGATGATGTCAGCTTCAATCTGTCAAAAGGGGAGATTTTTGCGCTCGCGGGGGAAAGTGGAAGTGGAAAGACGACTCTTGGCAAGGTTGTGCTCCGGCTGGTTACGCCCTCAAGTGGGCGTATCTTCTTTCTAGGCCAGGACATCACCAAGCTTAGCGACAAGGAGATGAAACCTCTCCGTCGAGCAATGCAGATTGTCTTCCAGGATCCATTCGAATCACTTGACCCGCGCATGACGATAAAGGAGATCGTCGCTGAACCTCTGCGAGTCCAAGGAACTGTGGAGATTGATGATGCTGGTAGGACGCGGACGAGAAAGATGGGAGAGCGAGAGGTAGAAGAACGTGTCAAGAAGATGCTTAGCGAGGTCGAACTGGTTCCACCTGAAGAATTCCTTTACCGGTTTCCACACGAGATGAGTGGCGGTCAGAGGCAGAGAGTAGCAGTTGCGCGAGCCTTCGTTCTGAACCCCAGCTTCATCGTTGCCGATGAGCCCGTTTCAATGCTTGACGTGTCAATTAGGGCTGAAATAGTGAATCTTATGGTGGACTTGGTGAAAAAATCTCAAGCCTCAATACTCTTCATTTCTCATGATATTGCGCTCGCGAAACATATTGCGGACCGTATCGCTGTCCTATACCTAGGTAAAATGATGGAGCTCGGGGCAGCAGAGACTCTGGTTGATCTGCCTTTGCATCCATACACCCAAGCGCTCGTCTCTGCGGTGCCTGTGCCTGACCCCGAGTCCAAGAGGACGAAGGACGTTATTAGCGGGGAGATTCCCAGTCCAGTCGACCCTCCCTCAGGATGCAGATTCCATACGAGGTGTCCTTATGCTCATGAGCGATGCGTCATGGAGGAGCCCACGTTGGTCGAAGTTGAGAAGAGCCACTACGTTGCTTGTCATCTCTACACCTAATTGCCGGCCGAAGAGTTCGCTGTGATCGTCTGCCTTGCTAGGGCGCAAATTTTTACGCGAATCTGATTGGGAGGAGGATGCTACCTTTTTTTCTTTCTCAGGCGCTGTACGCCGATGAGTCTTCTGTCCGATAGATATGTGATGATTAGGATCACTAGCGAGGCTCCTATGAGGGCTGGCATGATGATTTCGAGTGGGCTGGGAACGTCGAAGGAGATAGTGTTCTCGGCTGCATTCGCGTTTGCGGGAACAGAGACCTTGAACGATGGATTGTAGATCGCTGTCCAAGTTTTGAGCAATGGTCCTTCAGGTGATTTTCTCCCTAGTGTTAGGTTGTATCGTGGGCCCGGGAGCTCTAGGGACCACGTGGTTGTCTGTTTCAAAGCATCATTGCTCTCGGTCCATGTTGAGACGGCTGGGACCCAGCTAAAGTCGAGAAGCCAGAAGGTGATAGTAGTCTGGGCCGGGATTACCGCTGAGAGCGTCTGGTGACCGTCGATATAGTACACTGTTGATTTCGGATCCATGGCGTTAAGGGGTGTGAGAAGGTATGTTGAGCCGACCGCGTTGAGTTCTTGGTTTGAGACGATAAGTGATTGTGATACGTTCATCATTACGAAGCTGATGTTTGATCTTATGTTGCTTCCCACGTTTGTGCTTACACCCTCCAGCGTGATGGAATAATTCTCTGCTAGGAGCCAGATTCCGGTTGAGTTAGACGTCCTTGCACGAAGCTCTAGGTTTGCAATATTCGCGCTCGGTACTAGTTTCCGAAACGCGTTGCTGATTGGCTGAAAGACTGATGAAGAGTTTGACTGGGTCAGGTAGATATTGAAGGACGGTAGATCAGTCAGATTCTCTGCTAGTACGAGATTCATGTTCATTCTCACCGAGGTCTGGCTGACCATGAGGTCGACCGGTTGTGCTCTGGACAGGTCGATGAGGCTACTAGGGAAGAGGGTCAGTAGTAGAACCAAAGCAATGGTAATCCAGCGCAGAATCGTCACAGGAGGCCTCCTGACGGATCAAGAGCGAGCATGTCTATAAGAATGACATCGTCGTCCCATCAGATCGAGTAAGCAAGTGGCTTGTCCGTCAGTGGCCGGGCAAATAGTATCTTTCTCACTAATCCCTATCTATGTACTTCCTTTTTGGTGCGGGGGGTGGGATTCGAACCCACGAAGGCCTTCGCCACAGGGTCCTAAGCCCAGGGCAGGCTATCATCACGCCTTCTGCCCATTAGACCTGGCTCTGGTACCCCCGCGCAGCAGAAGGCTGCGGCTAGAGTCCGAGACCGTGGGCGAATAAAGACTACCTTGAAGCCCACATCGCCCACTACCTATTCCTAAGACCCCGCAGCAATGGGCCAAGTCTTCGCGGAGACATGGAGGGAGCGGGCAGAGGATAAGAAATCCAAAACTGTTCTCTTTCAATCCTGACAAGCGCAGAACAAGCCCTGATCTGGGATCTGGGAGGGGCATTTCATATGAAGCCCAGTTCACGCTCGCAATCATATGGATGGATGCTCTTCGAAAAACGGCGGGCTAGTCCATTTCTGCGGGATAAGTCTACAATGTCGCCAAAAACTGTTTCAGGTGGCGAGAGTACCTTTCCTAAAATTTACAAAAAAATTCTTTCCCGCGACACAAGACTGTTCTTTGGGGAATCTTTCTCTTCTGAGAATGCCCTTCTACTATCTTTCTTTTTCTGTTATCTTTTTCTCGACCCCCCCGGGGGTATGTCTGATCTAAAAAAGTCCTTCACACTTTACCAAACTCTCCCCGCGAGAAACCGCCCCAGAATAAGCCCTGATCGGGAAATCTGGGCAGGCCATTTTTGACCTACGGGAGATTCACGCTTGACGACCCGGAGAAATCCCTGATGAGAGAATCTTTGATTGGCGAGTTCTAAGCCCTGAAACGGAAGACTCGCCAAGATTAGTTTCAGCTGGCGAGAGGTTTCCGCCAAAAAAAGGGGGGGTAGCAATATGATCCTCGCGACGCGAGAGTGCTCTCCGGAGAAGAGTAGCGGCATCAAGATCGCCCAGAAGTGAGCCTGGGCAAGCAATCCGCGAGGGGGGTTCTACACGGCCCCCAGTTCACGCATTAATGATCCCGCTAGTGCCCAAAATTGAAAACAGTTGACTAGTCCTGTTCTGCGCGAAAAACAGATGATTTCTCCAAGAAACGTTTCAGACTGGAAATGGATTCTTCCTAGACTTTAGGGAAAAAGTTTTCCCGCGATACAATCCTGCTCTGAGAAAAACTTCCCTGTCAGGACAGGGGTTTTGAACTCTCCCAGAGATATTCGAAGTAGCTCTTCCCAAACTTTACGAGACCAATATGGTCCGAGGATATGGCTAACGTCAATCCTTTCTGGGGATCCTCGCCAAGCAGTATTACTATCTGATTATCGTCCGAGATGATTCCTCCACCGAACATCTGTTCTCTAGTCCGGACCTGGGCCAGGCCCTTCAATTTTCGGATCGTGTCCCGGCTCGTTGTCTGAGGGACCATGACGGAGACGTTGACCTCCTTACTCTTCATCAATGCGAGAACGGGTAGTGCCATTGAGACAATCGGGTCGGGGGCAACCGGCATCGCAACGAAAAGCTCTCTCCTCGTTCGGCCAAGAGTCTCTCTTATCTTGTCTAGAATATTGTTCTGACCTCTCACAATCCAGATATCCGGTTTCTCCCGGGCTCCCTTCTTCTCGTAGAGCGGTTGGAGTTCCCCCATCGCGTCCGCTTGGCTCGATTTCAGAGTTGTCTCTAACCGAGCCCTTGATGATTCGAGAGCGGTCGAAGGAGCCTTAGGATAGTACTTGCTAGGCCTACCCTGCTCTGTCTCGACCCATCCCTTCCTCTCGAGATTTCCCAGAATCTCGTAGATCTTGGAGTAAGGAATCGAAGCGGTACTGCTCAGCTCGCTAGCAGCCTGAGTGCCCGATTCGACTAGTGAAACGTACACCTTCGCCTCGTACTCTGTCAATCCAAACTCCTTCAAGGCCCTTCGGGTCTTCTCGCTAACAGACATTTCTTCCTACTACGACCCCTAGAACCAATCGACCCATAAAATCGTGCAGGTTGACAGCTGAGATTCCTCAAGGAGAAGAATCGCAATCTCGCACAAGATCAATATTGTAGACCAAATTCTCTCAAGGATCGGGTATTCTTATGGAAAGAGAGTGTAAATACCTTCCCGCTCCCTCTAGGTAAGAGTAAGTTTGCCGAGATCGTCTAGGCGTTGATAGACAAGAATTCAATTGTTAATAGTCTCCGCGGAGTTCTTGACCCCGAGATCGGGATCAGCATAGTCGATCTCAACATGGTCCGAGAAGTGTCTATAGAAGGCAGCCATGTCAAAGTCATCATTGCACTGACGGTCGCTCATTGCCCTCTTGCAAAAACTCTCCAGACCGATGTTGAAAAAGCTCTGAAGAAATCGAACGAGGTAAAATCCGTAACCGTAGAGACGACGGCAATGTCCAAGACTGAGCTGAACGAACTCCGAACCCAGCTCCAGAACAAGGCAACCCAGACCCAACCAGCGCAGGCAAACGGTCCTGGCCCGGGCATCGAGAGGCTGGGAAAGCGCGACTTGAGAAACATAATCGCCATAGCATCGGGCAAGGGTGGAGTCGGAAAATCTTTCGTCACCAGCATGTTGGCCGTCCAGCTTCGAAGGCTCGGATATGAAGTGGGAATTCTAGACGCGGATTTGACAGGGCCCAGCATAGCGAAAGTGTTCGGGCTCAAGGAGCGCCCTTCCAAAAGCTCCACTGGCCGCATAACTCCTGTCCTAACTAGGACTGGGATCAAAGTGATGTCGATCAACCTAGTTCTGGATGATCCGGAGATGCCTGTCATCTGGAGAGGCCCAATCGTGAACAGCGTCATTCGACAACTCTACTGGGACGTCGACTGGGGATCCCTACACTATCTCCTCGTTGACCTTCCCCCCGGAACTAGCGACGCCCCGCTAACAGTCCTCCAGTCCTTGCCATTAGACGGAGTCATCGTCGTATCCTCTCCCCAAGAACTAGCCTCCCTAATCGTCACCAAGGCGGTCAACATGGCGAAGAAGATGAACGCTGAACTGCTAGGCCTGGTAGAGAACATGAGCTATCTAACATGCCCCCACTGTGGTAAGTCTATCAATGTCTTCGGAGAGCCGCAGGGAGAGAAACTAGCAAAGCAGCTCGACATACCCTTCCTAGGGTCAGTCCCCGTAGACCCGACAATTGCTCGATTGTCAGACCATGGCCAGATAGAGGACTACTCAGCATCTGTCTTTCAGACTGTTGCAGACGAGCTTCGAATCAGAGCATCCCAACACGCTCAACAACTAATGCAGGGCCTCCCGATAGCATGGTCTATTCAACCCTCAGAGAGTTGACGCGAACATCATCCGAGCGTATTAATACTCGGAGTCGCCTATTAACAGGAGTCGAGTGGGGGCAACCTACCCGCAAGCTAACCTCGTGAGGACCATGACCAAGAAGAAAACGCGAAGCAATAAGGTCAAATCAAATAGAGTCTCGAAGAAGCTCACTAAGCAGACTCGTACTCGTAAACTAAGGCTGCAAAGAAAACCACTCTCAAAAGCGGTTGATAGGGGTCCAATAGCCGCAAGCATCCCATTGCAGGCCGGACCTTCGCCGCCCCAAGCCTTGGATGGTTCCCGAGTCTTCACCATAGAGATAGATTCGATTCGCGCTGAGACTACGATCGGGGATCTGATAGTCGCTTTTCCGAGGACAAGAGACGTTCTGATGAAACATGGACTAAGGTTTGATGTTGAGGAAGCTGGTTATCTCTACATGACGCTCAGCGTCTTTTCGGCTATTCACGGTCTCGGTCTGACAGGTTTCCTCCAGGAACTAGATGTTGCCTCGAAGGAACTGCCTCTTCCGCCTCTTGCCCCACCTGT
>WNGQ01006280.1_pt1 | contig 14511 bp, 13 predicted proteins | sample 5407661 | NCBI WGS metagenome assembly WNGQ01 (sample SAMN13153382, study PRJNA577476) | soil metagenome | isolation source: 60 cm soil or saprolite under Garry oak tree replicate 2 | place: USA:California | collected 2016-06-15 | reverse complement strand
AGACCCGTCCCGCAGCCGACGTCGAGACAGCGTCCCTCACCGCTACCGAGCAGCCGCTGGAGCGCGTCGAGCTCGTCCGGCTTCAGCGCCGCTCGGAAGCCCTCGTACCACTCGGCGACGCCGTCATACCGCACGTTGCCCATGACGGCGATGCTAGCCAGGCATCACCACGGCGCCGAGCGCCTGCGCAACCGCTCAGGATTCAGGCCCTCGTTACGGTGCAGTGGCTTTCGATGATCGTCCCCGGGGGCCGGCGTGGGAGATTTCGTAAAGATCCTGCGCAGGGGTAGGATTGTCGTACCGGGGTGCCCGACCTAGGGCTGAGATCAGACCCGCGAACCTGATCCGGGTAATGCCGGCGAAGGGAGAGTTTTGACGCCACGTTGTTTGACGATCGCTACCTCCGACTCGGGCGGGGGCGCCGGGATCCAGGCCGACCTGAAGGCGTTTGCCGCGGCCGGCTGCCACGGCATGTCCGCCCTTGTCGCGCTGACCGCGCAGAACACGGTCGGCGTGACGGCGATCCACGAGCTGCCGCCGGAGTTCGTGACCGCGCAGCTCGAGGCGGTGTTCGACGACATCGGCGTCGAGGCGGCGAAGACGGGGATGCTGTTCTCGGCGCGTTTGATCGAGACGGTCGCCGACTTTCTCGAGGAGCGGCCGGTGCCGCTGGTCGTCGACCCGGTGATGGTCGCGAGCTCGGGCGCGCAGCTGCTCGAGGACGACGCGGTCGAGACGCTGATCGAGCGGCTCTTCCCGCTCGCCAGCGTCGTGACGCCGAACCTCGCGGAGGCGCAGGTCCTCGCAGGCATCAAGCAACAGACTGTTACTAAGTTCGACACGGCCGCAAGGGCGAGCTCGGCCCATGGTTCAGCCGTTTTTGACAAGCAACAGACTGTTACTAAGTCCGACTTGGCGGAGCGGATCCACGCTCTCGGGGCGGCGGCGGTGATCGTCACCGGGGGACACGGTGAGCCGGTTGACCACCTTTTCGACGGCCGGGAGCACGTCGAGATCCCGATCGAGCGGCTCGACGCCGGCGCCACGCACGGGGCTGGGTGTACGCACTCGGCCACGCTCTGCGCCGGGCTGGCCCGTGGCCTCTCGCTGAGAGAGGCGGCGGAAAACGCGGCGCGCGTGGCGAGTGACGCCGTCGCCCGTGGGCTCGCCGACCTCGGCGCAGGCGACGGCCCCGTTGATGTCTTCAACTTGGAGGAGGCTCGTGAGCACGACCGAGACCACGCTCTCGACCGGCGCTGACCTCGCCGCGATTCGCGAGCGGAAGCCGCTCGTGCACCAGATCACGAACTACGTGGTCATGAACGAGACGGCGAACGCCACGCTCGCGCTCGGAGCGCTGCCCGTGATGGCGCACGCGCGCGAGGAGGTCGAGGAGATGGCTGCGATCGCCGCCGCGCTCGTGCTCAACATCGGCACGCTCTCGCCACCCTGGGTCGAGGCGATGCTCGCGGCGGGCCGAGCTGCGAACTCCGCCGGCGTTCCCGTCGTGCTCGACCCTGTGGGCGCCGGCGCGACGAGCTACCGGACCGAGACCGCCCGCCGGCTCCTCGAAGAGGTCGACGTCGCGGTCGTGCGCGGCAACGCCGCCGAGATCGCGACGCTCGCCGGCCGCGAGGCCGAGATCCGAGGCGTCGAATCGATCGGCGCGAGCGACTCCGCCGCAGCGCTCGCGCGCGCCGCGGCGCAGGAGCTCGGCACGGTCGTCGCCGTCACCGGCGCGGTCGACCAGGTTTCCGACGGCGAACGGACGCTGGGTGTCGCGAACGGCGATCCGCTGCTAGCTAGGATCACCGGTTCCGGATGCATAGCGACCGCAATCACGGGCTCTTTCCTCGCTGTCCGTTCGGACGCGCCGCTCGCCGCGGCCGCGGAGGCTCTAGTCGCGTTGGGTGTCGCAGGTGAGGATGCGGCTCGTGAGGCCAAAGGCCCAGGTTCGTTCCATGCCGCCCTCTACGACGCGCTCGACGGCCTCGATCCGCAGACGCTGGACGAACGGGCGAGGCTGACGTGATCCTGCACGCGATCGTCGATGATCTCAGGGTCGCGCGCGCCGCGATCGACGGGGGGGCGACGCATGTCCAGCTACGGCTGAAGAACCTCCCTACCGCCGAGCTGATCGACGAAGGACGGCCGTTCCGGGACCTGTGCGCTCGCTCCGGGGTGACGTTCGTCGTCAACGACGACGTCGATGCGGCGATCGCGCTTGGAGCGGACGGCGTGCACCTCGGCCGCGAGGACGTGGGCATCGAGCGCGCCCGCGAGGCGAACCTGCTGCTGGGTTTGTCGGCGCAGACCGTCGAGGAAGCTCTGGCCGCCGACAACGAGCGTCCGGACTATCTCGGCGCGGGCCCGATTTGGGCAACGCCGGTCAAGCCGGGCATACCTGCCCTGGGCCTCGTCGGCCTGGCCGAGCTCTGCGAGAGCGTCGCGGCACCGGTGATCGCGATCGGCGGCGTCGACGCGACGAACGCGGCGCTGTGCCTGGAAGCGGGCGCAGTCGGGGTCGCTGTCGTCCGGGCGTCAACCGACGCCGCGGCAGTCCGCACCGCGCTCGAGCGTGCGGCTGTCTGAGCTGGGCGAGCTCGGACTGCTCGCCGAGCTGGAGCAGCGCGGACTGGCCGAACAAATCGAGGACGACGCCGCCGAGCTCCAGCCCGGTCTCGTCGTCACGCAGGACTCGCTCGTCGAAGGAGTTCATTTTCGGCTCGACTGGCTCTCCTGGCAGGAGCTCGGCTTCCGCGCCGCTGCCGTCAACATCAGCGACCTGGCGGCCTCGGGCGCGCGGCCCGAGGCGCTGCTCGTCAGCCTCGGCCTGCCGGGGGAGACCGAGCTCGACGACGTCCTCTCGCTCTATGCCGGGATCGCCGAGGCCGGCGTGCCGGTCCGTGGCGGCGACACCAGCGAGGCCGCCTCGGTGTTCGTGTCGGTGACGGCGGTCGGGCGAGCCGAGCGCGTTCCGGGCCGGCGAGCCGGGGGACGAGCTAGTCGTCACCGGTCCTCTGGGCGCGGCCGGCGCGGCCTTCCGCGAGCAGCGCTTCGTCCGCCCGCCGCTACGGGTCGACGAGGGGATTGAGCTGGCGCGGGAGGCGCACGCGATGCTCGACCTCTCGGACGGTCTCGGCCGCGACGCGGAGCGCATCGCCTCGCGCTCCGGCTGCCGCCTCGTGATCGAGCTCGAACAGGTTCCGGTCGCACCCGGCGCGACGTACGAAGATCTCGGCTTCGGCGAGGACTACGAGTTGCTCGCCGCTACGCCCGACCCGGGCCGGTTCCCGGTCATCGGCCGCTGCGAACCGGGCGGTGGGGTGGAAATCCGCCACGAGGGCCGACCCGTAGCCCTCTCCGGGTGGGAGCATTTTCGCTTGCGCTAAGGGCGCTGGGCAGTGAAAGTGGCCGCCAATGACCGGCTTTATCGTCAGGCGGCTCGTCTGGGCCTTCCTGCTGGCGGCCGTGATCACCCTGTTCACGTTCATCATCTTCTTCGTCATCCCCACGGACACGCGCTCGACGCTGTCCGGGCGCGGGGCGGCCGACCCGACCCTAGCGGGCCAGTTTCACCTCAGGGACAAGCCCGTGACGACGCAGTACGTCAGCTTCCTCGGTCACGTCGTGCGTCACGGCGACCTTGGTCGCTCGATCCGCTCGGGCGTCCCCGTCCGGGACGCAATCGCCCGCGCGCTGCCGGTGACGGCGTCGCTCGTGTTCGGCGGCCTGATCTTCTGGCTTCTGATCGCGTTTCCGATCGGGATCCTCTCGGCTCTACGGCCGCGCTCTCTGCTCGACAAGGGCCTGATGATGCTGGTGCTGATCGGAGCCTCGGCCCATCCGATCTGGCTCGGCCTCGCGCTCTCGTACCTGCTCGGCTACAAGCTCCATATCTTCCCGCTGACCGGCTACTGCAACTTCTTCGGCAAGGCGACCTTCTGCGGCGGACCGACGCAATGGACGTACCACATGCTCTTGCCCTGGTTCACCTTCGCGTGCCTCTTCGCCGCGCTCTACGCCCGGATGATCAGGGCGAGCATGATCGAGGCGATGGACTCCGACTACGTGCGGACGGCCCAGGCCAAGGGCGCGGGAACCGTGCAGGTGGTGCGCCACCATGTGCTCCGTAACGCGATGCTCCCGGTCGTGTCGATGGTCGGCATGGACCTCGGACTCGCTTTCGGGGGAGCGCTCTTCATCGAGGTCGCCTACGGCCTGCCGGGGATGGGAAAGCTGCTCGTCGGCGGCCTCGCGGGCGGTGACCTGCCCGTGATCATGGGGGTGGTGCTCGTCGTCAGCTTCGCGGTCGCGATCGCGAACCTGATCGTGGACGTCCTCTACACCTGGATCGATCCCCGGGTACGGGCGGTGGGCGCCGACGAGGGCTCCGGAGCGGTAGCCCCTCCCAAGCTCGGGCGACTGCCCGCCCGGCAGCAGGTCAAGGAGTCGACGACGTGAGAGCCCCTTTCACAATGAGGCGCTGAGCCGCCGGGCCGCGCTGGACGGCCCCTGGCGGCGTCCTCAGTCGCGCCCGTATCTGCTGATACGGGCACTCCCTGCGTCCTTGCCAGGAACCGACCATCGCACCCCGGCGACGAGGCCCCATCATGAAAGGGGCCCACGAATCGCTAACAAAAGCCGCCGCGAGCCGTCCCACCGACCGAGGGGAGTTTGGGCCCGAGGAGCACGCTGAAATTAAGCCTGACCGTTACGCGTTGCGCGTGAGGCCGCGCTGTCCCATACTCCCGTGATCCGCAAGGAAGGAGCTTGTTTATGCGCACGTTGAGTACCAGGCTCGCCTTCGCGCTCGTTGCGTTCGCCGCACTCGTTGCGGTGGGCACCGCGGGAGGCGCGTCGAAGTCCGGGCCGACGTTCATCATTGCGGGGGCATCCGATCCCACGTACCTCGATCCGGCGCTCGTCTCCGACGGGGAGTCTTTCCGCGTCACGGAGCAGATCTTCGAGAGTCTGGTCTCGTTGAAGCCGGGATCGACTCTGATTCGGCCGGGGTTGGCCACGAGTTGGGGTTCCTCGAACGGAAAAGACTGGACGTTCCACCTCCGGCACGGAGTCAAGTTCACGGACGGGACGCCGTTCAACGCCGCGGCGACCTGCGCGAACTTCAACCGCCAGTACAACTTCCGGGGACCGTTCCAGGATTCCTCGGCGACCTACTACTGGCAGGCCGTCTTCCTTGGCTTCAAGCACAACGACAGCAGCAACCTGTCGCCCAGCCTCTACAAGGGCTGCACGGCCAAGGGCAAGTACACGGCGGTCTTGCATCTGAGGAACAAGTCGTCGTCGTTCCTGCCGGCGCTCGTCATCTCGTCGTTTTCGATTCAGAGCCCGACGGCGATGAAGAAGTACGGCGCGAATCAGGGTGAGCTGCGGAACGGCACCTTCTACCCGACCGGGACGTACGCGTTCAGCCACCCGACGGGGACCGGGCCGTTCAAGTTCAAGTCCTGGACCATCGGGCAGAAGGTCGAGCTCGTCCGGAACAACTCCTACTGGGGCCCGAAGCCGAAGATCGCGCGCGTGATCATCCAGCCGATCTCGAACAACACGGCTCGCGTCCAGGCTCTCCAGAGCGGCGAGGTAAATGGGGCCGACCTGATTCAACCCACGGACGTTCCCACGATCAAGAAGAACAAGAACCTGAAGCTGCTCAACCGGCCGTCGTTCAACGTCGCCTACGTGACGATCAACTCGTCGCACGCGCCGTTCAACAAGCTGGCTGTGCGGCAGGCCGTCGCCTACGGGCTCGACCGTGCAGGCGTCGTCAAGTCGTTCTACGCGGGCCGCGCTCAGGTGGCGCAGGAGTTCATGCCGCCGCAGCTCTTCGGCTGGACGAACAAGGTCCCGAAGTACCCGTACAACCCGGACAAGGCGAAGTCGCTGCTGAGAAGCGCCGGCCTGAGCCTTCCGGTGAACGTGGACTTCTGGTACCCGACTAACGTCTCGCGGCCGTACATGCCGAGCCCCGCCCTGAACTTCCAGGCGTTCTCGGCCAGCCTCGAGAAGTCGGGCTTCCACGTGATTGCGCACAACGCCCCGTGGCGTCCCGATTACGTCAAGCACGTCAACGACGGGACGGCCGGCGATCTGAACCTGATTGGTTGGACGGGCGACTTCGGTGACCCGGACAACTTCGTAGGTACGTTCTTCAAGACGTACAGCCCGCAGTTCGGGTTCCACAACGCGAAGATCTTCAACATCCTCGCGCAGGCCGCTGCCGAGACGAACCTGGCCAAGCGGATCGCCCTCTACCAGAAGGCGAACATCATGATCATGAAGTTCCTGCCAGGCGTTCCCTACGCCCACTCGAGGCCGGCACTCGGCTTCCAGAAAAAGGTGAAGGGATACACCGCGAGCCCGGTCGGAACGGATCCATTCGCCGGGGTCTACTTCGGCGGGCAATAGGTAAGTAGCGGCGCAGTCGGCGGTCTCGGATGCTTCGGTATCTCGTCCGCCGACTGCTGCTGCTCGTTCCGATCCTGCTCGGCGTCTCGCTGCTGATCTTCTTTTGGATCAGGGCGCTACCGGGCAGCCCTGCCGAGTCGCTGCTCGGTGAGCGGGCCACGCCGGCGCTCGTGCAGGTCTACCGACATCGGTACGGGCTCGACAAGCCGGTTTACGTGCAGTACTGGTCGTACCTGAAGACGACCGCGAGCGGAGACCTCGGCGTCAGCGTCGCCTCGCGTCGCACCGTTGTGGCCGAGATCAAGGCGCGGTTCCCGGCGACGGTTGAGCTGGCGGTTGCGGCAATGATCTTCGCGGTCAGCTTCGGAGTGCCGCTCGGGTTCTTCGCCGCGAAACGGTACGGCAGTGCCTTCGACCACGCCAGCCTCGTCGCCTCGCTCATCGGAATCTCCATTCCGATCTTCTTCCTGGCGATCATCCTCAAATACATCTTCGCCATCCGGCTCGGCTGGTTACCCAGCGTCGGGCGGATCTCGATCACGAACGACGCGAAGCACCCGACCAACTTCTACATCCTGGACGCGATCATCACACGCGACTGGGCGACGCTCGGGGACGTGATCAAGCATCTGATCCTGCCCGCGATCGCGCTCGGATCGATCCCGCTGGCGATCATCACCCGGATCACCCGCGCCTCGGTTCTCGACGTCCAGAACGAGGATTACGTCCGTACGGCCCGCGCGAAGGGCCTGCCCCCGCAGACTGTCGACCGGCGCCACGTGCTCCGGAACGCGCTGCTGCCTGTAACGACGATCATCGGTCTGCAGACGGGGCTCCTGCTGTCCGGCGCCGTCTTGACCGAGACCATCTTCGCCTACCCCGGGATGGGCTCTTGGCTGCGCGACGCGATCTTCAATCGCGACTACCCGGTGCTCCAGGGCGGGATTTTGTTCCTCGCCGTCGTCTTCGTGTTCGTCAACCTGATCGTGGATCTCAGCTACGCGTTCATCAACCCGCGGATTCGGTACTCGTGAGCATCGCCGAGGTCGAAGCCCAAGAACTCGGGCGCGAGGGAGCCTCCAGCGGACTCTGGAGCGACGCGCTTCGCCGGCTCATCCGCAACCCCAGCGCGGTCTTTGGCGCCTTGCTGGTCTCGATCTTCGTGACCATGGCGATCTTCGCGCCCGTGCTCGCCCATGGAGGGCCGAAGGATCAGAACCTGATTCTGATCGCCGGCGGTTGCTGCCCGGGACCGTCGCACGCCCACTGGCTCGGCGTCGACCAGCTCGGCCGGGACGTCTATACCCGCATCCTCTACGGCGCCCGCTACTCGTTGCTGATCGGCGTCGTCTCCGTCACGATCGGGCTCTCGATCGGGCTGATTCTCGGCTCGATCGCCGGTTACGTGGGTGGCGTCGCCGACTCGGTGATCATGCGCGCCATGGACATCATGCTTGCGATTCCGGGGCTGCTGTTCGCGATCGGCATCGTCGCGGCACTCGGCCCGGGGCTCTACCAGATCATGATCGCGGTCGGAGTCGTCAACATTCCGATCTTCGCCCGGCTTCTGCGCGGCTCGATCCTCGCCCAGCGCGAGAACGACTTCGTCCTGGCCGCGCGGGCGGTGGGCGTGCGTCGCCACAGGATCCTCTTCTCGCACATCCTTCCGAACGCGATCTCGCCGGTGATCGTGCAGGGGACGCTGGCAATGGCGACCGCGATCATCGATGTCGCGGGCCTCGGCTTCCTCGGGCTTGGGCCGCAGGATCCGGCGACGCCGGAGTGGGGGACGATGCTCAGCGACGTGAACGACTATCTGCAAACGGCGCCGTGGCTCGCGATCGTCCCCGGCGTCGCGATCGTGCTCTCGGTACTCGGGTTCAACCTGATCGGCGACGGCCTGCGCGAGGCGCTCGATCCGAAGCTCCGCGGCCGCACAGGGAAGTTCCGCGAGCGGAGCAGACTCTCGTACTTGGGGGCGGGCAGGCGGAAGGCGGTCAGTGGCGTCTAAGGAGCCGCTCCTTTCGGTAGACGACCTCCGGGTCCAGTTCTGGACGGGAAGCGGGCTTGTCTACGCCGTCAACGGGATCTCGTTCGAGGTCACACCTGGCGAGACGCTGGGGATCGTCGGCGAGTCGGGCTGCGGCAAGAGCGTGACCGCGCTCGCGCTGCTCGGGCTGCTTCCTCGCGCGGGCCGGGTTCGCTCCGGCACGGCCCGCTTCGAGGGGCGGGACGTGCTCAAGCTGAAGGACCGCGAGATGCGTCGGCTGCGAGGGCGGCAGATTGCGATGATCTTCCAGGATCCGATGACGAGCCTGAATCCGGTGCTGACGATCGGCCGCCAGATCAGAGAGCCGCTCGAGACGCACTTCGGCATGAGCCGGAAGGAGGCCGGTGCCCGCGCCGGCGAGCTGCTCGAGCGCGTCGGCATCCCGAGCCCGAAAGCGCGCCTGGCGGACTACCCGCACCAGTTCTCCGGCGGGATGCGTCAGCGCGCGATGATCGCGATGGCGCTCGCCTGCAAGCCCAAGCTACTGATCGCCGACGAGCCGACGACCGCGCTCGACGTGACGATCCAGGCGCAAATCCTGACGCTGCTGCGCGAGCTCGTGGCCGAGGAGGACACGGCGCTGATTCTGATCACGCACGACCTCGGCGTCGTCGCGGGCATGTGCGAGCGCGTCAACGTGATGTACGCCGGCATGTTCATGGAGACCGGCTCGGCCGAGCAGCTGTTCGAGACCCCGCGTCACCCGTACACGCTCGGCCTGCTCCAGAGTGTGCCGCGGCTCGACGCGACCCGGCGCGTCAAGCTGCAGGCGATCGAAGGTGCGCCACGCGACATGATGCAGCCGCCGAGCGCCTGCCCGTTCCAGCCGCGCTGTCGCTACGAGGTCGACCTCTCGCGCCAGGAGGTGCCGCCGCTCGTCGAGATCGAGCCTGGGCACAAGATCGCTTGCTTCAACCCCGTCCCGGCCGAAGAGTGGGAGCGGACCCGGGTGGCCGCGACCGCGTGAGCGCGACGCAGCCAAGCACGAACGGAGCCGGCCCGCTCGTCGAGCTCGAGGACGTCAAGCAGTACTTCCCGATCAAGAGCGGCCTCGTCCTGGACCGTCACGTCGGCGACGTTCGCGCGGTCGACGGCGTCTCGTTGACGATCCGCCGCGGGGAGACGCTCGGCCTGGTCGGCGAATCCGGCTGCGGCAAGTCAACCGTCGGGCGCACGATCCTCCGGCTCTACGAGCCGACGGCAGGCCGCATCGTCTTCGACGGCCGTGACATCACCAAGCTCAGTGAGGGCGAGTTGCGGCCGCTCCGCCGGCGGATGCAGATGGTTTTCCAGGATCCGTTCGCCTCGCTCAATCCGCGTCACAGTGTCGGCCGGATCATCGGCGAGCCGCTGCGGACGCACGGAATCGGGACTCGGAGGGAGGCGGCCTCGCGAGTTCGCGAGCTCCTGGAGACGGTCGGCCTGCCCGCCGACGCCGCGAAGCGGTACCCGCACGAGTTCTCCGGCGGTCAGCGCCAGCGGATCGGCCTCGCGCGCGCGCTCGCGGTCAATCCGGACTTCATCGTTGCCGACGAGCCCGTCTCGGCCCTCGACGTCTCGATCCAGGCGCAGATGATCAACCTCTTCGAAGAGCTCCAGGCGGACTTCGGGCTCACCTACCTCTTCATCGCGCACGACCTCGCCGTCGTCCGCCACATCTCGGACCGGATCGTGGTCATGTACCTCGGCTCGGTCATGGAGGTCTCGCCGGCGGAGGAGCTCTACGACAACCCGCTCCACCCGTACACGATCTCCCTCCTCTCGGCGGTGCCGATCCCGGATCCCGCCGTCGAGAAGCGGCGCGAGTCGATCCTACTCGCCGGCGACGTGCCAAGTCCCGCGAATCCGCCGTCCGCTTGCCGTTTCCACACGCGCTGCCCATACGTGCAGCCGACGCGCTGCCGCGACGAAGTACCGCCGCTCCGCCAGCTCGCGACCGGCCACGAGGTCGCCTGCCACTGGGCCGAGGAGATCAAGGCGGGACACATCCAGCGCCACGAGCTCAGGCCGGTGTTCGAACCTGGCCCGCAGGAAGCGGTGCCCGAGCCGCCGCCCGTTTAGCGGTTTTCGGGCCGTTTTCCGGTTGGAAAGCCGGCCAACCCCCCTTTCGGGTTAACTCAAACCGCTAAAGCGCGCTCGTCATGCGGCCGATAGCCAAATCGTGGACGCTGCCGAGCGCAACGAGATCCTGAACCGCTACCGCGACCATTCGCGCCGCTTCGAGGCGGTTGCCCAGAAGCGCGGGAGCAACGGGGCAGAGGTGATTCCGTTCGCCGGCCCACTCCAGGAGCTGGAACAGGAGCCGACCGCCCGCGAGCTCGAGGTTCTTCAGCTCATCTCCGACGGACTCGTCAACAGAGAGATCGGCCACAGGCTGTTTCTCTCGGAGGAGACAGTGAAATCACACGTTCGTCACCTGCTGGCAAAGCTCCAGGCACGATCGCGGGCACACGCAGTCGCCGTCGGCTTTCGCCGCGGCCTGATCGCGTAAGAGCGTTGTAAAGCGAACCCCCCTGATTAGGCGGGGCGGCGTAGATTCCTGCGGCGCTTTCCACAGGCCTTGTGGATATCCCTCAAGAGGGGGATGTCAACAAGATGTGGAAAACGGAAGCTACGCGGGCTTTACCAGGACTTGTTGTTCCCGACGACCCGCGCCACGGTGACGAGAGAGTCGAGAAGCCCAATGGCAGATACACGGAATCGCGCCACTGACGCACTCCTTCTTCAGGGGACTAACGGCCCTGAGAGCGTATACCCCTTTTGGGGGACATTCAAGTCGATTCGCGAAATTGCTCGTGAAGTTTCGCGAGAAAACCGCGGCGTCCTCCGTTGGCTATCCGTACTTCTGCTGGCGACCGCGGCAGCGGCAGTGGCTTTCTCGGTTATGGGCTCTCCGCTTCCGCCTTGGTGGCAAATCGCTGCACTCATTGCAGTCGGTGGCATCGCGGAGCGTCTCTCCATCCGCGTCACGACCGAAGTGGAGATGTCGGTCTCGTTCCTCCCCTTCGTTTTCACGGCAGTCGCGTTTGGTCCTTACGCCGCATTCTTGGTGGCGCTCGGTGCAAGTTTCTCGGACCTGCGCCGGCCGTTCCTCCGTTGGGCCGTTTACACACCCGCCCGCGCACTGACAGGTGCCGCCACGGGGCTCGCGGCCGCCGCCGTCGCCACTCCCGGCACTGGGTCGTTCGGCCGACTGATGTTGGCGACGCTTGCTGCAGGGCTAGTGAACTTCGCAGTTGACACGCTATTCAATATCGCGACCCTGCTTGTTCGTCGGACCGGGAGAACGCGTGCCTTAGTTGAGCTCGTTTTTCCAGTCCTCCTCCTCTCCCTCCCCCTGTACACCCCAGTAGTCGCCCTCATGGCTTATGGGTACGTTCGCTATTCCTTCTGGGTTGCTGCAACCTTCTTCATTCCTGCAGTCGCATTACAGCGACTACTCCAGCTGTATCAGGAACAGCGTGACGCGACTCGAGCGCTCGGTGAAACAAACGCCCGTCTCGAGCGCGCGAACTTGTCGTTCGCCGCGGCGCTTGTGGCGACTCTTGACGCCAGAGACCGCTACACAGCGGGGCATTCTGCTGCGGTTGCGGTCTATGCGCGCGATATCGCAGCGAGGATGGGGTTGAGCAAACGCGAGCAAGACCTCGTGCATCTTTGCGGTCTCGTGCACGACATCGGAAAGATCGGTCTGCCAGCCGGGTTGCTCGAAAAGCCCGGCCCCTTGACGCTGGAAGAGCGGCGTCTCATGGAGGAGCACTCGACAATCGGCGAGCGAATCCTCTCAAACGTCGAAGGTTATGCCGAGATCGCTCGAATCGTACGCCATCACCACGAACGCATAGACGGGAATGGGTACCCGGATCAACTCAGCGGATCTGAGATCCCAGTCCTTTCTCGCATAGTGTCCGTCGCGGATGCGTACAACGCAATGACATCTCATCGACCCTATCGAGATGCGATGCCGAGTCAGGTTGCGCGTCTCCGTCTGGCTCAAGCGGTGGAGTCACAGTTCGACACAGCAGTTGTCGCTGCGTTTGAGGCGATCCTCGCAGGCGCGCCCGAGGAATATCGAGGCGGCGCCTCACTAACGTCATGGGACGAGGAGTCTAAAATTTCGCCTATTGCGGCTCCGGCGCTCGCTCTTTAGCAAATCGCGTCACTGCCTCGACGCGATTTCGTACACCGAGTTTTTCGTAGATGTGCCGCAGATGCGCTTTGACAGTTACAGGGCTGATGAAGAGCAACCCGGCGACCTCTTCATTGGTCCGACCCTCAGACACCAGGTCAAGAACCTGCTCTTCCCGGCGCGATAAGATCGATCTAGTTGCCTCCGCAACTGTGTTAATTTCTAAGCCATACCGCCTACCAAGCTCAACATCGTTAGATCTTCGGAGCACCACGGACGTGAAGTCTGCGTTTCCCGAATGGATTGCTAGCTCTACTAGTGACGGAAACGCGCGACAGGCTGTCACGAATGGATCTATCTGACCGAGTGCCTTGATCCTCGTGATCGCCTGATGAGCTGACGCAAGGGCATCATCGTTTTCGTGACAAGCGAGAATCACCTGAGCTAATTCGGCAAACGCCTGGGCCTCCCCGCGAGATGCAGCGTCAGGCACTGCACTTACTGTGGCTCTGGCCTCTTCAGTGGCACCCAAGGTGGCCAAGACGACCGCACGAACGCTTAAGTATTCGCCGTAGAGGATTGATGCCTTCGAAGTATCGTATGCCGCTGTAGCGGTGGCCGCCTTCGAACAATCTCCGCGGGCTATGTGAAGGCGAGCAAGGACCGCTGCAGCGTTGACGAGGACAAACAGATCATCTCGGCGGCGTCCAAACTCAAAGACTTTGTCGAGCAAAGCTTCTGCTGCTGCAAGTTGGCGGAGGCCGACCAGGGCAAGCGCTGTCAGGAGTTGAGCATGCGGCTCCACGAATGAGAGTCCGTAGGTCTCCGCGTCCTGAAGTTCGTCCGCAGCAGCGCTACGTGCCTCTTCGTAGCGTCCGTTGAGTGCCAAGGCCCAGCCATAGGTATTCCAGAAGGCAGTCCGAATCATGGGGTTCGTTGCGCGATGGACGAGGTGTGAGGCGCCTGCATGATCAGAGAGAGCCTCGGTGACGCCGTCGCGGCGCATCGCGATGACGAGTTTGGCGTTCGCCATCCGAACCGCGTCATTAACGTTTGGTTCGCGCACTTTGGCAAACTCATCGAGATACCCAAGGGTTTCGGGGTTGTGAGAATCGAGGGCTGCAATGAATGCCGCCCAACGGGCTTCGCGTTCGACTGATACGTCGCTGGCTGCCTGGACGCACTTGTCGAAGTGTTTGAGTGCCGCCTCATAATGCTCATTGAAGTAGGCGGCTTGCCCGGCGCGGAACAATCCTTGGGCGCGAAGGTCATCGTGCTCAGGCAGTTCGTCGATCGCTTCGGCCGCGAGAGCTTCGGCACGAATATGGCTCCCGTCACGAAATGCTATTTCCGCCTCTGCAATGCGGACGACCGCTGAGCTCCTTCCGCACGCATTCGCTGCATTTACCCATTTGCGCAGGGTCGCTAGGCGACCCACACCCAGGAGATCATTGAGTGCAGCGCGTATCAACGCGTCGAAGAGCTCCACCATTTCAAACTCGATCGCTACTGAGAAAGCTCCGTCCCAGTCTCTCTGAGCAAGGGCGAGCTCAAAGACAGCCACCGCCATTTCGGAAAGGTCTTTCGATGACTGCTCTCGATATTTCATTAACAAGAACTTCCGCAGGAGCGGATGCATTTGCCAGTCCAACCCCGCGCGGCTCAATAGGCCAAGGTCTTCAGCGCGACGAAGTCGGTGTGCAGACTCCTCGGGAAGGAGCGCATCGCAAACGACGCGCCTGATTGTTGGCATGACTGCTACCCGAAGTAGAAGCTCCCGAGTAGCGACGTCGACGGTGTTGAAAAACTCTTGCGCAAAGAAGTCGTAGAGAGCTTCCTCGATCGCGTCGTCGGGGGCAACGACGTTTTCCGTAGTGAAGCCATGCCAATAACCGCCGGCCAG